>Ga0310811_10006104_pt1 | contig 15355 bp, 11 predicted proteins | sample YCmetagenome_FD_207642 | JGI IMG/M metagenome (GOLD analysis project Ga0310811, IMG submission 207642) | Soil microbial communities from experimental microcosm in Duke University, North Carolina, United States - YC | ecosystem: Engineered > Artificial ecosystem > Soil microcosm > Unclassified ...
AGCCGCGCTTGGGCAGCTTGTACTTCGCGCACGCGTCCTGGAAACCGCGGACGCGATCGGCGGTCGTGCTCAGCCCCGCCGGCCCGGCGATCATCGCGATCCGCCGGTGCCCGAGGTCGACCAGGTGCCGCACCACCTCGGCGGCCCCGCGCTCGTCGTCGCCGATCACGCTGTCCACCCCGCGCGCCTGGGACCGTCGCGCGTATTCCACGATCGGGATGCGCGGGTTCGCCAGCCGCACCTGGTCCGCACCCTCCGATGTGCACGGTACGTGCACGATCCCGTCCACCCGGTTTTCCACGAGGGAGCGCAGCAGTTCCAGGTCCACCTCGGGCGAGTTGTTGCTGCACGAGACGACCAGCCGGAAGCCCTCCTCGGCGAGCAGGCCCTGCACCACCGACGCCGCCGTCGTGTAGAACTCGTTCTCCAGATCCGGGATGATCAGGCCGATCAGGTTGCTCCGGTTCCGACGCAGGGCGCGCGCCAGCCCGTTGGACTGGTACCCCAGTTGACGTGCCGCTTCCTCTACCCGCTTGCGGGTCTCGGGGCGTACGTTGGGGTGGCCGCTCAGCGCACGGGAGACGGTACCGAGGCCGAGGCCGGTGTGCTTCGCGACGTCCTTCAAGGTGGTCACGTGGAAACGTTATTCCATGGAACGCGCCTTCGCCGAGACATACACGTTACGACTCGGTATCGACGCACCCTTGACAGGCACTTCTAGCGGTATGAGACTGCACCCCAACGTTTGGAAAGGTTCCCAAAGGTGTGGAGACTCAAATGCAACGAAGCATGGTCCGATCACGCGCCGGCGTCCTGATCGCAGCGATCCTGGTCGGCGGCGGGTTACTCGCGGGGTGCGCGCAGAAGTCCACCTCGCAGGAGGCAGGGGCCGGCACCGCCGGCGGGGCGTGTGGCACGGTCGCGAACAAGGAGCCGGGTGGCTCCGCCGACCTGTCCAGCCTGCCGCCGGACATCAAGGCCGGGTACAACGGCTACTTCCAGCCGGTGAACAACTCGGCGTACGCCACCTTCAAGGCGAAGCCCGGGCCCTACAAGATCGGCTACAGTGACTCGTTCTCGGCCAACTCCTGGCGCAGCAACGCGCTGGCGCGGTTGAAGACCGACACCGCCGCCTACCAGTCGGCCGGGCTGGTGTCCGATCTGCAGGCCACCAACTCCAATCTGGACAACAACCTCCAGATCCAGCAGATCAGCAGCATGATCAGCCAGAAAGTGGACGCGATCATCGCGATCCCGAACTCCCCCACCGCGTTCAACGGCGTGATCAAGCAGGCCTATGACGCCGGGATCCCGTTCATCACGGTGGCCTCGCACGTCACCTCGCCCTACGCGATCAACGTCGACGGGAACTACTTCCTGACCGGCGCGCAGCTGGCGGCCGGACTCGGCAAGCTGGTCGGCGGCAAGGGCAACGTCCTGGTGGTCAACGGCATCGACGGCTCGCCCGCGAGCCAGGCCCTCTCCGACGGCTACAACGCCGGTTTCGCGCAGTGCCCCGACATCAAGGTCGCCGGCTCGGTGGAAGGCCAGTGGAGCGAGGCGACCGCGAAGACGGTCACGTTGCAGTACCTGTCGACGCATCCCGGACAGCTCGCCGGGGCCATCAACAGCGGTGGCATGACCAGCGCGATCCTGCAGGCGCTGCAGCAGACCGGGCACAAGGCGGTCCCGATCGGCGACGCCAACCCGGACAAGGGGTCGCTGGTGCAGATGAAGAGCGAACTTTCGGACAAGTACGTCGCCTCGACCATCCCGCCTGAGCAGACCATCGATGCGGCGCTGCGTGTCGCCATCGCCACGCTGCAGGGCCAGGGGCCGAAGTTCGACACGATCGTGGCCGCCCCGCCGCAGATCACCGGGAAGGCGCAGCTGGACAGCTGGGTGCAGAGCGACTGGACGCCGGCCTCGGCGGACCAGGCCCCGGCACCGCCGAACACGCCGTTCTTCCCGGCCGACGGCATGAGCCCGTTCTTCACGAACCCGAAGCCGCTGCCCGCCCTGCCCTAGACAGGATCGTCATGCCCAGCAGAACCCTGATCGAGCGTGCGTCGTGGGTGCTCACGATGGACCCGGAGCTCGGTGATCTCGCCGACGCGGACGTGCTGATCGAGGACGGCAGGATCACGGCCGTCGGCCCGGGGCCCCCCCGGGCCCCCACGCCCGGTCCGGCACCGGCGCCGACACCGGGACCGACACCGTTGTCCTGGACGGCACCGACCGCATCGTCGTGCCCGGGTTCATCGACACCCACCGGCACCTCTGGCAGACCGCGATGCGCAACATCGCGGCGGACTGGACGCTCTCGCAGTACCTGGTCGGTGTGCTCGGCGCGCTCGCGCCGGTGTACCGGCCCGAGGACGTCTACGCCGGGAACCTGCTCGGCGCGCTGGAGGCGCTCGACCACGGGATCACCACGATCCTCGACTGGTCCCACTGCGCGGTGATGACGCCCGAGCACACCGACGCGGCCATCACCGCGCTGGAGCACACCGGGATGCGGGCCGTGTACGCCTACGGCAACGCGGCTCCCATCTGGTTCGACCCGGCCTCCTCGGCGGACTGGTCGGACCTGCGCCGGCTGCGGCGGGAGCGGCCGTCCGACGACGGACTGGTCACGCTCGCCGCGGCCCTGCGCGGCCCCGACTTCGGCACGGTCGACGTCGCCGTGGAGGACTGGCGCGTGGCCAGGGAACTGGGCCTGCCGATCACCGTCCACATCGGAGTCGCCGGGTTCGCCGACCGGCCGGTGGCCGCGCTCGCCGAGCGCGGCCTCCTCGGCCCCGACACCACCTACGTGCACTGCAGCCGGCTGCACGACGACGAGCTGGCGATGATCGCCGGTTCCGGCGGCACGGCCTCGGTGGCCACCGAGGTGGAGATGCACATGGGACACGGCTATCCGCCGACCGGGCGACTGGTCGCGGCGGGGGTGCGGCCCTCGCTGTCGATCGACGTGTGCACCGGGATCGGCGGCGACATGTTCACGGCCATGCGCACCACGCTGGCCATGCAGCGGGCGCTGGACAACGACCGGGTCATCCAGACCGGCAAGGCCCCCACGTCGCTGGACCTCACGGCCCGCGACGTGCTCGGGTTCGCCACGATCGAAGGCGCGCGGGCGCTCGGCCTCGCCGACCGCACCGGCTCGATCACCCCGGGCAAGGCGGCCGATCTGCTCCTGCTGCGCACCGACCGGCTCAACATGCTGCCGGTGAACAACCCGGTCGCGGCCGTCGCGCTGGCCGCCAACTCGTCCAATGTGGACACGGTGCTGGTCGAGGGCCGGGTCGTGAAACAGGACGGCGAGCTGGTCGGCGAGGCCGCGGCCGCGGTGCGGCGGCTGGCCGAGTCCTCCCGCGACTACCTGGTCGAGCACACCGAAGGCGCCCGCCTCGGCGGCGCCTGGACACCGTCCGCCGACTGGTAACACGACTGCTTCCGTATTGGAAAGGATTCCACAAATGAAGGCGCAGGACGATGAGTAACGCCGTCGTCGAAGCTCGTGCCCTGAGCAAGCGCTTCGGCGCCACGAAGGCGGTAGTCGACGGCTCGCTGAGCGTCGCGCCCGGCGAAATCGTGGCACTGCTGGGGGAAAACGGGTCCGGGAAGAGCACGCTGGTGAAACTGCTCTCCGGCGTGCTGACCCCCGACCAGGGGGAGATCACCGTCGCCGGCCGTCCGGTCCGGCTGAGGTCCCCGAAGGCGGCCCTCGACGCCGGAATCGTCACGGTGTTCCAGGAGATCCTCGCGGCACGCGACCGTTCGGTGCTGGACAACCTCTGGCTGGGCAACGGCAGCCCGATCCGCTCGCGGGCCGCGGTGGCCAGGCGGCGGGAGCTGGCCGGGCAGGCCTGGCGCTCGCTGACCGGCTCGGACCTCGACCTCGACCAGCCGGTCGGGCAACTCACCCTGATGCAGCAACAGATCTGCGTGATCGTGCGCGCCCTGCTGCGCAACCCCAAACTGCTCATCCTGGACGAAGCGACCTCGACGCTCGACGTCACCCTGCGCGACCGGCTCTTCGACGAACTGCGGCGCCGGTGCGCCGAGGGCATGGCCTGCCTGTTCATCTCCCACCGGATGGACGAGGTCATGACGATCGCCGACGGCTTCGCGGCGCTGCGCTCCGGTCAGGTCGTCGGGACCCGCCGCCGCGGCGAGACCGACGCGGAAGAGCTGATCCGGCTCATCTCGGGCCGCGAGGTCGGCCTGGGCACGCCGGTGCGCACGGCGCGCTCCACCCGCGAGGACGTCACCGCCGTCCAGCTGGAAGACGTGCGGCTGCGGCCGGGCTCCCAGCCCTTCGACGCGGTCGTCCAGCGGGGCGAGATCGTCGGCCTCGCCGGGCTGGAAGGCCACGGCCAGGACGAGCTGATCAAGGCGCTGGCCGGACTGCACCGGGTGCACGAGGGACGGCTGCTGCTCCGCCACGGCGAGGAACTGCGCCCGGTGAGCGGCTACCGCAGCGGCGTCGCCGACGGCGTCGTCTACGTCCCGCGTGACCGCAAGGTCGAGGGCATGGCCGACGTCCTGCCGATCATCGACAACTACAGCGTGCCGACCCTCGCCCAGGACCGCCGGTTCGGCTTCCTGCGGCCGCGCCTGACCCGCTCGCGGTTCCGCCGGGACGCGGCGACGGTGAACTTCAAGCCGGGCAAGCAGGACTCGATCGGCCGCCTTTCCGGCGGCAACCAGCAGAAGGTCATCATCGCCCGCTGGCTGGCCGCCCAGCCCGAGGTCATCCTGCTCAACGACCCCACCCGGGGCGTCGATCTGAAGACCAAGCACGAGCTCTACGAGGTCTTCCGCGGACTGGCCGCCACCGGGGTCGCGGTGGTGATGCTCTCCAGCGAGGTCGACGAGCTGGTGCACCTGATGGACCGGGTGCTGGTCTTCCACGACGGTTCGCTGTCCGCCGAACTCGACGGCGCCGCCGTCACCGGTGAGGCGCTCGTCTCGGCGTACTTCGGCAGTCCCCGCCGTGAACTGGACAGGAGCGGCACATGATCGCGAAACTGGCCGGCCTGCGGCGGTCCCCGCTGGCGGTGGTCGTCACGCTGGTGGCGATCCTGCTGGTGGTCAACATCAGCCTGACCCCGAGCATGCTCGCCCCCGCCCAGCTGCCGAACACGCTGAACCTGCTCGTCCCCTCGGTGCTCGTCGCGATGGCCAGCACCCCGTCGGTGATGTCCGGCCGCGGCGGCATCGACCTCTCGGTCGGCCCGCTCCTCGGCGTGGTCAACGTGTTCCTGGTCGGGCTGCTGGTGCCCTACGGGCTCGGCGGCGCGGGCACCGCGATCCCGATCCTGCTGGTGCTCGGCATCGTGACCGGCCTGGTCAGCGGCGCGCTGGTGGCGTTCGGGCGCCTGCAGCCGGTGGTCGTCACCCTGGGCGGCTACCTGGTGCTCAGCGGTGTCGCGCTGGTCGTCATGCCGCAGCCGGTGGGCGGGGTGCCCGACTGGGTCAGCTACCTGTCCGGTTCCTGGTTCGGCGGATACCTGCCGCGGTCGGTGCTGCTGGTCGTCGTCGCGGTCGCCGTGTGGCTGTTCCTGAAGCGGCGCGGCGCGATCGGGCTCATCCTCGCGACCGGCAGCGACGACCGGGCGGCCCACACCTCGGGTGTCCGGGTCTCCCGCGTGCTCTGCCTCGCCTACGCCACGGGCGGGCTGTTCGCCGCGCTCGCCGGGATCGGCCTGAGCGTGCTCATCCAGTCCGGCGATCCCAGCATCGGCAAGCAGTACACGCTGGCCGCGGTCGCCGCGGTCGCGCTGGGCGGCAACCCGCTTGGCGGCGGGCGGGGCACCCTCATCGGCCCGATGCTCGGTGCCCTGTCGCTGTTCCTGATCCAGACCCTGCTTTCGGGCGCGCACGTGTCCTCGCTGTGGATCCAGGTGGTCTACGGCGCCGTCCTGCTCTTCGCCATCTGCACCAATTCCTCGATCGCCAGCCGCCTGACGGCCCGGCCCGCACTGGGGAGCCCGTGATGTCGGTTTCCGAACTGCCCGTGAAACAGGTCCTGAGCAAGGGACCCATCCAGCTGCTGACGGTCGTGGGCGTGTTCGTCCTCGGCATGCTCATCGTCCCCGACTTCGCCACGTTCTCCTCGATCCAGGCGATGCTCGTGATCGCCTCGTTCCTCGGCGTCGCGGCGATCGGCCAGACCTTCGTGGTCCTCATCGGCGGGATCGACCTGTCCGTGCCGGCCCTCATCGGCGCCGGGAACGTGATCGCGGCGCGCCTTGCCGGCAACGGCATGCCCTCGCCGGTGGTGATCCTGATCGTGCTGGGTCTCGGCGCGCTGTGCGGCGCGATCAACGGGATCGTGACCAGCCTGTGGAAGCTGCCCTCACTGGTCGTCACCCTCGCCACCGCTTCGGTGGTGGGCGGCGCGGTCCTGTTGTGGACCAACGCCACCCTCACCGGGAGCGCGCCGCAATGGCTGACCACCTTCACTTCGGCCGCCTCCGGCACCGGCCCGATCCCGCTCGCCCCGGTCGTCGTGTTGTGGCTGGTGCTGGCGCTGCTCGCCCAGCTGTTCATCCTGCGCACCAAATCCGGGCGCCAGATCTACCTGCTGGGCGCCAACCGCGAAGCCGCGCGCCTGATGCTGGTGAGCGAACGCGGCATCACCACGGTCTGCTTCGCGCTTTCCGGCGCGCTGGCGGCGCTGTCCGGCCTGCTGCTGACCGGGTTCACCGGCGCGGGGCTGTTCACCGTCGGCGATCCGTACCTGTTCCAGAGCATCGCGGCGGTGGTCATCGGCGGCACCTCGCTGCTCGGCGGCCGCGGCGGCATCGTCCGCTCCGTGCTGGGGTCGCTGACCCTGGTCGCGCTGACCACGCTGCTCATCGGCTTGTCCCTCACGTCGGCGGCCCAACAGGCCGTGCTCGGCGCGGTCATCGTCGCGGTCACGGCGCTCTACGGCCGCGACCGCGCGCTCGGTGACCGGATCTGACCCAGAAGGAGAAGGAACACGTGAATTCGGATACTTCGGCGGCACACCTCATCGACTCGCGCGCACTGGGTGCTCTCTTCGCCGCGCCGGCGATGCGAGAGGTATTCACCGACCGCGCGATGATCCAGTCCTGGTTGGACGCCGAAGTGGCGCTCGTGCGGGCACAGGCCGATCTCGGCCTGGCGCCGGCCGAGGCGGCCGAGGAGATCGCCGCCAAGGCCGCGGCGGACGACTGGGATCTCGACGCGCTGGCCGCCGAGATCGAACGCACGGCGCATCCGCTGGTGCCGGTGGTCCGGGAACTGGCGCAGCGGTGCGGTGAATCCGGTGGTTGGGTCCACTATGGAGCGACCACACAGGACATCACCGACACCGGGCTGGTGCTGCAGGCACGCGCCGGACTGGACATCGTCGAAGCGTCGCTGCGGCGGCTGCTGGACTCCCTTTTCGGGCTGGCACAGCAGTACCGCGATCTTCCGATGGTGGGACGGACGCACGCGCAGCACGCACTGCCCATCACCCTCGGCTACAAGTTCGCCGTGCTGCTCGCCGAGGGCGAACGGCACCTCGAGCGGCTGGCCCAGGTCCGGCCGCGCGTCCTGGTCGCCGAGCTGGGCGGCGCGGTCGGGTCGATGGCCTCCTTCGGCACGCACGGCCCGGAGTTGTTGCGGCGCATGGCCGACCGGCTCGGTCTCGCCGCGCCGGACATCGCCTGGCACACCGCCCGCGACGGCCTGACCGAGCTGACCTGCGTGCTCTCGATGGTCTCCGCGACCTGCGGGAAGATCGCCAACGAGATCCGCGTCCTGCAGCGCACCGAGGTGGCCGAGCTGGAGGAACCCTTCCTGCTCGGCAAGGTCGGCAGCAGCACCATGCCGCACAAGAAGAACCCGATGTACGCCGAGTTCGTGATTTCCAACGCGATCCTCAACCGGCAGGCGCCGGCCAGCATGCTCGCGGCGATGGTGCAGGAACACGAGCGGGACATGACGATGTGGGGTGTCGAGTGGACGGTCGTCCCGGAAACCTTCATCCTCACCGCCGGCCTGCTCGACCGTGTCGTATCGTTCCTCGACGGCCTGATCGTGCACCCGGACGCGATTCACCGGAACCTGCACCAGCTCGGGGATCTCATGCTCTCCGAAGCGGCCATGATGCATCTGGCGAGCAGGCTCGGCAAGACCGAGGCCCACGAGGTCGTCTACCGCGCCGCGATGCAGGCGTGGGAATCGAAACGAACATTGAAGGACACCCTGCTCGACGACGAAGGCGTCCGGGCCCAGATCAGCGCGGACGAGCTCACGGAACTGCTCGTTCCCGAGTCGTATCTGGGTTCCTGCCCGATGCTGGTCGATCAGGTGCTGGCCAGGAGCAAGGCACGGCAGGCGAAGGAGGATGACGGTGTCCACAACTGACTCGGCGATCACCTCGGTCGGGGTGCTCGGGACCGGCGCGATGGGTTCCCGGTTCGCGCGCCGCCTGAGCGAGGTGGGCTACCAGGTTCACGCGTGGAACCGGACCGCCGACCGGGTCGAGGCGTTGCGGCCGTTCGGCGTGACGCCGCAGCCCACGCCGCGGGCGGTGGCCGAAAACTGCGACGTGGTCGTGGGCATGGTCTGGGATTCCGCGGCGCTGCGCGCGATCGCGCTCGGCGAGGACGGGTTCGTGCGCGGTCTCGCGCCGGGCAAGGTGATCGCCGACGCGAGCACCGTCGAACCCGAGGTGAGCGCGGAAATCGCCGCCGCGGTCCGGGAAACGGGCGCGGAAATGCTCGACACCCCGGTTTCCGGCAGCCTCGACGCCGCCGAAAGCGGCCGGGTCATGATCATGGCCGGGGGCCGCGCGGAAGCCTTCGAACGGGCCAGGCCGGTGCTGGACGCGCTCGGCCGGTCGGTCCGCCACGTCGGCGAGACCAACGGCAGCGCCCTGGTGCTCAAGCTGGCCATCAACATGCAGGTCGCGATCCAGGAGGTCGCCTGGGGCGAGGCACTCGCGCTGGCCGAGCAGTTCGGCATCGAGCGGGAGCAGGCCAGCGCGGTGATGCTGGACAGCGTCATCGCCTCGCCGATGCTGCACTACCGGGCCCCGTTCGCGCTCACCCCGCCCGAGGAGGTGTGGGCCAGCGCGAACCAGCTGCTCAAGGACGTCACCTACGCGGTGAGCCGCAGCGCGGGCCGCTCGGTGGCCGGGCGCTACGCGCAGGACCTGCTGGAAAAGATCAGCGCCGGCGGGCGCGGTGACCGGGAAGCGGCCGAACTCATGGTCGCGGCCGCCGCCGGCGAACTGGCCGGGGAACCGAACGAAGGGGAGACCACCCGATGAAAGCCGCCGTACTGCACGGACCCGGGGATCTGCGCGTCGAGGACGTGCCCCGCCCGGCCGCCCCCGGCCCCGGCGAGGTGACCATCGCGGTGCACCGGTGCGGCGTCTGCGGCACCGACGCGCACGAGTACGCGCACGGCGGTCCGATGACGCCGCTGACCAAGCCGCACCCGTGGTCCGGCCACGTCGGGCCGACCACCATCGGGCACGAGTTCATGGGCACGGTCGCCGAAGCCGGTCCTGGCGCCGGGTTCGCCGAGGGCGACCGGGTGGTCGCGGGCGCTGGCCAGTGGTGCGGGGAGTGCGCGGCCTGCCGGGCCGGCCGCACCAACCTGTGCCACCGCTACTTCACCTATGGCCTGAGCACCCACGGCGGCATGGCGGAGTTCGTCACCGTGCCCGCCGCGATGTGCGTCGCGGTGCCCGAGGGCTGCCGGGATGAGGACGCGGTGCTCGCGCAGCCGGTGTCCATCGCGATGCACGCGCTGAACCGTTCCCAGGCCACGGAAAGCGCCGACGGCGACATCCTGGTCATCGGGGCCGGGGGCATCGGCGCGCTGCTCGTCGCGGCGGCCGCCGACCGCGGGCTGAAGGTGCACGTGGTGGACCTGGACGCCGACCGGCTGGCCGCGGCCACCCGCCTCGGCGCGGCCGAGACCAAGCTGGTGACGCCGGGTGGCGAGAACCCCTACAGCGGGATGCCGGTCGTGTTCGAGACCTCCGGGTCCACGTCGGGCCTGCGCACCGCGCTGACCTCCACCGCGCCGGGCGGGCGGGTGGTCGGCGTCGGGCTGCCGAGCAGGCCCGTCGAGATCGACTCCCGGCAGGCCGTGGTGTCCGAAATAGACATCGTGACCTCGAGTGCGCACGTGTGCCGGCACGATCTGCCGATGGCGGTCGATCTGCTGGCCCGGCGCCCGTTGAGCGGCGAAATCGTCGCGCAGGTCCTGCCGCTGTCCCGGATCGCCGATGACGGGCTCGCCCCGCTGGCTTCCGGTGCGGCGCAAGGGAAAACCGTGATCGAAATTCTGGGAAAGGTGGACTGATGGTACATCGGCGTCTCATCAAGAACGGCACCGTCATTTCGATGGACGACCAGGTCGGCGACTTCCCCCGGGGTGACGTCCTGATCGAAGGGCAAAAGATCGTCGCGGTGGGGCCCGATCTCGGCGAGGTCGATGCCGAGGTCGTCGACGCCAGCGGACAGATCGTGATGCCGGGTCTGATCGACACGCACCGGCACACCTGGCAGGCGTTCCTGCGCGGCATCGCCGCCGACTGGACGCTCGGGCAGTACATGACCGGTCTGCACCTGGGCCTGAGCGCGTTCTTCACGCCGGACGACACCTACGCGGGCAACTTCGTCGGCGCCGTCGAAGCGCTCGACAGCGGGATCACCACGCTGCTCGACTGGTCGCACAACGTGAACACGCCGGAGCACAGCGACGCCGCGGTCACCGCGCTGCGGGACTCGGGCATGCGGGCCGTCTTCGCCCACGGCGGCGGCGCGGACATGTACCAGGTGCCCAGCGTCGTCCCGCACGACCTGGACGTCCGGCGGGTCCGCGACCAGTACTTCTCCTCCGACGAGGGCCTGGTCACGATGGCGATGGCGCTGCGCGGACCGCAGTTCGCCACCCTGGACATCACCGAAAGCGACCTCGCCCTGGCCCGCGAGCTGGGCCTGGCCGTCACCATGCACGCCGGCGACGGCGAATGGGGCCGCAGCGGCCCGATCCGGCAGCTGCACGGCCGGGGCCTGCTCGGGCCCGACATCACCTACGTGCACCTCAACACCCTCGGCGACGACGAACTGGCGCTGATCGCCGAGTCGGGCGGCATGGCGTCCATCGCCCCCGACATCGAGATGCAGATGGGCCACGGCTGGCCGGCCACCGGGCGGCTGATGGCGGCCGGCATCCGCCCGAGCCTGTCCATCGACACCTGCGTTTCCAACAGCGGGCACATGTTCGGCACCATGCAGATCACGCTCGCCGCGCAGCGCGCGCTCGACAACACCGAGCCCGGCGCCAGCGACCGCGCGTCCGTCTCGCTGAGCTCGCGCGACGTGCTCTCCTTCGCCACCACCGAGGGCGCCCGGGTCTGCGGCCTGGAGCAGAAGGTCGGCTCGCTGACCCCCGGCAAGCAGGCCGACATCCTGCTGGTGCGCGCGGACACGCTTTCCCTGGCACCGCTGAACAACCCGATCGGCCAGATCGTCTACACGGCACACCCGGGTCTGGTCGAGACCATCTTCGTCGCGGGCAACATCGTGAAGCGCGACGGAACGCTCATCGACGATCTCGGCAAGCGCGCCTGCCGCCTGGCCACGGAACACCGCGACGACCTGTTCGAGCGCGCCGTCCGCACCGAAAAACTCGCCGACGCCCGGATCGGTGGCACCTGGCAGCCCGCCCCGCTGGCAGCCGGCTGACCCCCGCGCGCGAACCGGTCATCGAGCGAAAAAGAGAAATAATCTAAGGAGAAACCAGGATATGGGCATCGCGACCTACGGCAGCACCAATGTCGACTGGGAAGCACGGATCGACATGGACCGGCTGCGCCGGGAGCGGCTCGCACGGCTGAAGTCCTACCTCGAACAGTCGGAGTTCGGCGCCGTGCTCGCGTTCGACTTCTACAACATCCGGTACATGACGGCCACCCACATCGGTACCTGGGGCATCGACAAGATGGTGCGCTTCGCGCTGCTCATGCGGGGCGCGGAGCCGATCGTGTGGGACTTCGGCTCGGCCGCGAAGCACCACCAGCTCTACAACCCCTGGCTCTCCGACGAGGTCGTCGACGAGGAGACCGGCGTCCGGCACATGGTGGAGGGCACTTCCCGGTCCCGGGCGGGCATTTCCACCCTGCGCGGCGCGATCCACCCCGGCGCGGCGCGTGCCGAGTCGGTCGCCGCGAAGATCGCGGAGGAGCTGCGCAAGCACGGCCTGGACAAGGAACCGCTCGGTGTCGACTTCGTCGAACTGCCGGTGCTGCACGCGCTGCAGGCCGAAGGTCTGGACATCCAGGACGGGCAGCAGCTGTTCATCGAAGCCCGGCGGGTCAAGACGCGTGACGAGATCTCGCTGCTGACGCACGCCTGCGGGCTGGCCGACATGGCCTACGAGGAGCTCTACCGCGCGCTCAAGCCCGGAATGAAGGAGAACGAGACCGTCGGCCTGGTCTCGAAACTGCTCTACGACAACGGTTCCGAATTCGTCTCCGGGATCAACGCGATTTCCGGCGAACGCTGCAACCCGCACCCGCACCTGTATTCCGACCGGATGATGCGGCCCGGCGACCCGGCGTACTTCGACATCGTGCACACCTATCTCGGTTACCAGACCTGTTATTACCGCACCTTCGCGGTCGGCAGCGCGTCCCCGGCGATGCGCGACGCGTACAAGCGTGCCCGCGAGATCATGGACGTTTCGCTGGCCGCGGTGAAGCCGGGCGCCACGACCGCGGACATCGTTTCGCTGTGGCCCAAGGCGCAGGAGTTCGGCTTCGAAAACGAGGAAGCCGCCTTCGCCCTGCAGTACGGACACGGCGTGGGCATCTCGGTCTGGGAGAAACCGATCTTCTCCCGGCTCACCTCGCTGGATCACCCCGAGGTGATCGAGGAAGGCAACGTGTTCGCGCTGGAGACCTACTGGCCGGGCAAGGACGGCTGGTCGGCGGCGCGGATCGAGGAGGAGCTGGTGGTGACCGCCGACGGCTGCGAGGTGATCACCCGGTTCCCGGCCGAGGAGCTGCTGGTCGCCGGTCAACGCTACTTCTCGGTGAACGGCCCGCTGCCCGCGGTCCGGGAGTTCCAGTCGCATCTGAACACCCCGCTGGGCCGGGGCGAGGCCTGAGGTAGCCAGCCATGACCACAAGCGAAACGACGACCGCGCCGGACGCCGTCGCCCAGTACCGGATGCGCATCGGCGGCCAGTGGGTCGAGGCCGCCTCCGGCGCGCGGTTCGAAACCACCAACCCGTTCTCCGGACAGGCCTGGGCCAGCGTCCCCGACGCGGGTGCCGAGGACGTCGACCGCGCGGTCGAGGCGGCCACCGCCGCGATGGCCGGGGAATGGGGCCGCGCCACCGGTTTCGAGCGGGCGCGGTACATGCGCAAGCTCGCCGACATCCTGGAACGCGACGCCGAGCAACTGTCCGTTCTGGAAAGCACGGACAACGGCAAGCTGATCCGTGAAACCTCGGGACAGGCGAAGGCGCTGCCGGAATGGCTGCGCTACTTCGCCGGGATCGCCGACAAGCTGCAGGGCGAGGTGATTCCCCCGCAGAACCCGGACTTCCTCATCTACACCCGGCACGAGCCCATCGGCGTGGTCGGCGCGATCGTGCCGTGGAACTCGCCGCTCTCGCTGCTGATGTGGAAGTTCGCGCCGCTGCTGGCCGCCGGGTGCACCCTGGTGGTCAAGCCGTCGGAGTACACCCCGGTGACCGCGCTGGAACTGGCCAAGCGGGTCGAAGAGGCCGGGTTGCCCGAAGGGGTGATCAACGTCGTCACCGGGCGCAGCGCCGAGCTGGGCGCGGCGCTGGTGGCACACCCCGGGGTCCGGCAGGTCGCGTTCACCGGCTCCCCGGCGATCGGCATCAAGGTCGCCCAGGGCGCGGCGACCCACCTCGCCCGCACCACCCTGGAACTGGGCGGGAAGTCCGCGCAGGTGGTGTTCCCCGACGCCGACCTCGACGCCGCCGTCAACGGGGTGATCGCCGGGATCTTCGCCGCGTCCGGCCAGACCTGCGTCGCCGGCTCCCGGCTGGTCGTGCACGAAGACGTGCACGACGCGCTGCTGGAACGCCTCGTCGCCAGGGCGCGCACGATCAAGCTCGGCGATCCGCTGGACGTGACGAGCGAGATGGGCCCGCTGGCCAACGAAACCCAGCTGCGCACCGTGACCGGGTTCGTGCGGCGCGCGGTCGAGGAAGGCGCGAAGATCGCGCACGGCGGCACCACCGATCCGGGCCTCGGCGGGCTGTTCTTCCAGCCGACGATCGTCACCGACGTCGGGTGCGAATTCGAGATCGCGCAGGAGGAGATCTTCGGGCCGGTGCTGTCGGTCCTGCGGTTCGGCACCGAAGAAGAGGCCATCCGCATCGCGAACGCCACCCGCTTCGGGCTCGGCGCGGGCGTGTGGACCGGCGACGTGCGCCGGGCACACCGGGTCGCCCACCAGCTGCGGGCTGGCAACGTCTGGGTCAACGCCTACCGCATGGTGGCGCCCAACGTGCCCTTCGGCGGCAGTGGGCACAGCGGGTGGGGCCGCGAAAGCGGCATCGACGCGGTGCGCGAATACACCGACACCAAGGCGATCTGGGTCGACATGGTCGGCAACACCCGCGACCCGTTCAAATTGAACTGAAGGATTCACCGTGACGACTTCGCTGACGATCACCAGGATCGAGACCATCGCGGTACTCGCGCCGCTGCCGAAGCTCTTCCGCGGCAGTTACTACCGCATGACGCAACGCGCCACCGTGATCACCCGCGTGCACACCGATGAGGGCATCGTCGGCGAAGCGTACGTCGGCGACGAGGACCAGCACCTCGACACGCTGCGTGCCATCACGGCCAAGGAAATCGAACCGGCCCTGATCGGCATGGACGCGTTCGCGGTGGAGAACTGCTGGGCCGCCGGTTACCGCAGCACCTTCGACATCCTGCGGGACCGGCGCCTCGGCCTGGTCGCGCTGGCCGGGGTGGACACCGCGATCTGGGACGCCATCGGCAAGGCGGTCGGGCTGCCGCTGTGGAAGCTCTGGGGCGGTGCCACGAACAAGGTGCCGCTCATCGCCATCGGCGGCTACTACGGCGAGCCGCTCGGCTCGATCGCCGAGGAGATCGCCGCCTACCGCGAACTGGGCCTGGCGGGCATCAAGTTCAAGGTGGGCGGCGCCGGGCCGGAGCAGGACGCGGCACGGGTGCTGGCCGCCAGGGAGGCCGCCGGGGACGACTTCGTCATCGCGATCGACGCCAACCAGGGGTACACCGTCGCCGATGCCGTGGCGCTGAGCCGGCGGCTCGACGGTGCCGGGATCCGCTGGTTCG
>Ga0310811_10006105_pt1 | contig 15354 bp, 15 predicted proteins | sample YCmetagenome_FD_207642 | JGI IMG/M metagenome (GOLD analysis project Ga0310811, IMG submission 207642) | Soil microbial communities from experimental microcosm in Duke University, North Carolina, United States - YC | ecosystem: Engineered > Artificial ecosystem > Soil microcosm > Unclassified ...
GTAGCAGAGCGACCTTTGAACTTAATATGATGTAATTTTTGCCATTCCGACTGCGGCAATTGCTTGCTCCAAACCGCCTGCGGTTCGGGGCGGATCAAAATGATATTGCCAAAACGTTCCAGCTTTTCAAAATCGCCGCAATCAATCAGCTCATAATCTTTCCAGTACGTGGGTGTGAGAAGTTTGATCATGGGTTAGAGATTAGCGATTAGTTGATTAGAGATTAGTTACAAGGCGCAAATATAGTTATTTCAACTAATGCCCCCGTAATCACTAATCTCTGGTCTCTAATCTGTAATCACAACTTCTCCCTCGCCGCTTTCATAAACTTGCTGGCGAATACAAAATCGTTGAGCTCTTTATTATCGGTGTGGGCAATTTCGTGATTGGTACCTTCCCACCATTTTTGACCGTTGTATAAGAATAGAATATGATCGCCGATACCCATTACTGAGTTCATATCATGCGTTACAACTACTGTGGTGATGTTGTATTCCTCGGTCAACTCTGCAATCAGTTCATCTATCAGGATGGAGGTCAATGGATCAAGCCCTGAGTTCGGCTCGTCCACAAACAGATATTTTGGCTGCATAGAAATGGCGCGGGCTATGCCCACGCGTTTCTTCATGCCGCCCGACAGTTCAGAGGGATAGAGCTTGTTTTTACCTTTCAGGTTTACGCGTTCAAGGCAAAAGTTGGCACGTTCAAGTTTTTCTTCTTTGCTTTGATCGGTAAACAGGTTGAGCGGAAACATAATATTCTCTTCCACTGTCATCGAATCAAACAGGGCAGAGTTCTGGAATAACATTCCGATCTCTTTACGGATGTGCACCCTTTCGCTGAAATGCATCTCGGTAAAGTTCTGATTGTCATAAAATACCTGTCCTTTGGTAGGTTCATGCAAACCTACAATACATTTTAGCAGCGTGGTCTTTCCTGAGCCTGAACCACCTATGATCAAATTGTTTTTACCTGGCTTAAATGTCGCACTGATACCTTTCAATACCTCATTTTCGCCAAAGGTCTTGTAAATGTCTTTTACCTCGATCATAAGATAGTACTTGAAATGATAAGGTCGGCGAAGAGGATCCAGATACAGCTGAACACCACACCTTTTGTTGCAGATTGGCCCACTTCAAGTGCTCCGCCAGAAGTATAAAAGCCGAAATAGCTGCATACGGATGTTATAACAAATCCGAATGCGATTGACTTAACCGCACAAACAGTAACGATAACGGGCTTGAAACTATCCCGAAGACCTACTACATAGTCTGTTGGTGAAATGTCGCGTGAAACGATGCAGGCTATATATCCGCCACTTAAGCCCAAAAGCACAGAAACAACAGTTAAAAGAGGGATCATGGTAACTCCGGAAATAATTTTGGGGGATATAAGGTATCCGGGAGTATTTACGCCCATTATTTCCAATGCATCTATCTGCTCGGTTACCCGCATAGTGCCAATTTGCGAGGCAATACTCGAACCTATTCGTCCGGCAAGTACCAGGGCGGATATAGTTGGACTGAATTCCAATATGGTCGAATCGCGGGAGATACTGCCCGCAATGCTTTGTGGTACCAGCGGACTGGATAATTGGAATGCCACCTGTACAGTCGCCACCGCACCAATAAATACCGAAATGATGGCGATGATGCCAAGGGAACCTACGCCCTGGGAATTCATTTCGCGCATTACTTCTGCCCAATAGACAGTGAATTTTTCGGGCTTTTTAAAACTTAAGCGTAATAAAAGTATATATCTTCCTAAGGTATGAAACATCTAAAATTTTTCTAAGGCGGTTAAAAATACATTTTTTCCGCTTTGGTTAGGTATTATTCACTCCTGTATAATACTCAAAATGCAAACGTAATGTTTCAGGATCGATTTATTTATAGCGCTACAGCTGTATCAATCTGCTAATTATCGCCGTAATGAAATAATAAATCCTATATTTATCAATATCTAAACCAACCGCATGAAATTAAAATTACTCTTTGTTGCACTGGTACTTTGCAGCACTTATGCTTTCTCTCAAACAAAAAACAATATCTCTATGGTTTACGGCTTTAATGCCAACACCGTGGATATACATGGTGCAATTGGCGATTATGGTTATAAAGATAAAACCGGGCAATCCTTCGGCTTAAGCTATACACGTAGTTTCTCCGAACTATTTTCAGTAGAAACGGGTTTGTTATACTCTAACAATAAAGCGGAACTGGTGACTATTGGTCCGGCAGGAGGACAATACCATGGAGAAATTCACATGATATCCGTTCCGGCATTGGCAAAATTTACTTTCCTGAGATATCTATATGGCGAAACAGGATTGGTATTCGATCACCAAACTAATTACAAAGCCGATGGAATTGTAGATAGTCAGTCAGGCGTAGGAGTAGAGGTTGGTATAGGCGGCCAATGCAAATTCGGACCTGTATCAATATTTCTTAACCCTTATTATATCAATCACCGGTTTAACGGCAGGAATAACCTGGAAGAAGCGGGTGTCAAATTCGGTCTGGGATACAATTTTTAATTAGAGGCTATAAAAGCTTTCTTCGCCTGTTCATCCAGGGATAGCGGGAAGCCACGATCCCAATTGATCGACTTTAACTGATACCTGGAACCGCGCATAACCGTATTGTGTACCAACGATGAGCCTTCATATTGTTTGATACGCAAGGCCTGGGTAAACTTACGATTGTCCGCAAAATTATAGATTGCCTCTTCGTAATATAGCTTGTCGTTGTAACGGATGGTGATCAGATACCGGCCGCTTTGCGCCCGACGGTTAAATTCAGGTAATTTAAACAAGAAAGTACTTTGATTATTTAAAGCACCGATGGTGACACTATTGGTGTTGCCAACAAAACATTTGCAATCCAATAGGTCGTCATAGTTGGTCACCTTTACTGATAAATTATAAATAGTCCTCGGACTATTGCTAACCAGCACGCCCGAAAGCACTCGTCCGCCAGTACCGATAAAGTGAAACAGCGGCACATCATCCGGCTCATTTGTTGGCTCATGGACAACACTAACAGGAGTAGCTTTTTTATTAACTGCTATGTTGTTTTTAGCAAATCTGGCAGGAATTGAATGTTTTTCGGCCTTTTTTATCTCGGGCAAACGTTTCTTAGGCTCGATCTTAGTAACTACAGCAATGTGATCTTGTTCATCATCATTTGCGGTCTCTACCTGTTTGGGGGCCTCTCTTTTTTCCGAAACGTTGTTTTTTATGGGCTGATCGGCTGTTGGCTGAGCGGTAGCAATTTTTGAGATATTAAAACTCAGGTTAGCATTGGTTACTTGCAGCTGCTTTTTGTCTTTTTCGAGCTGACTGATCTCATATTGGCTTTGGATAGACGTAACAGCCAGGTTGAGGATGGAAACGACAGTCACAGCAAAAATAATTTTGGTAACTAATACAGCTTCTTTTCTTATCGCTTCGTTCTTGGTGCGCCAGTCTTTTTTTAGCAAGATGATGGCTATAATGGCAGTACCTATTGCACCAATTATTTGTATCAGGAGCATTAACATATGGCAAGCAGATAGTTGTTGGTTTTTACACAACCCACGTGCCCTATATTTTGTTTTGATTTTTGGCTAACTATTTTTATTAAGAACAGAAATATTTAACTGTCAATTGAATTGACGTAGTTAGCTTGTAGTTGAAGTCGGTCGATCTGTCTGGTAAGAAAACAGAGGGAGTTTCAAGGTAATTTGATGTATGATCTGAATTGTTATCCAGGATTGTTTTTACCCTGAATAGCTTAATCAGTAATTAATCAAATAATTTTTTACCTCTTACGATTAAAGTTGCGATAATCAACACCAGCGGCGTTACACATACAACGATTCCGATTAATGTTTGTGAGTTCATGACAATAGATTTTAAGGTTAAAAACTTTTTACAATAACCTATGCAATAAGTGTTCCGGTTTAATAAAATGTAAGGATCAGGCCAAAACAAGCCATTTCCTTATAATTAACAGGCAAAAAATACATAATTCGGGGAGTATATTCTACAAAGGGCTATATATAGGGTGTCATGCTGAGGCACTCGAAGCATGCGCGTTGGGCATCGTGAACAATGCATTAGCGTTATGCATGGTGCAAAGGCCCCTGCCCATCATGGTTCCCTTCGATTATACTCAGGACAGGCTTGTGCCTCAGCATGCAATGTTATTAAGTTAAGAAAAATGAATTTCTTCTCCCTCTTTTCCGTTTACGGAAGAGAGGGACGACCAGCGCAGCGTAGTCGGGGTGAGTAAATCTACGACTATTCATTTGCGCTAATGCAGCTCGCATAGTCGACTCACCCGGTCATTGCTTCGCTCGACCACCCTCTCTTTTGCGAGCAAAAAAGAGGGGATTGTCCTTGAGTTGGTGACATTGCCCACATGACCCCGATTTAATCATATAACTGCTGTGGCATCATCGGTCAAATTTTTTACCGTTAATTTCCCCCTGTTTACCGAGATTTTGTTCGTACTTCCCAAAAACCATATAACTTGTCCCGCAATCGAAATTAGATTTGTATTAACAACAGCGGGATAAAACCCAAACTAAACACAAAATGAAAAATGCAGTAATAACCGGGGCAACTAAAGGAATGGGACGAGCAATCGCCATAGCCTTTGCTAATGAAGGTGTTAACCTGGCTGTTTGTTCACGTAAAGAAGCCGAATTGGCTGAATTTAAACAGGAGCTCCTGGCAATCAATCCAGCCATTAAAGTATTTACACAGGTAGCCGATGGCAGTGTAAAAGATCAACTGCTGAAATTTGCCGGCGCTGCCGAACAGGAACTGGGTTTTGTAAGCATAATCGTAAATAACCTGGGAATGTTTGATCCCATCAGCATACTGGATGAAAGCGAGGCTGCTTTTGAAAAGCAAATGAATACTAACCTGATGCCTGCCTATCATTTATACCGTTATTTTGGTAAAAGTATGATCGCTGCACGCGAGGGGCATATCTTCACTATTTGCTCAGTTGCTGCGCTTGATCCTATCGCCGCAGCTGGTACTTACAGTGTAACAAAAGCAGCACTGCTAGGTCTTAGCAGAGTAATGCGACTGGAGATGATGCCTCATAATGTGAAAGTTACGGCAGTTATCCCGGGCTCAACGCTAACCAATTCGTGGGAAGGAACCACGATACCTAAAGATCAATTTGTATTACCGCAAGATATTGCTTCGGCCATTGTAAATGTTTACAAAATGAGCCCGGGCGCCAATGTAGACGAACTAATAATTAAGCCTGTCGGAGGACAGATTTAGATATAAAAGAAACCAACAACAATTATATATATAACAAGATTCTGGGAATTCATTAATTCTGAGAATTCTGATTCAGACAAATATGAAAACTGATTTAAACATAAATAAAATGGACAGGAAACTATATCGCGACGAATACCACAAAAAGATTGCTGGTGTTTGTGCCGGCCTCGCCGAATATTTCAATATAGATGTTGCCATAGTACGTGTAATATTCGTGCTGGCGCTTATATTTCACGGAGGCGGCCTTTTAGTATATTTTATCTTTTGGATCGTGCTGCCTAAAAAGCCGCTTTTCATCAACCCGAATGTTGATTACCGGGTACCGCCCCAGAATCCGATGGATAGCGGTAACCAGTTCACAGGCACTTCTTATAGCAACACCGGGCCATCGTTTACTAATCAACCGTTCCAAAACCAACCGTTTCCGAATCAACCATTCCCAAATCAACCCTACCAGGCGCCCCGCAATAGTACATCATTGGTAGCCATTGTTTTCGGTGTGATCCTGATCATCATCGGCGGGTCCATCCTCCTGGATGATTTCGATATCATACCCGATTGGGATTTTGAAAGACTCTGGCCTGTAGTGCTGATAGTGGTTGGATGTGCCATCATGATATCGGGCGAACGCAAGAAACCATGGGAAAAGGCCGATTGGAATAAAGCAAACACAGTTGAAGAAAAAGCGCCGGAAGATGCCGCTCCAGAAGCAAATCCACCGGCTGATAATACACCTACAGCATAACCTTAAACATTCAAGATCATGAGAAACGATAAACTGATACCAGGCATGATCCTGGTGATGATCGGCGCTATATTTCTGCTGCACAATTTCGGCTACATCCACTTTCATTGGTATAACCTGATTCACCTGTGGCCTATATTTTTGGTGATCGGCGGTGTAAACCTGGTGTTTGCCAACAACAAATCAGCATGGGCAACCATCCTTAAAATATCCGTTGTAGTTGCAGGCTTTGCACTGATCATATTCGGCAACTTTAACGACAGGTACAACAGGTGGTGGTGGCCGCACTATACTTATCATCACAGCGATAACGATGACAATGATAGTAGCGACGACAACAATGACGACAGCGATGATGACGATAACGGCGGAAGTCTTGTTAAAACCCACGGAAACAGCATCTTTAACACACCTTACGACCAAACTATAAAAGTTGCTCAGCTAAATATCTCAGGTGCTGCTACCAGCTATGTTTTGAATGACACTACAAATCAGTTATTCAACGCCGTTACTCAGGAAACTGTTGGTAACTATGATTTGAACCACCACATGGAGGATTCGGTATACGTGGTCGATTTCAATCTGAGAGATGGTAAAAATGGCTTCAATTTTAATAGCGATGACAATAACAGCGGAAACAAGGTGGAGATGAGACTAAACCCTAACCCGGTATGGAATGTGAAGCTGGAGGCAGGTGCGACCGATGCAAACTTCGACTTTTCCAAATTTAAGATCAAAAACATTAAATTAAATGGCGGAGCTGGTTCATTTGCCATAAAATTGGGTCAGCCGATCGCTACTACTGATATCAATATAACAACTGGTGCTGCAAGTGTAAAATTCACTATTCCACAAAATGCGGCATGCCGTATTACTAAATCTTCGGCCTTTTCATCTAGCGACTTTGAAGGATTTACCAAGATGGGTAACGGTGATTACGAAACGCCTGGTTTTGATGCTGCAAAAAATAAATTCTACATCCACTTCAGCGGCGCGATGTCGGGCTTTGAAGTGAAGAGATACTAATCGATTATTGTCAAGTTTGTTAGTTGTAATGTTGAAAGGTTATACCCGGATACATTACAACTTTTTTGTTTTATCTAGAATATTGTTAGTCCGGATTTATAATCCGGACTCAATAGCAAGCGGATTTGCAATCCGCGAATAAATGCACATATTTATCTATGGGTTTTAAATACAGGATTACCTCTAACGAAAAATATTTTTTAACCTTAACTGTTGTCGATTGGATAGATGTTTTCACAAGGAAGGAATTAAGTGAGATTGTAACAGATTCTCTCAGATTTTGTCAAAAGAATAAAAATTTACAGGTATATGCATGGTGTCTTATGCCAAGCCATTTGCATTTGGTGGTCTCGGTAGAAGATGAGCGTTTTACACTTTCGGATGTTATGCGTGATTTTAAAAAGTACACATCCAAACTTATTGTAAAAACAATTAGTGAAATAGCGGAAAGCAGAAAACATTGGCTGCTGAATCATTTCGCTTATGCGGGCAGGTATGATCCTAAAATCACAAACTATAAGTTTTGGCAAGAGGGGTTGCATCCGATAGAAATTACCAGTGGAAAGTTTATCGATCAGAAAATTAATTACATTCATCAGAATCCTGTTGAAGCAGGAATTGTTTATCGGGCTGAAGATTATGTCTGGAGTTCCGCTGCGCAATATTCAGGTGAATATAATGCATTGCTTGAGGTGATTGTAATAGACGATTAGGATTCGGGGATTGCAAATCCCCGGTAATTCAGATCCGGATTACAAATCCGGACCAACGTTTTAAGTTATTGTATTGTTAGTCCGGATTTACAATCCGGACTTTATAAATGGCGGATTTGTAATCCGCGAATAATAAAAGATATGTTCGGGGATTGCAAATCCCCGGTAATTTAGGTCCGGGATTATAAATCCGGACCAACGTTTTTAGATATTAATACATTCAATGGAATACTTCCTCGTCATCAACGGCAAACCCGAAGGCCCTTTCAATGTTGAGCAGCTAAAAGGTATGTCCGTTAAGCCTTCCGACTTTTTGAAGACTGCCGATATGGTGGATTACAAAGAAGCGCATGAAATTGCCGAACTGAGGCAACTATTTCATTTTGCTGAAAGATCAGTAGTGCCACAATACTTTGCCGGGTTTGATCAACGTTGGATGGCGTCGGCGCTGGATTGGTTTTTTGTTGGCGGCGGATTTATCGTTGCCGCTTTTCTGGCAGCTTATATTATTGAAGACAAAACGGCGAGGCTGGTTATCGCCTTGAGCATCCTGGCGTTGGTACCTATTGCCAAGATCATCTATCACATTGTGATGGAATGCTCACCAAAACAAGCTACTTATGGCAAGCAACTACTCAAAATAAAGGTTTGCGACCTGGAAGGCAGGCGCATAACTACAGGACGATCCATCAGCAGAAACCTGTTCAAGATATTCTCATTGATCACAGTTATCGGCTACCTGCTTAGTTTTTTCAATAAAAAACAGCAATGCCTGCATGATATTATGGCAGAGACGCTGGTGGTGAAGGACAGGTTAATTTAGTTGATTAGGTTGATTAAGAGAGTGGTTGATTGAGGTTAACTTAATCAACTAAATCCAACTTAATCAACCCAATCAACTACTATTATACAGCGTCTGATAACGAAGTGAAAGTAAATTCTTTAATCCTCATTGGTGGTATCAATGCACTTTGGAATGATTCACCGCTTACGGTGCGCTCAACTTTACCCAGTGCATCCAGGTTGTTCAGCATGATGACCGGACTTTCGTTAAAACGCATATTTTTTATCGGGAACTTGATCTGACCATTTTCGATATAAAAAGTGCCGTCGCGGGTTAAACCTGTAAACAACAAGGTCTGCGGATCAACCGGGCGGATATACCATAAACGGGTTACTAATATTCCTTTTTCAGTTCCCTTGATCAATTCTTCAAGTGAAGCCGTTCCACCTTCCATAATCACCGAGCCTGGAGATGGTACCGCCTTAACGCCTTGTTTCTGTGCCCAATAGCGAGAGTAGGTCAGGTTTTTAAGCACGCCTTTCTCGATCCAGCTTGTTTTTTCCTGCGGACGGCCATCACCGGCCCATACGCTGTTAGGTAATCTTGGGTCCTGCGGATCAGAGTAGATATTTACCCTTTCGTCCACCAGTTTTTGGCCCAGTTTGGTGCCTCCACCAGCTTTGCTTAAAAAGCTGCGGCCCTCATCAGCGCTGCGCGCGTCCAAACCACCATACAATTGCTCCAGCAAAACTATGCCGGCAGCAGGTTCCAATATCACGGTGTATTTACCTGGTTCAATGGCTTTCGCATTGGCAGAACCGGTAGCTTTTTTAGCGGCCACCTGGGTAAGTTTAAGCGTATCCATGTCATTAAAATCCTCAAAATCCCGCGTAGCGTAACCAGACCCCTGGCTATCTTCTGTACGCATGGTGATAGAGAAATTGATATCTGAATATTTATTGTAGGTGAATAACCCGTGCGAATTCATGATTGCTGCAAAACTTCCCTGGTTTTGCAAAAAACCTGCAGCAGTAAGCTTATTGTCCTTAGCTACTTTAAGGCTTTGCTCAACCATATCGGTGCGCTGCTTCGGCGTCATCGAATGCGTTTTTTCATCAAATAACTTCGGATTATCGGCTGCATAGGTTTGCGGTCCCATGAACGATACGAATTCCGGATTTTCAGGAGCCAGGTGTGCCAGCTCTTCCGACAAATGCACCGCTTTTGCTATTGACGCGTCATCATATTCATTCAGTGTAACTATCCCCAGTCTCTTGCCGAATGCCGAGGAAATAGCCATAGTTGTCTGGCTGATATATCCGCTGGTTGAAACCGCATTACGGGCATACCGTATATTACCGCCCTCAGAACCATTCAGATTGATCTCGCACTCATCGGCTTTTGAAAAGCTAAGCGCCTTTTTCATAAGAGCCTGTGCGTCTTCACGACTTATTATAGCCATAATATTTTAGATTTTTCTTTTTGTATTGATTACGTTAACTCCCTTAAACAATGCGGTGGACGAACCGTGCGATACGGCGCTCACCTGTTCGGGCTGACCTTTGCCATCAAAGAATGAGCCGCCCAAACGGTAGTCGTTCTTATCGCATACCGCCGCGCATGAATTCCAGAACTCCTGCGTGTTAGATTGGTAAGCCACATCATTCAGCATTCCTACGATCTTGCCGTTCTTGATCTCATAATAAAGCTGTCCGCTGAACTGGAAATTATAGCGCTGCTGATCGATAGAGAAAGAACTATCGCCAACAATGTAAATGCCTTTTTCCACATTCTTGATCATATCAGCAGGAGCCAGCGGCGTTTTCCCCGGTTGCAAGGATATGTTTGGCATACGCTGGAATTGTACATCGCTCCAGTTATCAGCATAGCAGCAGCCTTGTGATTCCTTCAGCCCGATGATATGCGCCTGGTCGCGGATGGCCTGGTAATTTACGAGGATACCGTCTTTAATGATATCCCATTTTTTTGACTCCACACCTTCATCATCATAGCCTACAGCGCCAAGAGAACCTGGCTGCGTTTTATCGGCCACGATATTTACATTCTTGCTGCCGAAGTTGAATTTGCCCGATTTCCATTTATCCAAAGTGAGGAAACTGGTTCCGGCAAAGTTGGCTTCGTAGCCGAGTACACGGTCAAGCTCTGAAGGGTGACCAACGGATTCGTGTATCGTCAGCCACAAATGGCTCGGATCAAGAACAAGATCATATTTACCAGCTTCAACCGATTTCGCTTTTAGCTTTTCTTCGGCCTGCGGAGCTGCAGCGATGGCATCCTCCAGCATATCATAGCGGTCGCGGTAAAGCGTAGTTACGCCTTTTATTTTATCACTGTCGCGCGGCATCAGGTATTCGTAACCCATGCCACGCGGCGCGCTTAATGATTGACGGGTTTCGAATTTGCCGCTCTTCGCATCAACTTTGGTGATGGCGAATAACGGCCATATACGGTGTATATCCTGGTCGATATAGGAGCCATCCGTTGAAGCAAAGTATTTTTGCTCGTTCACCAGAAAGATGATCGAGTTAACATAGTTTGCCCCGCCTTTTAAAGCAGCTGCATTTACTGACAACAGCAGATCTGTCTTTTCTTTGATGGGCACTTCGAAGCCATTCTTTTCGATGGGAGTTTTCCAGCTTACTTCGCCATAGCCTTTTTGTGGAGCTAGTTGCACCGGCTCGGTTTGCAGGCGGGAGTTTTCCTTTGCTATAACCACAGCCATTTCAGCAGCTTTTGCTATGCTGTCATTATCCAGCCTGTCTGTTGCGGCAAAACCCCAGCAGCCATTGGCTATTACGCGTATACCCATGCCGTACGATTCGGTGTCGACAATGTTTTCCACCTTGTCTTCGCGGGTAACAACATATTGATTGAGGTATCTGCCAATGCGCACATCCGTATAGGTGGCGCCTTTTGACCGGGCAGCGTTGAGGGCCACATCGGCCATTTTCTTTTTGAGGGCTGCATCGGCTCCGTTAAGTATGCCATTGTGTTGAACGGGGGAGCCAAAGACCGGTATCCGGCTGAGCATGCTGGCACCAAACCCCATGCCCGTTAGGTAAAGGAAGTCTTTTCTTTTCAAGTCAGTAATTATTAGTAACTAAATATAGAAAGAGACTTCTATAATACGAAGCGGTAATGAAAATAAAATCAGTACTTTATCGAAAAATCACCCCATTAGGGTGATAGACCTAAAGCTTCCGGATTATAAAGGTTTTGGCCAGGTTATCGTGCCAGCCTTGTTTGTTCTTGTCCCATAAAACACTAAGGAACCCCATACCACATACCATGCTGGATAATATCTTTCCAAAATTTCTACCTAATGCTGTTCCAAATTCAACTTTTTGACCGGCAGCGTTTACAACTTTCAGCTTGCAGACAATTTTACCGATACTTCCCTGTAAACGGCTTGATTCGAAGCCGGCGTGATAAAAAAAGAATGCCAATCCACAAATTAACGTTAAACCCAGGTTTGTGCGGTAATCCATGTCTGAGTCAAACCAACCACTATGAGTATACCCGGCAATAAGTCCCAGGATGGCGCCAAGTAAAATAATGACCATATAATATATGGCATAGTCAATAAAATAAGCCAGCAATCGCCACCAAAAATTGGCAAGCACATTTTGCGCGGGATAATAAACGCCCTGCGATTCAAAATAATCCGCAAATTCAAACATAGCGGCGGCGCTTTCCCATTGATTGGTAATTGGCGAAAGCACCAGGTCCTGCGCAGTAAGGCCGCGCTCCATTAATTCGTGATGTGAGAAGGGGCCAGTCTGCTGACCGTCTTCGATAAGGTAATAGGTATTTAACATTTGTGATAATTGTTTCGGAAAGATAGCAATTTACGCGCCAAATAAAAAGGCTAAAAGTTTAACGCATATAAGATAATGTTCACCCCAAACTTAGTATTGTCCTCAGCCAAAAAACGTTTATTGCGGTAATCGTAGTCCCATTCGCAGCCGTAATCTTTGTTACTGTATAAAACTGCTATCCGACCGTTTATCTCTATAGCCTTTAGATAATCATGCACTAGGTCGTCGCCCCAGCCATTTAATTCGAAAGAAGTGGTCGGCGGCCCCTTGTCAAAGCTGAAAAACGAATGGTATAATTTATGGTTATTGGGGATCTTTTTCAACGCTCCGGCTCCGAAAATAGCCGTCATCTGCCCTTCGAACGATTTGGCGAAAAGGCCGTCAATATCATGATTACAGTCGTCGGCAAAAACAAAACCACCGTTTTGTACATATTTTTTGAAGTTGGCTCGTTCCTGCGCATCAAACTGAACGAGCTTATGCCCGCTGATATACGCAAAAGGGTAGGAGAAAATGTCATTGCTGCTAAGCGGTATCACTTTTTCATGCGGATCAAAGGGAATCGTAGTATATTCAAGCAGTGAGTTTAGCAGATTTGACGGCATGCGCTGATCGGTGTCCCAGTCGCCCGAGTGGTAGCTAAAACGCATGAAAGTAAACTTCGATCCGAATGGCATTTTGAAAAATTTAAAGCCTGCTTAAATAACTCCTCCCCTGGAATCAGGGGAGGCCGGGAGGGGTAAAAATCTGCGCCAGGTTTAACCGTCCTAAAGTTTTACCCTCTCTGTCAACGCTTCGCTGGACATCTCTCCCTAAGGGTAGAGCGAGAATTATATTTATGATTTACTACGACTCGCTTAAATTTAAACAGATTCTAAAAGTAGTACAAAAATTTATGCGAAACTCACTTTTGTTTGATGAGGCTGTAAAGTTTTGGATACTTTATTTGATTTTTGATAAAAACACATGGTATTTAAGCAAAAGCGTAATATCTTGTGTTGAGTAAACGAATTCAATTATAGCGATGGGTTTCAAACCCATCGCTATAATTGAGACATTATTAAATACAATCTTGGAATTAACTGAAAAAGATATAAAAGCGCTGCTTGCCAAATTGCCCCAGCTAAAAGGCGAAATACAAAAGGTAATTGTTGGACAGGATAACATACTGGACGAATTACTGGTTGCTTTCCTGGCCGGAGGGCATTGTCTGTTAGAAGGCGTGCCAGGATTGGCAAAAACGCTGATCGTGAAAACGATGTCACAGGCATTGCATTTGTCGTTCAGGCGTATACAGTTTACACCGGATCTGATGCCGACGGATATTATCGGTACAGAGGTTTTAGAGGAAGATCACACCACCGGTAAACGCTTTTTTAAGTTCAACAAAGGGCCATTGTTTGCCAATATTATCCTGGCTGATGAGATCAACCGTACACCGCCAAAAACGCAATCGGCTTTATTAGAGGCTATGCAGGAATTTGAGGTAACCTATGGAGGCCAAACTTATCCACTTGATAGACCTTTCTTTATCCTTGCCACACAAAACCCGATTGAACAGGCGGGCACTTACCCGCTACCTGAAGCGCAATTAGATCGGTTTCTTTTATTAGTAAAGATAGGCTATCCAACTGCAGAAGAAGAGTTTGAAGTGTTGAACCGTACAACAGGATCCCAAAAAGCTGATGTGAAAGCGGTGATCTCGGCGGAAGAAATTTTGCAGGCGCAGGCTTTGGTTCGCCAAGTAAACATTAGCGAAGACCTGATAAAATACGTGAGCCAACTAATTCGTGCTACACGTCCGGGTACAAGTGAAGTAGATTATATAAAGGAGTGGGTAAGATGGGGCGCTGGTCCGCGCGCGGGACAGGCATTGATATTAACGGCAAAGGCAAGAGCTTTGCTGAAAGGAAGGTATTCAGTGATCATAGAAGACCTGCAAACCATGGCGGCCCCGGTTTTACGCCACCGGATTTTGCTCAACTTTAAAGCCGAAGCCGAAAACATTACAACAGATATGGTAACGGCAGAATTGCTGCAGGCAATTGAACGGGTAAGCCCGATATAATTTTAGGTTGGCGCGAGGCGGTGGGCGTAGTATAAATTCGAAATTGAAAATCCGAAATTCGAAATCAAAAAGTGCAGCTTGATCCAAAAGTATTAATGACGATTAAGAATTTGCCTTTGCTGGCGAAAACCGTTGTTGATGGCTTTATGATCGGGTTGAATAAGAGCACGGTAAAAGGCCCGGGACTGGAATTTAGCCAATATAGAAGCTACCAGCCGGGAGACGATCTGCGATGGCTCGACTGGAAAATGTATGCCCGGTCTGACAGGTATTATATCCGCGAGTCGGAGGTTGAGACGAACATTTCCATCAGATTTCTAATAGATGCCAGTGCATCCATGAATCATAAGGACAGCAATGGTATCAAAAAGATCGATTATGCGCGGTACCTCGCAGCGTCATTAGCACACTTGGCCAGTTCACAGGGTGACTCGGTAGGGCTGTATACTTTAAGTAACGGACAGCTGTTTTCCCTTGCATCCAAAGCTGATCCGCAACATTTGCAACGGTTGTTTTATCAATTGGATCAGGTGCAACCTGCCGGGACATTTACACAGCCTGTTCATTATAAAGAACTGTTTGCAGGATCGGGAAGGAAGGAACTACTCGTCTTTATCACTGATATGTACCAGGTTGATGGCGAAATCAATCAGCTATTGGATTCATTATCTGCGCTAAAACATGAGATCATTGTTTTTCACCTGATGGGGCAAAATGAGCTCGATTTTAATTTTGAAGGCTATGGCGCTTTAGAAGATCTGGAAACCGGGGAAGCAATCGCCATCAACGCCAAACAGGCGACGGATGAATACAAGGAAGCTTTAGAAAAACATTTATCAGCCATCAGGATGCACCTGCTTGGAAAGCGAATTTTTTACAGGATGATCAGCAC
>Ga0310811_10006106_pt1 | contig 15354 bp, 20 predicted proteins | sample YCmetagenome_FD_207642 | JGI IMG/M metagenome (GOLD analysis project Ga0310811, IMG submission 207642) | Soil microbial communities from experimental microcosm in Duke University, North Carolina, United States - YC | ecosystem: Engineered > Artificial ecosystem > Soil microcosm > Unclassified ...
CATGAATTGCCATCACCGCGCGGCATGGCCGGCGTCGAACACCGAATATCAGGCGCCGGGTGGTCCCAGCGCGCTCGACATCTTCGCGCTCAATAACGCGATCCTGAACGGCAAGATCGGCGTCGACTCCTTATGGTCGATCAGCGACCGCGCGTTGGCGTCCGACCAGCGGACGGAAGCGGTCGCCGCTCGCAAATAGCCCGTCTACAAGGGGGACCGGGGGCGGGCGACCGCCCCCGGTGATCAACCGAGCGCCAGTTCGACCGCCGCCAGCGCGTGCAGACTGGTCGTATCGAACAACGGCACCGCGCTGTCCGATTGGTCGACCAGCAACATGATCTCTGTGCAACCGAGCACGATGGCCTGCGCACCGCGCTCGACCAGCCGCGCGATTACATCGCGATAGGCCGCGCGCGATGCCGCTTCGATCTTCCCCGCGACCAATTCCTCATAGATCACGCGATGAACCTCGCGTCGATCATCGGCGTCGGGAATCAGCGTCTCGATCCCCGCAGCCGCGAGCCGGTCACGATAGAAGGCCTTTTCCATCGTGAAGGCCGTGCCCAGCAATCCTACCCGACTCAGCCCTGCCTGGCGGATCGCCGCCGCGGTCGGGTCGACCACATGGAGCAGCGGGACGCCGATCGCCGCCGATACGTCGTCCGCCATCAAATGCATCGTGTTGCTGCAGATCAGGACGAAATCCGCGCCACCCGCCTCCAGGCGGCCGGCCGCGTCCACCATTCGCGCGGTGAGCGAAGACCAGTCGCCATCGCGTTGAAGTCGTTCGATTTCACCGAAATCGAGCGAGTAAAGAAGTATTTCGGCGGAATGCGCGCCGCCAAGGCGTTCGCGCACTGCTCGATTGATGATAGCATAATATTGTGCCGAACTCTCCCAGCTCATGCCGCCGATCAGGCTAATCGTCTTCATCGTGTCGCTATGGCGTTTCCTGCTAAGGAAACCAAGAATCGGGTAAGATCGTTACGCCCCCGAAGAGGTTTGAAGAATAGCATGCTGACCGACAATTTCCTGCGGGGGCGCCGCCGCCGTGAACTGAGCGATGAAGAAAAGGAAGCCATAGAGAGCGTCCTGACCGCGCCCGTCACCCTGCCGCGGCGCAAGGTGGTGACGAGTCGCGGCGATGTCGTCACGCGATCGACCTTCCTCATCTCGGGCTTCATGTGCCGTTACATGGACGGCGCCGACGGCCACCGGCAACTCGTGAGCATTCAGACACCGGGCGATTTCGTCGATCTGCACGGTTATCCGCTGCAGCGGCTCGATCACGATATCGCCACGTTGAGCGAGTGCACCGTCGCCTATGCGCCGCATGACAAGCTGACGCAGATTATCGAGCGCTTGCCGCATCTCGGTCGCGTGCTGTGGTTCTCGACTCTGCTCGACGCCGCGATGCACCGCGAATGGATTTTCCGGCTCGGGCGGCTCGATGCGGTGGGACGCGTCGCCCACATGCTGTGCGAAACCTATATGCGGCTCTATGCGGTCGGTCTTGTCGAGGATGGCACGTTCGCCTGGCCATTGACCCAGCAGGATCTGGGCGAGGCATGCGGACTGACCTCGGTCCACGTCAATCGGACGTTACGCGTATTGCGAGAGGCGGGCATGGTCGAGGTGTCCGACCGCATCGTCACGATGCTGGATTTCGATCGCCTTGCCTCTACCGGAGAATTCCAGCCCGATTACCTCTATTTCGACAATCATACCCGGACGCCCTGAGCGGACGGTCCGAGCAAAATATACGCTTCCCCGGCGAAGGCCGGGGCCCAGCCGCATTCCGTTCTCGATACCTGGACGCCATCTCGAATTCGCCGAAGCTGGGCCCCAGCCTTCGCCGGGGAAGCGTGAAGCTGATCGAAGGTGCGAATATCAGTGCGTCGCGTTGATCACCGATTTGACTGCCGCCGCCCATCCGTCGAGCCGGGTCCGTCGCGCCTCGGCTGAAAGGCCGCTGCGGAAAGTGTCTATCTTGCCGCGCATGACCGAGGCGGCCTTCAGATCCGCGAACAGACCGACGCCCACTCCGGCCAGCATCGCGGCACCCAGCGCGGTAGTTTCGGAGAAGCATGGCCGTTCGACCGCGACGTCGAGCATGTCGGCAAGATCCTGCGCGATCCAGTCATTGGCCACCATGCCGCCGTCGATTCTCAGCGTCTTCCAATCGGCGCCGTCGGCCGCGAAAGCGGTTTTCAGGTCGTTCGCCTGGTGCGCCATCGCTTCCAGTGCGGCCCGGACGATATGCGCTCGGGTCGCGGTGAAACTCAGCCCTGAAATCGAGCCCCGCGCTTCGGCTTCCCACCATGGTGCTCCCAGGCCCGACAGCGCGGGAACCAGATAAACGCCGGCATTGTCCTCGACCGATCGCACCAGCGCTTCAGTCTCGTCGGCGGTGGCGATCAGCTTGAGCGAATCGCGCAGCCATTGGACCAGGCTGCCGGCGACGAACACCGATCCCTCCAGCGCATAAGCGCGCCGCCCGTCGAGCTGCCACGCGACGGTCGGCTGGTGCGCGCCATATTGCGTCAACACGAACGCGCCGGTGCCGAACGTCGCCTTGGTATCGCCCGGCGTCAGGCAGGCCTGGCCGATCGTCGCCGCCTGTTGATCGCCGGCCATGCCGCAGATCGGGATCGGCGCGCCGAACAGGGTCGTGCTGCCATAATCGCCCGCGCAATCGACGATTTCGGGAAGCGCCTGGCGCGGGGCGGCGAACAGTTCGATCAGGCCATCGTCCCAATGCCCGCTGCCGATCGCCATCAGCGCGGTGCGGCTGGCATTGGTCGCATCGGTGATGTGCAACCCGCCGCGATTTTCGGTCGCGGTCAATTTCCACACCAGCCACGAATCGATCGTGCCGATCGCCAGCCGGTCGCCTGCTGCCTTCAGCTGTGGCCAATTGGCCATTGCCCAGCCGATCTTGGATCCGGAGAAATAGGGGTCGAGCAGCAATCCGGTGCGCGCCTGTACGGTGGCTTCATGCCCGGCCTCCTTGAGCTCGCGGCACCATGACGCCGTGCGCCGATCCTGCCACACGATAGCGGGCGCCAGCGGTTCACCGGTCTGCTTGTCCCAGAACACCACCGTCTCGCGCTGGTTGGTGATGCCGATCGCGGCAACCGCCTCGGCGCCGCCGGCCAGTTCGATCATCTTGCGCGCGCAGGCGACAGTGCGATCCCAGATTTCGGCGGCATCATGCTCGACCAAACCGGGGGAGGGGTAATGCTGCGTCAGCGCGGCCGATTCGCTGCCCAGGCAGCTGCCGTCGGGCGCGAACAGCATCGCGCGGGTGGAAGTGGTGCCTTCGTCGATGACCAGCAGTTTGTCGCCCATTTTGCGAAGCTAGCCGGGATTACTTTGCGCGCCAATGGCGCTACGGAAGCGGTATGACGAGCGGTGAGAGCGGAACGGACTTGAATCTGGCGGCGATGATGGGCGGCGCTGCCGCGGTCGTGCCCACCGCGCCCGACCAGCCACCGCTACCGCCATCTGCCGAGGACGAGCCGCCGCCGGTCATCGACCCGCGGCGCGATCGCCTGCTGGCGGCGCTGACGCTGATCGCCGGGGTCGGGCTGGTGGTCGGGCTGCCCTTCGCACTCAAGGCCGGCGCGGAATTCTTCTTGCCGATCACGATCGCCCTGGTCATCTCGATCGCGCTCATCCCGGTGCTCGAATGGCTGGAGCGGCGGCGGCTGCCGTCCTGGCTCGCGGCACTGATCTGCGTGCTGACCTTCCTGGCCGCGGCGAATGTGGCACTGGCCGCGATCGTCGTTCCGGCGATCGAATTCTTCCGTCGCTTGCCCGAACGGATCGATCGTATCCAGGCGAACCTGGCGCCGGTGCTCGATCTGTATGCGAGCCTCGAAAAATACATCAACAAGGCGGCGGCGCATATTGCCACTATTCCCAAGGTGCGGGCCGCGACGCCGGTATCGCCGCCGAGTTCGCTGCTCGACCTCATTGCGACATCTGCGCCGACTGCTTTGGTGCAGATATTCTTCGGCGTGCTGGTGGTGTTCTTCTTCCTGGCCGGCTGGACGCGAACGCGGCGCCGGACGATCACCAGCCGGGCGAGCTTCGGCGGCGCGATGGCGACCGCGCGGGTGATCCAGGACGTGGTCGACGACGTGTCGGCCTATCTGGGCACGATCACCGCGATCAACATCGTACTCGGGCTAATCGTGTCGGGCGCCCTGTGGCTGATCGGCATGCCCTATCCGCTGATGTGGGGCGGCATCGTCACCTTGCTCAACTACATTCCCTATTTCGGGCCGATCGTCGCCGCCTTGCTGCTCGCGGTGGGCGGGTTGATGACCTTTCCCGATATCTGGGTGGCGCTGTTGCCGGCGGGCATCATGATCGGTTGTCACTTGCTGGAGGCCAATGCGGTGACGCCGTTCATCGTCGGTCATCGCCTGACGATCAGCCCGGTGCTGATCCTGATCTCGCTGAGTTTCTGGAGCTGGGTGTGGGGAACGCCCGGCGCATTGTTGGCGGTGCCGCTGCTGATCATCATTCAGACGGTGATCGGCGCTGCGGGCAAGCCCGACATTGCCGGTTTCCTGTTCGAGCACGGCACCTTGGTCAGTGAGCGCAAGCGCGGCCGCTGGGGTGTACGACAAAACTGATTTGACTGCTGTTGACAGGGGGAGGCGGCTCGCTTAGTGGCCGCGCCTCACGCTTCCAAGCGGGTGTAGCTCAGTTGGTTAGAGCGCCGGCCTGTCACGCCGGAGGTCGCGGGTTCGAGCCCCGTCACTCGCGCCATTTTCGGCGTGAACTTCTCCAGATAGACGATTGCCGCGGGCCTCAGCGCCAGCGCCCGGTTTCCATCCAGCGCAGCATGCGGCGCATCGGCAGCAGCCACAGCCACACGATCCCGGTAACGACGTAGAACAGCAATTGCGCGACCGCAGGCCAGCGTCCGACCCAGGGCGACAGGCTGACGACAGCGATGCACCAGATCGCGATCAGGGCCAGGATAGCGAGCATGCCTATCGGCTTTTGCCAGCGCGGAGTCGGCGGCGGGTTCATAATGTGATCCATCCCTGCTCGGTGACGACTGCGTGGAGCGGTATGTCCCACGGATCGACCGGCAGGTCCTCGACCTGCTGGACGCTCCAGGCGATACCGACCCGCCAGGCATCAGGGAAGCGCGCGAACGCGCCGTCATAATAGCCCGCGCCTTGGCCCAAGCGATCGAGCTTTGCGTCGAAACCTAGCATGGGCGTCAGGATAATGTCGGGGAGGAGTTCGGCGGCGAGCGCGGAGGGCTGGCTGAGCCCGAATGGGCCGGCCTCCAGCGCCGCTTCGGTTTCCCAGGCGAGGAAGCGCATCGGTTCGCTGCGCACGGTGACATGGGGCAGGGCCAGGACGCATCCCGCCTCGACGGCGGCGCGAGCGAGCGGCGAGGGATCGGCTTCGCTGCCGATCGGGACATAGGACGTGACGGTCAGGCCGTGCTCGAGCCGCGCACGAAAGGCGTCCGGCACCGCGATCCGCGGATGCTCGCGAGCGACGAAGGCGTCACGCGCGGCGCGCAGGTGCGCCCGCAAGACCTGTTTATCGGCGATCGTCATAATACGGTGGAGTGGCGGGACCACCGTGGACCGTTTGCCGGGTTATCCTCTGACGCACGGTACGTCAGGTGGGGACCATATACGTCGGACCAGGGTCCGGGCAGGGACAGCCCCCTTGGATGATGAATAGCCTCAGGGATAATAAAGGCTCGTATCGGGCAGTACCCGCCGGGCATGAATCTAGGCGCTCGGCGCCGGTTTCTCAAGGGTCTCGGCAAGCGCTTCCAGGCGATCGGCGAGGCGGTTGAGAAAAGCGGGACTCGGGCCGCCATCCGCCGAGGGACGGTTTTCCGCCTGATCGAGATTGTCGGCGAGCATCAGTGCGATCAGCAGCATGGTGCGTTCGGCATTGAGGCCGCCCGACGCACGGTTGGCCATTGCCCAACGCTGGTCAAGCATTTCTCCCAATCGGCGAAGCTGGGCTTCCTCGCCATCGCGGCAAGCGACGTTGTGGCGGCGGTCGCCGATCGTCAGCGTGACCTCAGCCATTTCGCGCGCCCAGCGCGTCGAGCGCCGCGATCGCTTCGCCGACGCGGGCGCGCAGCGATTCGTGTCGTGTCTTCAGGTCCTGCGCGCTCTTGTCGCGCGCCGCGACGGCGCGTTCGATGCGGGCGAGCGCGGCGTCGATCCGGTCGGTCGGGGAAGCGTCTGCCATCGGGGGGAGATAGCACGGCAAGGGCGCGCTACAACATCGTTTCGCCGCGCAAAGGGCTCGGACTCGCCGCCGCCGGCCGCCCTGAGCAACCGAAATAGTGCCGCATGGGGCCGACCGATCACGTCGCGATCGCCGCCATTGCGGCCGCTTCGGGAGCAAATACACAGCGCCAGCGGTTGACGCGCCGCGTCGGCATCCCCAAAGGCTCCCGCGACAGACCGGCCCCATTCGCGCGTGCCGGCATCAGCAGCTCGAGGAGCGAACACATGGCGGTGAAGGTTGCGATCAACGGGTTCGGACGGATCGGGCGTCTGGTAGCGCGCGCGATGCTTGCGCAGGGCGATACCGGCCTAGACCTGGTGGCGATCAATGATCTCGGCGATGCCAAGGCCAATGCATGGCTGTTCAAGCGCGACTCGGTCCATGGCACCTGGCCGGGCGAAGTCCATGCCGAAGGGCAGGACATGGTGATCGACGGAAAGCGCATCCGCGTCACTGCCGAGCGCGATCCGGCCAACCTTCCGCACAAGGAATTGGGCGTCGACCTGGTGCTCGAATGCACCGGCTTCTTCACCGATCGCGACAGCTGCCAAAAGCATATCGAGGCCGGCGCCAAGAAGGTGCTGATCTCGGCTCCGGGCAAGAATGTCGATCTGACCGTCGTCTATGGCGTCAACCACGACAAGCTGACCGCCGAGCATACGATCGTCTCGAACGCATCGTGCACGACCAACTGCCTGGCCCCGGTCGCCAAGGTCCTCAACGATGAAATCGGCATCGAGCGCGGCCTGATGACCACGGTCCATGCCTATACCAACGACCAGAAGATCCTCGACCAGATCCATACCGACCTGCGCCGCGCCCGGGCGGCGGCAATGTCGATAATTCCGACCACGACGGGAGCGGCGCGTGCGGTCGGCGAAGTGCTGCCGGAACTGAAGGGCAAGCTCGACGGCTCCGCGATCCGCGTACCGACTCCCGACGTGTCGTTGATCGACCTGACCTTCACGCCGAAGCGCGACGTGACCAAGGACGAAGTCAATGCGGTGCTCAAGGCGGCATCCGAAGGCAAGCTCAAGGGCGTGCTCGATTATACCGACGAGCCGCTCGTCTCGATCGACCTGATGGGTTCGCCTGCGTCGTCGACGGTCGACAGCCTCGAAACCGCGGTACTCGAAGGCAAGCTGGTCCGCGTTGTCAGCTGGTACGACAATGAATGGGGCTTCTCGAACCGGATGGTCGACACCGCCAAGGTGATGGCGGCGCTGATCTGACCTTTAAATTCCCCTCCCGCGTGCGGGAGGGGTTAGGGGAGGGCGTGTCGCTCCCGATCAAGGGCGACGCCCAGTTCAACAGACCCTCCCCCAGCCCCTCCCGCAAGCGGGAGGGGAGTTTTTCTTAGGAGTTTGGCATGGCGCGCAACTTCAAGACGCTCGACGACATGGGCGAAATCGCTGGCAAGCGGGTGCTTGTCCGCGAGGATCTCAACGTGCCGATGGCCGATGGTCAGGTCACCGACGATACGCGTCTGCGTGCTGCGGTGCCGACCGTTGCCGAACTCGCCGACAAGGGTGCCAAGGTCCTTATCCTCGCGCATTTCGGGCGGCCCAAGGGGCAGCGTAACCCGGAGATGAGCCTGGCGCTCGTCACGCGCCCCTTCGAACACGTGCTCGGCCGTCCGGTGCGCTTCATCGACGACCAGGGCGCGGCCGAGGCGATCGCGACGCTGAAGGACGGCGACGTCGCGATCCTGGAGAATACGCGGTTCGACCCGGGTGAAGAGAAGAACGCGCCGGAGACGGTCGCGCGGCTGGCCGCGCTCGGCGACCTCTATGTCAACGATGCCTTTTCGGCCGCGCATCGTGCGCATGCTTCGACCGAGGGGCTGGCGCACAAGCTTCCGTCCTTTGCCGGGCGGCAGATGGAGGCCGAACTCGACGCGCTCGACAAGGCGCTCGGCAATCCCGAGCATCCGGTTGCGGCAGTCGTCGGTGGCGCCAAGGTGTCGAGCAAGCTCGACGTGCTCAAGCACCTGGTCTCCAAGGTCGATCACCTGATCATCGGCGGCGGCATGGCCAATACGTTTCTCGCGGCGCGGGGCGTCGACGTCGGCAAGAGCCTGGCCGAGCATGATCTGACCGGCACCGCGGAGGAAATTTTCGACGCCGCCGAAGCGGCGGGCTGCACGATCCATCTGCCTTACGACGTGGTGGTCGCGAAGGAGTTCAAGCCGAATCCCGAAACGCGCACGGTCAATGTCCATGAGGTCCAGCCCGACGAGATGATTCTCGACATCGGCCCGGCCGCGACCGAGGCGCTGGGCGACGTGCTGAAGAATTGCCGCACTTTGGTCTGGAACGGCCCGCTCGGCGCGTTCGAAACGCCGCCCTTCGATGTCGCGACGATGACGCTGGCGAAGACGGTGGCGGCGCTGACGCGCGAAGGCTCGCTGGTGTCGGTGGCCGGCGGTGGCGACACCGTCGCCGCCCTCAACCAGGCGGGAGTCGCCGACGACATGACCTTCGTGTCGACCGCGGGCGGCGCCTTCCTCGAGTGGATGGAAGGCAAGGAACTTCCAGGGGTTAAGGCGCTGAGCTCTTAACGCTCGGCAAGTAGCGGACGAACGACGGCGTCGAGGCTCTTCGCGGTGAAGGCCTCGGATTTCTGATAGCGGACGCGGCCGCGGCGATCGATCACATAGCTCATCGGCACCGCCGAGACCGCAATGTCGGCACCCCCGACCCAGGTCGCCTGAGGGTAGGGGATCGAGCTCGCTGTCGCCTGACCCTTGCCGTTGGCGCCGGGATCGACCGAAATACCGATCACGATCAGACCTTGCGACAGATGCTGGCGGTAATAGCGGGCGAGGAGAGGGATTTCGGCCCGGCATGGCACGCACCAGCTCGCCCAATAATTGATCACCACCACGCGACCGCGCAGATCGCCGAGCGTGACGCGCTGCCCGCCGGTAAGCGTCATCGCGCCGGGCAGGCCGGGTGCCCCGGCGAGCGCGGGCGTCGCTAGTGCGACGGCTGCGAAGAGCGTAGCGATCTGCCGGAACAGGCGCATGTCAGGTCGCGGGCGCGGGCTCGCGCAACAGCGGCACGAGGAGCTGGTTCAGCATATCGAGATCGAACGCGCCGGCCTTGGCGTAGCGCACTCGACCATCGCGCCCGATCACTATGTTGGTCGGCACGCCGTTGCCGATCACGTCATACGGCCCCTTCACCTTGCGGACCGGCTGGATGTGCATAACCGAGAACAGCTGCTTCAGCTGATAGGCGGGAAGCGAATCCTCGGTCGTCACCGCAAATACGCGGAGCCCCGCTTCCTTGCGCTGATTGTAATAAGCGTCGAGCGTCGGCAATTCGGTGCGGCACGGCACGCACCACGTCGCCCAGAAATTGAGCACGACGACCTTGCCGCGCAACTCGTCGCGCGTGACCTTGGTCCCGTCGATCAAGGTCAGCGTGAAATCGGGCGCGGGGTCGCCGACCTTCATTTTCTCGCCGGCGGCAACTGGCACGCCGATCGTCGCGGTGGCGAGCGACGCGGCCGCGACCATTATCCTTGCTATGCCTGTGATCCGCCCCACGATTACCCCCTTGTCTACTGATACCAGCGTGAGCGCGCCACCGCAGCAGGTCAATCGGGCGAAAGCTCCAAAAAGAAGACAATTGCTCGGTGCATCGGCGTGACTTGGGCAAGGAGAGACATCTAACCGGTTACAGGGATCGTCGGCCCATTGCGGAGCCGCCGGGCGCTGTCTAACAGCCCCCGTACATACGTATGCACAGACGGGAAACGACCATGCAGACCGCCGAAATGACCGCCAAGATCGCCGCCGGACACGGCTTCATCGCCGCGCTCGACCAGAGCGGCGGGTCGACCCCCAAGGCGCTCAAAGGCTATGGAATCGAGGACGGTTCGTGGTCGAGCGACGAAGAGATGTTCGACCTGATCCACCAGATGCGCGTGCGGATCATCACCGCGCCGGCCTTCGCCAGCGGCAAGGTGATCGCCGCGATCCTGTTCGAGCGCACCATGGATGGTCAGGCGAACGGAAAGCCGGTGCCCCAGGTGCTTCACGATATCGGCGTCGTCCCGTTCATCAAGATCGACAAGGGCCTGGAGGCGGAGGCCAATGGCGTCCAGCTGATGAAGCCGATGCCCGGCCTTGACGCTTTGCTCGATCGCGCGCGCGGGCTCGGCATGTTCGGAACCAAGGAGCGGTCGGTCGTCAATCTCGCCAATCGTGAGGGCATCGCCGCCATCGTCGCGCAGCAGTTCGAGGTGGCGCGGCAAGTGTTGAGCCACGGTCTCGTGCCGATCATCGAGCCCGAAGTGAACATCAAGAGCCCGGAGCGCGCCGCGGCGGATGCGATCCTGCTCGACGAACTCCTCAAGGCGCTCGACGCCATGCCCGGCGACGACAAGGTGATGCTCAAGCTGTCGCTACCGGCTAAACCGGGCCTGTTTCTGCCGCTGGTCGAGCATCCGCGCGTGCTGCACGTCGTCGCGCTCTCGGGCGGGTATAGCCGGACGGAGGCCTGCGCCGAACTGGCCAAGAACCAGGGCATCATCGCGAGCTTCAGCCGCGCGTTGCTCGAGGATTTGCGCTACCATATGAGCGACGCCGAATTCGACCAGGCGCTGGGGGAGGCGATCGACGAGATTTACGAGGCATCGGTCGATAAGGTCGAGGCGTAAGGTCTAATCGCCCTCGCCGAGAATCTCGGCGAGGCGATCCAGCCGTTTTTCCAGCATCGACCGCCGGTCACGCGCCCAGCGTTCGACAGGCGTCAGGCCGTCGGGCACGAGCGACGCGGTCCGTACGCGCCCGACCTTTTCCGTCCGCACCACGCCGCATTGCTCGAGCACGTGCAGATGCTGGGCGACGGCCGTCACGGTGACGCCAAGTGGCTCGGCGAGCCGCGAGACCGAGGCCGGCCCCTCCGCCAGGCGATCGACGATCGCGCGGCGGGTCGGGTCCCCCAGGGCCTGGAACAATCGGTCGAGATCTGGCGTCACTCGCTCAGCCTTCGATCACCTCGCCCAATTTGTCGAGCAGCACGCGCCAGCCATGCTCGCGCATCACCGGTCCATCGGCGTTTTCGAAAAACGCGACCTGATTGGTGCAGAGCAGATCGGTGCCGTCGCCATTGGGAACAAGCTCGAATGTCGTCAGCGACACCGACATCGGCGCACCGCCGATCGCCATCATGCTGGTGGTAACGATCCGGCTGCTCGGGACAATCGCCTGGAAGATGCCGTCATCTGTCAGCGACACGCCGGGAAAGGGGCTGTTGTCGCCAAATCTGTAGCCGAGATGCTGGGCGCCGCCTTGGCGGAAATCGCTCTCGAATGCGACGAGCTCGGTCTGATCGCTCGCCGCGTACCACTGCCGCTTGATGGCGGGGTCGCTAAGCGCCTCGAACAGCTTGGCGGCATCCGCCTTGTAGCTGCGCTCGATCGTGAAGGTGGCGTGGGTGACGTGTCCATCCGGCATAACTCGCTCCTTTAGTGAAGTACACACTTCAGTATAAGGATGTCGGCAGTTAGTCAAGTCATGGCTTCACTGTTGTGTATTGACGCTGCGTGGCGGAGGAGGAAAAGGGCGCCGCTCAGTCGGGAGGAGTGTCATGGTCGAGCGAATCGGAGAGCAAAACCCGGCCTGGACCGCGGTCGACGCCTTTATCGCGGATCGCCTGCTCGGCGACGACCCCGCGCTTTCGGCGACGCTCGCCGCCAATGCCGCCGGCGGATTGCCGGACATCGACGTGTCGCCCGCGCAGGGGCGGATGCTCCACCTGTTCGCGCGGATGGCGGGCGCGCGGCGCATTCTCGAAATCGGGACCCTCGGCGGCTATTCGACGATCGAACTTGCCCACGCTCTGCCCGCCGGCGGCACGCTGATCTCGCTGGAGATCGACCCGCATCACGCGGAGGTCGCGCGCAGCAACATTGCTAAGGCCGGACTGGGCGACCGCGTCGATATCCGCACCGGTCCCGCAATCGCCTCGCTTCAGGCGATGATCGCGGCGAACGAAGGCCCGTTCGACTTCGTGTTCATCGATGCCGACAAACAGAACAACGCCGCCTATGTCCGCGCCGCGCTCGCCATGTCGCGGCCGGGTACGACGATCGTCGTCGACAACGTGATCCGCGAGGGTGGGGTGCTCGACGCGGCGAGCAGGGACGAGCGAATCTTGGGGACACGGGAGCTGTTCGATGCGGTGGGCGCGGAGCGGCGCCTGACCGCGACTGCGGTCCAGACGGTGGGAGCCAAGAAGTGGGATGGCTTCCTGATCGCGATGGTCGATTGATCCTCGACCCGGCACCGACCTGAAGAAGGCGAGTGGTTGCCGGTCGCAGGCACACGTCCTAGGGGCGGCGGATGGACACTGAAGACCCGCTCAGCCCGCTCGATCCCAATTTTGCCGCGTCGTTCAAGCGTGACGTGCGGCGGCCGCCTTGCCAGCTCTATCTGATCTCACCGCTCGATGTCGGCGGGGTCTTTCCCGATCGCCTGGCGCGCTCGCTCGATGCCGGGCCGGTGGCGGCGTTCCAGTTTCGGGTGAAAGACGTCGACCAGCACGAGGCCGCCCGCCTGGCCGAGCCGCTCCAGCGTATCTGTGCCGATCGAGAGGTCGCGTTCATCGTCAATGACAGCATCTCGCTGGCGAAGCGGCTCGGCGCCGATGGCGTGCATCTCGGCCAGGAAGACGGCGACCCGCGCGAGGCGCGGTCGGTGCTCGGACCCGATGTCCAGATAGGCGTCACGTGTCACGACAGTCGGCATCTGGCGATGGAAGCGGGCGACGCGGGCGCGGACTATGTCGCGTTCGGCGCTTTCTATCCGACCACGACCAAAGACACGAAACACCGGCCCGACCCGGTGATCCTGAGCTGGTGGTCGACCCTGTTCGAACTGCCCTGCGTCGCGATCGGCGGAATCACGCCCGCCAATGCCGCGCCCCTCGTGGCGGCGGGTGCCGATTTCCTCGCTGTGTCGAGCGCGATATGGGGTGGCGACGAGGCCGCGGCGGTGCGCGCGTTCGGCGCAGTGCTTGCCGGATCGGGGTCTGCTGGCTAAAGGCGCGGTTTCGCTCTTTCCAACAGGTACATCGCATGAAGATCAGCGGCGTGGACATCCGTCCCGGCAATATCATCGAATATGAAGGCGGCATCTGGCGCGCCGTCAAGATTCAGCACACCCAGCCGGGCAAGGGTGGCGCGTACATGCAGGTCGAGCTGAAGAACCTGCGCGATGGCCGCAAGAACAATGTCCGTTTCCGCTCGGCGGAGACCGTGGAGCGCGTCCGCCTCGACACCAAGGATTTCCAGTTCCTGTTCGCCGACGGCGACACGCTGACGTTCATGGACAAGGAAACGTACGAGCAGACCACCTTGCCGCGCGACCTGCTGGGTGACGCCGCGGCGTTCCTGCAGGACGGCATGGACGTGGTGATGGAACTTTACGACGAAGATCCGATCAGCGTGCAATTGCCCGACACGATCGAGGCGACGATCGTCGAGGCCGATGCGGTGGTGAAGGGCCAGACGGCGTCGTCGAGCTACAAGCCGGCGATCCTCGACAATGGCGTCCGCATCATGGTCCCGCCGCATATCGCCGCGGGAACCCGGATCGTGGTCGACGTGTATGAGCAGACCTACGTTCGCCGCGCGGACTGATTGTTCCCCTCCCGCTTGCGGGAGGGGCTAGGGGGAGGGCGTGTCACCGGGCCGCACGCTTCCTCGTTGCAAGGTACACCACAGGCCCTCCCCCGACCCCTCCCGCAAGCGGGAGGGGGGAGTTTGTTTCATGCCCAGCCATTCCGGCCTCTTCACCGTCATTGAGCGCGCCGCGCGCAAGGCGGCGCCGCGCCTGCGCCGCGACTTCAACGAGGTTCAGCACCTCCAGGTCAGCCGCAAGGGCCCGGCCGATTTCGTCTCGATGGCCGACAAGCGCGCCGAGGAGACCTTGGTCGAGGAACTGCGCAAGGCGCGCCCCGACTGGTCGATCCTGGCCGAGGAAGGCGGCGAGATTGCCGGGGACCCGAACAAGCCGCGTTTCATTGTCGATCCGCTCGACGGCACGTCGAACTTCCTTCACGGCATTCCGCATTTCGCGATCTCGATCGCGGTCGAGGAGCCGATGGCGAACGGCAAGCGCGAGATCACCACCGCCTTGGTCTATCAGCCGCTGACCGATGAGAGCTTCTGGGCGGAAAAGGGCAAGGGCGCCTGGCTGCAGGATGCACGGTTGCGCGTTTCTTCGCGCCGTGACCTTGCCGACGCGCTGATCGCGACCGGTATCCCCTTCCTGGGCCATGGTAATTTCGCGCAATGGAGCCGCATCTTTGGCGCGGTGGCGCCCGAAGTCGCCGGCATCCGCCGTCTCGGCTCGGCCGCGCTCGACCTTGCCTGGGTCGCTGCCGGGCGGTTCGATGGTTTCTGGGAATCCGACCTGCAGCCCTGGGACGTTGCCGCGGGGATGTTGATCGTCAAGGAAGCCGGCGGTTTCGTCACCGACTTTCGCGGCGGCGACCGTACGATGGAGCGCAACGAATTCCTCGCGGCGAACGACGTGCTGCATTCCAAACTCCATAAATTGATCGCGGGCGCGCTGCGCTGATGCGCTGGCCGGCGGTCCTGCTGCTCGCGGCAGCGGCTCCGCCGGCTACGTTATTCTCAGTTGCCGCCAAGCATCGGCTGGTCGAAGGCATCGCCAGCGACGGGCGCACGATCTGGGTGTCGAGCGTGATCGATCGCACGATCGTCGCGCATCGTGCCGACGGCGATCGCGCCATCCGATTGCCGAAGGGCGTCGCCAACCCGCTTGGGCTAGCCTGGGATGCGCGGCGGCACTGGCTGTGGATGGCGACCGACTGTCCCGAGCTGCCCGGCATTGCTCGATGCGAGTCCGGCGCGCTGGTTGCGATCGATACGCGCGGGAAGCTGCGCGCGACGGTTCGCCCCGCAGCGGCGTTGCACAGCGGCGACGTCTCGGTCGGCGGCGGCGACGTGTTCGTGTCGGACTCGCGCAACGGCGCGGTCTATCGTTTGCGACCGGGCGGCAGATCGCTCGAAACGCTAGTTCCG
>Ga0310811_10006107_pt1 | contig 15351 bp, 6 predicted proteins | sample YCmetagenome_FD_207642 | JGI IMG/M metagenome (GOLD analysis project Ga0310811, IMG submission 207642) | Soil microbial communities from experimental microcosm in Duke University, North Carolina, United States - YC | ecosystem: Engineered > Artificial ecosystem > Soil microcosm > Unclassified ...
ACGCACCGCCACCGGATGATCCACCTGGTCATTCCAGACGATGACCTTATCACCGGATATCTTAGCCTTTGCCCAGACAAATTTTTTGTCAGCCCCGGCAACGGCAAAATAACGCAAGTCTCCTCCCCCCTTTACCACCAAGGCTTCCCCGATATTGGAAAACCGGATATGCACTTCTTTCCCGCTGACATGAATGGATTCATACAGAGGGCCGGAAGGCACTACCCATCGGTCCCCATATACCAGCTTCTCGGCGGCCAGCGCCAGCCGCTTCCCAACGTCTTCCTTATCCAGGGGATGGATATCATTCCACTCGCCGATATCCGACGTCACCGCCATAGCCGTAGCTGGAACGGAGAGGGTTAACCGCTGTGCTTCTCTCAGCTCAGCCCAATGACTTTCGGAAGGCTGATCCTTTGTCTCCATAAAATTCGCCAGCTGCACATATAAAAAAGGGAAATTCCCTTCTCCCCAGTGAGCTCTCCAGTCGGCGATAAGGGCAGGGAACAGCGACCGGTATTCCTCCGCCTTGCCGGTATTCGCCTCTCCCTGGTACCATATCACTCCTTTGATAGGATATGGAAGGAGGGGAGCCACCATGGCATTGAATAAACCCAACGGCTTATATTGAAAAAAAGTCGGCCCCGGCAGGGGATCGGCTACAGTTCCCAACTGGTAAGACCAGGAGCCGCTAAGATCGATGGTCTGTCCCCCTGCAGACAGCTGGTACGGCTTGTCCGCGACAAAACCGCCACGACCCGAGCTATTGATCACCCGGACGACGATGGTGTTCTTCCCGGGCTTCAGCAGACCGGCGGGCAGCTCATATCTCCTGGGGGGATATTGATAACCGATAGTCCCGGCAAACCGGCCATTTACAAAGACAGAGTCCCGGTCCACTATCCTGCCTAATAACAATTTAGCGGGTATTCCCGTCAGGGCGGCCGGCACATCGACATCCTTACGGAACCAGACCACTCCATTTACAGGGCCCAGCCCTTGATCTGCCCAATAGCCGGGAACCGTCATCGACTTCCAGCCGGAAACATCAATGCCGGGATCATACCAGGGCCGGTCACCCTGTAGCCCCTTATCTTTCTCCCATATATTCCGGTACCAGTCGTCGCTGATCTTTTTATCCAACGTCATGATGCTATCGACATAGGCAGTGTCTTTAAGCAGTTGGGCCTGCTCCAGGTAATCCGGGAAAGCCAGCAACGCCTTTTCACTTAGCCAGGCCTCCGCGGGAGAACCGCCGACACTGTTCTTGATAAGACCGATGGGCACGTGATATTTTTCAAATAAGGTCCTGGCGAAAAAATAGCCGGCGGCCGTAAACCTGAGCACAGAAGATGTATCGGCCGATTCCCAGCGGCCGGATGAAAGGTCGTCCAGCGGGCCATTGAAATGCCAGGTTGTCGTGATGGCAAACTGCCGGATGGCGGGATTGGCCGCGTGTGCGATGACATCCGGATATTTTTCCTTTACTCTTTCCATCGGCAGGTCCATATTGGACTGCCCCGCACAAACCCATACATCGCCCACCAGAATATTCTTCAGCATGATATGATTGATCCCATCGACATTCATGATATAGGGTCCCCCTGCTTTTCTTGGCTTCAGCTGGACCATCCACTCCCTGTCATCTCCTGTCACGGTGCTGACCTTCTCCCCGTCAAACTGCACGGTGATCTTTTCTCCGGGAGCAGCCCAGCCCCAGACCTTTATGGGTTCGCCTCTTTGCAATACCATGCCATCGCTGACCAGACGAGGGAGTTTGACCTGTCCAAAAAGAACCTGCCGGCCCATCAGGGACCAGCAGGCTAATAAAAGTATTCTGATTCTTTGATTCACCATACAGCGAAAGTAAGAAAGACCGGCCAGATACGTCGTTGCATCATTTTGTTTTCAATGCCTGAAGAACTCCGGAGTAAGCCGGCTTTCTCGCAAAATTCTTATCGAATAACAGCGGGGCATCCTGTTTTCCCTGGGAGAGCAGGATCCAGCTATCAGGATCATCCACTCCCCACACGGTAATCCCATATCGCTGCGCCGCCGGTACATTTTTAATATAAGAGCTTACCACATACTGGTACATATTCGCCTGATAGCCTAACAGGACGGAGTTGATGGGTAGAGAAGCGAAGCCGGTCTTATCCTGGGGATTCAACCGGACATCCAGTTCCGATATCCTTACCTTCAGCCCGGTGGCCGCCAGTTTTATAAAGGCATTGTCGATGCCGGAATAGGGCGTCGAGATACTGATATGCATCTGCGTGCCGATACCATCGATCTTGGCGCCCGCGGCCTTCAGTTCATTTACATAACCTATCAGGGAGTCAAGCTTCACCGAATTGGATTCCAGGTTATACTCATTGATAAAAAGTAAGGCATTGGGATCAGCCGCTTTGGCATACTGAAACGCTTTTAGTCCAAACTGTCTTCCCAGGTAATCTGCCCAGAAGAACCAGCCCGAAGGGATCGGTGTGGTAGTTGCATTGGCGCTGGTGCGTAAGGCGCCGCCGCCATCGGACATGGGTTCATTCACCACATCCCAGGCTTTTATCTTTCCCGCATAATGGGAGACCGTGGAGGTCACCCATCGTTGAAATACGGAATCAATGGCATGGTCTGTCGCAGGAGAGGGAGCGATAACCGGCGCGGCGCTGGCGTCAATGATGGTAACCCCGTCGATATAATAAGTGTTGGCCACCTTACCCATATCGAACACCAGCCGGGCCGTCGTTCCCGTGGCCGTAAATGAAAACGATACGGGTGTCCAGGAAGTGAGGCTGTTCAGGGCCATGTCCCCGGAATATTGGGCCCCGGTGCCGGAAGGAGCGTCATATTGAAACTCCAGCTGCTCGGAACCGGCCGCATTCGCGGCTTTCGTCCAGTAGTTGATGGTATACTTATGTCCGACAATGGTAGTGAAGCCCGTGCTGGAGAGCTGTACCAGGTAGTTGGAGCCGCTGGTGGTTACGTTAACCTGCAGGGAATTGGATCCGCTGTGCACATTGCCGGCGGTGGTATTGACGGCAAATTGCCCGTTTCCGCCCGTATTGCCGCCCGGGTTAAAGACATTCCAGTTGGCAAAAAGGCTTCCCCCGATGGTTTCGAAGTCTCCATTGGCAAGGAGATTGGGCGCCGCACCGCTGGCTGCTCCGCCGATGATACCCGTCAGGTAGTTGGTATTGTTCTGTTGGTACCAGCAGAGATTATGTCCATACACTTCCAGGCCCGCATTGGAACAAAGGGTATACAAGGCATCGGCGGTGGTATAATTGAAGCTGCCGTCATTCTGAACGACACTGCCGTATTTCAGCTCGTTGCCAAAAGTCACGGAGCTGGCTTCTTTCGCCACGGTGGCAGCCAGCTGGGGCTTACCGCTCATCTGGTCATATTGCACGGCCATTCCGAAAAGGAAGGGGCTGGCGGTCTTCAGCGGTCCGCCGGAAGTATCGGTAAAATCACCCGTCCGCAGGATGTTGACGGGATCCCTTTTGCAGGAGCTCATCCCAACCATCGATCCCAGCAGCAGGCAACTTAGCAGGGGCTTTAAAAATGATATATGTTTCATGATTACTTTTTTATACTATTGGAAGCATGGCAAAATCATCAATAACCCGGGTTTTGGAATTGATGGGTATTCGGCAGCGCTACGGCATCCAGCTCAGACTGCGGGATAGGCCTCAGCACATGAAAGGCCTGGATATTGGGACCCGCATCCGGGTTAAAGGCCTGCACCCTGCTGATCAGTTTCCCCCGCATGGCCAGGTCCGGCCACCGCATTCCTTCTCCACAAAGCTCTCTCGTCCGCTCGTCCAGGATAAAATCCAGGTTGATCTGCGAGGCATCGATCTGGTTGGCTGCCGCCCTGTTGCTGACCTCCGTAGCTGATATATTGGGACGATAAGCTGCCCTTGTCCGCAACACATTGATCAGGGTGGCGGCAGTCGTATTATCGCCATTCTGCATGGCCGCCTCGGCAGCCAGCAGATACAACTCAGAGAGTCTGGCTACCTTAAAAGGCCGACCATCCACCACATCGTTAAAATTAGCCTTGGCGCTATCCGAAAATTTCTGCAGGTAAGGATAGATGTCCTGGGGGTTGTTGTTCTGGAGAGTCCAGAACTTACTCGGGGGCAGGACGGGAAAGGGTTTGGGGATTGCATTCATCGAGTCGGCAATATGCTGCGTCGGGGCCAGCAGGAAAGCCGTATCGCCATAATTGATCTTCCCGCCGTTGCCGGCATTGGTATACCACATCATCCGGAAGCTGTTGTCAAAACGGCTGTCATTGTATTTGTCGGCAAAGGCTGTATTCAACGTCCACATCGTGGGCGCGAAACGCCGGTAGGGGCGACCATAGATGGCCTGGCGGCCTACCCCGGGAGCTTTGGCGCCCGTGATATCGGTATAGTTGGGAGCGAAGTCGGTGGAGGCATTGTTGCCTGCGCCGCTGGTATTGGTTGATATAGGAATTTCATTGTCATTCAGATTCGTGGGGACTCGCTCGACGGAATAAAAAAGCTCGCTGTTATAATCGTTGCCTTGTGCAAACACCTTTCCAAAATCCTGTTGCAGGGCTGTTCCGTATTTGGATTGGTTATTTATGACCTCCATAGCTGCCGTATAGGCATTCTGAAAATCATTGGCTTGTTTTTGGGTCGAGTACCCCCGGTACAGATACGTCTTGGAGAGCATAAAGAAGGCAGCCGCTTTCGACAGCTGGAACGTATTGGCCGGCCGCTGATCGGGCAGATTCTGACTGGCATAGGTAAAGTCGTCGATCATGGCATTGTAATCCTTGGTCAGTACATCGGTAAGGGGTAAGCGGTTGAACCCCTGGAAGGCCTTCTGGTTAAATACCAGGTCGCCGCTGCCCAGGTCGGTCGGCACGGCGCCAAACTGTTGCACCAGCAACAGGTAATAGAGTCCTCTCAAAAATCTGGCCTGGGCCATGACGCTGACCTTGGTGGCCGTATCGATGGTGACCCCGGGCGCGAACTGAACCAGCGCATTGGCGAGGTTGATCAGGTTGAAATTATTATTCCACTGGTTCAGCAACGATCCGTCGCTGGGTGAAATGGGAGTAGATCCCCCATAAAGGGCAAAAGACCGCACATATTGTCCCCCGGTAGAGGCGGTCACCTGGTCGGCGCCGGTGAATTCATCGGTCCCCATAACGGTGATCGCCAGGGCAGGTTCCGGCCCATAATTGAACCGCATGCCCGCATACAGGGCATTGAGTCCGCTTTGAAGTCCGGAGGGAGTCTGATAAAAAGAGGGCGTGAAGGTTGTATAAGGATGTTCTACCAGCTTCTTCGCACATCCTGCCAGCAATAGGGTAATGGCAGCTGCCAGGAAGGGGACTGATATTTTAGATTTCATATTCATAACGGTTCATTATAATGAGTTAGAAAGTCACGTTTAATCCCAGGATGAAAGACCGTACGGGAGGCGTAGAGGCGCCGACGGTGATCGTCGCATTTCCGCTGGCGCTATTGGACCGGATGTTGCCGATGGGTGCGACGCCCTGGTCTCCTGTGCCCGTACCCTCGGGGTCTATGCCCGTTTGCCTCAGATAGGGAGAGAACAAGGTTGCTACATTGTCCACGGTAGCATAGATCCGGATGTTCTGTGCGTTTACCTTTTTGAGGATTGACGGAGCGAAGGTATATCCCAGATTGATGCTCCTGATCTTGAGGAAACTGGCATCATAATAACCCAGGGTCGGCCAGGCGTCCGTTACAGGGCTCAATACATTGCCCGGATTCGGGAACCAGTTGGTGGGGTTGTTCGGCGTCCAGTAATCGACTTTGACCTGATTGCGGTCCCCCGACATCTGGGTAAGATAAAGGGCGGTGGGCTGATGGATCTGGCTGATCAGCAGACCGCCGAAGCGGGCGTACATGACGATAGACAGGTCAACGTGTTTAAAAGCGAACCGGTTGGTCATCCCCCCCTGTAATTTCGCATCTCCATTGCCGATGACATGTTTGTCATTGGCGTCGATGATGCCGTCCGGTTTGCCGGCGGGGCCCCCATAGTCCTGCAGTTTCAGTTGACCGGGTACGGAATGATAGAGAGCAGCCTGGGCCACTTCATTCTGTTGCCAGATGCCCTGTTTTTTATAATCATAAATGGACGTCATGGAATAGCCGACAAACAATTGCTGTCCGATATCCTGTTTGGTATTATTGCTGAGGGCCAGTAACTTATTCCTGTTGAAGAACAGGTTCAGGTCCGTTGTCCAGCTAAATCCGGAAGGCGATTGAATATTGACGGACGAGATGGAAAATTCCATACCCCAGTTCTGCATCTGCCCGATATTGGTCGTATAAGGGCCGGCTACGCCAGAAGTGGCTGGTAACCCGACATTATACAGGATCTTATTCGTGTGCTGATGATAATAATCGACGGCGCCGGTGACCCTGTTGCGCAGGATCCCGAAGTCCAGGCCCAGGTTGACCGTCTTGGTATATTCCCAGTCGAGGTTGGGGTTGGGAAGGGCTATCACGTTGTAACCCGTCACGACCGTTGGGCCGTAATTGTAACGGATGGTTGTCCCCTGGCTTCCCTGGGTAACATTGTTCTGAGCCGCCACATTATTGGAATTGGAGACATTCCCCAGGGATGCATAGGGGTTGATGGACTGATTGGAAGTCTGTCCTAAACCCGCTCTCAGCTTTAAAGAGGAGAGCCAGTCAAACCGGTTCATAAAGGACTCGTGATGAATATCCCAGCCTGCGGATACGGCGGGATACTGATGCCATTTATGTCCTGCCGCCAGGCGGGAGGACCCGTCCATCCTTCCCGTCAGGGTCAGCATGAACCGGTCGTCGTAGACATAATTCACACGGGCCATATAGGAGAGCAACGCCCAGGATAATTCGCCCCCGCTGATGACAGCCGCCGGGGTAGTGGAGGACTGGCCCAGGTTGTAGAATTGAACAAAGTCCTGGTCGATGGAGTCCTTGGACACATAGGTATTATGCTGGTGGAACTCCTGAACACTATACAAACCTGTGAAGTTGATCCGGTGTTTGCTGGCGATGGTCTTGTCATAGGTCAACAGGTTCTCCGCCGTATATCCATAGGCCGGCGTATTGTTGACATTGGCGGTATTGCCCTTGCCCGACCGGAAGAAGCTGGGATTGGCCTTGGTGTCCGCCCCCTTGAACTGGTCGTCTTCCTGTTGACTATAGGTCAGGCCCAGGTTGAACCGGTATTTCAGGCCGGGGATGATCTCGTATTCCCCATACAGGCTATTGAAGGTGCGAAGACGGGTTGACTTGTCCACCCAGTTGTTATTGTTGTGTCTTACGTATAATGGATTATAGGTAAGAAGGTCGTTGGGGTTCCCGGCAGGTGACTGAACGATGACGCCATTGGTATCGGCCGGGCTCAACGGGCTTAGGGAAAGGAGGGGGAACATCATGCCATATTTCACAAACTGTGATCCGTTGGTGATGCCATAGGTGTTGAGGGTATTCAACCCGATCTTTATTTTTTTACCTATCCGGGTATCGATGGTAGCGCGTAAGGAATACCGGGTGAAATCCTGCCCGGGCAGCACAGCCGTCTCCTTATAGTATCCTCCGCCCAGTGAATAGGTCGTTCCATCGGCATTCCCGCCGGAAACGGATATATTATTATCGGTCTTGTGCGCGGTCTGATAGATCAGCTTCTGCCAGTCGGTGGAAGTTCCGGCAGCCATGGCCTTCTGTTCCAACGGCATATACCCGTTGGTGTAAGTAGAGGTGGCCCGCATGGCTTCGTATTGCGGTACATTGAAAACAGGATATCTCCAGGCTACATCGCCCGCTCCATAATAACCGTTATAAGAAACCCGGGCCTGCCCAGGTTTGCCCCTCTTAGTGGTTACGATCACCACGCCATTGGCCCCACGCGAACCGTAAATGGCGGTGGCGGAGGCATCTTTCAGCACGTCGATGGAGGCGACATCATCGGGGTTGATATCATTCAGGCTACCGTCATAGGGTATCCCATCCAGGATGAACAACGGAGCGTTGGACCCGCTGATGGACCGGACGCCCCGGATCCTGATCTGCATGTCCGAACCCGGCGTCGTGCCGGTATTCTGTATTTCCAGGCCCGCCGCCTTGCCTTGCAGCGCCCCCTGTAAATTGGAAGTGGGTACTTCCCGTAAGGACTTTTCATTTACGGAAACGACCGAACCGGTGACATCTTTTTTCTTCTGGGTGCCATATCCTACCACCACTACCTGGTCCAGGGAGTTATTGGACGGCGCCAGAACGATGTCTATCGTGGACCTCCCTCCCACCCGTATCGTGGAGGAAACATACCCGATGGAGGATACGACAAGGGTCCCGCCGGATGGAACATTGATCTCGAAACGGCCATTGTCATCCGTGCTGGTGCCGGAGGCCGCGCCTTTTACCTGCACCGTCGCCTTGGCTACCGGCTGACCGGATTCCGAAAGCACCCTGCCGCTGAGATGGGTAGTATTCTGCGCTTGCAGGGAAGGGCTAAAAAGGAAAGTCGCTAAAGCACAAAATGCAATCGTGGAGGATTTTCTCAAAAGCCTTATCACAAGCATAAATGAGCCCTTTTGGACATAAATCCTTCGTGGGAACACTTGCTTAAACGAAATGCTCATACTTGATCGATTTTAAGATGAAGAAGTTTTGGTTAAAATGTATTTGCCTGATGAAAGGCCAGGTATAGGGATATTAATAACTCAGAAGGTGAATTGGCAGCCGGAGATGGAGGTTTGGCCCTCGTCGCTTTGAATAGCAACCCGTGCCGGGAATGTCTGTAATAAGCTCGTTTTGGCTGCATGGATCAATCGTTTTTTTGGTTATGGCAAGTGCAGATTTACTTTCGCGCTACTAAAGTAGGAATTAATTTGAAAAAATGTAACCGATTACATTTTTTTTCTTAAAAATTATTTTATCTACCTTTATTGACAAGATGTAAACGATTGTATGACGACTGGCAAAGAAATTACTATATACGACCTGGCCCGGAAACTCAATATTTCTATTGCTACCGTAAGCAGGGCCCTGAAAGACGACCCGGTCGTAAGCAAGAAAACAAAGAAGAAAATAGCTGACCTGGCCGAAGAAATGGGCTACCGCTCCAATAACTTCGCCCGGAATCTCCGTACCCAGCGCACGGATACCATCGGCGTTATCGTGCCCCGGCTCAACAGCTATTTCATGTCCACCGTTATCGCCGGCATTGAAAGCATCGCGAACAGCGAAGGGTACAATCTCATCATCAGCCAGTCTTCCGAATCTGGCCAGAAAGAGATCGCCAGCGCCAAGACCATGTTTAACAACCGGGTGGACGGCCTGCTGGTTTCCCTGGCCTACGATACGGAAAACATCAGCCACTTCGAAGCCTTTATCAAAAAGAATATCCCGCTGATCTTTTTTGACCGGGTGGAAGAACATAACAGCTTTACCAATATCCAGATCAATAACAAAAAAGCTGCTTACGAAGCAACAGCTCATCTGATAGAACAGGGCCGCCGGCGAATCTTCTATATCACCGCCACCCCCAAGAGGAATGTATATGTCGATCGCCTGGAAGGCTATAAAGAAGCCCTGGCCGCTCACCACCTTGATTATAAAAAGGAATATGTGCTGATCAGCAACCTGAGCCAGGAGGCTGGCGCGGAAGCAGCCGCCCTCATCCGCCAAATGGATCCCCTGCCGGATGCCGTATTTGTAGCCAATGACAATTGCGCCGTAGGATGTATGGTAGCCCTGAAAAAAGCCGGCATCCGCATCCCGGAGGATATCGCCTTCGCCGGCTTCAACAACGACCCTGTCTGTACCGTCGTAGAACCCAATCTGACCACCATCAACTACCCGGGTTATGAAATGGGGCAGGTAGCCGCCCGCAATCTCATCAATCATCTGAACGGCGCCTCCAGCATCCATTCCACCAATACTATTATCCTACGCTCCGAACTGGTCATCCGGGAATCCTCCGTGGGCAAGAAATTCCAGCCGTCATGAATAAACAGGTACTTACATTTCTCCTCCTTATTTTTGGGTTCTATTGTTCACGCGGAGAGGATGGATACCGCCTGTGGCTGCGCTATGACCGGATCGACAACCCTACCCTCCTGCAACAATACCGGGACAACATAACCTGTTATGACATCAAGACTACAAGCTCCCTCCTGTCCACTGCGAAAGAGGAACTGCTCACCGGGTTGCAGGGCTTACTGGGAAAGGGCATCCCTGAGGCGCAACAGGAAGGTTGCCTCTTCGCTGGCACTCCCGCCTCCTCTCCCCTGATCCAATCCCTCCATCTGGAGCAGGACCTGGCCTCCGTCGGAAAAGAAGGTTATATCATCCGTTCCATCCACTATAAGGACAAACACGGCATCGTCATCGCCGCAGGTAAGGACATCGGCGTATTATATGGGGTCTTTCATTTCTTACGCCTCCTGCAGACCCACCAGGATATCCGGCAGCTCTCCATGCAGGAGGCGCCCGCCCTTTCCTATCGTATCCTCGATCATTGGGACAACCTGAACAGAACCGTCGAAAGGGGTTATGCCGGCATGTCCATCTGGAACTGGTGGACCCTGCCCGGGTATATAGATCCCCGTTATAAAGACTATGCAAGGGCCAACGCCTCCATCGGCATCAACGGCGCCGTACTGAACAATGTAAATGCAAGCCCCCTGATGCTGACCGGAGACTACCTGATTAAGGTCAGGGCCCTCGCCAACCTCTTCCGCTCCTACGGCATTAAAGTCTATCTTTCCGTCAAATTCAGCGCCCCCATCGAGATCGGGGGTCTGAAAACAGCTGACCCCCTCGATCCGGAAGTGCAACAATGGTGGAGACAAAAAGCAGGTGAGATCTATCGTCTCATCCCTGACTTCGGCGGCTTCCTGGTAAAAGCGAACTCCGAAGGCCAGCCCGGACCGCAGAATTATGGCCGAACCCATGCGGATGGTGCTAACCTGCTGGCCGATGCCCTGGCCCCACATAAAGGCATCGTTATCTGGCGGGCTTTTGTATACAGCGCGACCCCGGATGACCGGGCGGGACAAGCTTATAATGAATTCAAACCGCTGGATGGAAAATTCCGGAGCAATGTACTGCTGCAGGTGAAAAACGGTCCCATCGACTTTCAGCCGAGAGAGCCCTTTCATCCCCTGTTCGGCGCCATGCCCCGGACCCCGATGATGGTGGAATTCCAACTTACCCAGGAATACCTGGGCTTCTCCACCCATCTCGTTTACCTGGCGCCTCTCTTTAAAGAATGCCTGGACGCAGACACCTACACCGGGCTGCATCCGGCCGGAAAGGGCGCCCCCGTAGCCAGCACGATCAGCGGCATGGCGGGCGTAGCGAATATCGGCAATGACATCAACTGGTGCGGCCACCCCTTCGCCCAGGCCAACTGGTATGCTTTTGGCAGACTGGCCTGGGGCGCGGAGACTGCAGGCGCGGGGTCGGCCAGCCCTTCTTCCGGACAAATAGCCGAAGAGTGGATCCGGCAAACCTTTACCAACGATGCCACCGTCCTACAGACCATAAAGGAGATGATGCTGGCCTCCCGGGAGATAGCCGTCGATTATATGACTCCGTTAGGCCTTCACCACATCATGGGCTATGACCACCATTATGGCCCCGCGCCCTGGTATGACAAAGCCTCCCGGCCGGACTGGAATCCCGTCTATTACCACCAGGCGGATACGGCGGGTATCGGCTTCGACAGAACAGTCACCGGCAGCAATGTCCTGCAACAATATGCACCCGGTGCGCGACTCTTATGGGAAGACGCCCGTAACTGCCCCGATGCCTGGCTGCTCTGGTGGCATCATGTGCCCTGGGATCATCGCATGCAGTCAGGACGGACCCTCTGGGAGGAATTATGCCACAAATATGATACAGGAGTGGACTCGGTCCGCTGGATGCAAAAAACCTGGGATCGGCTGAAGGAGACCGTCGACAAGGAAAGATGGGAACAGGTGCAAATGCTGCTGGCCATCCAGGCCAACGAAGCCCTGTGGTGGAGGAATGCCTGTTTGCTCTACTTTCAGACCTTCTCCCGGAAGCCGTTGCCGGCAGGAGCCAATCAGCCCGATCACAATCTCCCCTATTACGAAAACTTAAAATTCAATTACGCACCGGGGACCAGCCAGTAAAGAAAGACCTAAAAATAAAAAGAAAGGACGCACATGAAAACACCCAATCAGGAAAGAATAGCGCTTGTTACCGGGGGAGGATCCGGCATAGGACTGGCCATAGCAGAGAAGTTTGTACAGGATAAGATCCTGACGATCATCGTAGGCCGCGACCGGCAAAAGCTGGAGGCCGCCAGGGAAAAGCTGGGAACATTATGCTACCCCCTGCCCATGGACCTGAACGACCTCGCCGCCATACCTGCCCTTGTGCAACAGGTGATCCACCAATTCGGCGGCATCGATATCCTGGTGAACAACGCGGGGATCAATATGAAGAAAGATTTTACGGAAGTCAGCGACGAAGAATTTTTCAACATCCTTCACACCAATGTCACCGCCGTCTTTGCCCTATCCCGGGAAGTGGTAAAAGAGATGATAAAAAAAGGCAGCGGCAATATCATTAATATCAGCTCCATGGCTTCGCAATATGGCATACCCAAGGTCATTGCCTATACCGCCAGCAAATCAGCCATCGAAGGTATGACAAGAGCTATGGCGGTGGAGCTCTCGCCCCAGGGTATCCGCGTGAACTGTATCGCCCCGGGATTTATCGCAACGGATATGTCGGAAAAAGCCCTCAATGGAGATGCGGAACGAAAGCAGAAAGTAATGTCCCGGACCCCCATGGGCAAACTGGGTGAACCGGCGGACATCGGCGATACGGCTCTCTTCCTCGCCAGCGACAATGCCCGGTTCATCACCGGCATCGTGCTGCCTGTAGATGGAGGCAATTCGATAGGATTTTAAATGATGATAGCATGAAACAGGTAACAGCCCTTACGCTGCTTCTCTCCTTTTGCTCCTGCCTGCTGCACGGCCAGGATCTCATCACGGAAAAACAGCAACCGGGTGCATTCCCCATTGTTGCCGCTGGAAAGGCGACAGCCATTTATGTAGACACGGCAGCCCCCTGGCTGGTGCAAAAAGCGGCTGCCCTCTTCCAACAGGATATATTCAACGTCACGGGCCGGCGGCCCGACATCCTTCACCAACTGCCCGCTTCGGCTGAGAATCTTATCATCATTGGCAGCCCCGACAGCCTGCAGGGCAAGTGGGAAGCTTTCTCTATCCAGGTGGCCGATCACCCCGTGAAAGGCATTGCCCATGCCCTGTTCATCAGGGGTAGCGACCGTAGGGGAACCGCCTATGGGGTCTTCGAGCTATCCCGTCAAATGGGTGTATCTCCCTGGTATTGGTGGGCAGATGTCCCGGTAAAGAAAAAAACGGAAGTATATGTAAAAAAGGGGATTTATCAACAAGGGCCTCCCGCTATAAAATACCGCGGCTTCTTTATCAATGACGAAGCACCGGCCTTCTCAGGCTGGACAAAAGAAAAATTCGGGGGAGTGAACCACCTTGTCTATGAGAAAGTGTTTGAGCTGTTATTGCGGCTGAAGGCCAACTATCTATGGCCAGCCATGTGGGGAAATGCCTTTAACGACGATGACACGCTGAATCCCGTCCTGGCGGATCAATATGGCATCGTCATGGGCACCTCTCATCACGAACCCATGTTACGCGCTCAACAGGAATGGAAACGATATGGCTCAGGTGACTGGAACTATGAGACGAATGCCCCCGTCCTGGACAGTTTCTGGAAGAAAGGCATCGTCCACATGGACCACCATGAGAGCATCGTAACCGTCGGCATGAGAGGTGACGGAGACAAACCGATGGCCGAAAGCAGTAACATCGCCCTGCTGGAGAAGATCGTACACGATCAACGGAATATCATCCGGGAGGTCACCGGCCAAGCACCCGAAGCTACCCCTCAAAGCTGGGCCCTGTACAAGGAAGTACAGGATTATTATGACAAGGGGATGCGCGTGCCCGATGATATAACCTTACTATTGTGCGACGACAACTGGGGCAATATCCGTAAACTGCCTGCAACAGGGGCCAAAGCCCGGGCCGGCGGCTATGGTATCTATTATCACTTCGATTATGTAGGCGGCCCCCGGAACTATAAATGGATAAACACCAATCCCATCCAACGGGTCTGGGAACAGATGCACCTGGCCTGGTCTTATGGCGCGGACAGGATCTGGATCGTCAACGTGGGCGATATCAAACCCATGGAATTCCCCACCGAATTCTTCATGGACTATGCCTGGAACCCCGGCAAATGGCCGGCAGCAAAACTGCCAGGCTATACCCGCGAATGGGCCGCCCGTCAATTCGGCCCCTTACATGCAGAAGCCATTGCCCAACTTCTCACCGGTTATACAAAATACAACGGCCGCCGCAAACCCGAACTCCTTTCCCCCGATACCTATAGCCTGCTCAACTACCGGGAAGCTGCAACCGTAGTAGAAGACTACAACAAGCTGGCGGAAAAAGCCGATTCCATTTATAAATTATTACCCGCGGACTACCGGGACGCCTACTATCAACTGGTGCTCTACCCCGTGTTAGCTGGCGCCAATCTGAATGAGCTGATGGTCACGGCCGCAAGGAACCGGCTCTATGCCTCCCAGGGGCGGGCCGCCACCAATGAGCTGGCCGACCGGGTAAAAGTTTTATTCCAACGGGACTCCACTCTCTCCCGGTATTACAACAAGGAAATGGCCGGTGGAAGATGGGACCATATGATGGACCAGACCCATATCGGCTATACGGAGTGGCAACAACCGCCCTTCAATAAAATTCCCGATACAAAGACCCTCGACCAGCCACAGGGCCCGCCGGGCTGGGGAGTAGCGATTGAAGGCTCGACGGCCTGGTGGCCGGAAGAAAAAAACCCGGCTGTACTGCCGGACATAGACGTATATGGACAAAAGACAACCTATATCGAACTCTTCAACCGGGGGCAGCAACCCGTTGACTACACCACCACCACAGGAGCTCCCTGGCTGCACCTTACTCCCGGCAAAGGGATGATACGTATCCAGGAGCGGATAGAGGTCAGCGTGAACTGGGAAAGAGCTCCCCATGGCAAACACCAGGTTCCCCTTACCATCACGGGGCCGGAAGGCCGGCCCATCGTGGTTTTGGCCATCGTAAACAATCCCCTCCCGCCGAAGATCAGCGGGACGCCGAAAAAGGCCGGCTCCCCGAAGATCGCCGGGGTAAAAGGCTTTATAGAAGGTAATGGAATTGTCTCCATTGAAGCAGCCCATTATACCAGGGCCGTGGAGACGACG
>Ga0310811_10006108_pt1 | contig 15351 bp, 15 predicted proteins | sample YCmetagenome_FD_207642 | JGI IMG/M metagenome (GOLD analysis project Ga0310811, IMG submission 207642) | Soil microbial communities from experimental microcosm in Duke University, North Carolina, United States - YC | ecosystem: Engineered > Artificial ecosystem > Soil microcosm > Unclassified ...
ATCAGCACGGCGTAGCCCCGGGCGACCAGCAGCCACGGGTTCCACCGCCACGACCAGCCGCTGCTGCTCATCATGGGCCCGCCGTGGATCCAGAGCACCAGCGGAGCGGGGGAATCAGGGGCAGCGCTGTCGGGTAGGGCGAGCCAGGCCCGGACGATGCGGCCGTCGGCGACGGTGGTCTCGATCTCGGTCAGGGTGCCGGGCAGCGAGTCGACGACGCCGGGAGCGGGCAGCGCGGCGGGGTCCTGCTCGGCGGCGACGGGGTCGAGCCGAACGGGCTGGGCGGGGTGGGCGTAGGAGTCCCGCAGCGCGTAGACGGCGGAGCCGTCGGAGGCGACGCAGACATCGGTGTAGTGGCCCTCGCCGGTGAGCCGGGTGACCTCGCCGGACGCCAGCTCGACGCGCCACACGGGCCGCCGGCCGCCGCGGTCGGCGGTGAAGTACACGGCCTGCCCGTCGGGCGAGACGACGGGACCCTCGCTCCAGTCGGGGAAGTCGGGCAGGAGCCGCCGCACGGAGCCGTCGGCCAGGGTGATGAGCACGAGCTCGTAGTGCGGGCACTCCTGCTCGGTGGACTCGGTGCCCCGCATGGCCACGACGCCGGAGGAGTCGGGCAGCCAGACGGCGCCGAAGTAGCTGTGCGCTGGACCGTCGCCGAGGTTGCGGTCGGCGGCCAGCTCACGGTCGCCGGTGCCGTCGGTGCGCACGACGCGAAGCGTGTCGCGGGCGCCGTAGGCGGCGGAGAGCACCTCGTCGGCGTTGTAGACGACCCACTGGCCGTCGGGGCTGACGGCGGCGCCGGACACGGGGTGCGGCACGTCGCGGGTCAGCTCGACGACGTCGGTGACGCGCTCGTCGCCGGCGATGGCGGGCGCGGAGACGACGCGCGGCTTGTCGGGCCCGAGGTCGTGGTCCCAGTACCGGACCGGGTAGGCCTCGTGCAGGATCGCGGTCACGCCGGCGTCCTCGCGGGCCTTGCGGCGCTCCTTGTCCTCGTCGCCGACGCCGGTGCCGTGCAGGGCGGCGGTGGTGATGACGAGGGTGCCGGCGTCGCGGGCGACGGACACGGCGGAGACGCCGCCACGCGGGGCGTACACCTGCCGGGCCTCACCGGTCGGCGGCAGCAGCCACAGCGCGGAGGTCTCCTTCTCGTCGCCGGGCTTGGACTCGGCGTCGGTACGGGACGTCACGAACAGCACGGACCCGTCGGGCGTGAACACCGGCGCGGACTCGCCCTTGGCCGCCCGGGTGAGGCGGCGCGCGGGGCGAGAACCGGCTGGGTCGACCTCCCACAGCGCGGCCTGCCAGGTCTTGCCGTCCGGCGCGAGCTCGGAGACAGTGGCGACGAGCCGCGTGCCGTCCGGCGACAGCGCGAGCGAGCCGATCCGTGGCAGCTTGGCCACGGCGTCCAGATCAGCGAAATCAGTCATCTCATTCCCCCCGACCGGCGCTGGCGAACGCCCATGCGTCGCCGACGATCGACGCCAGGTCCTCGTGCTTGGGCTGCCAGCCCAGCTCCTGCCGGGCCCGCTCGCTGGACGCGACCAGCACGGCCGGGTCGCCGGCGCGACGCGGCGCCACCTCGGCCGGGATCTCGTGCCCGGTGACCTGGCGGCAGGTGTCGATGACCTGCTTGACCGAGAAGCCGAAGCCGCTGCCCAGGTTGTAGATGCTGTGCCGGCCCGGCTTGGCGTTCTCCATCGCCAGCAGGTGCGCCTCGGCCAGGTCCAGCACGTGGATGTAGTCGCGGACGCAGGTGCCGTCCTCGGTCGGCCAGTCGTCGCCGTACATCTGCACCTTCTCGCGCTGGCCGAGCGCGACCTGCAGCACGATCGGGATCAGGTGCGTCTCCACGGTGTGCCGCTCGCCGAGCTGCTGCACGTCCGGGGCCACGTAGGCGCCGGCCACGTTGAAGTAGCGCAGGCTCACGCCGGCCAGACCATGGGCGTTGGCGAACGAGGTGATGGCGAAGTCGATGGCCAGCTTGGTGGCGCCGTAGGTGTTGGTGGGGCGGGTCGGCGCGGTCTCCACGATCGGCACCTGCTCGGGCTCGCCGTAGGTGGCGGCGGTGGAGGAGAACACCAGCCGCTGGGTGCCGTTGTCCCGCATCGCCTCCAGCAGCCGAAGCGAGGTGACCACGTTGCCGTGCCAGTACTTGGCCGGGTCCTGCATGGACTCGCCGACCAGCGACTTGGCCGCGCAGTGCAGCACGCCGTCGAAGCCCTCGGCCAGCAGCGGCCCGGCCACCTCGGCGATGTCGCCCTCGACGAAGCGCGCGCCCGCCGGGACGGCGTCGGCGTGCCCGGTGGACAGGTCGTCCACCACGACAACCTCGTGGCCGGCTTCGAGCAGCCGTGCGGCGCTCACGCTTCCGACATAGCCAGCTCCGCCGGTGACGACCAGCTTCACGAGGGTTCCGCCTCTCGATTCAGGTGTGGGACGAGAACAGTGTGGGTGCGGATTCAGTTGTGGGATCCGCGGTGGGGACGGGATCCGGGTCCAGTCTGCCGGGTGCGGGTCCGGCGGTGGAGCGGGGGGACCGGGCCCGTTGGCGGGGATCCGCGGGTGAGGACGGATCCGGGTTCGATTGTCCGGGTGGATCCACTCGCGGGGAGCGGGCCGGCATCCGGTGGTGCGGAGGATCCGCCGACGAGCCGGGACCCGGCTCCAGTCTGCCCGGTACAGCCGGAGCCGGCGAGGGGACCCGGGTCCGGGTGTCACCGGCGGAGCCGGGCCGGGTGTCGCGAGGCGGAATCCGATGTCGCGGGGCGGATCCCGGCGGTGGCCGGGAGGCCGGTCCAGTTGCGGCGGTTCGGCCGTCGGTGGACCGATGGCCGAGGAGGTGGGGACCTCCGAACGGGAGTCCCCACCTGGCCGCGAGCTACTCGTCCCGGCCCGCGCCGGGGGAGGGGACGCCGACGAAGAGGCGGGGCGGCGTGAGGGAGTGGGCGGCGTAGGCGTCGACGACGGCCTGCTCGACGGCGGGGCGGTCGGCGGACCGCACCAGGGCGATGGCGGAGCCGCCGAAGCCGCCGCCGATCATGCGGGCGCCGAGGGCGCCGGCGGCGAGTGCGGCGTCGACGGCGACGTCGAGCTCCAGGCAGGAGACCTGGTAGTCGTCGCGCAGGCTGACGTGCGATGCGGTGAGCTCGGGGCCGATCTCGGCGAGTTGGCCGGACTTGAGCTTGCCGATGACCGACAGCACCCGGGCGTTCTCGGTGACGACGTGCCGCACCAGGGGCTGGAGTTCGGCGGGGAGCTGGGCCAGGGCGGAGTCCAGCGAGGAGATCTCCCGCAGGGACGGCAGACCCAACAGGGAGGCGGCCTGCTCGCAGCCGCGGCGGCGGTCGCCGTAGCCGGAGTCGACGAGGGCGTGCTTGGCCCGGGTGTCGATCACCAGCACCTCGAGCCCGGCGGCCTCGGCGTCGAACGGGACCTGCTCGGACTCGCCGGACCGCACGTCGAGGAACAGCACGTGCCCGGCGACGCAGCACAGGGACGCGGTCTGGTCCAACAACCCGGTCATGGCGCCGACGAACTCGTTCTCGGTGCGCTGGACGATCCGCGCGATCTCGGGCCGCGTGGGGGAGCCGTCCTGGTCGACCTCACGGCCGGCGAGACCGAGCAGGGCCAACGCGGTGGCGCACTCCAGTGCGTGTGAGGACGAGAGACCGGCGCCGGTCGGCACGTTGCCGGAGACGACGAGGTCGGCGCCGGACAACGGGATGCCGTGCTCACGCAGCGCCCACGCGACGCCGGCGGGGTAGGCGGCCCAGCCGGAGACGTCACCGGGGGCGACCGTGGCGATGACGACGGGGTCGGCGGCCTGGAGCTGACCGTCGTCGCCGAGGGTGGCGACGGTCAGCACGCCGTCGGTGCGCGGCGACGCGGCGACGGCGGCCCGGTGGGGCAGCGCGAACGGCGCCACGAAGCCGTTGTTGTAGTCGGTGTGCTCGCCGATCAGGTTGACGCGCCCGGGCGCGGACCACACCCCCGCGGGGGCGTGGCCGTGCAGCTCGGTGAACGCCTTCGCGGCCTTCTGCGCCCCCATCACCGGGCGGTGACCAGCACGGCGTGGGCGACGGCAGCGTCGATCTTGGCCACGGCGCCGAGGCCGTGCACCTCGACCACGGCCGCGGCGGCGGGACCGCCCTGCACCTGCACGGTGTTGCCCGGAATCAGGCCGACCGTCTTCAACTCCGCCATCAGCTCCTCGTCGATCTGCACGTGCTCGGCGATGCGCCGGACCTCGACCTGTCCGCCGCCGCGCCGGGCGACCTCGTCCACCCGGACCAGCCCGGGTTCGGGGCTCGGGGCGGGCTTGCCGCCCTCGCCGAGCTTGTCCAGCCCCGGGATGGGGTTGCCGTATGGCGACGTGGTGGGGTGCCCGAGCAGCGCGACGAGCTTGCGCTCGACGGCCTCGCTCATGACGTGTTCCCAGCGGCACGCCTCGGCGTGCACCTGCTCCCACTCCAGCCCGATCACGTCGACCAGCAGCCGCTCGGCCAGCCGGTGCTTGCGCATGACGGCGATGGCCAGCTCGCGGCCGGCGTCGGTGAGCTCGAGATGGCGGTCGCCGGCCACCACGAGCAGGCCGTCACGCTCCATCCGGGCCACGGTCTGGCTGACCGTGGGGCCGCTCTGGGCCAGCCGCTCGGCGATGCGCGCGCGCAGCGGGACGACACCCTCTTCTTCGAGCTCGTAGATGGTGCGGAGGTACATCTCGGTGGTGTCGATGAGGTCGTTCACCAAGACTCCAATCGGCGGAGGCTGCGGCCTGCAGGCCGGGCAGGAGCCGATCCGATGGTATCGGGCCGTCGGGACGGCCGGGACTGTCGGAGGCTGCGGAACAGGTGGCTGAGCAGGTGGTGGTCCGGGCGCGCGTCAGGGCGGCCGGGCAAGCTGGGCATGGCCGCCTCCTTCGCTTGTCGGACGGCGTGGGCGCGCCCCCGGTTCGCCGGGGTCGCGAGGTCGCCACAGCCGTTCCCGCACGTATGCCGTCAATATTAGTGGGTGGGACCGACAAGGTCGGTGCCGTATGCGGCGGGTTACCTGGTCGTGGCCCACCGCGACCGGGCAGGATGGCGGGGTGCGTGCCTTGATCACCCCCACCGAGCTGGCCGGCCTCGACCCTGCCCCGGTGCTGCTGGACGTGCGCTGGCGGCTGGCCGGGCCGCCCGCGCTCGACGACTACCGGGCCGGGCACCTGCCGGGCGCCGTGTTCGTGGACCTGGACCGCGACCTGGCGGCCGAGCCGGGTGACGGCGGCCGGCACCCGCTGCCGACTCCGGAGCAGCTCCAGGCGGCGCTGCGGGCGGCGGGTGTGCGGCGGAATCACCCGGTCGTGGCGTACGACGCCGGTGACGGTTCGACGGCGGCCCGGGCGTGGTGGCTGCTGCGCTGGGCCGGCCACGAGCAGGTGGCAGTGCTCGACGGCGGCTACGCGGCGTGGACGGCGGAGGGCCGCCCGACCAGCACCGAGACGCCCACCCCGGAACCGGGGGACATCGAGGTCGTCCCGGGCCACATGCCGACCCTGGACGCGGACGAGGCGGCGGAGCTGGCCCGTACGGGCGTGCTGTTGGACGCCCGCGCCCCGGAGCGGTACCGCGGCGACGTGGAGCCGATCGACCCGCGGGCCGGGCACATCCCGGGCGCGGTCAACGCCCCGTTCGCCGGTCACATCGGCCCGGACGGCCGCTGGCGCTCGCCCGAGGAGCTCAAGGCCCGGTTCACCGAGCTCAAAGTCCAGGAGGGCCAGGTCGGCGCCTACTGCGGGTCGGGCGTGACGGCGTCCTCCGTGGTGCTGGCGCTGGAGGTCGCGGGTCTCGGCACGGCTCCGCTGTACGCCGGTTCCTGGTCGCACTGGTGCGTGAACCCGGAGCGCCCGGTCGAAACCGGTTGACGCGGTCCGCACCATGAAGGTGTGAGTCAGCGGCGATTTCGACGCCCCTCGGTGTCCCGAGGGCGTTGAGTCACGCGTTCTGACGGGAGCCGAGGGGGCTCGTGGCCGATCCCCGCTCACGTCAGGACCCTAGCCATGAAGCTGATGACCGCCGACCAGGTGCGCGCGGCGTTGTCCGTACGCGATCTCACCGACCCCAACCAGGGCCCGCACGCGATGCAGCTGCTGCTCGACGAGATCGAGCAGGCCGTGTCGCGGTGGGCCGGCCTGCCGGTGCGCCGGCACCGCGGCAATCCCGTGGTGCCGACGGCCGACAACTACGACCGCCTCGGCTACCCGGCCGACGCGGTCGCCCGCGACGAGCGCTATTCCCGTTATCTCAGGCCGGATCTGATGCTGCGGGCGCACACCACCGCGATGATCCCGCCACTGCTGAAGGAGACCGGAACCGAGGCGCTGCTGAGCGTGCCGGGCATGTGCTACCGCCGCGACGCCATCGACCGCCAGCATGTCGGCCAGCCGCACCAACTGGATCTCTGGCTGGTCCGGAAAGGCTTGGCGGACAAGGATCTCCACGATATGGCCCAGGCGGTCGTCCAGGCGGCGATCCCGGGCGCGCACGCCGAGCTGACGCCGTCCGACCATCCGTACACCTTGCGGGGCAAGGAGATCCGCGTGGACGGGATGGAGGTCGGCGAATGCGGACTGGCCCGTCCAGAACTGTGCGACGGCCTGGCCATGGGCCTCGGTCTCGACCGGCTTCTCATGCTGCGCAAGGGAATCGACGACATCCGCCTGCTGCGCTCGGCCGAGCCGCGCATCGCCCAGCAGTTGCTCGACCTGACCAAGTACCGAAAAGTGTCACTACAGCCGCCCATCCGGCGGGACCTGTCCGTCGCGGTGGACGAGGACGTCGACGCGGAGCAGTTGGGCGCGGCGGTGCGGGACGCGCTCGGCCCGGACGCGCACGTGGTGGAGGAGGTCCAGGTGCTGTCGCGGACCCCGGGCGAACTCCTGCCGCCGGTCGCCCGCGACCGGCTGGGGCTGCGCGCGGGCGAGCAGAACGTGCTGCTCCGGATCGTGCTGCGGGACCTGGAGCGGACGCTGACCGACGCCCGCGCGAACGCGCTTCGCGACACCGTGTACCGAGCGGTACACGGCGACCGTTGAGCATGGCCGCCGGCGGGCCGACCGGCCCGCCGGCGGCGGCAGCGGACTACTCGGGGCCGGACTCGCTCCGTTCGCGCAGCGCCAGCGGGGCGCCGGCCAGGTCTTCCTCGTTGCAGAGCAGCTTGACGTCGTAGTACGGCGCACTGGGGGTGTCGTCGTAGTCGAGATGGATGGCGATCACGTCGATCGGCTCGCCCAACCACTGCTGCGCCTGCCGCAGCCAGGACGCGGCCCGCTCCAGCGCAGTGGGCAGGTCGTCGTCCCGGAACTCGACGGGACGGTAGGGGACCCCTTGCACCTGGTCCTTCTGATTATTAGGGCGGGGCAGGTCGACACCGACGCCGGAGTCATCGAGATCCAGGCGGATCAGTTCCTCACTCACCCCTCAAGAGTCCACCAGGCAGGCGTACCCGGGCAACCCCGGCGCGCAACGCCTACCTTGTGGTCATGGGCAAGCTTGCCGGAGTCGTGTGGGACGACACGCTGCTGGGTTACGACATGGGGGCCGATCACCCGCTCAACCCCGTGCGGCTGGACCTGACCATGGGGCTGGCCCGGGCGCTGGGCGTGCTGGACGGGATCGAGCCGGTCAGACCGGCCGGAGCCTCCGAGGACGAGGTGTTACGGGTTCACTCGGCCGAGTACATGGCGGCGGTGAAGGCCGCGCCGGAGTCGGCGGTGGACGTCGGGCACGGCCTCGGCACGCCGGACAACCCGGTGTTCGCCGGCATGCACGAGGCGGCCAGCCTGGTGCTGGGCTCCTCGCTGGCCGCCGCCGAGCTACTGCTGTCGGGGGAGACGGACCGTGTCGTCAACATCGGCGGTGGCCTGCACCACGCGATGCGGGACTCGGCCGCCGGCTTTTGCGTGTACAACGACTGCGTGGGGGCGATCGACCGGCTGCTGGACCGCGGCATCGAGCGCGTGGCCTACGTGGACACGGACGTGCACCACGGCGACGGCGTGCAGGCGGCGTTCTACGACGACCCGCGCGTGCTGACGATTTCCTTGCACCAGCATCCGGCCACGCTGTTCCCCGGCACCGGTTACGCCCGTGAGCTGGGCGCCGGCGACGCGTACGGCACGTCGGTGAACCTGCCGCTGCCCCCGGGCACCACGGACGAGCACTGGCTCCGCGCGTTCCACGCGGTCGTGCCGTCGCTGCTGCGGGCGTTCCGCCCGCAGGTGCTGGTGACGCAGTGCGGCGTGGACACGCACCGGGACGACCCGCTGGCCCACCTCGGGTTGACGGTGGACGGCCACCGTGCGATCTACCAGGCGCTGCGCGAGCTGGCCATCGAGCACGGCGGCCGCTGGCTGGCCGTGGGCGGTGGCGGCTACCAGCTGCGGCGCGTGGTGCCGCGGTCGTGGACGCACCTGCTGGCCACGGCGCTGGACCGCGACATCCCCGTGCAGACGGAGCTGCCGGGCGACTGGGCGCGGCGGCTCGGCGTGCCGGACATGACCGACGGCGGCGGCACGGCGTTCCAGCGCTGGTCCGGCGGTGGCGGCGACCCGGTGGACATGGCGGTGCTGGGCACCCGCCGCGCGGCGTTCCCGCTGTTCGGGCTCGACCCCGACGACCCGAGAGACTGAAGCCGTGGACCCGTACGACTACCCGCGGCAGTGGGAGGCCGACGTCGTGCTGTCCGACGGCGGCACCGTCCACCTGAGACCGATCACCCCGGACGACGCGGACCGGCTGCTGGCCTTCCACGGCCGGCTGTCCGAGCGCACCCGCTACTTCCGCTACTTCGGGCCGTACCCGCGGATGCCGCAGCGCGACCTGGAGAGGTTCAGCACGGTCGACCACTGCGACCGGGTGGCCTTCGTGGCCATGCTCGGTCACGACATCGTGGCGGTCGGCCGCTACGACCGTCTGCACGACACGGACTCGGCCGAGGTGGCGTTCGTGGTGGAGGACCCGCATCAGGGCCGCGGTCTGGGCTCGATCCTGCTGGAGCACCTGGCCGCGGCGGCGCGGGAGAGCGGGCTGACCCGGTTCGTGGCCGAGGTGCTGGCCGAGAACGGCCAGATGGTGCGCGTGTTCCGCGACGCCGGCTACCAGATCGCGCGGTCGTTCGAGGAGGGCACGTTGCACCTGGAGTTCGCGCTGGACCCGACCGCGCAGTCGGTGGCCGTGGCGCGCTCCCGTGAGCAGGCGGCGGAGGCGCGCAGCGTGCGCAACCTGCTCACGCCGCGCTCGGTGGCGCTGATCGGCGCGTCCACGGATCACGCCAAGATCGGCCACGCGGTGCTGACCAACCTGCTGGTGGCCGACTTCGCCGGGCCGGTGTACCCGGTCAACCCGGAGCACCGGTCGGTGCGGGGCGTGCGGGCGTACGCGTCGGTGCTGGACATTCCCGACGACGTCGACCTGGCGGTGGTGGCGATCCCGGCCGCCGGCATCGAGGGCGTGCTGGACGCCTGCCTGGCCAAGGGTGTGAAGGCGCTGCTGGTGGTGTCGGCGGTGACGGACCGTGAGGCCGAGCAGCGGCTGGTGTCGGAGGCGCGGGCGCACGGGATGCGCGTGGTGGGGCCGAACGCGCTCGGCGTCGTGAACACCGATCCCGAGGTGCGGTTGAACGCGACGCTGGCGCCGAAGCTGCCGGGCCGTGGCCATACCGGCTTCTTCTGCCAGTCCGGCGCGCTGGGCATCGCCATCCTGGCCACGGCCGCCGAGCGTGGCCTCGGGCTGTCGACGTTCGTGTCGGCCGGCAACCGTGCCGATGTCTCCGGCAACGACCTGTTGCAGTACTGGGCCGACGACCCGGAGACCGATGTCGTGCTGCTGTACCTGGAGTCCTTCGGCAACCCGCGCAAGTTCGCCCGGCTGGCCCGCAGGTTGGGGCGGCGCAAGCCGATCGTGGCCGTGAAGACCGGCCGGCACGCCGTGAACACGGGTATCGCCGGCACGGTCGCGGTGGACGAGGCCAGCGTGCAGCAGCTGTTCGAGCAGACCGGCGTGATCCGCGTCGAGTCGCTGGGGCAGCTGTTCGACACGGCTTTGCTGTTGGCCCACCAGCCGTTGCCGGCCGGGCCGCGGGTGGCGGTCGTCGGCAACTCCAACGCGATCGGGCTGCTGGCCGCGGATGCGTTGCTGGCGCAGGGTTTGGAGTTGGCACGGGAGCCGGTGGACGTGGGTGCGCACGCCGGCCCGGAGGAGTTCGCCGAGGCAGTCCGGTCCACGGCGCGGTGTGAGGACGTGGACGCGCTGGTGGTCGTGTTCGTGCCGCCGATCGCCGTGCCGGCCGCCGCGTACGCCAAGGCGCTGCGTGAGGCCACTACGGGAAAGCCCGTGGTGACAACGTTTCTCGCGGTCGAGGGCGTGCCGGACGAGCTGGCGGTGCCCGGTCCGGACGGGTCGCCGTCACGCGGCTCCGTGCCGTCCTATCCGAGCCCGGAGCGGGCCGTGTCGGCGCTGGCCCGGACGACCCGATACGCCCAGTGGCGGTCCCGGCCGCGCGGCGAGTTCGTGCGGCCGGCGGGCATCGACACCGAGCGGGCCCGTGAGCTGGTGTTGAAGACGTCCAGCGACGAGGACGTGGTGGCCCTGCTGGCCTGCTACGGCATCGAAGTCGTGCCGTTCCGCACAGTGTCCACTGTGGACTCAGCGGTGGCCGCCTGCGCGGAGCTGGGCTTCCCGGTGGTGCTCAAGTCGACCAGCGAGCAGCTCCGGCACCGCACCGACTTCCTTGGCGTGCGGCTGGATCTGGGCAGCGCGGAGGCCGTTCGCACGGCGTACCAGGATCTCGTCGAGGTCTCCGGTTCGACCGAGATATACGTGCAACGCATGGCGCCCAAGGGGGTTTCCTGCCAGCTCGGGCTCCAGGACGACCCGTCCTTCGGCACGCTGGTCAGCTTCGGGCTCGGCGGCGTGGTCAGCGACCTGCTCGGCGACCGTGCCTACCGGGCCGTGCCGATGACCGACGTGGACGCGGCGGCGCTGGTCCGCGCGCCCAAGGCGGCCCCGCTGCTGGCCGGCTACCGCGGCGGGCACCCGGCTGATCTGGCCGCGCTGGAGGACCTGGCGCTGCGGCTGTCCGCGCTGGCCGAGGACCTGCCGGAGGTGCGGCGACTGGTGCTGGAACCGGTGCTGGCCTCGGCGGCGGGGGCGTATGTGAGCTCCGCGCGGATCACCGTCGGCGAACCGCCGTCGCAGCCCGACACCGGCCCCCGCCGGCTGAGACAGATCGTCACGGAGTAGCTGGCGCGGTCACGAAGTAGCTGGCGCGGTCACGGATTAGTGGCGAACCGCAGCGGTTTCACGAACACCGCGGCCCGACGGTCCTCGGCCATCACGCGGTCGTACTCGTCGAGATCGTCGTGCCGGCCGCCGGCCGCGTGGTAGATGTCCCGCAGCAGCCGCGGCAGGTCGGTGACGCCGGGCAGCTCGTCGTCCGGCCCGGCGATCTCGGTCGGCCCGGACACCGAGATCCACTCCCAGCCGGCCCGGAACACCAGCGTCGCCTCGCCGCCGCCACGCAGGTTGGCCAGCTTGGCCGTGTTGCCACGGGACACGAACGCCACCGTCGGCTCGCCGGTGACCGGATGCGGGAAAACCGTCGCGTTGAGCACCGAAACGCTGGGCTTTCCGTTGGCGCGCAACGTGACCAGCACGGCCAGCCAGTGCTCGCGACTGGCCAGCTCGGTGATCCGGCGCAACCCCTCGTTGATCTCCACGAGACCCACTCTAAGGTGGTGAGCCATGCCGACGCCGTCGCACCGCGCAGGGGAACCCGTTCGGGCAGGCATCCCGGAACACGGCCGCGTGCCCCGGTACTACGCGGTCAAGACGCGGCTGCTCGGGCTGATCGAGGAGCTCGGCGAGGGCGTGTCGCTGCCGTCGGAGCGTGAGCTGGCGGAGCGGTTCGAGGTGTCGCGGGTGACGTTCCGGCAGGCCGTGAGCGAGCTCGTGCTGGAGGGACGGCTGGTGCGGCGGCAGGGCGCCGGCACGTTCGTCGCGCCGCCCAAGCTGGTGCAGCCGCTGGCTTTGGTCTCCTACACCGAGGGCATGCGCAGTCAGGGCGTCGACCCGAGCCGGTATCTCGTCACCGCCGAGCACATGGCCGCCGACGACCGGCTGGCCGAGGACCTGGCCATCGCGCCGGGCGACCCGGCGCTGCACATCGAGCGGGTGCTGCTGGCCGATTCGGAGCGGATCGGGCTGGAATCGACCTATCTGTCGGCTCGCCGTTTTCCCGATCTGTTGTCCGCCTTCGATCCGGCCACCTCGTTGTACGCGTATTTGACACACCAGGCCGGTATTGTGTTGGCGCAAGCCGAGGAACGAGTGGAGACGGTGTTGGCCACCCCGCGGGAAGCGCTGCTCATCGGCACCAATCCGGCCGTGCCGATGCTGTTGCTGCACCGGTTGACCAGGGATGAGGCCGGTGTGCCGGTGGAGCGGGTGCGCTCTCTGTATCGCGGTGACCGTTTCAGCTTCATAACGCAGCTGAATTTGTGACGTCGTTTCCCTGAGGTCGTCGGCAGGACCACAGGGGAGTGTTGTGAGCAGAACAGTCGCGCCGCCCGCGCGTCGACGGATACCCAAGAATTGGCGTCCCGTCGGCCGGCCGGCCCTGGTCGCCTCGGTGCTGATCGCGCTGGTGCTCGTCACCGACATCGCGGAGACCGTCGCCGACATCGCCGGCGCCGCCGCGGTGGACGACGTCGTGCTGTGGGTGAACGCCGGCCTGTTCGCGCTGGCCGCCGTCGCGTTCATCGCGTGGCTGTGGCGGGCCCGGGCCAACGCCGAGCTGCTCGTCGGCCCGCACGGCCAGCGGCTGACCCGCGAGTGGGTCGTCGGCTCCTGGTTCTGCCCGGTGGTCAACCTCTGGTTCCCGTACCAGGTGGTGGTCGACGTCTGGCGGGCCAGCGCCCCCGACCGCGACGACATCCGCGACGGGCTGGTCGTGTGGTGGTGGATGACTTTCGCGATTTCGTGGCTATTCACCCGATTCATCACGCTCGTCGGCATTGTCGACGTGGTGCCGCTGATTCTGTCCTGCGCGCTGAATCTGGCCTCCGGCTTCTGCGCCCTGCTGGTCGTGCGGCGAATCAGCGACTGGCAGGCGCTGACCCGCGGATAACGGGGTTGATCCGTGACTTTTCGGCGGTACTCTCCCGTCCGGGTCGGGGTTACCCGGAGGGGGAAGTCGTGGAGTCGAATCACGGAGCGCCGCTCGGCGCGCCGATGTCCGCCGAATATCGGCGAGGTCATCAGGGGTGGCAGCCGATCGGCGGCCTTGGCATGGCCTCGTCGGTGCTGATCGGCTTGGTGGCGCTGCTGGCCGCGTTGCGCACTATCGCGCTGATCACCGAGCGCCCCCAGTTGGCCCTGGTGTACGCGCTGCTCTACCTCGTCGTGCTGATCGCCTCCGCGACGGTGTTCATCATCTGGGTGCGGCGGGCCCGGGCCAATGTCCACCTGGTCGCCGGTCGGCGCTTCGACCAGACCCGGCGCACCGGCGGCCGGTTCTTCGGGGTCGTGCGGTACGTGACGGATGTGTGGCGGGCCAGCGCGCCGGACGGCCACGGTGGCGAGCGCCTGGTGATGGCCTGGTGGATCACCTGGCTCGCCAGCAAGTTCGTCCCCTGGTTCGACCGGGGCGTCGCCGATCAGCACCCCGTCGCCGTCGTGGCCACCGTGCTGGAGATCGCCGCCGCCGTGCTGGCCGTGCTGATCATCCAGCGCATCAGCAAGTGGCAGCGCGTGTCTCCGGTCTGACAGCTGTTTTGCCCCTCCTCGCCGGGCTTTCCGGCGTACGGTTACCGGCGGGGAGGGGACGAAAATGACATATCAGCAGGTGGTTCGGCCCATCGGCGGTCTGGCCGGACTGGTGCAGGTGGCCATCGGCTTGAGCGCCGTGGCGCACGCCTTGGCCACGCAGTTCGACTTCCAGGTGCAGAACCCGGGTGCCCCGGCGGTGTTCGCCGCGCTGGACGCGCTGGTGCTGGCCGGTGCGGCGGCCGCGTTCATCAGCTGGCTGTGGCAGGCGTGGGGCAATGCCGAAGTGATCGTCGCGCCGCGGAAGATGCGCTGGCAGCGCGGTTGGACCATCGGCAGCTGGTTCGTGCCGCTGGCCGACTTCGTGCTGCCGGCGCTGGTCGTGGCCAACGTCGCCGACGCGAGCTCGGGCTGGCGCCGGTCGTCCCGCCGGTTCGTCACGCTGTGGTGGCTGCTGTTCCTGATCTCCCAGATCGCCGGCCGCGGCTACTTCACCACGTCCTCGTGGGTGACCAGGGGTGGCGAGATCGTCGGGTACCGCGTGGAGCGGTACACGCTGCACTCGACGCTGCCGCTGTGGATCGTGATGACGGTGCTGGAGGCCGCGGCGGCGGTCACGGCGATCCTGCTGGTCCGGCGAGTCACCGCGATGCAGACGGCGGCGGCGACCGCGCCGTCCACCGCGACCTGACGGACCTGTCAGGAAGGGCCCTTGCTGACGTTCAACGTCAGGTTCGGGCCCTTGATCTTGCCCTGATACTTAAGCCTTGACTTGAGTGTCGGCCACGACGATACTCAAGTGTGTGCTTAACCATGAGCTGGACCGGGTGTTCCAGGCGCTGGCCGACCCGACCAGACGGGCGCTGGTCGACCGGTTGACCCGTGGGCCGGCCTCGGTGAGCGAGCTCGCCGAGCCGCTGCCGATCACATTGGCCGCGGTGGTGCAGCACCTTCAGGTGCTGGAGACGTGCGGGCTGGTCCGCACGGAGAAGGTCGGCCGGGTCCGCACCTGCCAGATCGACCCGGCGGGACTGCGGGCGGCCGAGGACTGGCTGCACCAGCGCCGCACCGCCTGGGAGCACAAGCTCGACCGGCTCGCCGACATCTTGGAGGAGAAGCCATGACCGTCAAGCATTCGACGTTCACCATCGACCGGACCTACCCGCAGCCGCCGGCCAAGGTCTTCGCGGCTTTTGCCGACCCGGCCACGAAAGCCAGCTGGCTGATGGCCCCCGGCCACCAGCACGAGCTGGATTTCCGCGTCGGTGGCACGGAAATCGCCCGCGGCGGGGAGCTGCGGTTCGAGGCCACGTACCGGGACATCGTCGACGGCCGGCGGATCGTCTACAGCGCGACGCTGTACGACGGGGACAAGCTGTCCACGGTCTCGCAGACCACTGTCGAGTTCATCGCCGACGGCGACGGCACGCGGCTGGTGCTGGCCGAGCAGGGCGCGTTCCTGGACGACATGGAGCAGCCGGAGTGGCGTGAGCAGGGCGTGACCAGCCAGCTCGACACGCTGGCCAAGGTGCTGGCGGGGTAGCCG
>Ga0310811_10006109_pt1 | contig 15351 bp, 12 predicted proteins | sample YCmetagenome_FD_207642 | JGI IMG/M metagenome (GOLD analysis project Ga0310811, IMG submission 207642) | Soil microbial communities from experimental microcosm in Duke University, North Carolina, United States - YC | ecosystem: Engineered > Artificial ecosystem > Soil microcosm > Unclassified ...
CGCTCAGCATCAGTTGGGGCGGCGTGCCGTAGGTGCAGATCCATCAATCGTCTCCGGTTGCGGCAAGAGGCTCGGAGCGACGCAGGTCGCCCGCCACGATCCGACGAACCGGCTCGACCCGCACCGCGCAGGCCTTGAACTCGGCAGTGCCGGATTTCGGATCGGTCGCGTTGATCGTGAGGAGGTTCGTCGCTACGTCGTCCGGAAAGTGCAGCGTCATGAACACGATGCCGGGGCGCAGCCCGCGATCGACGTGCACGGGCGCATCGATGCTGCCGCGACGCGACGTCACTCGAACGAGAGATCCCTCGTCGACGCCGAGACGTTCCGCGTCTTCGGGACACATGTCGACCGTTTCCCCTCGATGCAGCGGCGATTCGTAGCCGCCGGTCTGAACACCGGTGTTGTACGATTCGAGCCGACGACCCGTCGAGAGTATGAACGGATACTCGTCATCGGGCTGCTCGGTCGGCCCTTCGTGATGAACGACGGAGAACGGCGCCAAGCGTCCACGCTTCACGGGATCCTCGTCCCACAGACGCGCGTGAAGGAATTGCGTGCCCGGGTGGTTTTCGTCCGGGCAAGGCCATTGCAGGCCGCCGAGTGCTTCGAGGCGCTCGTAACTCATGCCCGCGAGCTGCGGCGAGAGCGCGCGCACTTCGTTCCACACATCCTCCGCCGTGGGCTGCCCCCAATCGACCCCCAGCCGTCGCGCGAGCTCGGACATGATCCAGATCTCGTCGCGCGCCTCGCCGGGCGGATTGACCGCCTTACGGCAGCGCTGCACTCGACGCTCGCTGTTCGTGACCGTTCCCTCCCCTTCGGCCCAGGTCGCGGCGGCGGGAAATACGACGTCGGCCATTTCGGCCGTCTTCGTGAGAAAGATCTCCTGGACGACGAGGTGGTCGAGCTTCCCGAGCACGTGCTGCACATGGTGCATGTCGGCGTCGGACTGGGCCGGATTTTCGCCGATCACGTAGAGCGCGGTCAGCTCGCGCTTGTCCATCGCGTCGATCATCTCGGTGAGATGCCAGCCGTCCTCCGGAATGATGTCTCGTCCCCATGCGCGCTCGAACTTCGCGCGGTGTTCATCGTTCTCGACGTCCTGGAAGCCGGGAAGCTTGTTCGGCAGCGCGCCCATGTCGCCGCCGCCCTGCACGTTGTTCTGGCCACGAAGGGGGTTGCATCCGCATCCGTAGCGACCAACATGCCCGGTAAGCAGCGCGAGATTGATGAGCGCCGTGACGTTGTCCACGGCGTTGTGATGCTCGGTGATGCCCAGCGTCCAGCAGATCATGGCACGATCGGCCTTCGCGTACTGATGCGCCGCGTCACGGATGACGTCGGCCGGCACGCCCGTTATCCGTTCGGCCGCCTCGAGCGTGTACGGCTCGACCGCGTTTCGATACGCCTCGAAGTTCGTGGTGCCGCGCTCGATGAACGTTTTGTCCTCCAAACCGGCAAACAGAATCTCACGCGCCATCGCGTTGGCCAACGCAATGTCGGTCCCGACATTCAATCCAAGCCACACGTCGCCCCATGCGGCCGAGCTGGTCCGCCGCGGATCGACGACGTACAGCCGTGCCCCGTTCTGGATTCCCTTGAGCAAATGATGAAACCAGATCGGATGCGCTTCACGGGCATTCGATCCCCAGAGGAAGCAGAAATCGGTATGCTCCGCTTCCTCATACGAGCTCGTGCTGCCGCCCGCCCCCAAAATTGTCGTCAGACCGACGACGCTAGGAGCGTGTCAGGTCCGGTTGCAACTATCGACGTTGTTGTTGCCGAAGACCGCTCGGGCGAACTTGGACGCCAGGAAGTTGACCTCGTTGGTCGACTTCGAGCAGCTGAAGATTCCAGTCGACCGTCGGCCGTTCTCGGCCAGCGATCGGCGGAACCCCTCGGCGGCGCGATCGAGCGCCTCGTCCCAGGTAGCGGGACGGAGAACGCCATTTTCGCGGACCAACGGCTGCGTCAGGCGGCGGTATCCGCCACGAGGAACTGAACGCGGGGAGGACTTCTTCACGTGCATCTCCTTGAGTGCACTACTGTTATCTGGAGTTTGGCCATTGCGCCGAAGCCGGGCAAGTGGTGGAACGCACCGAAACCTGTGACCTGAGACCTCGCACCTGCCCATGCGCATTCTGTACATCGGCGGCTCCGGTGAAGTCAGCTTCGACTGTATTCACGAGACGATCCGCCTGGGCCACGACGTGACGGTGTTCAACCGTGGGCGGAACAACGCCGGGCTCCCCGAATCCGTTCGCTTCATCGTCGGCGATGTCGAAGACGATGCGGTTTATTCGCAGGTCGCCGGTCAGGACTTCGACGTCGTGTGCCAATTTCGCCTGTTCACGCCGGCCGCAATCGCACGCGACATCGGGCTATTCACTGGGCGCTGTGGTCAGTACGTCTTCATCAGCTCGGCATCGGCCTACAGGAAGCCGGTGCGCAACCTGCCGATCACCGAGGCCACGCCACTCGACAACCCGCACTGGGCCTATTCGCGAGCGAAAGCGGAGATGGAGGGGATGCTCCGCACGCAGGACCGGCTGCCGTACACGATCGTCCGGCCGAGTCACACGTATCGCACCAAAATGCCGACACCCCTCGGCGGCGAGGTGTCTCGCCTGCTGCGCGGCAAGCCGGTCATCCTCCACGGCGACGGCGAATCTCTCTGGACGATCACGCACGCCGAGGACTTCGCCCGCCCGTTCGCCCGACTTTTGGGCAACGCACGGGCGCTCGGCGACGCTTTTCACATCACGAACGATCGCAGCTGGTCGTGGAACGAGATCTTCGACGCAATCGCATCGGCGCTCGGCGTGACCGCACGCACGATCGTGCATGTCGCCAGTGATACGCTGGTGCGATATCACCCCGAGTGGGAGGGTCCGCTGCTCGGCGACAAATCGCCGTCCGTGGTCTTCGACAACTCCAAGGTCAAGAGCATCGTGGGCGATTTTCAGTGCCCGATCGATCCGTGGGAAGGAATGCGGCGCGTCGCGAAGTCACACCCGCCCTCGGGTGCCACGTTCGACGCCGCACAGGATCGATTATTCGATCGTATCATCGCGGAGCAGGCGACGCTCGGCCGCTAGCGGTCGCCGCTGCTCGTTCGTCCAGTTGCACCGAGAGCCACTCCGAAGCGAGACCAACGCTCTCGTCCGTCATCGCGTGACCGATTGCCAGCTCGTGATACGTCAACGCCACACCGAGCGGCACGAGCAGCGCGCGTGCCGTTCGCGCGTACTCGATGCCGAGCCGCTCGTCGGCCGTACCGTGCACGATGAACACCGGCCGACCCGCCAACCGCTGTGACGACACGATGAACGGGAACACTTCCGGCAGCAGGCGCCCGCTCATGGCGATGACGCCCGCGATCCGTTCGGGCGCCGTCAGCAGCGCGGCAAGCGAGATGATCGCACCCTGACTGAAGCCGCCGAGGTACACGCTCGACGGATCGGCACCGTACGCGTCGACGGCTTCGTCGACGAATCTGATCGCATGCTCCCACCCTGCCTCGGCCTCGTCGCCATCGATCACGGGCCCTTCAGGCGTGACGCGTGAATGGAACCAGGCGAACGAGGAGGGTTTCAGCTCGATCGGCGATCGTGCGCTGATGACGAGCAGGCGACGGTCGAAGAACTCCCAGCGCTCCATCATGGAACGCTCGTTGTTGCCGATGCCGTGCAGCAGCACGAGCATCGGCGGTCTCCCGCGGGCCGGATCAGGCAGCGGTCGACGCACCTGGTGAATGAGCGAGAGGCTTTTCACGACAAGAATCGGTCCGACCGTGTGTAACAAATCATAGTCGCAGCGTCCTCAATTCAAAATTCGGCCGTGTCGTCCGTCTCGACGTTCGGTAGCGACGAAGCGGCACCGATGCAGAGTGTGGCGCCCGCGCAGCAACAACAGACGGTATCGTGATCGACGGGCGGACATGTTGACCGGGTCCCACGACAAAAAACCAACCGATGGGCTGGCATCCAGGTTTACTGATCCCGAAAGGTGTAACGGAGCGTTGCACAGCACGCACCTTGCTGATACAGCGTGCAGTTTGGACCGGTCGTTCCGCCGACGGAACGCCACGGGTGTCATTGGCGTGTCGAATACGCCTGACATACCGCCCGTTGAGCTCCGCCGCGACTGGCTCGGCAAGACCATGGAAACCTCCACTGAAGATCAGGTGCGAGCGCATCGCGTGCTGCTGCATCGGCGAACCCTCGTCGAGCGGGTGCTTCCGCTCGGCGCGACTCCTCTCAACGCGGCTGTTCCGACACCAACCGACGTCCCATCGCACAAGCGTCGGCCCAATCACGCCAATCTCCTCGATCGCCTCCGTCCCGTGGGACGAGCTTCGTGGGACGACTGCACCGTGCGCGATGATCACAATCCGTTCGCCGAACGACGCGGTTCGCGACGTGACCTCGAGCGTTCATCATGGATGCGCTACCTCATGAACGTTCATCTGATGTGGGTGGATTAGTCTCCGTACCGCATCCCTCAGGGTCGCAGTCACGCCATGTCTCCCCGACCGCGCACCGTCAGCGACGAGCGCATTTTCATCGCGACGGCGCACGCAATTACGCGGCTCGGTCCAACCCGTCTCACGCTTGCCGACGTCGCGGGCGAAGTCGGGCTCTCGGCGGCCGCGCTCGTCCAGCGCTTTGGATCCAAGCGCCAGTTGCTTCTCGCGTACGTTCGGCAAGGCGCCGGAATGGTCGACGACGGCTTCGTCGCGGCGCGCGCCGCGAACTCCTCACCACTCGCGGCCCTCATCTCGGTGGCCACGGCGATGGCGCAGGGCGTCCGGTCGCCGAATGAACTGGTGAACCTGCTCGCGTTCGTCCAGATCGATCTGAGCGATCCGGACTTCCGGCGGCCCGCGCTGGCGCAATCGCGACATCTGCTCGCGGGATATGAGACGTTGCTGCGTGACGCGATCGATGCGGGGGAGCTCGTGCAATGCGACGTCCGACGCGTCGCGCGGGCGCTTCAGGCGATCGCCAATGGATCGCTCGTCACCTGGGCCATCAACCGCGACGGTCGGGTGATGCCGTTCGTTGGGCGCGACATTGAGACGCTCTTAATGCCGCTGCGCACGCCCAGATCGCTCAAGCGCCCGCGCTCAGCAGGGGGTGGCGGAGGCGCATCGTCGGATCGACGCGTCGCCCGGCGGAGCCGCTAGCTACCACCTCGGCGTCTGCCGGCGTAAATAGACGGCATGACGACTTCACTGAAGAATTCCGCGCCGGAGCTGTTGTACCTCCTCCATGGCGAGCCGGAAGACCTCGCGTTGGCCGCAAGGACGTTTCGCGCCGCCGACATCGCCGAGGCGCTTCTCACGCTCTCGCCGGATCTCGCCGCGAAAGTGCTTGGCGCATTGCCGTTCGACCTCGCCGTCCAGGTGTTCGACGAGCCAGAGCTCGCGCACCATCGAGCGAAGATCATTCGGCTGGTGAAGGATCCCGCCGCCTCTCAGCTCATCGAGGCGATGTCCGCCGATCAGCGCGCAGATCTGTTCCGCGAACTCCCGGAGCTGGACCGTCCGCGTCTACTCAAGGCACTCGACGAAGAGACACGCGCCACGCTGAAGAGCCTTTTGCGGTACGCGCCGGACAGCGCGGGCGGCATCATGACGACGGAGTTCGTCAGCGTCCCCGCCGATTGGAACGTCGAGCGGGTGTTGCGGCACATCAGCGCCGTGGGGCAGGCGAAGGAAACGGTCTACGCGATCTACATCACCGACCCGGCTTCCGGCGCGCTGCAACACGTCGTGTCGCTGCGCGAGCTCATGGTGGCCGACCGAACCATCCCGGTGTCGCAGGCGAGCGATCGGAGGACGCCGCTCACGGTCGGCGTCTCGACCGACCGCGAAGAAGTGGCGCGAGTCATCTCGAAGTACGATATCCTCGCCCTACCGGTCGTCGATGCCGACCGACGCGTGCTCGGCATCGTGACGGTGGACGACGTCATCGATACGCTCGTTCGTGAAGTGACCGAGGATGTGCAGAAGTTCGGCGGTATGGAGGCGCTCGACGAGCCGTACCCCAGTATTCCGTTCCACCGAATGATCAAGAAGCGCGCGGGATGGCTCTGTGCGCTGTTCCTGTCGGAGATGCTCACCGCGACGGCGATGCAGCGCTTTGAAGGAGAGATTTCGAGAGCCGTCGTGCTGGCGATGTTCATTCCGCTCGTCATGAGCTCGGGCGGCAATTCCGGATCGCAGGCCACCTCGTTGATCATCCGCTCACTGGCCCTGCGAGAGATCCGCGTCGCCGACTGGTGGCGGATTGCCCTGCGCGAGCTGCCGACGGGCATCACGCTCGGGACGATCCTCGGCGTGATCGGATTCGTTCGCATCGAGCTGTGGCAGATGTTGGGTCTCTTCGACTATGGCCCGCACCACACGTTGCTCGCGGCGACGGTTGGATTCGCGCTCGTCGGCATCGTGGCGTTCGGCTCGCTCGCCGGCTCGATGCTGCCCTTTCTCCTGAAACGACTTGGCTTCGACCCCGCGAGTGCGTCGGCGCCCTTCGTGGCGACGCTGGTCGACGTGACGGGCCTGGTGATCTACTTCAGCGTTGCATTCCTGATCCTGCGCGACACCCTGCTTCGCTAGGCACTCGGCAGCAATGGCGAAGCCGCGAGCGGCAGGAACAATCGGAAGGTGCTGCCGACGCCGAGCTCGCTCTCAACGGTGATATCGCCACCCATGCCCCGCGCGAGACCGCGGCTGATCGAGAGACCGAGTCCAACACCGCCGTGCGATCGCGTGAGCCGGGCATCGACCTGCACGAATGGCTCGAAGATGCGCTCGAGTTGATTGGCGGGCAGACCGCGCCCCGTGTCGGCGACGTCGATCTCGGCAATGTTGCCCTCGGCTCGGAGCGCGACCGTGATCGATCCGTTCGCATCGGTGAACTTCACCGCGTTCGAGAGGAGGTTGAGGAGTACCTGCTCGATGCGTTCGCGATCGCCCACCACGAACACGCGACCCGCGCCGCCGACCGACAGCACGCGCTGTTGCTTCGTCTGTGCCTGTTGAGCGACCAGCGTCACGCACTCGCCGACCACGTCGTCGAGCGACACGGTCGTGATGTCGTAGTGCACGTTCCCCGCCTCGACGCGCGCGTAGTTCAGCATGCCATTGATCAAGCCGAGCAGGTGGCGCTGGCTTCGCTGGAGCCGCTGCACGGCGTCCAACTGTTGGGCGTTGATGGGTCCATGCACTCCGAGCTCGATCAGCTCCGCGTAGCCGGCGATCGCATTCAGTGGCGTCCGCAGCTCATGGCTCATCACGGCGAGAAAATCGCGTCTCGACCGGTGTGCGTCTTGCGTCGCGATGCGCGCGGCATCGGCCTCGATCTGCACACGGCGAGCGTAATCTACGAGCAGTGTACGCTCGACGGCGACCGCACATTCGGTCGCCATCGCCGCGGCGAGCGCGCGGTCGTCGTCGCCGAGCGTGCGCGGTGTGGTCGGTGCGACGCTGACGACTCCTGTGATTCGTCCGTGGCCCACGTCGAGGGGAAAATCGTAGTGGGGCGGCTCGAGCTCGCGAGGGTTCGCGCCGGCGACGACTTCGAGATCGGTGCCGTTGACGACGACGTGTACCACGACCGTCACGCGTGCGCCGAACGTGGCCGCCATGTCGCGAACGGCGATCTCCAGCACCTCGTCGAGGGTCGTCGCTCTGGCGAGTGCGAGCGTGATCCGCTGCAGCTGCGCGACTCGCAGGCGCGCGAGGGCGACGACCGTCTCCGGCGCCTCGGCGGACGGCTGCGCGCCTTCGATCTCGACACGGGCGTCGAGAGAGTCATTGGCAGGCGACCGTTCCGGCATCGGCTTCGGCGACGGTAACGGAACTTGGTCCGCGTTCACGGCTCTCAAGTTGAGAGGCCGACGCTCGTGACGGAAGTGTAGAGTTCACGAGCCAGCTCAGCCGTGGGGCTTGCCCGGCCGTGCGCGCCATCCTACGTTCCCCTCTATAACAGAGGGGGAACGGTCGGATGCTGGATCGGGACGGCGGTTTGCTGCGCGGAACACTCGACGTGTTGATTCTCAAGGCGCTCAGTTGGGGGCCGCGCCACGGCTATGCGGTCGCCGAGTGGATCAAGGTCGTCACGGACGGTGAGCTCCTCGTGGAAGAAGGGCCGCTGTACACCGCGCTCCACCGCCTCGAGCGAAACGGTTGGCTCGTCGGCGATTGGGGCTATTCCGACAACAATCGCCGGGCGAAGTATTACCAGCTCAGTCGTGCCGGTCGCGCCGAGCTCCGCGCCGAAGTCACGTCGTGGGAGCGTTACGCCCGCGCGGTCGGCAAAGCCCTCTCCGCCGCGTCGGCAACCTCCGCGTAACGCAACGTGCGACGCGTCTTCCGGCTGCCGTTCGGCAGCGCGCGGATCGAGCAGGAAGTCGACGATGAGCTGACGTTCCATCTCGAGATGCGGGCGCAGCGCCTCATCGCGGCGGGCTGGGATCCCGATCGCGCCCGGCAGGAGGCGCTGCGTCAATTCGGCGACATCGGCACGGTCCGCGAGGACTGCGTCACCATGGATGAACAACGAGAGCGAGCGATGCAGAGAGCGAATGTGATCGGAGAGCTACAGCAGGACCTGGTGTATGCGCTGCGCACGCTGCGACGCAACGTCGGCTTCACCGCGCTCATCGTCGGCGCGCTCGCCGTCGGCATTGGAGCCAACACGGCCATCTTCACGCTGATCAATGCCGTATTGATTCGCCGCCTGGCGGTCAGCCATCCAGAGCAACTGATAACGATCGGCGTCCCGACCCGAACGAACTCGATGTCGCAGGGCTCACCGCGCACCGATCTCCTCTCCTATCCGCTCTATCGCGATCTGCGAGATCACAACCAGGTGTTGAGCGGGCTGCTGGCGACCGGGCGCCCGGGCCGACTCGACGTGCGCATCGGAGATGCGAGCGGAGGAGTGGAGCATCCGCGCGGTCGGATGGTGACGGCCAACTACTTCTCCGTGCTCGGAGTGCGCCCGGCGCGCGGCCGGGTGTTCGACGGTTCCGAGGATCGCGTCATCGGCGCCGCACCGATGATCGTGATCAGCGACGGCTACTGGACACGCCGCTTCAAGAACGACCCGAACATCGTCGGACGGACGATCCTCGTCAACGACATCAAGATGGCGATCATCGGCGTGGCCCCGGCGAGCTTCACCGGCGAGGTCGTTGGCCTCGCGCCCGACATGTGGTTGCCGCTGAGCATGTTTGACGCGATTCACCCCAATCAGAGAGTACTCAACGACCGTTCGACGAGCTTTCTGCTCGGCCTCGGACGGTTGGCGCCGGGTGCGACACTCGCCGGAGCGGAGAAGGCCCTTCAGCCCCTCATGAAACAATCGATCGTCGACAACGCGATCGGTTCCACCGGGAAGGATTTTCTCGCGTCGGCCCCCAAGTACTACTTCTCCTCCGGCGCGACCGGGTTCTCGCCAGTGCGCGGCACGTTCCAGGCGCCGTTGTTCACGCTGATGATCGGCGTCGGCCTGCTGCTCTGCATCATTTGCGCGAACGTCGCCAACCTGCTGCTCGCGCGCTCGATCGCACGTGGCCGCGAGATGGCGGTCCGTCTCGCGCTCGGCGCCAATCGTGTGCGCCTGATCCGTCAACTGCTCACGGAAAGCATCGTGCTCGCGGTGATCGGTGCCGTCACAGGCATGATCCTCGCCTGGTGGGGAAGCCGCGGACTGCTAGTGCTCGCCGCCGGTGGCAGGCAATCGCTCGACCTCGGACTGGACCTGTGGGTCCTCGGCTTCACGCTCGCGCTCTCCGTCATCGCCGTGCTGTTGTTCGGACTCGTCCCGGCGCTGCGTGCCTCTCGCGTCGATCTCGCGACGACGATGCGTGCGAACGCCCATTCGGTGGCGGGAAGCGCGCTGGGCTCGCGCGGCCAGCGCGCGCCGCTCGGCAAGCTCCTCATCGCGGGACAGGTTGCGCTCTCGGTCATCCTGCTCATCGGTGCGGCAATGCTCGTGCGAAGCCTACGAAACGTGCAGACCATCGATGTCGGCATGGATCGCGACCACCTGCTGATCGCGGACGTCGACATTCGCGCTCGCGGGTACAGCGCTGATCGTTGGGCCGCGCTCGTTCATGAGCTGCACGATCGCATGGCGCAGATACCGGGAGTTGCCGCGGTCGGGTACTCGGAGAACGGCATTTTCTCCGGAACCGAATCGGGGACGACGATCACCGTTCCGGGATTCACTCCCAAGACGCCGCAGGACAGCGTGATCGCGTACGATCAGGCGAGCCCTGGCTACATCAACGCGATCGGCGGACATCTGCTCGCCGGTCGTGACCTACAGCCGAGCGACGAGGGGCACCTCGCCCGCATCGCGCTGGTGAACCAATCGCTCGCGAAGTTCTACTTCCCGAATCAGAGCGCTGTGGGAAAGTATCTGCACACGCAGGACTCGCTCACGATCCAGATCGTCGGCGTGCTGGCGGACACCCGGGATCATGATCTCGACGGCGCCTCGGCGCGGCGCGCGTACTTCCCGTACGTGCATCGCGACACGATGATCGGCGTCCCAGGGTCTCTTCGCTTCGAGATTCGCACGCGGGGCGAACCGTCGGCACTCGTGCAGGACGTTCGTCGTGCCATCACGGCCGTGGACCCGACGCTCGCCGTCGGCGGCATCGATCCGCTCACGAGTCTGATGAAACAGTCGATCGCCCAGGAACGGCTGCTCGCGCAGCTTGCCACGGCGTTCGGAACGCTCGCGCTGCTGTTGGCCGGCGTCGGCCTCTATGGCGTAATGACCTACGCCATCTCGCGACGGACCGGCGAGATTGGCCTTCGCGTCGCACTCGGCGCTCAGCGGTCCGACGTGCTGCGCATGGTGCTCGTCGACGCGCTTCGGCTCGTCGCGATCGGCCTGATCGTCGGCCTGCCGCTCGCGCTGTTCTCGACGCGGGCGCTCCGCACACAGCTCCACGGCATCGAGGCGATCGATCCGCTGTCGATCGCCGCGGCAGTGAGCGTGCTCGGTCTCAGCGCCGTGGTGGCGGTGCTGGTCCCGGCCCTGCGAGCGTCGCGCGTACCTCCGATCGTCGCGCTCAGGGCCGACTAGGAGCGGATTCCTAGCGCGTGTACCCCTCGGGGCCCAGCTGCCACACCGTCGGATCGTTCAGGTAGCGCGACATGAGATCGTCGAGCGCAACGCGCTGTGCCTCGGCCCGAATCGGTACCAGAAGCTCGACCCGGCGTCGCAGGTTTCGCGGCCGCAGATCGGCTGACCCAATGAAGTATCTCACGTCTCCGCCATTCGCGAAGCGGTAGATGCGAGAATGCTCGAGGAAACGCCCCACGGCCGAGACGACGCGTATGCGGTCTGATCGGCCGGGCACGCCCGGAACGAGCGTACAGATTCCGCGTACGATGAGATCGATCTGGACGCCGTCACGCGACGCGCGGTACAGCGCGCGGACGACTTCCGGATCCGAGAGCCCGTTGAACTTCGCCGTTATTCGTGCCGGTCGCCCCGCGCGCGCATGTGCTGATTCGCGCTCGATCTGTTCGAGAATGCCGGGGAGTAGATGATGCGGTGCAACGAGCAGCGCGCGCGAAACCCGCTGCGGCGGCTCGGAGAGACCCGTCAGATCGTTGAACAGATCGGCCACATCGGCGGCGACGTCGTCGGCCGTCGTGAAGAGACTGAGGTCGGTGTACTGTTCGCCCGACCTCGCGTTGTAGTTGCCCGTGCCGACGTGCACGTAACGGCGCAGCGCCCCGTCGGCCTCGCGCCGGATGACGAGGGCGACCTTCGCGTGATTCTTGTAGCCGACGAACCCTCGAACCACATGGCCGCCGGCCGCCTCGAGCGAGCGTGCCCACGCGACATTGACGTTTTCGTCAAACCGCGCTTTGAGCTCGACGAACACGGTGACGGCTTTCCCGCGGCGAGCCGCGGCGAGCAGCGCATCGGCGATCGGCGACGGATTCCCAACTCGATAGAGCGTGATCTTGATCGCCAGGACGTCGTCGTCGTCCGCCGCGTCTCGCACGAATCGGGTCACGGACGCAGCGAACGACTCGAACGGGTGATGGACGAGCACGTCGCCGCGCGCCACGACCGAAAACACCGATGGCGAGCCGGCAAATGGATCCTCGGCGACGAATGGCGGGTAGCGCAGCGCCGCGTCGTCGGGAATCGGAAGTTGCGTCAGCGCCGCGAGGTCGAGCAGGCCATCGACCTCCTCGACGTCGGAGACGAGCGGCGGCGTGTCCGGCGGTAGCTCGCGGCGAAGATTGTCGAGCAGCAGCGCGCGGAGAATACCGGGCATGCTGCGTTCGACCTCGAGGCGCACCGCCATCCCCTGCCCTCGCTGCGCCGCGGCACGTGCAACCTCGTCGAGGAGATCGTCGGCGTGGGCCTCGTCGAGATCGAGCTCGGCGCTCCGCGTCACACGAAACACGAACGCCTGCTCGAGCGTCGACTCGGGATAGAGCGCGGCGAGATTCGACCGCACGAGCTCCTCGATCGCGATCACCGCACCCGGATCGCCATCGACCTCGATGAAACGCGGAATGCTTCGCGGCAGCTCCAACTCGGCGAAGCGCGGCGGGCCGCCGGCCCGACTGCGCACGATCGTCGCGATGGCCAATGACAGATGCGAGAGTCGCGGAAGCGGATGACCCGGACTCAGCGTCATGGCAAACGGTGTGAGCAGCGGATGGATCACGTCGTGAAAGCGCGCCGTGAGCGACTCCTGTTGCGACGCCGTGAGCTCGGCCCACCGTACCAGTCGTAGTCCGTGCTGCCGCATCTCTGCCAGGCAATCGGCGAGACAGGCCGCCTGACGCAAAGAGATGTCGTGAACGGCGTCGTGGATGGCGGTGAGCTGCCCGCTGGGCGTCAGACCATCGCCACTTTGCTCCTCGTTCGTTTCACTGGCCGCAGCGGACAGGCCAGCCATTCGAACCATGAAGAACTCATCGACGTTCGCACCGACGATGGCGACGAAGCGCAGGCGTTCGGCGAGCGGCGTGTCCGGATCTTCGGCCAGCGCGAGCACGCGATCCTGGAATGACAGCAGACTCAATTCGGAGTTGAAGAATTGAGGCAGAGGATCGAGCGTGCGCATACCGGCCGTGCGGTACAATCGATCAGAGCCACCCGGTATTCGCTGCGCACCGTTGTCGAGCCGAGCCCACTTCAGCGCCAATTCGGCGCGCTCGCGCGCCCCCATGGCCGACGAGCGAACGCCGTGGTCCTCCTCCAGTGCGCTCACGAGACGACGTAGCTCCTCCCCGTCGCCACGGTGCTGGTGCGCGCACATCTGGAAGTACGTCGACGAGGACCCGCTTGCGCCGCGCCGAACCGTGATGCGGTCGAGGTGAACGTCGACTCGCGGACGGCCGAGCCAGTCGCGCACCGCCGACCGCGACAGGCGATCGACCTCCAGGTCGACCCGCACCTCGAGCGCCGCAGGATCGACGACGCCGCGGAGCCGACGAACGACAGCGCTGTCAGTGGCCAACACAGCCCGCACGTCCGCGCCGCGAGTCGCCGCCTCGACGCGGCCACTCCCGTTCAACCCAGGTAGATCGAGCCGCAGCGTGCCACGCCCGTCGACGCTGGTCCGAAGCCGGCAGACGATCCCGCGCCGTCGGAGAGCGTCGTCGGACGTATCGAGGTACACGTCGCGGTGGATCTCGCGGCGCGCGTCGCTCGCCGCGAGCCCGCTCGGCAGCGGACCGGACGCCAGCGCCGCGAGCTGATCCGCCGACAACAGTTCACAACGAAAACCCGTCATGTCAGCCGCACCAACCGATCATTTCACTTTGATGCACTCGTCCATGATCTCCCGTTTCAGAGATCTCGGATCGTTGATCAGCCGGTAGAAGTCGTCGAAGTATTTGAGCGTCTCTTTCGTAACGTCGGCTGGAATCAGCTTGCCAATCGAATCGGCGTACAGCGCGTAGATCGACTCCTTCTTCGAGTTGAACAGCGCCACGACCTTCGGATAGGTCTCCGGCGGAACACAGTATCCGCGGAACAGACGGTCGCGAACTCGCTTGATCGACAACTTCGGGTCGACGGTGGCGTACCTCGGGTTCACCGCGCCCGAGAAGTCGAAGTCGTAAGCGACCGGAATGTATCCGCCGTTCCTGAGGCCGATGAGCTCGACGTTGTGCAACCCACTGATGTCGAAATCGGTATTCCCGATCATGTACTGGAACATCCCGAAAGTGAGATCCGCCTCCGGCTCGAGATCGTCGGGAAGCGCGCCCTGAAGTTTGAGCGCCTTTCCACCAACGCGAATCGCCATCGCCTCGGGTTCCTCTTCGATGAACGCATAGCGAGTCGCTTCGACCTTTCCGCTCGCGCTGTCGGCGTACGCGAGACGGACGAGCCGCACCATGTGGCTGGCCGGCGTCAACACGTGCAGGACGCGATACAGCTGCATCTCCTGGAGGAGATAGTGCTCGTATTCGTCGGTGTTGCGGCAGTAGTTGACGAGCTTCGGCTTGTCGAGCCCCTGGAACGGAGTCTTCTTCACCTCTTCGCCGGTGAAGTTCATGCGAATGGGCGGAAACTCGCACGTCTTGAGTCGCCAGATCCCTCGCGTTCTGATGCGGAGCGGAAGCACGGCGATCGAGCCGTCGGCCGCTGGATAGCTCCACGTCGCCGGGCGCAGCGGCGCGTTGTCGCCCTTGTCTCCACGAATCCGTTTGATGTTCGTCGTGAGCGTGACGTTGATCGGCGTTTCGCTCTTGAAGAACTCCAACACCTTGCCGCTGTCCTTCACGGCCTTGGCGCTGTCCTTGGCCGCCTTGGCCTGCAGCGTCGCCGGGTCTTTCGGCGGCTTGGTCTTCGGCTTGGCCTGGGCGCCGGCTACGGTCGCCGCGCAGAGACTCGACGCGACGAGAGCGATCCTCGACAGCACGGCCCACCGCGGAATGCGCATCGTGACTCCAGGTTGGAGGAAATTGAGGAGGAGGACGTTACTGCAACTCGGCTTCTACCGGATCGGCACCGCCGGAAGCCCGCAACATCGACAGCAGCTCGTCGGCGTCCTTGCTCTTTTTCGCAACGAACGTGTAATGGATGACGGTCATGCCGTCATCGTTCAGGGCGACGGCATCGACACTCCATCGCTTCGTCGCCTCCTCGAGCTGTGACTCGACGATCGGACGAATCCGCGCCGCATCCCGCATCCGGACGATCACACGCCCTTCGGGTTTGACCTTGCCCGCAACACCGTCGGGATTGTGCTCGCGCGCGCGCGACCAGGCGCGGCGGGCGACGCCTTCGAGCTGCTCCGACGTCATGTTCTTGAGCACTTCATCATCGATGCGAGCCA
>Ga0310811_10006111_pt1 | contig 15350 bp, 11 predicted proteins | sample YCmetagenome_FD_207642 | JGI IMG/M metagenome (GOLD analysis project Ga0310811, IMG submission 207642) | Soil microbial communities from experimental microcosm in Duke University, North Carolina, United States - YC | ecosystem: Engineered > Artificial ecosystem > Soil microcosm > Unclassified ...
CGCGATCGCAGACAGAATGCCCAGCGCGGCGAAGTTCGCGACCATCGCGGAGCCGCCAAAACTCACGAACGGAGTCACGACACCGGTCAGCGGCACGACGCCGAGCATCCCTGCCGCCATCAGCAGCACCGGGAAGACGAGGAACAGTGTGACGATCGTCGCCAGGAAGAACGCGTAATCGTTGGCCGCGCGGACGGCAATTCGAAACCCCCGCCAGGCAAGGATCGCGAAGGCCCCGCCCACGCACAGCACGCCGATGAATCCGAGCTCCTCGCCAATGGCGGCCAGCGGGAGATCCGTGAATCCCGCCGGCACAAACCGCGTATCGCCAAGGCCGATGCCGGTTCCGACGATGCCACCGCTCGACAGCGCCCAGATCGCCTGCGCGATCTGATCACCACCACGCGCCACGTTGTCCCACGCCGACTGCCACATGTTCACGCGCGCGGAGAGCGTGGACGAGATGTTCAGCACATAGCCGGCGTAGAACCCGGCGACCAGCACCGCCAATCCCGCCAGAGTCAGACCGATACCGTTTCTGGCAATCGCATAGATGGCGAGAAACACACACGACACGAACAGCGCGGGGCCGAGGTCTCTCTGCAGGAAGAAGAACAACAGCGCGGCGCCGACGCCGACGGTCACTGGCAGGACGTAATCGAACCGCGGTAAGTGAAGCCACGTCGGAAGGCGAACGTCCCGGACCAGCCGGCCGCGAATCTGACGCAACAGTTCCCACCGTCGCGCGAAGTAGCCGGCCAGGAACAACCCAAGCAGCAGTCTGATTGCCTCGACAGGCTGGATCGGCCCCAGATTCACCGTCGCATTGCTTCCGGCCGGACCGCTCCCGAACAGGAGCAGCAATACCGACAAGAACAGCGCACCGGCCAGCGGGACATACGTGAAGGCGGAGAGGACCGTTTTGCGGAAATCCAGCATGGAGACTGCCGCGAAGGCGACACAACCCGCAATCACACCCTGCGTGTAGCGCACGAACAACATCGTGTCGCGGAGCGGATCCGAGCGGCTCACCACGATGGCAAACCCAATGGCGGTCAGCAGGTGGGCGAGGCCGAGAAACACGTAATCGCCAGCGCCGCCGCGCACCCACCACAGCAGCGCCACCATCCAGATCACGAGAAAATAGATGCCTGCCCACCAGAGCACCTGGTGTCTGAACGCGGCCGGAGTCCGAACCACCAGTCCGGGTTTTATCGCCGCGAGATCGTCAGGGGTCAACAGCGACACACGCGTCGGTCTCGCCGCGTGCTTCGCGGTCGCGTGTTCGACAGCCCGCTGGAGCCGCGCCTGGTACTCGGGCGACGGGCCGTGTTCAATGGCGTCGCCAGGTATGGTGGCACTCATGACGGCGCCCACATTCGGCACCTGGCTGCCGTCCTTGCGAAGCGAGAGTACGTAGGCGAGCACATTCGTGGCGGCAAACCGCCGATCGTCCGCCGACGGAAACGCCTTCTCGAGCGCGCGGTCGAGGGCCGCCGCTTCCGTGACTGTGTTCAGGTTGGCCGCCGACTCAGGCGACCAGGCAGTGGTACCTGCAGACTGCGTCCGTCCGGCGTACGACAGTCCGATGGCCAGAGCCGCAACGATGGACGTCATGCCGAGCAGAAGCAGATGCCCCAGCGGATGCCGCGGGCGCTCGATGTGGACCCGCCGGTCACGGTCCGCCGCACGGGTGAGCGTCGTGCTCATGGCTGTTCACTCTGCTGCGGATCGATGGCCCCTTCGCCAAGGCTCTGTTCCACTTCGACCAGCGCACGTTGTGTCCGTGCGACGTTTCCCGGGACCGGTCCGGTATTCGGGGCGCCGGCGTAGTGCGAGAGCGCCGATCGATACGCCTCGGCGGCGCGCGTGAGGTAATCCCGCTCCTGTGGGAGACCTTTCAGTTGCTTTGATGTACGAACGAGCGAGTTGCCGCGAGAACGGTATCCATCTGCGAGTAGTAGCGATTCGCGATCGCTCAGGACATAGCCAAGCTGCTCCGCCTTGCTCAACGCGTCCGCGCCGCGTTCCACGTCATCGAGCCCGACGATGAACGTGCGCGCCAGGCCGAGCAGGGGATCCTGCCAGTCCGAGCGCAACTCAGACGCCTCGCGGAAGGCGACCACGGCGTCGTTCAGCTCTTCCTGGCCTTCGTCGCCATCGCCTCTCGTCTTCTGTGCTTCCCCGTTGATTCGGTGGAGATGCCCCTCGCAGTAGCGAAGGTCGGCACGAAGTCTCCGGTCATCGCCTTCAAACGAGAGGGCGCGCTCGAGCGCCGCGCGCGCCGCCGTCCACTGCGCCTCGCGAACGGTTGGATTAGGCGTGCGGTAGTTTGCGATGACACGCTCGACCAGCACGAGAGTGCGGTCGCGAAGTGCCCCCTCGAGGACGCCCGTGCCGAACTGCAGCTGGCTGCGATCGCGCAGATTCGCGTACTGGCTCCACCCCGCGGGCAGTTTGTCGAAATCGTAGGTCGCCACCGAATGTGCAAGCTCCGCCGCTTCATTGCCAATCTGGAACTCATTGGCACCGAGACCAAGCGCGATCAGCAACAGCGCGGCCCGGAAGATGCGGTACGAGCGGCTCGGCGGCTTGCGCGGCGTCGCCTCCCTTGCCGGCTGCGCGACGGGCGCATTTTTCGGCGATCCCGCAGCCGCGGCGGCCGGTGCCGGCGACTTCCCCGCTGCCGCAGCGAGTGGTGGCATCGGAGGCAACGGCGGCGGCACTGTCCTGCGGGTTCGCTCTTCGTCCCCACCGTGCGTGCGCGCGGTCACGGCCGGCGACGTCCGTCGGGTCGCAGCGTCGTCGAACGCGCATTCGGGCCAGCCCTGATCCTCAGCGATCGTCCGGAGCCCGGCGCGGAATCGATCGATGTCGGCGCGGATCTCGCCCGCGGTGGCGTAGCGTTCGACCTGGCGAGGGTCCAGCATCTTTGCCACGATGGCCGCCAGACCAGCCGGGCAGCCGTCTGCAAGGGTCGGCGGCGGGCGTCTCGAGAGAATCAGGCGCTCGAGACGCCGGGTATCCTCCGCCTGAAACGGAGGAGCGCCGCGAAGCATCTCGTAGATGACGACGCCAAGCGCCCACAAATCGGCCCGCGCATCGACCTCGCCGGTCTCGAGTCGCTCGGGGGACAGGTACGCCACGCTGCCAAAGTCGTTGCGCGTCACCTTCCGGCTCAGCGAGAGCCCTTTCGCCGTGCCAAAGTCGAGCACCTTCACCTGCTTCGCCGAGGTGATCCGCACGTTCCTGGGTTTCAGATCCAGATGCAGCAGCGACTGCAGGTTGCGGCCGTTGACGACCGCTTCGAACGCGTGGGCATCTTCGAGGAAGCGTGCGAGCTCACCAGCAATCGTCGCGGCACGCTCAGGCTCGAGCGGGCCGTGCGCGATCAGTTCGGACAGGTTCTCTCCGTCCAGATACTCCATGGCGACGTAGAAGTAGCCGGAGTCTTCGTCGATTCCGTACTCATAGACGACCGGCACGTGAGAGCCACGCTCGCCGAATCGCTTCTGGAGCTCGGCGCCAAACTGCTCCGCCTCGACGATCTCGCGCGTCTCCCGGTCGCTCCCGCGCTGAACGAGCTTCAACGCAACCTGGCGATCGTCGCGGCTATCGGTCGCCAGAAAGACCACGGCCATCCCGCCATGGCCGATCTGCCTGAGGATTTGGTACGGACCGACTTGTTTGAACACGGTGGTCATCGTCGTAGTGACGGCAGTTCGGCTGACACGAACCAGTTCTCGCGGGTCAGCTCTCCCTTCGAAGCGCTGTCGAAACCCACGAACGACTCGCTCGTCACGCCCACGAACACGTTCTTGGCAAAGGTCGGCGTCGCGCGCTGAATCACAAACGGCGCGCTGCGATCGGGCCGCCCGTTGCGGGCGAACATGCTGTGGGAGACGTGGGGCTGACCGCCGTCGCGAACGATGAGGGCGGATCCGGAGTTGTCGTGGATGTCGCTCGCGATCATCGTCGAGGCGCCTCCTCCCGCGAACTCAACCGCAGTCCGCGTGGCGCCCGTGACTTCGATGTTGACGAACGAGACCGTTGAGTCCTGGACAAAGATGCCGACGGGAAGCGGCGTCGTCGAGTCGCCACTGACTCTGAAATTGACGAGTTCGGCGCCAGTGACGTTCCGGGCCACCACCGCCGCCACATCCGCGGCGTCGTGCACTGCCGCTGGTAGCCGGATCGTCGCGCCGCCGGGCACTCGACTGACGAGCCGAACACCGTTCACCAGGGCGATCTGCTCGCGGTATTCGCCCGGCTCGACGAGGATCTCCGACCCGGTAGGTGCATCACGCATCGCGGCCGCGATGGACTCGCCAGCGCCGACGGTTCGACGCACCGGCGCCTGAACCGACTCGGGAGTCATCCAGGTGCGAAGGTCATCGAGCGTCAACCACCCGCCGCCCCACAGCGCGGCGATCGCCGCAATGCCGATGGCCAGCCCGATGGCGCCGAACCGCAACACACGACGCGACGGGGGTCTGCCGTCTGCGCTTCGCTTCACGGTGTCGCGTGCGGTTCCCGCCGAATGCGACTCGATCTGCCCGCGTCCGTAGTTGCTGGCAGCAAACGCTTCGCCTTCCGCGTAGACAACCGTGACGTTGTCTTTCCCGCCGGCGGCGTTGGCGGCAGCGATCAGCTCGCGGACGACGGAATCCGGGTCGCCGGCACACTGGCTCACCGTTCTGGCGATTGTGACGGAGTCGACGAGATCGGTCAGTCCGTCACTGCACAGAAGGAGCGCGGCGTCGGCTTCGAAGGGCACCTCGCGAATGTCGATGAAATCGTGGTCGCGGCGATCGTGGAATTCGGAGCCGACGTCGCGGTAGACCTCGTTGCGCCGCGGATGGCGCATCGCCTGCCGTTCCGTGATCTCGTTTGCGTCCTCGCGTTCTCCGACCGGAGAGTGATCACGAGTCAGCTTGTCGATCCGGTTCGCACGCAACTTGTAGAGCCGCGTGTCTCCGACGTGCCCCACCGTCACCGTGCCGTTGCTGACCAGCGCCATCGTCAGGACACAGGCCATGCCGTCCCACTCCGCGCGTGTCGCAGCCGAGCGATAGATCTCGTTGTTGGCGTCCGTGATGGCCACGCGGATGCGATCGGCGTTCGACCCGGCTTCACGGGTGAGGGCCTCTTTCACCAGCGACAACGCGATGTCTGCCGCCCTGCCTCCCGCCGCCTGGCCGCCGACACCGTCAATGACCACGAATGCGCCCTGTTCGGGATTGCAGAGAAGGCGGTCCTCGTTGACCTCGCGCTGCCGGCCGGCGTCGGTATGACCGGCCGCCAGCAGGACACGTCGATTCGGCCCTCCGTGATCGCGTGCCACTGCGGAACCGACGCTACTCACGATGCGGCATCTCCGCCATCAGGTACAACGCCACGAGACCGACCAAGGAGGCCAGGAGAAGGAATCGCGCCCACAGCAGGATTGTCATCTGTAGTGTCCGGCTTTAGCCGGACCCTCGGCCAGAGCATCCACGATCGTGAAATCGAGGAACACCGTCTCGGCCAGGCCGATACGCGCGCCATCTGGCACCTGCGTTTCGGCGCCATTCTCGCGCTTGACGCCGTCCACCTCTTCGAACCCGCACGGCACGTGACGCTGATTCAGCGTCGTTCCGAAGCTGCTCAAGTCGGTGAGGAAGAACTGCCCGGTGGCGGCATCACGACGGATCCGCGCATGTTCGCGCGAGACATCGACCGACGACATGATCTTCACATCAACATGAGAGGCGCTGCCACCCCGGCCGATCGTCACGGCATCTGTCGCCATGTCGTAGGTGTGCTGACCCGACTGATCTTCCCAGGCGATCTTCGCAAAGGGCCGTGGCGCCAACGCCTCCCGCGTCCGTACCGTGCGCTCTTGCGTGGTGGTGATGTTCTGCGCCGTATGCGATGTCGTGATGCGGCGAGTACGCTCGCCAACCCCGAGTTCCGGCTCCGCTGGCAGCTGCAGCTCGGAGTCGATGAGAATATCGCCCTCGGCGAGGTCGCCGTCGGGATCGGCAAGGAACTCGACCTGCCATTCTCCCGCCGCCGTTTGCACTCTCGGCGGGACACCGCCAAACAGACGACCGCTGAACCGCCTCACGCCGGTCGGGCTGTTCAACTGCTGCAGCTCTTCCCGGAGCGCACGAATCGTTTCGTCCTGCAGAATCGGAATGATGCCCTCGAGGCGCGCGAACTCGGAGGGATGGAGGTACACCATGTAGCGGCTCGGCGCCAGCGTGGAGTACCTGAGAGTCTCCAGATTTCGCCGCATGTTCTCGACCACGGCGGCGATCAGGTCGCGGGCGGGCCGGCGTCGATTGCCTGTCGTCGCCATGCTGTCGTTGGTTACCATGTCTCTCCGGAGAGAATTGATCCGATCCGAGCGCGGAGTCTTAAGGAATTGCCAAAGGATTTCCAAACACCTGTGACCGTCAGGTTCGGCGACTTTCTCCTCGATTCAGACGCCCGGCAGCTGTCCCGGGCCGGCCGCGATATCAGGCTCTCGCCCAAGGCGTTCGACCTGCTGTGTGCGCTCCTGGTGCGCCGGCCGGACGTGCTGTCGAAGAACGACCTGCTGGCCACCATCTGGCCGGACACGTTCGTGGTCGAGGCCAATCTCAATGTGGTGATTGGAGAAATCCGGAAGGCGCTGGGCGACGACCGGCAGGCGCCGCGGTTTATCCGGACCGTGCACGGCGTTGGCTACGCGTTCTGTGCACAGGCTGTCGACGTCGCCGATGGCGAGACGGCTGCCGTCGGGCGACCCGGATCGCGCTGCTGGCTCTCGTGGAAGGATCGCTCGTTTGCGCTGTCTACCGGAGACAACATCATCGGTCGCGATCCGCGCAGCACCGTGTGGCTGGACGATGAAAGCGTGTCGCGACGTCACGCCTTGATCAGCGTGGACGATGCGGTTGCGCGGGTCCAGGATCTCGAGAGCACGAACGGAACCTTTCTGAACCGTGTGCCCCTCAAGTCGGCGACCGCGTTACAAGACGGCGATATCGTTCGAGTCGGCTCGCTGAAGCTGACGTTCAGGACGATGTCGGACAACGCGGCTCGCACGCGGCGCCTGCGCCGCGGATCTTCCTGAGCGGCCCCGGCGACCGGCTTCGGCTTACTTCGTGACGACGAACGTCACGTCGCTGGTCGTGGAGAGCCCTCCGTCGTGCGCCTGGCAGCGCAGCACGTAGGTCCCAGGCTCGCGGAACGTCGCGCGGGCCACCCACTTGCCATCAGGCGGCACCGGCGGTGTTCGCCAGCCATACGACCATGGTGAATTGGCGTTGTCTCGAGTGTCTTCCCAGACCTTGGTCTGAACGGGGTCGAAGACGACGTTCCCTGCACCCCGATAGACAAACCACGACAGCCGGAGGCCGGTGGCACTATCCACGGTAAAGCGGGATGCGATACCCGGGTTCAGCGCCGGCATGCTCTTCGGTCTCGGAATCCTGTCGTCCGTCGCCGTGGCGGTCAGTGTCACCGCTTCTCCGACCTTAACGGTCCTCGTCGCCGGACCATCGATCGTCAGGACGGGCGCCTTGTTGCCTTTCAGCGCAGGATCGGCGCCACCCATTCCGGCCGCGCCGTTGTTCGCCATGATGACGTCGTCGTCGATGTAGTAGTCCGGCTTGAGCGACCCGTACGCGCGTTCGGTCCTGCCATTGGTCGTCAGCGTCCACACCAGCTCTTTTGTCCCGAAGTCGGCAGGCACGCGAACGCGAAACACGAACCGGTTCCGACGCGGCTGGAAGTGCGTTGGCTGGCCGCGGTCCGGTGTCGGCGCGTCGAAGCCGTTGGCCGGGCCGACCGGGACGTCGATTTCCTCTTGCCAGTTCCGGTTGAAATACCCGAAGACCAGATTGAAGGACCCGTCAGGATTCTTCTCCCATCCTTCGTATGCGGGAGCGATGTTCTGACCGGTGGAGAACGACTCCTGCGCGCGCACCGACAACGCTGTCGCAACAGCGATCGCTGCGACCACGGCAATCGACCTCGTCGTCATCATCAGTTCGCGGCCGGAGGCGCCGGAGCAACCGGGACGGCGGCAGCTCTGGGAACCGCGCTGCACGTCGGGCAGCCGAGCACCGTCTGGCCCGCTTTCAGCCCGAGCTTGTCGCGCCGCTTCGCGACCTCGGCCTCGAACTGTTCGTCCGTCAGGAAGATCGCCTGCATCAGGTTGATCATCATGTTGTCGACGGACCGATGACCGGATCCGGACCAGTTGCGCGGGTCCGGAACGTTCCTGTTCGCGGCCGTTGTATCGAAGTACCCGACGACGTGCAGGATCGTTCCCTTCGGAAGGATCGGCGCGGCGTCGTCTTCGTACCAGTACGCGCGTACCCAGTTGTGATCGTATTTGGAGCAGTTGAGCGTCTGCACGCTCACGCCCCAGATCGCCTCGAGGCACATGCGAACGCCGGGCGCGTGCATGTGCGGCTCGTAGGTGCTGATCTTCACCGGCTGCGGCAGCGTGAAGTACGCGTCCACCCGCTGGTTGGCCTCGTTCCCCTTGATGTCCAGGTCCGGGCCGTTGCCCACGAACAACTGCCGGAAGTTCAATGTCGGTTTGTATCCGCGCGGATGGAACTTGAAGCCGACTTCGAGGTGCGACTTCGAATCGGTGCCGTTCGCGTGGAGATGTACTGACTGGAACGCGACCGACGAACCCGCCGACAAAAGCCGGCCGGCCTGCTCGTCGAACACATCGGCGTTTCGGCCGACTTCATGAACAGGGAACAGGCTGGCGCCGCCGCGACCGCCGACAATCGCATAGGCGGCGTGATGAAACAGATAGAGACCACCGACCGTGCTGCTGCGGCCGGAACGGGGGCCGGAGTCATTGACCTCTTTGACTTCAACGGCAGCGACATAGCGATCCTCGGTCAGGCCCGTCGGTGTTTGTCCGATCGATCCGAACCAGTCGGGCTGCTGCGCCTTCATCTCCACTGGAGCCGACTTGACGATCAAATCCGGCGTTCCAATGCGCCACGACTTGCCGTCGGGGAACGTCAGCGGTGCCGGCAGATCGGCCGGGTTGCCCTGCGGCGCGCCGGTATCGGCCCACGTCGCGATCTTCGCGATCTCCTCCTCGCTCAGCGAGAAGTCGTCCTTGAAATGTTGAATGCCGACGTTCTTCTCGATGTACCACGGCGGCATCGCCCCGCGTTTTTCGCGCAGGGCGGTCCTGGCTTTCATCGCGCGGGCGTACGGCCTCGCGTCTTCGTAAGTCAGCAGAGACATTGGCGCCACCGACCCGGGACGATGGCACTGCTGACAACTGCGCTGCAGGATCGGCGCGATGTCTTTGGAGAACGTGACCTGTGTGGGTGCCTGCGCGCGGGCTGAGGCCGGCTTCAGCGTCGCCGCGATGGCGGCCATGATCATGGCCGCGACTGCTACAGCAAGGAACCGTGGGAATCCACGCATCACTGGAACTCCTCGATTAATACGGTTGAGCCAGTGTACCCGTTCAGAGCCCAAGCGGGTGAATGCCTCACTGGAGCGAGGTTGTCAGCGTGAACGGCACCGGTCCCCGGTCGCCGACGACCTGAATCCGGTAGCTCTGGCCGCGCGTGACGCGAAGGCTGCGGACAGCCGACGTCTGCCCCCCCGGCGAGACCGTCGTTACACTCGTCGCGAACACGCTGCTCACAAACGTGAAGTCGATGTCACCCTCGCGCGGATCCCATTGCAGATTCACGAACAGGATGCCGCTCGCCGGAGCCCTGACGTCGAAACAGACCTGAGGCGTGACAAACGTGGCGTGAACCAGATCGCCAACCGCGATGACTGTCACGGGCGGCGGTGCCGTCGGCGAGAGCTTCTGGTCGGGAAGCGGGCCGGTCGAGACGACGAGGAAGAATCCCTCGCAGCCGGACACACCGCCACCAAGCATCAACAGACAGAGCAGCGACTGGAGACGTCGCATCTCATCCGTCCTTCCCCGCGTGGCAGAGGAATGATGGCGAGGCGGCCGGCAGAGGTCAAGGTCAGCGTTAGTTGGTAGTTGGTAGTTGGTAGTTGGTAGTTCGGAGATAAAAAAAGGACGGGCCCCCTTGCGGAACCCGTCCCTACTACGAACTATCTAACTAGCTAACTACCAACCAGCTAACTACCAACTAGTACCGGTAGTGCTCCGGCTTGTACGGCCCCTCGACCGGCACGCCGAGGTAGTCGGCCTGCGCCTGGGTGAGCTTCGTCAGCTTGACGCCGATCTGCTCGAGGTGCAGCCGCGCTACTTCCTCGTCCAGCTTCTTCGGCAGCATGGTCACCGACGTCTTGGCGTACTTCTCGGCGTTGGCGTGGAGCTCGAGCTGCGCCAGCGTCTGGTTGGTGAACGACGCCGACATCACGAAGCTCGGGTGACCGGTCGCGCATCCGAGGTTCATCAGTCGGCCTTCGGCCAGCACCATCACGCTGTGGCCATCCGGGAAGACCCACTCGTCGTACTGCGGCTTGATGTTGATCTTCTTGATGCCCTTCCACTTCGCCAGGCCGGCCATGTCGATCTCGTTGTCGAAGTGACCGATGTTGGACACGATCGCCTTGTCCTTCATCTTCGACATGTGCTCGGCGGTGATGATGTCGAAGTTGCCGGTCGTGGTCACGAAGATGTCCGCGGTGCTGACGACGTCGTCCATCGTCTTGACTTCGTAGCCCTGCATCGCCGCCTGCAGCGCGCAGATCGGATCGATCTCGGTGACGACCACGCGGCAGCCCTGACCCCGCAGCGCCTCGGCGCAGCCCTTGCCCACTTCGCCGAAGCCGAACACGACGGCAACCTTGCCGCCGAGCATGACGTCGGTGGCGCGGTTCAGGCCGTCGATGACCGAGTGACGGCAGCCGTAGATGTTGTCGAACTTGCTCTTGGTGACCGAGTCGTTGACGTTGATGGCGGGGAACATCAATTCGCCCTTCTTCGCCATCTCGTACAGCCGGTGCACACCGGTGGTCGTCTCCTCACTGACTCCACGGATGGCGCTGGCGATCGACGTCCAACGGCCGGGATTCGCCTTCAGCTCCGCGCTGATCTTATTGAGGATGACGCCCCACTCCTCCGGATCCTTGTCCGGGTTGAACGCCGGCACCTTGCCCGCCTTCTCGAACTGGAAGGCCTTGTGCACGAACAGCGTCGCGTCGCCGCCGTCGTCCACGATCAGCGTCGGGCCCTGACCGTCCGGCCAGACCAGCGCCTCCACCGTGCACCACCAGTACTCGTCGAGCGTCTCGCCCTTCCAGGCGAATACGGGGATGCCCTTCGGGTCCTGGGCCGTGCCGCCCGTCTCCGTACGACCGACGACGACCGCTGCGGCGGCGTGATCCTGGGTCGAGAAGATGTTGCACGACACCCAGCGCACGTCGGCGCCGAGGTCGGCGAGCGTCTCGATGAGCACGCCCGTCTGAATCGTCATGTGCAGGCTGCCCATGATGCGGGCGCCGGCCAGCGGCTTCTTGCCCGCGTAGCGCTTGCGGATCGCCATCAGGCCGGGCATTTCGCCTTCGGCGAGACGCAGTTCCTTGCGGCCCCACTCGGCCAGGCCGAGATCGGCAACCTTGTACGGCACACGGCCGGCGGCCTTGGCGGCCTCGTACGCATGCATCTTCTCGCTCAGAACAGTTGACATACGCTCCCTTTCGCTTCAATTCAGAATGCAGGATTCAGAATTCAGGCCCTGCCTGCATTCTGCATTCTGAATTCTGCATTCCTTGTTTCACTGCCTTACTGCTGCCGCCGCAAACAACGCGGGTCCCATGGCATCGGGATCAGCCGGCAGCAACCGCATCCGGACATCGCTGAATCCCGCATCCGTCAAGAACTTCCCGATCTGCTTCTCAGAGAACCCGAGCCACACATGGCCCATCTGCTGCTGATATTCCTGCCGCTCGTGCGGCAGCATGTCGACCACCAGCACTCGCCCACCCGGCCGCAGCACTCGACCGACGTCCGCCAGCGCACGTCCGGGTGACGGTGAGTAGTGCAGAACGAGCGAGAGCATCGCTGCGTCGAGTTCGCCGGCAGCGATCGGCAGGTTTTCCAGCTCACCCTGCCGCAGATCGACATTGCCTGAGCCAACGAGACGATGACGCGCCGCGTCCAGCATGTCCGCCGAGCTATCGACGGCGATGACCTGCCGAACATAGGGCGCGACAACTTCCGTCAACTGCCCCGTTCCACATCCGAGGTCGCCGACGACGAGCGTCGGATCGATCAACCCGAGTACGCCCCAGAGATAGAACGTATCGCCGAACAGATCGCCGCGGAGGCGATCCCAGTCACCCGCAGCGGACGCGAAGAACTCTTGAGACTTCGCACGCCGCCTCGCCAGCACACCGCGGAGGCGTCGATCATCCTGCCCTGCTGCCGATGTCGCTGCAACCTGTTCCTTGATGATCGGCCAGAGCCGCCTCGCACCCGGGTCGAGCTCGTCTCCCGTCGACATCGCGTAGAAACGGCTCGTGCCGTCGCGGCGTGACACGACCCAGTTGTCGTCGGCCAGCGTCTTCAAGTGCCGGCTGACGCTCGACTGCGGCATCTGGAGGACCGTGCACAGTTCGGTGACGGTGAGTTCCTGCTTTTCCAGGAGCATGAGTACACGGCACCGGGTCGAGTCCGACAGCGCCGACATATGCTCGAGAATAGCTACCATCCGTAAATCCGGATATAAGGCTACATGAGGTCTCTGACCGCAGTCAAGTCTCGCGTCGTCCGTTCGTAGACCGCGGGTTCCGGCGAAGTTTGGTGCTCGTCGAAGAGTTGACCGACGAACTGCGGCAGGCTGAGCGAAGCACGTACGAGAAGCTGATTCGCGTGATGGCGCACTGACGGTGCCATGGATGACGTTCACGATCGTCTTCTAAGAACTCCTCAGTTCACGCTTCCCGGTTCTCCCTTCCAGCTTCGTGTTCAGGTTCCGTTCGGAGTTTGAGGTTCAGGTTCCGAGTTCCCGTTCGAGCTTGCCGACGAGCATGCTCAGCTCATCGCCGACGGCCCGGACGGTGTCGGGCTGGCTCAGATCGACTCCGGCGCGCGCGAGCAGGTTCATCGGATAGTCGCTGCCGCCCGCCTTGAGCAGTGATAAATACCGATCAACGGCTTCGCTCGAGAGACGGCCATCCTTCGAGCGGATGTCCTGCATCAACCGCGCGGTGGACGCGAAGCAGGTCGCGTACTGATAGACGTAGTACGGCGTGCTGAAAAAGTGCGGAATGCGGGCCCACGTCAGTCGCGAGACCGCTTCCTGATCGATGACATCGCCGTAGTAGTCGCGCAACAGGCCCGCATACATCTCGTTGAGCACGTCGGCGGTCACCGGCTTGTCCTCTTCGACCAGCCGGTGTGCCTGCAGTTCGAAGTCTGCGAACATCACCTGGGTATAGAACGTGCTCGCAATGCTGTCGATCGCGTGCTGCAGCAGCACCGCCCGCTGCTCGCGGCTGTCCGCGCGTTCGAGCATCAAGTCCAGGAACAGCGCCTCGTTCAGCGTTGACGGGACCTCGGCGACGAAGATCGTGTAGCCGGCGTAGACAAAGGGCTGCGCCTGGTGCGACAGCAGGGTGTGCATCGAATGGCCCATCTCGTGGGCCAACGTGAACACGGCGTCGAGCGTTTCGTTGTAGTTGAGCAGCATGTACGGGTGTGCCCCGTACACGGGTGCCGAGTAGGCGCCACTGCGCTTCCCCGCGTTTTCGAACACGTCGATCCATCTGCCGTCGAACGCCTCGCGTACGCGTGCCTGGTATTCACGGCCAAGCGGTGCCACGGAATCGGTGATCCAGGCACCCACCTCGTCGTAGGCGTAGGTCGCGTCGTGCTCCACCAGCGGAATGAAGATGTCGAACAACTGGTAGCGCTCGAGCCCGAGCACGCGGCGGCGCAGACGGTGATACCGCCGCAGCGGCTCCACGTTCTGCTTGGCGACCGCGATCAGGTTCTCGACGACCGAGGTCGGGATGTTATTGCCGTGCAGCGCGGCATCGAGTGTGCTCGCGTATCCGCGCGCGCGCGCATGAAACCAGTCCCGCTGCAGGACGCCGTTATAGAGCGACGCGTAGGTGTTCTGGCTGTCCGCGTAAACCTGGTGAAACGCGCGGTAGGCGGCGGCGCGATCGTCCTGACGTCGATTCGTTTCGAGCAGCGCCCGGTACTGGCCGTATGTCAGGGTGACCTGTTCTCCGGTGCTCAACGTGATCGACGGGAACTTCATGTCCGCCGTCGTCAGTGCCGAGTAGCTGTCGTAGGGCACGCTGTTGAACCGGCCCGAATAGGACAGCAGCCGTTCGCCTTTTTCGTCGAGCACGTGCTCCTGCTCGTGGAAGAGGCTCTCGATCGCAAAGCGGTACACCGCCAGCGCCTCGTTTCCGTCCATCCATCCACGAATCGTGTCGAGCGGGATGGCGAGCAGCTCCGGGTTGAACCACGAGCCCGCCTGCTGCTGGCGCGCGAACAGAATCTGGACCTGCTGACGACGGGCATTGATCTCGTTGTTGCGCTGGTCCTCGTCGTAATGGAGCGACGCGTAGTACCAGACGCGGTAGCTGAGCGCACCCATCTCGTCCATCGCCGCAAACGCGGTCAGCAGCGCATCGGCACCGGACGCGAGCGTCCCCTGTAACTTCGTGAATGCTGTAATCGCTGCGTCCAGCGTCGTGTAACTCTGCTGCCACGCGTTCCAGTCGGCGCAAATCGCGCTCAGATCCCAGGTGTACCGCGCGGGAATCGCGTCACGGGTTGGAAGATTCCCGGGCTCAGGGCGAAACGTGTCGAGTGTAGGCATGTTAAGGGGGCCCTACGTACATCAGCTGTGGGTCGAGCTCCGCCGCGCCTGTTGGCCGTTGGAGGCGGACCCACCAACAATGAATTCCCGCAGCGCCCCGTAATCCACGTCCATGGATACCGAGTGCCGCGGTCGTCCCAACGCTTCCTGCAGCGGACGCGGCAGCGGAACCGTCCGTCCGATTGCCGGTTCGACGACTTCACGGAACTTGCCGGGATGCGCCGTCGCGACGAACACACCCTGTGCGTCCGGATCAGCGTCCAGCGCATTCTGCAGCGCCAGCCACGCGATCGCGCTGTGGGGGTCGAGCAGATACTCGTGTTCCCGGTAGACACGGCCGATCTCCGCCACGACCTGCGCGTCCGTGTAGGCGGACCCGACGATGTCGTGACGGATGTCGTCCAGGTTGTGCCGGTACAGCGCCTCGATTCGCTCCCAGTTGCTTGGCGCACCCACATCCATCGCGTTGGCGACCGTCCTTACGGACGGCCGCGGGTGGTACTCGCCGGTGCGCAGGTACTCGGGCACCGTGTCGTTCACATTGGTCGCCGCCACGAACTTCTT
>Ga0310811_10006112_pt1 | contig 15348 bp, 10 predicted proteins | sample YCmetagenome_FD_207642 | JGI IMG/M metagenome (GOLD analysis project Ga0310811, IMG submission 207642) | Soil microbial communities from experimental microcosm in Duke University, North Carolina, United States - YC | ecosystem: Engineered > Artificial ecosystem > Soil microcosm > Unclassified ...
GTGCAGCCAGCCCTCGAAGGTCCCCGGCGTGTAGGTGGCCAGCGAGCGGAAGACGCGGACGAAGACCTCCTGGGTCAGGTCTTCCGCGTCGTGCTGGTTCCCGGTAAGACGGTAGGCAAGCCGGTAGACCCGGGCGGAATGCGCGCGCACGATCTCATCCCAGCTGGGTGGTGCCCACTGGGCTTCGGGTTCGCGACCATCCTGTCCGTGAATCGCCGGCTCTGTCACCAGGTTGAGGCTCTCGCTCATCGACTTAAGTAACGGTCCTCACTAGCTTAAGGTTCCACGGACCAGCGAAATTAGCTAGGCTCACGCGTGAAACGAACCTTTTCGTGCTGCCTCGCCCCGTAGGGCCTGACGTGCCTACCAGGCCAGGAGGTAAAAGGTGCGCAGGCAATGTTCTAGGGGGCAGTCATCGACTACGACGAGGCGGCGTACGCGGTTGAGGACGAACCGCTGCTCACCGCCCGAGCCAACGCCGAGGACCTCGGCGGGACCGTGCCTGTCCGGCCAGCCGCCGGGGCCACGCTGCGGTTTCTCGCAAGCGCCATAGCGGCACGTGCGGTCGTGGAGATCGGCACCGGCTGCGGCAGTTCAGGCATCTGGCTGCTGCGCGGCATGCGCCCGGGCGGCGTGCTCACCAGCGTCGACACCGAACCCGAGTACCACCGCCTAGCACGTAAATCATTCGGGCAGGCGGGCTTCGCCGCCAACCAGGCGCGGCTGATCCTCGGCCGCGCGGTCGACGTGCTGCCACGGCTGTCGGACGGTGCCTACGATCTTGTCTTCTGCGATGCCGACCGGGCCTCGTACCCGGATTACCTGAAGGCGGGGCTGCGCCTGCTCCGCGCGGGCGGCATCGTCGTCTTCAACGACGTGCTGCCGCCCGGCGCGGGGCCGGCCACTGATGGCGCGCGGGAACTCGCCGACATGGTCGGCAACGATGAGAGGCTTGTCCCGCTGCTGCTCCCCATCGCGGGCGGCATACTCGCCGCCATCAAGAGATAAAAGAAGGTTCATCACCAACGGCGGCGTGTTTCACGCTCTCCGCCTCATCCAACGGCCGCCGCGAGTGCGTCACCCAGCTTCGCAGCCTCGTCAGCAGACAACTCGACGACGAGCCTGCCGCCACCTTCCAACGGGACGCGCATCACGATGCCACGGCCCTCCTTGGTCACCTCGAGCGGGCCATCGCCCGTCCGCGGCTTCATCGCCGCCATGCTGCATCCCCTTCCTCAAACGCACACCCATAGAACGCATCCAGCCAGACTCCGCCCGAGGCCCTGCCGGACAGCAACAACCGTGTCGATCCGTCGCCCTATTATCCCGTGTTCGGACGCAGAATGGTAATGATCAGCTACGCGCGCCGCCTACCAAGCCAGTGCATCGCCGCAGCAGACGATCAAGCGCGCCGCCTCCCGCGCCTAAACCTCTGGGCAATCAGTCGAGATTAGTTCGACAATACGTTTCTCTTGAAGTAGCACATCGTAAATGATTTCGCTACGGTGGAGATATAAACACCACCAGAGTCTGCGCCCATGGCGCAGGAAAACAGAACGCGCCGACGGCTATGCCGTCGGCGCGTTCCTCAACAGGAGTACCAACACCGCTCAGTCCTGTTGGAAACTGAGCGATCTTGGAGGCGCAGGGGATCGAACCCTGGTCCTACGGGACATCTCACGGTCTTCTCCGAGCGCAGTCTGCTTTGTTTTTCTCAGCCCCGGCGATCACGCAGACAAGACGCCGACGGGCTCAGTCACTGTTTGATTTCCTAGTCGATCCCGTGACCGGACCGACCAGTTGAGCCTTCTAGCGACGCCAGGTCCCGGGCCGAAGGCAATCCCGGGCTGACGGTCACACCCTCAAACTCGCTTAGGCAGCGAGAGCGAGGTCGGCCTTGAAGGCCGGGACAGTGCGCTTAGAGTTGGCACTTGTGGTTTACGGACGCATTTTGACGAGGTCACGTCCGCCATCCTCGGCTCGCTTCTCCTAGATCAGCCACCGCAGTCGAAACCAGTCGCCCCCCTGTTGAGTTGTAGTCGGCCCCGCAAGGCGAGACCGTCTCACGAGGTTACTACGCACAACACAAGAGAGCCAACCAAGATTCCCATAGCCAAGGCGGCGGACCCACAACGGCACCCACTGGATACGTACCCGGCGCCGCAGGCGGCCCGGTCTTGGGGCCGCCTGCGGCGCCGGAACCACGAAGCCCTAACCCAGCCACAGCGCGGGGGGCGGCGCGGTTTTGGCGCCGTCCTCCCGTAGGGGAAGTCCACCATGATTTGGGGGTCACCGGGGGATCATTCCCCCCGGGGGGAGAAATGAGAGAGCCCCCGCGGGCGCTGGCGGTGGCCGAAACGCGCCCACGGGGGCGGGCCGGCAGGGTCGGAGCCGGCCTCTGGAAGTCCGGGCCTCCCCCGAGATGAGGCCCGGCTCTCACGTTGACTGGGCCGCAACCCCCCAAGCGAGCCACAGTCATATGTAAAGACGCCGGAGAGCACCCAAATGGTTGCTCGTAGTGACGGAAAACTTGAAAAAGTTTGCCGCCGCGCACCCGCATGGCCCCAGAAACCCCTTTCCCATCGGGGTTTCTACCAGCCGCGACAAAAACAGGCCACACCACGCCCACTCCTGGAGCCCTGCCCAGGGCGAGCATCGCCTGTTACTCACAGTAACAAGTCGTCTCGGCGGCTGCTGCGCTTCGGAAAGGCGCTTGTGGTCCTCAGGGACAGAATCGTTCTGTCCCTGAGGGCCACAAGGCTACTAGAAGTGCCCTGGAGGGCCACAGGGCCAAAACATTCTGGCCCTGTGGCCCACAAGGCCAGAATGGCCGCTAGGCCACCTTGTAGATCCAGCCGAACGGGTCCGGCTTGTGCCCGTACTGGATGCCGATGAGCTCAGACTTCAGGCGCTGCGAGACTGGGCCGGGGGTGCCGTCGCCGATGGTCCAGCCGCCTGAGGTGCTGTCTACGGTGCCAACCGGGGTGATCACGGCCGCGGTGCCGCAGGCGAAGACCTCGGTCAGTTCGCCGGAGGCGTTGCCGTCGCGCCACTCGGAGACCGAGATCCGGCCCTCGGTCGTGTCAATGCCGAACGTCGGCGCCAGCTTGAGCAGCGAGTCGCGGGTGATACCGGGGAGAAGAGAGCCGGTCAGCGCCGGCGTCATAAGTCGGGCCGAATCTCCGGTGCCGTAGACGAAGAACAGGTTCATGCCGCCCATCTCCTCAACCCACCGGTGCTCGGCGGCGTCGAGCCAGACGACCTGGTCGCAGCCCTTGTCCACGGCCTCCTGCTGGCCGGCGAACGCGGCCGCGTAGTTGCCGCCGCACTTGACCGCGCCCGTGCCGCCGGGGGCCGCGCGGGTGTAGTCCTCCGACAGCCAGACCTTGACGCTCGCGCTCGCGCCGAAGTACGCGGCGGCCGGAGAGGCGATCACGCAGAACAGGTACTCGCTAGACGGGTGGTTCACGCCAAGGCCACGGCCGATGGCGAGCATGAACGGGCGCAGGTAGAGGCTCTTGCCCTCGCCCTCGGGGACCCAGTCCTTGTCGGTCGTCACCAGGAGTTCGAGCGCCCGCAGGAATGCCTCCTCGGGCAGCTCCGGCATGGCCATCCGGCGCGCGCCCGCGTTGAACCGGGCCGCGTTGGCCTGCGGACGGAACATCACGATCGAGCCGGAGTCCTGCCGGTAGGCCTTCAGCCCCTCGAAGAGCTCTTGGCCGTAATGGAACACCTGCGTGGCCGGGTCGAACGTGAACGGGCCGTACGGCTCAAGCTTGCCGTCGTGCCAGCCGCGCTCTGCTGACCAGCGCAGCGTGATCATGTGATCGGTGAAGACCTGACCGAACCCCGGCGCTTCAAGTACCCGTGCGCGCTCGGCGTCCGGCATCCGCGTCTGGGATGGGTGAATCTCGAACTGGATCTCGCTGCCGGGGCTTGTGGTCATCGCAGGTCAGGTCCTTTCAGGGCGATATACGACTGTATCGGTTCTGTGGCGCCGAGTGAGCTTCTGGCTTTGCCGGCGCTGCCCGCATGAGCGTGCCTTCGGTGTTGCCATAGTGACACCGAAGGCACGCTCAATGCACGTGGCAGCCGCCAGCGCGTTGCGAGGCCCGGGGCTTCCCGCGCCCGCCTCCAGGCTTCGGCCAGGGATGCCTCCCAGAAGAAGCCAGCCTCCGTCCGCGCGCTAGCGCGGACATCGGGGGGTACGGGGGGTCGTCCCCCCGGGAGAAATCACCGGGTTGCGCGCCCGATACAATGGCGGTTTTTGCCATCGGGCGCGTAACCCGGTGCGCGCAACCTAGCCGGTTACTCGCCCGGCGATTGCGTCACCGATCTCGATGGTGGTCCGCCCCGACCCGCCCCGTGCGAGCACGTCGCCGGAGACCGCTTGTTCGATCTTCGTCGCCGCGTCGGCAAGGCCGAGGTGCGCGCACAACATCGCCGCAGACAGGATCGCCGCGGTCGGGTCGGCCTTGGACTGCCCGGCGATGTCCGGCGCCGACCCGTGGACCGGCTCGAACATCGACGGGGCGGTCCCATCGGGGTTGATGTTCCCGCTTGCCGCGAGCCCGATGCCGCCGGCGACGGCCGCGCCCAGGTCAGTGATGATGTCACCGAACAGGTTGTCGGTCACGATGACGTCGAACCGCTCAGGCTGGGAGACGAAGAACATCGACGCCGCGTCCACGTGCTGGTAATCGACGGTGACCTCGGGGAACTCCTTGACGAGCGAGTCCACCGTGCGCTGCCATAGGTCGCCCGCGAAGGTCAGCACGTTGGTCTTGTGCACCAGCGTGAGCTTGCGCCGCGGCCGCCCCATCGCCTGCGCGAACGCGTAGCGGGCAACCCGCTCCACGCCAAACCGCGTGTTCAGCGATTCCTGGGTGGCGACCTCCTGCGCGGTGCCACGGCGCAGCACGCCGCCCGCCCCCGCGTAGAGGGACTCGGTGCCCTCCCGGACGACGACCATGTCGATCGTCTCCGGGGTGCCGTTGACCAGCGGCGACGCGACGCCCGGGTAAAGCCGGACCGGGCGCAGGTTGACGTAGTGGTCGAGCTCGAAGCGCAGCCGCAGCAGCAGGTTGCGCTCGAGGACGCCACTCGGCACCGACGGGTCGCCGATCGCGCCGAGCAGGATGACGTCGTGCGCCCTGATCTCCTCAAGGGCCGACTCCGGCAGGGTCTCCCCGGTGCGGTGGTACCGGCGGGCACCCAGGTCGTAGTCGGTCGCCGCCCAGGTGACGCCGGGTGTGGCCGCCTGGAGCACCTTGAACGCCTCGGCGGTGACCTCAGGCCCGATGCCGTCGCCGCCGATAACGGCGAGCTTGTAGCTGTTTGGCATGGAAGACCTAGTCCTCCGCGTCTGAGAGCCAGCTCATGAGCGGGCGCAGCTTGGCGCCGACCTGCTCGATCTGCTCGGCCTGCTCGGCCTCGCGGCGCTTCTTGAAGTTCGGCTGGCCCGCGTCGAACTCCTCGACCAGCTCGCGGGTGAAGGTGCCGTCCTGGATCTCGCCGAGGATCTTCTTCATCTCGGCGCGGGTCTGGTCGTTGATCAGGCGCGGGCCGCGGGTGTAACCGCCGAACTCGGCCGTGTCGGACACCGACCAGTACATCTTGGAGATGCCGCCCTCGTACATGAGGTCGACGATGAGCTTCATCTCGTGCAGGCACTCGAAGTACGCCGCCTCCGGCTGGTACCCCGCCTGGACGAGCGTGTCGAAGCCGGCCTTGATCAGCTCGGAGACGCCGCCGCACAGCACGGCCTGCTCGCCGAACAGGTCGGTCTCGGTCTCCTCGGTGAACGTGGTCTTGAGCACGCCCGCCCGGGTGGCGCCGATGCCCTTGGCGTAGGACAGGCCGAGCGCGAGCGCGTTGCCCGACGCGTCCTGCTCGACGGCCACGAGCGCGGGCACGCCGCGGCCCTCGTTGAACTGGCGGCGGACGAGGTGGCCCGGGCCCTTCGGGGCGACCATCACGACGTCGACGTTGGCCGGCGGCTTGATGAGCCCGTAGCGGATGTTCAGGCCGTGCGCGAAGAACAGCGCGTCGCCCTCGACGAGGGACGGCGCGATCGCCTCCGCGTACACCTGCCGCTGCAGGGTGTCCGGGATCAGCACCATCACCAGGTCGGCTTCCTCGCACGCCTCGGCGGGAGTAAGCACCCGCAGGCCGTCGCTCTCCGCCTTCTCGCGGCTCTTCGAGCCAGGCTGCAGGCCAACGCGGACGTCCACGCCGGAGTCTCGCAGCGACAGCGCGTGCGCGTGCCCCTGGCTGCCGTAGCCAAGGACAGCGACGTGCCGCTGCTGGATAAGCGAGAGGTCTGCGTCGTGGTCGTAGAAGATCTCTGCCACTGATATGGCCCTTTCATCGTCGTCAGTGCGGACAAACCATTCCTCAGAACGGCCGCTGCCCACTCTGGCAGCAAATTGCTGCTGTTATCCCCAGAGGGACGCCCCCACGGACGCTCCGCTGCCCGGCGGGGCGGTCCCGGTCCCCAAAACCGCGATCATGTCGGGACCGCCACACCGGGCGAGGGAGCGTACGTTCCGGGCGGAGCAACAACCCGTTCTGTAGGCTTTTATTGAATTTTTGCTCTTACGCGGAACGCTCCAGCGGGCGCAGCGTGCGGTCCGTGATGGACCGGCCACCGCGGCCGACCGCGATCGCGCCAGACTTGACCAGTTCCTTGATACCGAACGGCTCAAGGACCCGGACCAGTGCCTCTAGCTTGTCATGGCTACCGGTCGCCTCAACCGTCACGGCGTCAAGCGCGACGTCGACGACGCGCGCCCGGAAGAGCTCGACCGTCTCAAGGACCTTCGACCGGCTGTCTGTGTCGGCGCGGACCTTGATCAGCATGAGTTCGCGCTGCACCGCTTGCATCGGCTCCAGCTCGACGATCTTGATGACGTTGATCAGCTTGTTGAGCTGCTTGGTCACCTGCTCAAGCGGATGCTCCTCGCAGTTCACCACGATGGTCATCCGGGAGATCTCCTCGTGCTCAGTCGGCCCGACCGCGAGGGACTCGATGTTGAAGCCGCGCCTGGAGAACAGGCCGGCGATGCGGACGAGGACACCCGGCTTGTTCTCGACCAGGACCGAGAGGGTGTGCTGCTCACTCATTCTGTTGCCTCCCACTCGGGCGCTATGTCGCGGGCGTGCTTGATGTCGTCGTTGCTTGTCCCCGCCGCGACCATCGGCCAGACCATCGCGTCCTTGTGCACGACGAAGTCGATCACGACCGGCTGGTCGTTGATGGCCATCGCTTGCTCGATGACCGCGTCGACGTCTTCCTTGCGCTCGCACCGCAGGCCGATGCAGCCGTAGGCGTCGGCGAGCTTCACGAAGTCGGGGACGCGGGTGCCCTGGAGCTCGGTCTTCCTGTCACCCAGGTTGGTGTTGGAGTAGCGCTCGTTGTAGAAAAGCGTCTGCCACTGGCGGACCATGCCGAGGTTGCCGTTGTTGATGATCGCGATCTTGACTGGGATGCCCTCGATCGCGCAGGTAGCCAGCTCCTGGTTGGTCATCTGGAAGCAGCCGTCGCCGTCGATCGCCCACACCATCGCCTCGGGCAGGCCGACCTTGGCGCCCATCGCGGCCGGGACCGCGAAGCCCATGGTGCCCGCGCCACCGGAGTTGATCCAGGTCCGCGGCTTCTCATAGCTGATGAACTGGGCCGCCCACATCTGGTGCTGTCCGACGCCCGCCAGGTAGATGGCGTCGGGGCCGGCCAGCTTGCCGATCCGCTCGATCACGTACTGCGGGGCGAGGCTGCCGTCCTCGAACTCGTCGTAGCCGAGGGGGTACTTGGTGCGCCATTGGCTGAGGGTGGCCCACCATTCGGCGTAGTCGCCCTTGAGGCCGTGCTCGTGGTCGGTGGTCACGGCGGCGATCAGCTCGTTGATCACTTCCTTGCAGTCGCCGACGATCGGCACGTCGGCGCGGCGGTTCTTGGAGATCTCCGCCGGGTCGATGTCCGCGTGCACGATCAGGGCGTCGGGCGCGAAGGAGTCCAGCTTGCCGGTCACCCGGTCGTCGAACCGCGCGCCGAGGGCCACGATGAGGTCCGCCCGCTGCAGCGCGCCGACGGCGGCGACGGTGCCGTGCATGCCGGGCATGCCCAGGTGTAGTGCGTGGCTGTCGGGGAACGCGCCGCGCGCCATCAGCGTGGTGACGACCGGCGCTTGCGTGAGTTCCGCGAGCTGCTTTAGTTCCTCGGCCGCGTCTGCCTTGATCACGCCGCCGCCGACGTAGAGCACCGGGCGCTTGGCCTCGGTGATCATCCGCGCGGCCTCGCGCACCTGGCGAGAGTGCGGCCTGGTGACCGGGTGGTAGCCGGGCAGGTCGAACGGGACCGGCCAGGTGAAGTCGGTGGTCGCCTGCATCGCGTCCTTGGCGATGTCCACCAGGACCGGGCCGGGACGCCCGGTGGAGGCGAGGTGGAAGGCCTCCCCGATGGTACGGGCGATGTCTTCCGGCTTGGTGACAAGGAAGTTGTGCTTGGTGACCGGGTAGGTGATCCCGGAGATGTCCGCCTCCTGGAACCCGTCGGTGCCGATCAGGTTCGTGGAGACCTGGCCGGTGATCGCGACCACGGGCACGGAGTCCATGTAGGCGTCGGCGAGCGGGGTGACCAGGTTGGTGGCGCCGGGGCCGCTGGTGGCCATGCACACGCCGGTACGCCCCGTCGCTTGCGCGTAGCCGGTGGCGGCGTGCCCCGCGCCTTGTTCGTGGCGGACCAGGATGTGCCGGATCTGCTTGGAGTCGAGCAGCGGGTCATAGGCCGGGAGCACAGCACCGCCGGGAATGCCGAACACCACGTCGACGCCGACCCGCTCAAGGGCGAGTACAAGGGCCTGCGCCCCGGTGACCTTGACGGGGGCCGTGGCCGGGACGGCGTGCTGCGGCCGGGCGGCACCCTGCTGCGCGCCGGCCTGCTGCGCGCTCCCCGGCTGGGCAAGGCCGACGGGCGCCGCAGTGCTGCCGGAATGCGCGGGGGCCGGCCGGGGTGGGGCCGGCTTAGGGGCGGCTGTCCTCGCCGGGATGTCCAACGGGGAGGGAGCGTGCGCCTTGGAAGGGACTGGGCTGCTCTGCTCGGTCATCGGATGGCTTCCTTGTTCACGATGGTGCGCGGGTAGGCATTAAAAAACCCCTCGTGCCGGGTGGCAGTCGAGGGGCGCGCGCAGGAACTGGGCTGGTCAGCTCTCTGCGCGCCAGCCAAGTACGAGAATGTGGTTCCGCTTCACGGTTACACCCTCACCCACAAGCCGGCCTCTCGTCAAATTATCACGCCGCTTGTCTCGGATGCTGAGACGACTTGTCCGGATATTTCAAAACCCGAGCCGTGACCGACTACGGGAACGCACGCCAGGTGGTTCTCGTACATCCACGCGGGTCAAGGTCCGAGCGCTAGGCGGCGGGGACGCCCGGCTTGGCCGTGCCGTTGATGTCCGGGGCGGGGGCTGCGCCCTTGCCCGTGCCGCCGGCGCCTTGCTCGGCGATGCCGGTCCTGATGAGCGCCTCCACGCCGGGGGCCGCCATCGGCCGGGCCACGAGGAACCCCTGGCCGAAGCCGCAGCCCATCTCGCGCAGTTCGGCGAGCTGGCGCGGCTGCTCGATGCCCTCGGCCACCACTTGCATGCCGAGGTCCCGGCCCACCTGCACGATGGTCTTGGTGAGCATCGTCAGCACAGGATCCTGGCCGAGGCCGGAAACGAAGGACGGGTCGATCTTGATGATGTCCGCAGGCAGCTGGCGCAGGTGGGCGAGGGACGCGTAGCCAGTGCCGAAGTCGTCGATGGCCAGCTTGACGCCGAGGTCGCGCAGTTCCGCGAGCCGGTCGGCGATCAGCCCGGAGTCCTCGACGAGCATCCGCTCGCTCAGCTCGATGGTGAGCGCGCTCGGCGCCAGGCCACTCTCCGCGAGGGCAGCGGCCACCTGGGCGGGGAAGTGCGGCGCGTTGAGCTGGCGCAGCGCGATGTTCACCGATACGCCGACATCCCACGAGGCGGCCCGCCAGGCCGCCCCTTGGGCGCAGACCTTGCGCAGCACCCACTCGCCAAGCGCGACGATCAGCCCGGAGTCCTCCGCCACGGCCAGGAACGCGCGGGGCGATACCGCCTCGTCGCCGCGCCACCAGCGCAGGAGGGCCTCGGCGCCGATGACCCTGGAGGTGGCAAGCTCCACGATCGGCTGGTACTGCAACTGGAGCTCTTCGCGGGCGATCGCGCGCTGCAGGTCGCTGGCCATGTCCAGGCGGCGGACCACGTCCGCGTGCATGTGCGCGGCGTAGACCTCGACCCGGCTGCCGCCGCCGTCCTTAGCCCTGGCCATGGCCACGTCCGCGTTGCGGAGGACCACGCCGGGCGCGCTCCCGTCAGCCAGGGCGACGCCGACGCTCGCCGTCAGCCCGAGGTCCCGGTCGGCCACCCGGAACGGCTCGCCCGCGATGACGCCGGCCAGCCGTTCGGCGAGTTCGATGATCTCCTGGGCCCCCGCCGCGTTCTCCATGAGCACGGCGAACTCGTCGCCGCCCCAGCGCGAGACCGTGTCCTGGGCAGGCACGACGGCCCGCAGCCGTCTGGCCGACTGGGCGAGCACCAGGTCCCCGGCACCGTGGCCGATGAGGTCGTTCACCGCGGTGAAGCCGTCAAGGTCGAGGAAGATGACGCCCGCGAGGCGCTCGCCTGAGGCCTCAAGGGCCTCCCGCGCACGTTCCTCGACGTAGGCGCGGTTGGGCAGGCCGGTAAGTCCGTCGTGGAAGGTGAGGTGCGTCACCTGCTGCCGAAGCGCCACCTGGTCGGATACGTCCCTGACGCTCAGCAGCATGCGGGCGGGCTCGCCTGGCACCTGGTAGAGGAGGACCGCGCACTCGACGTGCCGCCATGTCCCGTCGGCAGCCCGTACCCGGCAGGAGAACCGGCCTGGCTCTTCGCCCGCGGGCGCCTGCTTGCCCGCGGCGGCGTCGCCGAATGCCTCGTTGGCGTCGTCGGACAGCCCGATCACGGTGGCGACGGCCGCGCGCGCCGCCCGGATGTCCTCTGGGTGCACGAAGTCGCTCAGCGGCTTGCCGATCAGCTCGTCCATCGGGTAGCTGAACCCGGCGGCGAGCGGGCTGGCGTAGTTGATGGTCCCGTCCAGGTCGCAGATCAGCACCATGTCGCCGGTCCGGTCGGCGAGGTCGCGCAGGCTGTTGCTGGCCTCGCGCCACATCCGCATCGCGACGCCGTTTTCCCTGACCAGCATCAGAATGCGGATCGCCACGACGAGGACGGCCGCACCGCCGGCGATAACCAGCGCGAGCCCCGAGGCGGGCGCGCTGGCGAGGCCGTTGATGATCACGATGAACGCGGCGATAACCACGGTGATGGCCGCGATGATCGTGGCGGCGCCTGCGTTCGTGACCGGTGACTTGCGTACGCTCAGCAGGCTCGCTATGCCGCCGTCGGCGGTCTTCGTCTGCCGCTGGCTGACCCAGGAGGCCAGGTCGAGGCGCGCGGCGATCGGCCCGACCCAGGGCGCCAGGCCGAAGAGGCAAGCGGCGCCGATCAGGGCCAGCTGCTGCAGGATCCCCTCGTGGTTGCCTGACAGCTTGGCCCCGACCCCGAGTGAGTCCGCGAAGGTCAGCGCCATCAGCCCGATGAAGGGGACGGTCACCCGCCGCCACGCGACGGTAAGCACGGGCAGCAGCGCGCCGAGCACCGCCAGGTCCGCAAGCGGCAGCAATAGGTACTGCAAGAACGTCGCCGCGTGCCCGTCCGCCCGGTGGAACTCCCCGCCGAACGCGACCACCCAGCCGATGACGAGCAGGGCGACAGCCATGACGTAGCCGTCGGCGAGCCCGGGCAGTACAGACCCGGTGTCGTTCCGTTTCTCGCCCTCGGCCAGCACCATGACGCCGGTCGCCGCCGTCGCGAGGGCGAGCAGCGGTGCCACGTCGGCGAGCGACAGCGGCCCGGTGCTCACCGGCCCGGCGAGCACCTCCGCGATGATCAGCCCGGCGAACCAGAAGAGGGCAGCGCCGCCCAGCCAGCGGTAACCCCGCGCGACCGAGCCAGTACGCCGGCGCGCTCCCATGAGCAGCCCAACGGCGGCGCCGGCCGTGGCGAGCATGGCAAGGACGCTCACGGGGCTCCTTCCGGGTTTTGTTTGGGGCCGCTAAGTGACTCGTCACTGGGTAGGGTGCGGCTTGAGGTTTGTATGCGGCTGAGAATTAGGCAACGGATGGGCAACGATCTGTCACCGTTGACGGAGCGCTCTGGCGTCCGGCGGTTGCTCAAGCCAGCCATCCTCCGTCGGCTGACTGCGCCACCGGCTGCAGAGTTTCACTCTACGTACCCGAGATCACGCTTCGGTTGAGGATGAGCGTAGACCGGGAGACAAGTACCGGTGGGATTACCGGCCAGTACCACAAGAGCGAGAAGCCTGCGCGCACATCTTAGGATAACTGCGCTGCCAGACACCGCTGATCACGTTCCGGAGCGGTCGCCGAGCAGGCGAATCACCGCGTCAGCCGAGGGTACCCACATCAGCACGCATTCCACGGTACTGATCTAGACTCGGCCTGTTCCCCGCGGGGGACGGCCCCCTGCCCGACGGTGTCTGCTGAGGCGGAAAATTGCGGAAAGTCCTGATCGCGAACCGCGGCGAGATTGCCGTCCGGGTGGCGCGAGCCTGTCGTGACGCGGGCCTGACCAGCGTCGCCGTCTACTCCGACCAAGACCTCGACGCCTTGCACGTCCGGGCCGCCGACGAGGCCTACGCGCTGCACGGCGCCACCCCGGCGCAGACCTACCTGGACATCGAAAAGATCATCGCGATCGCGGTGCGCTCCGGTGCCGACGCCGTCCACCCCGGTTACGGGTTCCTGGCCGAGAACGCGGCCTTCGCGCAGGCCGTGACGGACCACGACCTGATCTGGATCGGCCCGCCCCCGGCGGCCATCGTGGCGCTCGGCGACAAGGTAAAGGCGCGGGAGATCGCCAAGCGGGTCGGCGCACCGCTCACACCGGGCACCGACGGCCCGGTCAGCGGCCCAGAAGAGGTCGCGGACTTCGCCCGCGAGTACGGGCTGCCGATCGCGATCAAGGCGGCTTTCGGCGGCGGCGGGCGCGGGCTCAAGGTCGCCCGCACCTTCGAGGAGATCCCCGAGCTGTACGAGTCGGCGGTCCGCGAGGCCACCGTGGCGTTCGGCAACGGCGAGTGCTTCGTCGAGCGGTACCTGGACCGGCCCCGGCACGTGGAAACCCAGTGCCTTGCCGATAAGCACGGCAGCGTGGTGGTGGTGTCTACCAGGGACTGCTCGCTGCAGCGGCGGCATCAGAAGCTGGTCGAGGAAGCCCCGGCCCCGTTCCTGTCCGACGCACAGGTCAAGCAGCTGTACGACGCGTCCAAGTCGATACTCCGCGAGGCGGGCTACGTCGGCGCGGGCACGTGCGAGTTCCTCGTGGCTGCAGACGGCTCAATCAGCTTCCTTGAGGTGAACACCAGGCTCCAGGTCGAGCACCCGGTCTCGGAAGAAGTCAGCGGCCTCGACCTAGTCCGCGAGATGTTCCGCATCGCGTCCGGTGAACCGCTGGGCTACGAGGACCCGGAACTGCGCGGTCACTCGATTGAGTTCCGGATCAACGCCGAGGATCCCGCGCGGAACTTCCTCCCCGCGCCGGGCACGATCACCGAATGGAACCCCCCGTCGGGGCCCGGCGTCCGGCTCGACGCGGGCTACGGGGCAGGCCAGACGGTGCCGCAGGCGTTCGACTCGCTGATCGGCAAGCTGATCGTCACCGGGGCGAGCCGCGCGCAGGCCCTAGAGCGCGCCCGGCGGGCGCTGGCGGAGTTCACGGTGGGCGGGATGCCCACGGTGCTGCCGTTCCACCGGGCGGTCGTCGACGACCCGGCGTTCGCGGGCGACCAGCTAGCGGTGCACACCCGCTGGATCGAGACCGAGATGACAGCAGCCTTCGAGCCACAAGTGTCCGCCCCGGCCAGTGAGGCTCCCGCCCGCGAGGCGATTACCGTGGAGGTCGGCGGGAAAAGGCTCGAAGTGACGGTGCCGGCGGTCCTGTCGCTGCCGGCCGCGTCTGGCGCGGCGAACGGATCTCCAGAACGAGTTCGTGCGTCGCGTAGCACCAACCGCCGCGCTAGCGGTCGGGGCGGCGCAGCGAGCGGCGACTCGCTAGTCACCCCGATGCAGGGCACGATCGTGAAGATCGTCGCGGCCGAGGGAACCCAGGTGAGCGCGGGCGACACCGTGGTGATCCTGGAGGCGATGAAGATGGAGCAACCGCTCACCGCCCACAAGGACGGCACGGTCACTGGCCTCGCCGTCGCGGTGGGCCAGACGGTCAGCGCCGACACGGAAATCTGCAAGATCGCTGGTTGACGGCGGCTGGTTGACGGCGCGATGGCAAAAAGCGCCATCTTATCGCGCCGTCAACCAGCCCTTATCCCCCGGGGGGACCTGGGGCCCCCACGGACCCCCCGGTGTGAGGCGCTGCGCGCCTCACGGGTATGTGGGGGTCAGCTAACCCGATGTGGGGCTAGCCCGATGTGGGGCGCCGCGCGCCTCACGGGGTATGCCGAGTTTCAGTGAGCAATATCGTCAGCTATTTCGCCCGATGCGGAAGGACAGCGCACGATGCGTCGATTGCCGGGAGACCCGGGTGTCGTCCGCTGGCTGCTGTTCGCGGTCGGGTTCCGTCTCCCCCAGGAGTACCGGGAATGGGTGTGGCACGAGCTGACCGATGCCGGCTGGCGCGGCCGGACGATCGTGCGGCTGATGGTCCTGCTAGGGCCGATCTGCGTGGCACTCGCCTTCCTCCCCGGCCCGGACTGGCTCCGCGTGGCCGTCCCGGGGTTTGCGTTCATCGCGAGCGTCGGCACGGTGCTCATCAGCGCCGACGACATCCGCGCAGCCCGGCTCAGGCAGCATGACCTTGACGTCCCCGACGACACCGACCTCGGCCACCCGCCCCACTGACGTGGCCCGCGTCTTGGGGGCCGCGGTACTCAGCGCCCGGCGTTTGCTGGAGGGGCCGGCCCGGGCTGGGAAGACGCGCGTGATCGCCATTGACGGGCGGTCCGGGGCGGGAAAGTCGTCGCTGGCTGCCCTGCTGGGCAATCAACTGCGGGCCCCGGTCGTGGCGCTTGAGGACCTCTACGGCGGGTGGGACGGGCTTGAGCGCGGCGTGGACTTGCTGGTTTCAGCGGTGCTTGAGCCGCTGCGCGCCGGGAAAGCCGCACGCGTGCCCCGGTACGACTGGGTCGCGCGTGAGTGGGACACGCCCTGGGTGCTTGAGCCGCCCGAGGTACTGATTGTCGAAGGGGTGGGCGCCGGGGCCCGGCGTG
>Ga0310811_10006113_pt1 | contig 15347 bp, 14 predicted proteins | sample YCmetagenome_FD_207642 | JGI IMG/M metagenome (GOLD analysis project Ga0310811, IMG submission 207642) | Soil microbial communities from experimental microcosm in Duke University, North Carolina, United States - YC | ecosystem: Engineered > Artificial ecosystem > Soil microcosm > Unclassified ...
CCGGTCTGGCAATTTCGATTGCCATTGGCGGCATGTTCATGCTGCGCTGCATTCACCCGCCCAGCGGCGCAGTCGCATTGACTGCCGTCCTCGGCGGCCCGGCATTGCATCATCTCGGCTACTGGTTCGTGCTGGTGCCGGTGATGCTGAACTCCTTCATCCTGCTGTTCACCGCGCTGTTCTATAACAATGCGACCAAGCGCCGTTATCCGCACAAGGCACCCGCGCCGCCGCCGAACCGCCCCGACACGATCGATGCCGCGCCGATGGATCGCGTCGGCATCACACCGAACGATCTGGACGCCGTGCTGGCACGTTACAACCAGGTGCTGGACATCAGCCGTGAAGACCTCGAATCGATCGTGGAGCAGACCGAGATGCAGGCGTATCGCCGCCGCTTCGGCGACCTGCGCTGCAAGGACGTCATGTCGAAGGACGTGATCATCGCCGAGTTCGGCACATCGCTGTCCGACGCGTGGCATCGCCTGCATGACCACAAGGTCACCGCATTGCCCGTGATCGATCGCGCCAATCGCGTGATCGGCATCGTGACCAAGGCCGACTTCCTTGAACATGCGGACGTGAAGCCGCACGATGGTCTGTCGCAGCGGCTGACCAATCTGATCCGGCCTTCGCAACAAACGCATACCGAGAAGGAAGAAGTGGTCGGCCAGATCATGACGAGCGAGGTGCATACCGCGCTGGAAGACCAACCCTTGGTTGAACTGGTAGAGTTGATGTCGGATCAACGCATACACCAGGTGCCGATCGTCAATGGTCAAGGTAAGCTGGTCGGCATCCTCACGCAATCGGACATGATCGCAGCGCTGTATGAAAGCGCCTTCGGCAAATAAGCGTCCTGCAACGGACAATGCATCAATTCAGGAGAACAGTATGTCAACCACATCAGGCATCGATTTCAGCACCGCTCTACCCGGCCTGCTCGTCGAACAAACCTCTGACGCCATCATCTTCGCCGACAAGGAAGGCATCGTGCGCCTGTGGAACCATGGCGCCGAACGTATTTTCGGCCATGCTGCAGCCGATGTGATCGGCGGTCCGCTGGACATCATCATTCCCGAGAAACTGCTGGCTGCGCACAACACCGGCTTCAATCATGCGATGAGCAGGGGCCAAATGAAATATGTGAACAAAGTGCTGACCACGCGTTCCGTACGCAAGGATGGCGGCACGATCTATGTCGACATGAGTTTCGACATGATCCGCGACAAGGACGGCAATATCCTCGGCGCACTGGCGATTGCGCGCGACAGCACCGAGCGCTACACGGCGGAACGCGCGCAGCGCGTACGCATTTCCGAACTGGAGAAGGCCGTCGCAGACAAGGCTTGACGGCCACTGCAGCCTGAAAAAAGGCGGTGCCGGCTTACGCTGGCACCGCCTTTTTTATACGCTTCGCAGCGTCCACACTCAGCGCCTGAGCAGCCTCTCGCGCACGTGCTCCTCGTGAAAGGTTTGCTGTGCCGGCTTCAGCAGATCGCTGCGGCTGACAATGCCGACCAGCCGCAGCGAATGCTGATCCGCTACCACCGGCAGGCGCTCCAGATGTTCGACTGCCATACGGCGACCGACCAGTTGGCAGGTCTCGGTCGACAAGGCGACGTTCGTCTTGCGATTTTCAAACAGAGCAGACAGACGCGCCTGCTCGCCGTGGGTGCGCACGCCGTGCAGCAAGGTATCTCGATCCAGCATGCCGACCAGCACGCCGTGCTCGTCCAGTACCGGAAAGCCGCGATGTGACTGGTCCGGCCCGAAGTAGACCGACATCACCTCACCCAATGTTGCATTGGACGATACCACTTTCACGTCGGTCGTCATCACTTCGCCAACGAATGCGCGCTCCTGCGGATCGACGCTGTATTCACGGTAGATATGCAAGCCGCGGCGCGCAATCTTCTCCGTCATGATCGAGCGTTTCATCACCAGCACGGTGAAGCCGTAGGACACGCCGGTCGCCAGCAACAGCGGTAGCAAGGCATTGAAGTCGCCGGTCAGACCGAGCGCAAAAGTCGCGGAAGTCAGCGGCGCGCCTAGCACGCCAGCCAGCACCGCCGCCATGCACACCAAGGGCCACAGGGTCGGATCGGTGCCCGGCACCACACTCGAAATCACCACGCCCAATCCGGCACCCAGCATCAGCAAGGGTGCCAGTACACCGCCCGAGGTGCCCGACGCCAGCGCAATGACCCAGATGACGGCCTTCACGCACAGCAACGACAAGGCGATCGACAAGCCGATATGCCCGTGCAGCAGATCCGCGATCACGTCATAGCCGACGCCCAGCGCGCGCGGCTGAAAATAGCCGCCGACACCGACCGCGACCGCTCCCAGTGCAGGCCACCACATCCAGTGCACCGGCAATTTGCCGAACCAATCCTCCACCTTGTACAGCGAGGCCGACATTGCAGCAGACAGCATGCCGCTCAACAGGCCGGCAACGACGCAGATCACGAAAGCCTCCCAGCCGACCGTCGCGGTCTGCATGGGAAACAGCGGGCCGCCGCCGAGCAGCAAGGGCCGCGCAAAGCCGGCAACCGCACAGGCGATCATCACCGGAATCAGGCTGCGAGGACGCCATTCGAACAGCAGCAGTTCCACTGCCAACAGCACGGCCGCAATCGGCGTGCCGAACACGGCTGTCATGCCGGCCGTCGCACCGGCCACCAGCAGCGTCTTGCGTTCAGCCGCGCTGACGGAGAAGTTCTGCGCGATCAAGGAGCCGATGGCGCCGCCCGTCATGATGATCGGACCTTCTGCGCCGAATGGCCCGCCACTGCCGATCACGATGCCGGAAGTCAGCGGCTTGAGCACCGCAACCTTGGGCGACATCTGGCTTTTCTTGAACAAGATCGCTTCCAGCGCTTCAGGAATGCCGTGACCGCGCACCTTGTCGCTACCGTATCGCGCGATCAGGCCCGCGATCAGGCCGCCAATGATGGGGACGATGATGACCGCCGCGCCCAGCGCGTTGTGCGACGGCGAGCGTTCAACAAAGGAAAAGGTCTGAAAGAAAAAAAGATTGGTAAAGAAGTAGATCAGCTTCAGCAGCACGAACGCTGCAATCGTGCTGAGCGAACCGATCAATACCGCAATCGCGCATAGGAAAAGCACGCGGTGGTCCGACGAGAAATCACGTTGATGGGGATGCATGGAATGTCAGTCAGGATAGGAGAAAGAGGACGTCGCTCAACTTTCGCTCTCGGCATCATTGAATGCCGAGATACGCGCGACTTTGAAAACCTTGGACAGCGAACGTAATTCGTTGCGATGCAGTTCGGCCAGGTGACGCAACTGTTTTTCACCGAGCGGCGTGAGGCTGACGCGCACCTGGCGCCTGTCCGTCAAGCCCGGCGAACGCGCAACCAGGCCGGCCTTCTCGCAACGGGACACCAATGCCACCGCGCCGTGATGCTGGATCTGCAGGCGCTCCGCCAGCTGGCCGACGGTGGCCCAATCCTGTCCGGGAAAGCCCTTGATGTGCAGTAGCACCAGATAGTGCAGCGGCGTCAGGCCGACGCTCTGCGCAGCGTCTTCGCTGAATCGCAGGAAACGGCGTAGCTGATAGCGAAATTCGGAAAGCGCTTCGAAATCGGATTGTTCCAGCGAAGAAGAAACCATGAAGAAAACCTGCTCGCAGACGAAAGGCGAAATTATATCATAACGTGATGTATTTTCGGCGAGAGGCACAAACTCCACCGGCGTCGTACGCGCTTTGCCGCAATCTTGTAAGCTGCTCGCTTTTGCACGGCGCCGCTGTTTTCCTCCATATGTCCCGCGTTTCTTCTCCCCCGCACACGCATACGCTAAGCGATGGCATGGTTATGCTGTTCGCATTCTTCTGCGGCGCCATCGTCGCCAACATCTATTACGCGCAACCGATCATCGATTTGATTGCGCCCGATATCGGCATCTCGTCGCATACCGCGAGCCTGATCGTCTCGCTGACGCAAGTGGGTTACGCGCTTGGCTTGTTTTTCCTGGTGCCGCTCGGCGATCTGGTCGAAAACCGCAAGCTGACGATCGTCACCGTGGTGCTCGCTGCTTTAGCGCTGGTCGGCGCAGCATTGTGCCGGAATGCCGCGAGCTTTCTGCTGCTATCTCTGCTGATCGGTTTCGGCACGGTATCGGTGCAAATGCTGATTCCTCTCGCCGCGCATCTGGCGCATGAGCAATCTCGCGGCCGCGTGGTCGGTGCGATCATGGGAGGACTGATGCTCGGCATCCTGCTGTCGCGCCCTCTGTCGAGTGTCGTGGCGGATTATTTCGGCTGGCGGACGGTGTTCGGCAGCGCGGCAGTGCTGATGATGGTGGTGATCGGGATTCTGACGTTCACCATGCCGCAACGTCGGCCGGCACACGCAGCGTCCTACCCGGCTCTGCTGACATCGCTAGGGACCCTGTTCCGCAATACGCCGCTCTTGCGGCAGCGTGCCTTCTATCAGGCATGCATGTTCGCGGCCTTCAGCCTGTTCTGGACTGCGGTACCGCTGGAATTGGCACGGCATTACGGTTTTTCGCAAAGCAAGATTGCGATCTTTGCGCTGGTGGGTGCGGCCGGCGCAATCTCGGCGCCCTTGGGCGGCAGGCTGGCTGATGCCGGATTTACGCGTGGCGCGACGCGGGCGGCTCTCGCAGTCGGGGCATTATGTCTGCTGCCGACTTTGATCGGTCCGGCCTGGGGTGTGATCGGATTGGGTCTGGCGGCTCTGATGCTCGACTTCTGCGTGCAACTCAACATGGTGATGGGCCAGCGCGAGATTTATCTCCTCGACCCTGCGAGCCGCAACCGGCTCAACAGCTTGTACATGACCAGCATCTTCGTTGGCGGCGCCAGCGGCTCCGCCATGGCGAGCGGCTTATATGAACGCGGCGGCTGGAGCGCCATCGTGATTGCCGCCAGCCTGCTGCCGGCGCTCGCGCTGCTACGCTTTCTCCTCGACGAGCGTCGCGTGCGCTAGGCGTATTCGGGGACTATTTTTGCTGCGCCGGCGGCGTCTTGATTTCGCGCAGGAGCTTCACCAACGCGACGTCATGCACCAGGCGAATCTTCTTGTCGGCAGCAAACGCGATTGCGTTCGGCGTAAAGGAACCGGTCGTCATGTAAATGCATTCCTGCGCGCCAGACGCCGCTGCCGCCTGATGCAGTTCGCGCAAGGGTTCGACACCAGTGGTCGGCGTCTTCCATCGCTTGCATGCCACCAGCCCCTTGCGCTCGGCGCTTTTGATCGCAAAATCCGCGGCTTCCTGATCGAGGGGCGTGACGACGAAGCCGTCGCGCAGCAAGGCCTGTTCGACGCCAGCCGCAAAATCCTTCCACGGCAACGCACGGAATGCCTGCAGCCGGTGTTCGATATAGACCGGGTTCGGCGCGCGCAACCGACGCCAGGCGGCAATCAGGCTGACGATCCAGAACGGCATGCTGGTCATGGCACCGAACAGCTTGTATGGCGCAGGCAACACCGCATAGCCGACGAGCGCGATGAAAGCCGCGATCAATGCGCTGACCCACCAGCGGGCACGCAGCAGCAATGCAAATACCGAATTTTTTCCTATATTGAATTTCATGATGTCCCTCTTCTCCGGACGCGCATGATAGCGCAGCCCGGCGCGCTCCCTACACAAATTGCGAAGCGGTCGATTCCATCGTAAGCTGGCACCTCCGTCGCGACATCATCGCCCGCCATGCAAGACAGCAACCAGGAACGCATCCATCTCGAGCTCGCCCGCCTCGGCATTCCGATGAGCTGGATTATCGATCATGGCCTCCCCTTCCATCCGATGCCGGATGAACTTGTTGTGGCCGAGACCGATGCACAAGGCCGCGACTACCTGCTGATTCCCGATGCAGCACAGGCGTGGAAACGAATGAAGGACGCCGCGGTGCAGGACGACATCGCGCTGGAGATCGTTTCATCCTTCCGTACCATCGAGCGCCAGATCGAAATCATCGAGAACAAGATTGCGCGCAACATGCCGATGGACGTCATCCTGACGCTGAGCGCCCCGCCCGGCTACAGCGAACACCATAGCGGCCGCGCAATCGACATCAACACACCCGGGTGCCGCGCAACCGAAGACGAATTCGCCGACACCCCGGCCTACCGCTGGCTCGAACAGCACGCGGCGGATTTCGGCTTTACCCTTTCCTACCCGCGCAACAATACTCAAGGATTCATTTACGAGCCTTGGCATTGGTGCTACCAGCGTTGAACGCGCTTGCGCGCGATCATCACGCACACTACAAAATAAAAACCCGCATCCGGACAAGCATGCGGGTGGTCTGCCGGCAGCGACAATTCACGGACGCCGATGGAAGGTCACCGGGTGCTGCTCTTTCGGCTGAGGATTCGAGGCGCAGCCTGAACAACCGCCGCAGCCGCTTTCGCAATCGCCGTCGCTCTTCTCATGCGTTTGCATCCATCCTCCTATGCCTTGCACGATGCGCGGCTGCGAAGGCGCGCGCAGCGCGGCGACGCACTTCGCACGAAAACGGCCAACTTGTTGCGGGAAATATTTGCGCAGCAGATGCAGCAGGCTCCAGCTCACCGCAGCAGCAATAATCAGTCCCTGTATCCAATCGGACATCATGTCAGTACCCTCGCAATCTGATAAGTGAGCAAGGAAGCCAGATAAGCCAGCGAGAAAAGGTAGGTCGCGGCGGTCGCTACCGTGCGCCAGGAATTCGTTTCGCGTCGGATCACTGCGAGCGTCGACATGCATTGCGGCGCAAACACATACCAGGCCAGCAGCGACAAGGCTGTCGCCAGCGGCCATTGCGCAGCAATGGTGTGACCGAGCTGTGCGGCAATCGCGTCGTCGCTGCCAGACATCGCATACACCGTGCCCAGCGCAGAGACCGCAACTTCACGCGCGGCCAATCCGGGAATCAAGGCCACGCAGATCTGCCAGTTGAAGCCGATCGGCGCGAACACGTATTGCAGCAGATGCCCGATGCGGCCGGCCAAACTGTAGTCGATGGCCGGCAAGGTTGCGCCTTCCGGCGGCGCTGGAAAAGTCGACAGGAACCACAGAAGGATCGTCACCGACAGGATGATCGTCGTCACGCGGCGCAGGAAGATCAGCGCACGCTCCCACAAACCGATCGCGATGTTGCGCGGACTCGGCATGCGATAGGAAGGCAGCTCCATCAGCAACGCATGTTCGCTCTTGTCCTTGCGCATCCACTTGATGAAGGACGCGACCGCAAAAGCGCTGACGATACCCGCCACATACAGCACGAACAGCACGATGCCCTGCAGGTTGAACAGGCTCCACACTGTGCGCTCGGGAATGAAGGCCGCAATCAGCAGCGTATAGACCGGCAGGCGCGCGGAGCACGTCATCAGCGGCGCCACCAGGATGGTCGTCAGTCGATCGCGCGGATCCTGAATGCTGCGTGTGGCCATGATGCCGGGAATCGCGCAGGCGAAACTGGAGAGCAGCGGAATGAACGAGCGCCCGGTCAGTCCCGCCTTGAACATGATGCGATCGAGCAGAAAAGCTGCGCGCGGCAGATAGCCGGATTCTTCCAGCACGAGAATGAAGAAGAACAGGATCAGAATCTGCGGCAGGAATACCAGCACCGAACCGAGCCCTGCAAAGATGCCGTCGCCAACGAGACTGCGCAGCAAGCCGTCCGGCATCATGCTGGTTATCCAGGTACCGAGCGCACTGACGCCATGATCGATCCCATCCATCAAGGGCTGGGCCCAGGAAAACACGGCCTGGAAGATGAAGAACATGACGACGGCCAGGATTGCCAGACCGAGTGCGGGATGCAGCACGACGCGGTCGATGCGATCGTCCATTGCATCGGTTGCACTTGGCATGCTGACTGCAGCGGCAAGAATGCCGCGCACGACCGCATGCGGGTCGGCCTCGGCATCGAAGGGCTGTGCGCGCTGCGTATCCACGGTCTTGTCCAGATGCTCGACCAGCGCCTGCGCCCCGCCCGCCTTGATTGCCACCGTCTCGATTACATCCATGCCGAGCTGGCGCTGCAATTCTTCACGATCGATTTTGATGCCGCGCTTGCGTGCCGCGTCCATCATGTTCAGCGCCAATACCATCGGACGTCCAAGGCGCTTGACCTCCAGCACGAAGCGTAGGTGCAGACGCAGATTGGTCGCATCGGCCACACAGACGATCAGGTCCGGCTCCGCTTCGCCCGGCAAGCGGCCCAGGCAAATATCGCGCGTGACGACTTCATCGGGACTGGTCGCATCGAGACTGTATGCACCCGGCAGATCAAGCAGCTTGAACAGACGGCCCGACGGTGCGGTAAAGCGCCCCTCCTTGCGCTCCACCGTGACGCCGGCATAGTTCGCCACCTTCTGGCGGCTGCCTGTCAATTGGTTAAACAGGGCCGTCTTGCCGCAGTTGGGATTGCCGACCAGCGCAATGAGGGAATGGGACATGGGGAATACTCTTTATGGCGCCAGATGAATGCACACGCGTCGTGCTTCTTCGCGGCGCAACGCGAAACGGGTAAAGCCGATCTGCACCAACAGCGGATCGGCGCCTATCGGCCCGCGCGCCACAATGCGGACCGGTTCGCCGTTGACGAATCCCAACTCGCGGAGCCGCTTGGCAATCGGATCATCGACCGACGTTGCCTTCACTTCATCAATGACCGCAAAGGTAAATGGGCTCAGCTCGGAAAGATTCACAATTCTCAATACAAATAACAATGATTCTCATTATATTCCCGTTTGTTGCCGGATGGGGACAAGCGCTCATGTGCCGGCAAATACGATGGCTTGCCGGAGCGATGACCCAGGGAAACGAAATCGGGAACGCCGCCGTTGACCGCTTCATCCAATGACACAGAACATCACAGAAGAGAACGAAATGCCCAAGCCCGCTAGTCATGTAAATGCGACTTCCCGTGCCGACATCGACGTCGCGCGCAGCATCGCCGCCGGCGATCGCACCGCGCTGGAAGCGCTGATGCGTCAACATAACCGGGCTCTCTACCGCACCGTACGCAGCATCATCAAGGACGATGCAGAAGCTGAAGACGCACTCCAGGAAACATACTTGCTCGCCTATCGCAGCATGGACAAATATCGCGGCGATGCTGCGCTCCTGACGTGGCTGACCCGCATCGCCATTAACGAAGCGATTGCCCGGTCGCGAAAATCAGCCCGCCGTGCAGAACTGATCCCCCTGCGCGCCGACATCGCATTGGAACGCGACAACAGGGAGGACGACATGCCCGACACCACCGTACCGCAGCCCGATATTGCCGCCATGCGAAGTGAGACGCGGCAGCTGCTGGAACGCCATATCGATGCCCTGCCGGATGCATTCCGTACCGTCTTCGTGCTGCGTGCAGTAGAAGAAATGTCGGTCGACGAAACTGCGACGTGTCTGGCAATTCCGGAGGCGACCGTCCGGACGCGTTTCTTTCGCGCCCGAGCGATGTTGCGTGAGGCGCTGGCCAGGGAAATCGACTTCGCAATGGAAGATGCCTTCTCGTTCGACGGCGCGCGTTGCGATCGCATCGTCGCAGGAGTACTTGCACGACTGCAGTAAAACGCACACACAATTTGAAGGATCATCATGAAACTGATTACTGCCGACGACGATTTGCCTCATGCGAGCTATTGCAGGCATGGCTCCAGCGCTGTCGAAGCAGCTGTGCCGCAAGACGATTTCAGTGAAAAAGACTGGCGTCGTCTATTGCTGCATCTAGGCGAAGATCCACAACGCCAAGGGCTGCTCGAGACACCGAAACGCATTGAGCAGGCATGGCGCCAATGGACTGCCGGTTACGAGCAAGACCCGGCCGATATCCTGAAAGTGTTCGAAGACGGCGCCGAACAGTACGGAGAACTCATCGTCGTACGCGGCATTCCCGTGTACAGCCACTGCGAGCATCACCTTGCGCCGTTCTTCGGCACGGCGACCGTCGGTTATCTGCCGGATGGAAAAATCGTCGGCCTGTCGAAACTGACACGCCTGGTCGATTGCTACGCCAGACGTCTTCAAGTGCAGGAGCGGCTGACAATGCAGATCGCAGAAGCCCTGATGACGCACGTCGGACCACGCGCAGTCGGCGTTCTGCTCCAATGCCGTCATCTGTGCATGGAGAGCCGCGGCATCCGCACGCCAGGCGAAGAAACACTGACGTCCGCCCTGCTCGGTGAACTGCGTGAGGATCGGGGACTGCGACATGAATTTTTGACTCTTGCACGCGAAAACAATCGCTAAGGAACCAAGCATCACTTTTGTATTGCGCAATCCACCACCGTTGCGCACATTGAAACGACCAACGTTCGCGCTATCGTTTTTACCGTGTTGACGGTCTGCACGTATCGCGTTCGGACAAACCGTTCGCAGCGCAATGTGCAGCACAACTTTTTACTTGTCCCCTCGTGTTGCCAGGTATGCCAGCTTCCTGTAACAAAATTTAAAGAAGCGTGGAAACCGCGCGTCACTTTGCAAATTATTTCCACATAGAAATGTCATTTTTGGGGATACTCGATTCATAGGAAATATTAAGCATATTGATTGTGGTTTGTCGGGACACCCCAATGACAAAGAAGTTATTCGGCATTGCATGTGTCGCCTGTTTTTGCTGCAATGCCGCCCATTCCCAAACAAGTGATCCAGCGCCGACATCCATTTTTTCGTTCGATGGTTTTGGTACGGTAGGCGTTGCGCATTCCTCCGAGAGCAAAGCGGACTTCCTTGCCAACGACCTGCAAGGAACGGGTGCCGGCCGCGGCCGCGCATGGAGTCCCGACGTCGACAGTCGTATCGGCGGCCAGTTGACCGCTCGCTTCACTCCGCAGCTATCCGGGGTGCTGCAGATCGTTTCCGAGCAACGCTACGACACCAGCTACACACCGCGTGTCGAGTGGGGCAATATCAAATACGCGTTCACTCCAGATCTCAGTGTGCGGGTCGGCCGCATCGTCACCTCCGTATTTCTGGAAAGCGATTCGCGCAAGGTCGGTTACGCGCAGCCCTGGGTACGCCCGCCGGTCGAGGTATACAGCTTGGTGCCCTTGACCAATAGCGACGGCGCGGATATCAGCTATCGACTGCGCATTGGCGAGGCCAGCCACAATCTCCAGATCGGTTACGGCTCTGCGAGTGCGGATACGCCGGATGGCGGCAAGGTGAAGGCGAAGAATGCCTGGCTGATCAGCGACACCATGGAGTACGGAGCGGCAACCCTCCACGCGGCCTATTCCCGCGCCAAATTTTCAGCAAGCGATTTCTCCCCGCTGTTTGACGGCTATCGGCAGTTTGCCGCCACGGCGACGGCACAGGCAGCAGCCATCGCGCCATTTTTGCCCTCGGTTGCAGCGGTGCTGAGGCAGGCTGCGGCACAAGCGAACGACACGGCGAACCGCTACGATCCGGACAATACAACGATCAACGTTCTCAGTTTCGGTGCAATGTACGATCCGGGCAGCTGGTTCGCGATGGCGGAATGGGGTCAGACAGACAGCAGTTCCGTGTTCGGCAAACGGCAAGCCTGGTACGCAACCGGCGGTTATCGCTGGGGAAAATTCACCCCTTATCTGACCTATGCGGAAGCAAAACTGAAGAGTCCGCAAAGTAATCCAGGCATTACCGCGCTCAACAATGCCCAGTCAACGGCGCTGAACAGCCACCTGAACGAGCAGCTCTCGGGTGCGCCCATACAAAAGACCATCTCGATCGGTGTGCGCTGGGATTTCATGCGCAACGCCGCACTCAAATTGCAGTACGACCATAGCCGTCTGGGTGACGGTTCTCCCGGTACGTTGGACCACCAGACGGCAGGCTTTATGCCTGGCGGCAGCTTCAGTGTGTTCAGCACCACTGTGGATTTCGTTTTCTAGAAAGGCGGCCACCATGTCTTTCTTCAAGCGAATGCAAGCAAGCATCCTCGGCCTCGCGCTCGTTGCGGCGAGCGCGACCGCCTGGGCGGACGTCGTGCCGGTTGTCTCCGCAAAGAGTCCGGTACACGAAATGAGCAAGAATCAGGTCGTCGATATCTTCCTCGGGCGCACGAACCGCTTCCCGAATGGCGAGCCGGCAGTGCCGATCGATCAGGCCGAAGGTTCCGAGGTGCGCGATCTGTTCTATCTGCAGTTCGCCAATCGCTCGGCGGCGCAGCTGAAGGCTTATTGGTCGAAAATCGTGTTCACCGGCAAGGGCGAACCTCCTCGCGAAGTCTCTCCAAGCGAAAGGGTCAAGCGCGTTCTGGCAGAGAACCCGCATTTCATCGGCTATATCGAACGCACAGAGGTCGATGCCAACGTCAAAGTGGTGCCCTTGACGAACTGATCGCGGAAAAAAGGCTTGCCATGCGCGGCGACACTTCCCCAACATCGCACGGCCCCAACGCTGTGGCGCGGCATCGCTCGATACTGAAGCGCACCGCGGGGCGCACGCTGGAAACGTACGTCCTCTTTCCGCTCTTTGCGGTGCTGCTGCTGAGCGTGATCTGGCTGGGTACCGATCGTCTGATTCGCGTGGAAAGCGCCTCGGTGCAGCGTGCTGCGCTCGACTCCTCCCGCGAACTGGTGGAAACCTACGAAGCGCAGATAATCCGTAATCTCGGCGGCATCGACCAGACACTGAAGACCATCGACTACGCCTACGATGTGCAGAAAAAGCGCTCCACCCTGTTCGATCTGCAGCAGGCCGGTCTGCTTCCATCCACGCTTATTTTCCGGATTTGCGTAACGAACGGCGACGGCAAGATCATTGCGAGTACGCACGCGGATCATGCAGGCGACGTATCGCAACAGGCTTATTTTCAGGCGCACCGCGCCAACACGAGCACTTTCCCCATCGTGACCGTCGTTCCGCTGCCGAACAACAAATGGCAAATGCAGTTCAGTCGTCGCCTCAATGCGCCTGACGGATCGTTCAACGGCATTGCGATTGCCTCGGTCGATCCGGACTATTTCACCAGCGGTTATGATCACACCCGACTCGGCGACCACGGCGTGCTCGGCCTGCTCAATGCGGACGGCAGATTCCTCGTCAAGCGCAGCGGCGATCGCGTCTCCTGGGGCGAATCGGCCGCCGACGTCTTGAGCACGATCGGCGACAGTTCCGACAGTCAGTTGTTGCTGAATCGCTGGGACGGCGTGGAGCGTTATACGAACGCACGCCGCCTGTACAACTTCCCTCTCGCCGTGGTGGTCGGTCTGTCGCTCACCGAGCAGTCCGAGGTCTTTCAAAGACAAAAGAAGCAGTACATCTGGGGCGCGACGGTCGCCAGCGCGCTGCTGATCGCCATCACGCTGATGCTGACGCGCATGTCGTGGCAGCTGGCCAAGAGCCGCATGCGTACGCGCAAGGATCAGGAAACCTATTACGCCGCATCCGAAGCAAGCCTTGATGCGGTGTTCGTCCTGCGCTCGCTGCACGACAGCAAGGGCGATATCCGCGACTTCATCCTCGATAACGCCAACAATCGCGGCGCCAGCATGTTCGGCCGCATCAAGAGCGATCTGCTCGGCAAACGCTTGTGCCAGCTGCTGCCCCAATCGCGCACCAACGGTCTGTTCGATACGCTTGTCACGGTGGCGCAAACCGGTGTCGTGCACGAACTCGAATGGAAGAACGACATGCCGGATGTGCAGGCCGCCTGGCTCTATCGACAGATCGTGCACGTGGAAGACGGTGTGGTGGTCATCATCCGTGACATCAGCGAACGCAAGCAGACAGAAGAAAGAATCAGCCACATGGCGCATCACGATGCGCTCACCGGCCTGCCCAACCGCACGCTGCTGGAGGACCGCATCCAGCAGGCGATGCTGCATGCGCAGCGCTACGGCCGCTGCGTCACCGTGGTCTTCATGGATCTCGACAACTTCAAGCTGATCAACGATACGCTGGGTCACAAGGCCGGCGACGAGTTGCTGAAGACCGTTGCGGACCGCATGGTGCGCAACGTGCGTCAGACCGACAGCGTGATGAGGCTCGGCGGCGACGAATTCGTACTGGTCCTGGCCGACCAGTCGGACCGGATGGAAACGATGACGCCGACCTTGCAAAAATTGCGCGAAGCGATCGCCGAACCGATCTACATCGGTGAACAGAAACTGGAGGTGACGTCCAGCATGGGCTTGGCCATCTATCCGGCAGACGGCACGGACAGCGACACGCTGCTGATGCATGCGGATGCAGCGATGTACCAGGCCAAGGCGCTAGGCCGCAACAACTATCAGTTCTATACCGCGGAAATGAACACGCGGGTGCAGGAAAAACTGCTGATGCAGGAAGGCTTGCGCAACGCCCTGCTTCGCGAAGAATTCTTCCTCGCGTACCAGCCGCAAATCGACATGCAATCCGGGCAGGTGATCGGCATGGAAGCACTGATCCGCTGGCAGCATCCTGAGAAAGGCGTCGTTGCACCGAACGAGTTCATTTGCCTGGCGGAAGAGACCGGCTTGATCGTGCCCATCGGCGAATGGGTACTGCACACCGCATGCAGGCAAGCAAAGACATGGCAGGAAGCCGGTATGGCGGGGCTCCGCGTATCGGTGAACATCTCGGCCCGCCAGTTCAGGGACAACGTACTGACCGCACAGGTGACGCAAGCCTTGCGTGAAAGCGGGCTCCAGGCAAGCTATCTCGATCTCGAACTGACCGAAAGCCTGATCATGCAAAACCTGCAGCAGGCGGTCTCGACCATGCAGGAACTGACCACCATGGGCGTGCAACTGTCGATCGACGACTTCGGTACCGGCTATTCCAACCTGAGTGCGCTGAAAAGCTTCCCGATCACGCGGCTGAAGCTGGATCGCTCATTCGTGCACGACCTGCCGGAAAACGAAGACGACAAGGCGATTACCCGAGCCATGATCCTGCTGGCGCACGAACTGAAGCTGCGCGTGGTCGCGGAAGGCGTGGAAGCGGCGAGCCAGCATCTGTTCCTGCAGTCCATCGGCTGCGATGAAATGCAAGGCTACTATTTCAGTCGGCCGCTGCCCGCACACGAGGTCGAAACCTTCCTGCACGAGAACATGCACACGGACCACGCCTCTTCCGTCTAGCGGCCGGCTTATCCTTCCGTCGCCGCGTTCAGGCGGAGAATCCCCCATCGATCATCAGACTGGCGCCGGTCACATAGCTTGCTTCCGGCCCCGCGAGATAGGCGACCATGGCGGCAACCTCCTCTGCCTTGCCATAGCGCGGCACCGCCATCAGGCCGAGCAGCGTCTGCGCGAAATCACCATGCGCCGGATTCATGTCGGTATCCACCGGGCCGGGCTGCACATTGTTGACCGTGATGCCGCGCGGACCAAGGTCGCGCGCCAATCCCTTGGTCAGGCCGACGATGGCGGACTTGCTCATCGCATACGCGG
>Ga0310811_10006114_pt1 | contig 15344 bp, 12 predicted proteins | sample YCmetagenome_FD_207642 | JGI IMG/M metagenome (GOLD analysis project Ga0310811, IMG submission 207642) | Soil microbial communities from experimental microcosm in Duke University, North Carolina, United States - YC | ecosystem: Engineered > Artificial ecosystem > Soil microcosm > Unclassified ...
ACCCTGGATGGCGCACGTCTTTCCGCCATCATGGCCGCGCCGATCGTGGAGAGCGCTGGGCGCATCCATCCGGTCGAGATCCGTCATGCCACGCGCGATATTCCCGACCCACGCGATCTGCCGCAAGCAATGGCGCGCGCCATCCGCGCGGCCCTGGCAGAAGCGCCAGGCGATATTCTCGCTTTTCTGCCGGGCATGGGAGAAATCCGCCGCACTGAGGCGGCCCTTGATGGGATCGATGCGGCGGTGCTGCCGCTGCATGGCGATTTGCCGCCGGCTTCCCAGGATCTGGCGCTGCGGCCCGCAAAAGACCGGCGGGTCGTGCTGGCCACCGCCATTGCCGAGACCTCGCTCACCGTGCCTGGCGTACGGATTGTCATCGACGGTGGTTTCCGCCGCAGTCCTCGCTTCGATCCGGCGAGCGGTCTGACCCGGCTGGCGACGATGCGTGTCAGCCGCGCGGCGGCAGATCAGCGCGCTGGCCGCGCGGGACGCGAGGCGCCCGGTCTCGCCATCCGGCTCTGGACCGAAGCGGCCCAGCGGGGCCTCTCGCCCTATGACCGGCCGGAAATTCTGGAGGCCGAACTTTCCGGCCTGGTGTTGGACTGCGCGGCCTGGGGCACCCCGCCGGACAAGCTTGCCTTTCCGGATGCGCCGCCGGCGGGGCCACTTGCCGCTGCCCGCGCGCTGCTTGGCGATCTCGGTGCTATGGACGAGGCAGGCATCATCACCCCCTTGGGAGAGCGAATGGCCAAACTCGGCGCCCATCCGCGCCTGGCTGCCATGATGCTCGCGGCGGAGGAGGGCGCCCAGGCCGCCCGCGCCTGCGATATCGCAGCATTGTTGGAGGGACGCGACCCTCTCCGCGCCGGGCTGGAGGCGCCGGCTGACATCATGGTGCGGCTGGAGGCGCTCGATCATCCTGTCGGGGCGACAGCAGCCGGCGCCGACCGGAATGCGATCAGCGGTATCCGCCAGGCATCCCGGCAATATCGCGCGCGACTCGGTATTGGTGGAGAGCGCGCTGCGGCGGGCGATCCGGCGCCGCTGATCGCTGCCGCGTTTCCGGACCGCCTGGCCCAACGCCGCAGCGAGCCGGGCAGTTTCCGTCTCTCGGGCGGCGGCGGCGCCAGGCTTGCGGTGAGTGACTCGCTCGCCAAGGCAGGATTTCTTGCGGTGGCGGCGCTGGAAATGAAAACCTCACCGCTGATCCGCATGGCGGCAGCGCTGGATGTTGCCGATCTGCCCGCTACGCTCAAAGCGCAGATAAAAGAGACGGTGGAAACGAGCCTCGATCCCGTTTCCGGCAGCGTTCTGGCGCGGCGCTGCAAACGCCTTGGCGCCCTGGTGCTGGAAGAACGTTCTTCCGCTCCTAATGCCGCAGAGGCGGCCGCGGCTTTGCTGGAGGCAGTGCGGTCCGATCCGTCACGTCTTCCCTGGACGGAAAGCTCGCGCAATCTTCAGGCGCGTCTCAAGCTGATGCACGGGCTGGAAACAGACGTCTGGCCGGCGTCGGATGACGAAAGCCTGATCGCAAATCTTGAAACCTGGCTTGGACCCCATCTCCATGGGCTGACGCGGCTTGATGATCTCGCGAGCCTCGATCTCGATGCACTCCTGCTCGGCCGGCTGGATTGGACCTTGCGAAACCGGCTGGACAAGGAATTGCCGGAACATCTGCCGCTGCCTGGCGGCCGGGCCGCGGTGGATTACACCGAGCCGGTCCCAATCGCGGCGGCACGCGCCCAGCATTTCTATGGTCTGGCCGAGACGCCCAGGCTTGCCGGCGGGCGGGTGCCATTGCGCCTGGCGCTGCTTTCGCCGGCGGGACGGCCAATCGCGCTGACCGCCGACATTGCGGGGTTCTGGCGTGGCGCTTGGGCCGACGCGCGGCGGGACATGCGGGGCCGCTATCCCAAACACAATTGGCCGGAAAATCCTTTGCTGCCATAGCATCGGATGGCCTCTGGCGGAGATGATTTCGCCGTGCCCAAACTGCTCAGTGGCAGTGACGCGCCTTTGCGGTCGCGGGATAAACGCAATCCAAATCGCGCCACACTTCAAACTCGCGGCCATCGGCGAATGAGTTGGCCGACTTTACTGCTGTCGCGTCATTGAAGTGGGTTTGGGCCACCAACAGGACAGGCCGACCGTCCTGTCCAAGGATGATGTATTCGTATTCGTGCAAGGCAGACTCTCCTGGATAGAGTCACACGGTCTTATTCTGCTGCTCAGCGTGGTTAATAAATGGTTAACCCTCTTGGGCGTAGCCTCTGGAAAGGGGCAGTCCGGGGGTATCATGAGCATCCCTGCGCGCGGGCAAGATGGGGCTGATCTTCAGCCTCCTCGTACCGCGAACGATGCAGTTTTTCTCGCCGTCGCCAGCGTGATCATGGCTCTTCTGGCGGTAGCCGTTGCTGTTATCTCGTTCGCTCGCTGATCGGCAACGGGTCTAGCGGCGGGTAGCTGTATCCGGGATCATGATTGTAATTCGCATATAGGCGGTAACCGGTGTCCTGTTCACCGTTCTCGCATGCCCACCGGTCATGCTCGCGCCTCTCGGGCGCCCCGCTCACCCTTTTCGGCCTGCATTGCCTTGTCACAACGCCGCCGCGGAGAGCTATTCGGATTTCTTGGTTTCGACGACCGTCGTCTTTTCCGTAACGACCTTCTCGACCTTCGGCTTGTCCTTTTGCTTCACAACAACGACGTCGGGCGCAGGCTTGGGATCATCATCGGTGACAATAATGCGATCGCCCATGACGGCCTCCTTACTTGCTTTGCCCGGTAACGACGATGGCCTTTGGAGCGCCGCCACTCTTGTAGTTGTCCCACATGAAAAACCCAACAATGGCCACAACAATCAAGACGGCACCAAGAAGAAATCCGAGGAAGGTGTTTCCACCACCGCCGCCGCCGCCGCTGTCTTTTTCAATGATAGTCGCCATAAAGTGTCTCCACCGTGAAACTCCGACATTGAACGAACATCCTTGATGCTGGTTCCACACGGAGCGGTGGTGCACGCCACAGGGCTAAGGTTTCCTCGTACGGTTATCGGCCCTGTTCGCCAATTCAAGACCAAAATCGCAAGGTGTGTGCTGGTTTTAGGAACCCAGTCCGCGATGACGCATTTAATTCCATCAGTCAGTACACCAACGTTCTTGCTTGGCAGTGGAAGCGATGAGGTTTGCGGCGCCGCTTTTCATTATGATGCTGGCCGCCGCAATCCCGCGAGCACAGGCACTGCAGGCGCCATGCTCAGCTGGCGACGCCACGGACTTTGGGGTCCTGGGTGCTGCCCCGAAGGTTTCGATATTGCACGAAAGTGACTTGATTCAGTGGCATCCGCCGAGCTGCGCGGGGTGGATCCCGACTTCCCGCGCCAAACTTGTCGTCACGGTGACTGGGACCTTCCGGTTTGATGGCACGATGGATGAACTGTTGGCTCGTGCCGGGGAAATCTCTCAGCTTCGCGCTATTCCGTATTGGTCACCCTCAGAAAAAAATGGATGCCGCTGGCGCGAGATGCCGCGGCGCTGAACGGACCTAACGCAAAAGATCGCCGCGGTGACTTTTCGCTCGCTGAGCTCAAGGCTGGCGCCCAGCTCTACTACTCGGAGAATGACTCGCTGACGGGCGAAGCGGTTTACGGGTTGAAAGTGTATGAAAGCAACACGGAGCGGGCCGTGATCGGCACGGGCAACGTCACGGCGGTCAGGAAAATTGTTTTCACGCTGTTTAAACCCGGTGCTTCGCGGTCGGCACTGTTTCTTCAACGCATCTCCCCTGGCGTATTTGGAGCTCACATTCTCACGACTGCGATGCAGGGCGCGAGCAGCCTGGTGGAGGGGCATGAAGACGTTTACGTCAACCGCGCGCGGGCCATTTATGGCTTCTTGTCGGCGAACAAGCCCGGCCAAGCCAAACTAGCTCTTTCGTTGGACCAGTAGTTGCCCGGTTTCGTCGGTTTAGCAACCAAATCCTTTGCTGCCATAGCGTGGCGGCGACGTGCGTCGTCAAACAAACTAAGGTCTAACGCCGAAACAGAACTCGCGCTGAATTCGCAAGACCGATGAGTCCCGCCAGCGCAGTCAATATCACCGCACCGCTGGCATTGCCCACCCGCTGTAAGCGATCTGCTTGCAAACGCGCGCTCATTTCAGCATCAAGACCCCAGCGACGGCGTCGTAACCTTGCGCGTTGCAAGCCCGGATTACCTGAATGCTCCTTCGTCATCGGCGTCCCGACTAAAACATGCCCAGCCAATATCCGAACAACGTGTTTGGCTCATTCCGCCGCAATGTGGACGGCGGGGCTATGCTCGGTGACGTGCTTTTGCTCAAGGCCTTGCGTTGGATTGCTTGCAGGCAGCCCGGGATCCCGCGATCGCATTCGCAATTGCTCAAGCTTCTTCATCACAATGTGATCTGCGACCGAATGGGGCGGGCAGCGATCGACATACTCCGCATAGTGGCCAGCCTTGGTCATGGCGTCGGTGACCTCACGGGCCATCTGTAAGGGTACGCTGGCCGCTATGACGGTCCGCGGTCCGTTTGTGGTCTCGAATCGCAACAGCAAGTTCGTGGGTGCGGTCGGCGCATTGCTACGCTCGATGCTCGGCAGATCTTCGTTCTGATAGCTCGGCAGCTTTTCGTTCTGATGCGAAGGTGCCAGTTTGAGAAACCACTTCATAAGAGTTCCCTCCAATTGCAGTCTTCTACCGGAGTCGTGCAAAGCCAGTGCCACGCCGTGACGAGAGATTGGGGAATGCAGTTAATGTGAGCGATTGCGTACAACAAATCTCACTGGTCGCTTCTCATTCGCATCAATGGTGGACACCAACCGTACTATTTCGCTCAGGTTCATGATGTGAGGCTTCCTGTTTGGCGGCGGCAATTAGGACTTGTGGCGAAGAGACCCACACTACAGGCGCGAGACTCTAGGTTCTTCGCAAGGAAAGCTTAACTGCCCTAAAGGGATTTGAATGAACTTGGATCGATAAGCTCGCATGTTGATCGCGAGCTTAGGAGGGCAGCGTGGCAGACCAAGCGAGGATCCTAAATTATCGGAAGCAGGCTGCCGATATGATGGCGCGGCCAAAGAGCGCGAAGAGTGATGATATAAGAGCCACGTACCAAATCCTGGCCGATAAATGGAATCGGCTGGCGGAAACGGCGTCAGCCGAGGCTCCTGTTGCCGAAACCGAACTGATCTTTATAGACACCAAGACGCAGCAAATAATTGAACCGCGATAGTTACGCGCGAAATGACAGGCGAGCAGGCGCTTTGGTAGTATTAGGCACCGAAGGCGCGGCGCAATTGGCCACCCAAACGCGCTCCGCGCACGCAGGTCCTCGTAGAGTTTGGGACTTACTTTGAACGAGACATAACATGCGAGAACCGAAAGGGCGTTCGCTCATCAGCATTAAAGTGCTGGTCGTTGATGATTCCAGTGCTGTCCGGATGATGCTGACTGCTCTGCTGCGCACTTTTGGGATATCCAATATTGACGTTGCAGCAAATGGGGCTCAGGCGCTCAAGATGATTGAGCAAACAAAGTTCGACCTGGTCATTACAGATGTATCCATGGAGCCGATGGATGGAATTGAATTCGTCCGCCACGTCCGAAGCCCTACGGCCTCCGGGCAGCCGGATCTTCCAGTCTTGATCCTGTCCAGCCACTCGGAGGTGGCAATCCTGAAGGCTGCCGTGGAGGCGGGAAGCACGGATTATCTCACAAAGCCAATCAACAGAAGTGCGTTGTTATCCAAAATCACGTCCATGTTTGATAGGCCGCGCAGCGTCGTGCGCACCGATAGTTATTGGGGACCAGAACGCCGCAGAACCAAGCTCGGTATAAGCAGCAAGAAAAGGCGGACACGGGACTAATGCCTGAGGCTGGTGTGTTTGCCGAAAGCCCCCTGGCTAACCTCGTATGGCAAAGATGTTGCTGTATTGCATTGCAAATCAAGCTAACGCGAGGCGCACAGTTTCTATGACCTAGTGCGTTGACCCCGCTTTGCCGTGGTAGAATGCCGGTGATTCTGAGGGGAAGTCCTTGGGACGGTTCATCGCAGGACTAATCATTGGCCTCGTCTTGGGCGTGGCCTTCGCCGATCAATTGGCGCCGGCTGCCATTAATCGCACGGTCCACCACTTGAGTGATAAAATTCAGAATGCCACTCCCTGAATGGCGGCGACTTCCTTGTAAGTGACCGTCAAAACCTTCATGGCGCGTTAAACAAGCCCGAGGGCCGATAGACGCTCAGCCCTTGAGCGGCGCGGGCCGATGCCGCTCGCTTAAGCTCGCGGCGTTCGCTCGTCTCGCAGGTCCACTGGACCTGCTCGTGCGCTATCGCGCACCCTTGCTCACGGGATCAAAGCCGTAAAGAGCTTCCGGATTCTCCACCAGAATGCGGTGGCGCAATTTCTCGTCCGGCGCCCAGCTCTTCACAATGTCCAGCATCAGCACCGCATCGGGCTGGTCGCCCGGCGTCGCACTGGGGAAGGGCCAGTTGGAGCCCCAGACACAGCGCTCCGGCGCGGCCGTCACCAGGGCGCGGGCGATCGCGACCTTGTCGGCATAACCGGGCGGCCCGCTCTTGGAGCCGGCCGAGGGGCTTGAGAGCTTTACCCAGGTTTTTCCGCCATCGATGAAGCGCCGCAGCGCGGCATAGGCGGGCGACTTCACGCCGTCCTGACCTGGAATTCCCGCCATGTGATCCACCACCACCGTTACCGGCAGCTTGAGGATCGTTTCCTGATGCTGGACATAAAGCGCAGGCGTGAGATTGAACTGGATGTGCCATCCCAGTGGCGCGATCTTTTTGGCCAGGGGCATCATCGCCTCGGGCGGAAGCGGATTGCCGGGGCCGTTGTTCAGCCGCGCGCCGCGAAAGCCGGCGGCGTGCAACGTCTTCAAAGTCGCGGCATCGACATCGGCCGGCACCACCGCCACGCCGATCGCGCGCGCGCCTGCACCCTTCAGGAAGTCGGCGGTGCAGTCATTGTTGAAGGCATAGGTCGAAGGCGTCACCGCGATGCTGCGGCTGGTGCCGATGCGCGCCTGATAGCGGCGGTAATCGGCCGCCGTGGCGGGCGGGGGCCTGAGCACCGCCGTCGGGGCGTAAGCCCAACGGCTGGGCTCGTAGACATGATGGTGACAGTCGCAGGCGCCATCGGGCACCTTGAAACTCACATGGTCCAGCGCAGCCTCAGCTGGCCCGGCCAGCGGTGCGGTGGCCAGACCGCCCAGAACAGAGCGGCGATGCCAATCGGTGTGCGAAGCCATGTCATCCTCCTTGGTGCGGTGGACCGCACGTCACGTGACCTTGGCGGCTCTGGAGTTGAACGCGATGCTGATCCGGTCTTCGTCCGACCGGCTCATGTTGACGCGGTGAAGGAGCCACGACGGAAAAATCAGCAAATCACCTGTAACAGGCGGGATCACCATGGCGTGGCCGGTGAAAGCATTAAAGCTGCCGGCCATTTCGTTCGAGATCGTGTAGGTGTGGGCGGTGATGGGCGTCTTCAGTTCGAGCTCGCCCTTGTCCGCGCCGCCTTTCACATAATAGACGGCGGAAAAGAGGCTGCCGGGATGGTTGTGGGAATAATTGAAGTGTCCCTTCTGATTGATGTTGATCCAGGCTTCCGTGATCACTTGGCACAGGGACGGGTTGAACTCGAAGGCGCGGTGCACTTCGTCCAGTTTTTTTTGGACTTCGGCAAACAGCTCCGTTAGCTCCGGCGTGGCTGGGTCGAGATTGTCGCTCTGCCAGCCGCCGCCGTTGGAGACGACCCGTCCGGGGCTGTTCTTCTTCCTCTCCAGGCAGAACTTCTCGATCCTGTCATTGTCCAGGCGGAGGGACTCCACCGCCAGGAAATTGATGAAGATCGGCATGATGTTGATCATCGGAATAGCCGCGTCCCTCGCATCAGTGTTTGAGGCCCGGCAGAGGAAGCCAGGCGGCGCGGTCCATCTGGTTCGAGGTGAGCCAGAGAGTGCCGCCAATGATCTGGGCCGTGGAAACCCCGCCAAACTCGGCAATGGCCGGCCCATAGGCCAGGACCCGGTATGTCGCGGTGGCGGGATCGATCCGGGCCACTACCCAGCCGCGATGACAATTGGGATCGAGCTTTTTCTCGACCATCTCCTTGCGCGTGCCGTTGCAGGCTGGTTCGTCCTCCATCACGCCGGCCGTGAGCAGCTGATCGCCGCTCCAGTGGATATTGTCGACATTGAACCACTTCAGTTCCACCCGGCGAACGGGCTTGGAGGTGTCGGCGAGAGAAATGATCTCAACCGAATGGCTGCCGGAAACCGCCTCGTAGATTTCCTTTTCGTCCTTGGAAATCTCGACGCCATTGTTGCCGGCGAATTCGGTGCCGGGCAGCAGGCGCCAGGTCTTATCGCTGGGCTTCCATTGAAAAAGACCGCCCGTGATCTTGCCGACAAAATAGTCCGCCTGGGTGGCGCCATTCTTCATCTGCACACTGTTGTAGATGGTGCCGTCCATGGCGGCGGTAACGCCATTACCCCTGAGATTGTCGGGGACCTTGACGCAGCCGGTCCAATGCAGCGCCGGCATCGCGCCCCGCGCATCCAGCGCGAAAACCTGGATGCTTTCAAACGGGAAGCCATGCGTGACGGTGTAGTAGCTGAAAAGTCCTGGCGTGCGGGTGGGCCGGATCGCGACGCCATGGGCGCTCAGCCGTTTGGCTTCCGGCATGGTGGGGCAATCGGGATAGGTTTTCAGGTCGGGCCTGGCCTGGCTGAGATCAAGCTGCCGGAAGGCCTTGGTATCGGCGTCGATCAATCCCCAGCCGGTGGCGGCCGACCCGCCGGTGATGATGTATCTGGTGCCGGGAATTAAGAGCATGTCTTCCGGCCGGCCGATGTTGCACACAAAGTTCAGTCCCATGGCCGGGGTGCAGGGCAGGGGCGCCGGTGTTGGAGGCTGCGGCCAGGCTGGTACCGCGCCAACGATCAGCGCCGCAGCAGCGACGATAAGATGATATTTCATGGCCCCCGCCTTTCTTATTTATGTCCACCTCGTAGGCGTAGCTTGCCCCACCAGACTGCAAGCATCAAATGCCCGGCGCTGGCTTCTGCACCCAGAAGATGTACATGCCGGCGAACAGGCCCGGATGATCGGCCTCGAATGCCTCCCAGAGGCCCAAGTCGGTAGCGGCCCGGTCCTGTGGGAAGCGCTGGTGGTAAGCGGCCAGCACCGCATCGTCCAGCTCGAAGCCGAGAAGGCGCAAGTTTTGGCTTTGGATGAAACCGGCGATCTGGCCCAAGGTCATCCGGTGCTCCTGGACATGGAAAAGCAGATCCCGGCAGGTGCTGAGACTGAAGAAATCCTCCGATTCCAGAATGGAGGCGTAAGCCTGCCGATCGCCGTTCTGGATCAGGTCCTGGCGAAAGTTGCGAATATCTTCCGCGCTGCCGCCAAAGCCGCGCTCCGCGATGCGTGCCCGCAACTCCGCGACCGGGCGCCGCGCCATCTCGCTATAGAGGCCCAGCAGCATGAAACCGCCAGGCCGCAGCAGCGAAAGCAGCGCGCGCCAGCCGGCGAGGGGATCGGCCAGGTGATGCAGCACGCCCAGGCTTTCGATCAGGTCGAACTGACGGTCAATTGTCTCGAGCTCGAGAATGTCCGCCTGGGCGTAAGCGATCGGAAGGCCCAACTCCTCCGACTTGCGCCGGGCATAGCCGAGGCTGGCCAGGCTAAGATCCACCGCCAGCATATGCTTGGCCCCGAATCTTCGGGCCTTGGCGATGGAGGCCTGTCCGGTGCCGCATCCGGCAATCAAGATGTCCTTGAGCGCGCCCGCCGCGGGACGTTCGAACCGGGCAAGCGGAAACTTGCTGCTGAGGAAATTTGTGAGGGTATTTGGTGTCTCTGGCGCCGACCGGACCCAGCGCGGATAGGGGTTTTCCTCGTATTGATCTTGCACCGCCCGCGATACCGGGTTTTCGATCCGGGTCAGGCGCGGAATATCCGCGCGCAGGCGCCGTTCCAGCAGCGGTTCGCGCAACTGCTGGGTCAGCACCGCTTCCACCGGCGCCGGCCATGACCGCTCCAGCAGTCTTTCCGCATGGGTCAGGGTGTGGAGCGGGATGTAAGCTGCCAGCAACAGAATCTGCATCGGCGCCGTGATGTCCGCGTGCGCCATCGCCGCAGCCGCCGCAACTTCGTCCGCGCCGGGCAAAAAGATATACTCATTGATGAAGCATTGTTGCGCCAGCGCGGCGGCGAAGGTTAGTGCGTCGGGGTTGTCCAGCCGCTCGCCCAAGCTCGCGGCGTTCGTCGCTTTCGCAGGTCCCTCGCTAGCGACAGCGTAGCGAGACCTGCTCACGCGCTTCGCGCGCCACTCCTCACCCCGCATCATGGCTCCGCGCAGCATGGTCAGAAAGCGTTCCAGCGCAATGTCGGTCACGGGCGCCGAGGTCAGAAGCGCCAGCAGAAGCGCATCCTGTGCCAGCGGTGCGAAACCAGCCTCTCCCAGCAATTGCGCGAGCGAAAGCTGTGCTGGCCATTCCGCATCGGCGCGCATCACCAGGGGGCCGATGGTGGGATGGGAGCGGATCAGCCTGGCGGCGGCGCTGGCGAGGGCACCGGGCCTGTCCCACGGTTCGGTGAGGGCGCGCACCATGAGGCCGCGCATTTCGTCATCGCCGCCGCCGTCGCCACGGCCGCTCCAATCGAAACGCCGCACCAGTTCGACAAACAGTTTCCTGGCCCTGGGCGTTTCCTGAATGGCCAGCGAACGGCGGATCGCCTCCATCGCGCCGGCGCCATCGCCCAGCGCCAGCCGGATCGATGCGAGATGGTTGAGAATATCGGTATCCAGAGGACGCACGGTCCGGGCACGGGCAGCAAGGACTTCTGCCTCTTCCAGCGCACCGTCCTTGGACCGCGCGATCGCAAAATTGAGCAGGGTTTCGGGGTGAGCGGGATCGATTGCCAGCACCGCCTGGTAACTGGCCAGGGCTTCGTCGTGATGGCCCAACTGCCACAGGGTCAAACCCAGGCCGCAATGGGCGGCCGTGTCGCGCGGCGCCAGGGCAAGGGCGCGGCGGTAGCAGCTTTCCGCCCCGCGCAAGTCATCCTTCTCACGGTACAGATTGCCCAGATTGATGAACGCCCCGGCAAATCCAGGCTGAAGGTCGGCCGCTTTTCGAAAACTCGCCTCGGCATCGTCCCACAGACCCATACTTCTTTGCGCATTGCCCAGGTTGTTGTGCACCACCGCACTACCGGGCTGGAGGGCAAGCGCGCGGCGAAATGCAGCCACGGCTTCCTCTGGCTTGCCAATCGCCGCCAGCGCATTGCCCATATTGTTGTAGGCGTCGGGATCGTCAGGCTTCAAAGCCAGGGCCCGGCGATAATTGGTCACTGCGCCCTGCATGTCGCCCAAGGTCTGCAGGGCGAGGGCGAAATGAGAATGATAGGAAGCCTCGCGATCGTTAAAGACGATGGCCCTGGCGATCAGCTCGGCCGCGGTTTGAGCCTGGCCTTGTTGCAGAGCAACCATGCCCAGCAGGTGCAGGGCGTCGGCGCTATTCGGATCGGCGGTCAGGACCTGGCGGTAAAGCGCGGCCGCCTGATTCAACTGTCCTGCCTGATGCAGACGCACCGCTTCGGTGAGCACGCTTCGACTATCGAGACCCGCCAAGCTTGTGCCTCTCCCGGTCGGCCGTTTCGAGCACATTGCACCGCAACACAGCGGCCGCGCGATATTACGACTCTTGTTGCAGCGGAAGCACTGTGCCGTGCGGAACGCCTTGCATATATTGACTTTGTTTAACCGCGCGCCAAGACTAATTCACAAATCAGCAGGCGCTGTTCAGAGCGTTCTTTCGGGGAAGTCAGAACACAGAAAAATCAGAACAACATACCATAGGGGGATTCCATGAATAACCTCGTGCAGAAGCTTATGCTTGGCTGCTCGGCAACGGCCATGTTCACCCTGTTCAGCCACGGGGTGCAGGCGCAGCCGGCCCCAGCCCCGACCGAAAATAATGTGGAATCGGTTACGGTCAGCGGCTCGCGCATTACCATCAGCGGTTATGAAGCCCCGACCCCCGTGACGGTGGTGGACCTCCAAAAGATAGAGAGCAACGCCTACGCCAACATCACCGATGATGTGCGCCAACTCCCTCAGCTCAATTCTCCTCCTGCCTCCTTCGGCGTCTCGCAGGGCGCGGCCTCGCCCGGCACGGCGGGCGCAAACCTGCTGAACCTGCGCAATCTCGGCGTCAACCGCACTCTGGTCCTGTTCGATGGCCAGCGTGTGGTGAACTCCAACCTGACCGGCGGCGTGGACATCACCACTCTGCCCCAGAACGTGATCCAGCGCGTGGATGTGGTGACCGGCGGCGCGTCGGCCGCCTGGGGCTCCGACGCGGTCGCCGGCGTGGTCAATTTCGTGATCGACAAGACTTTTACGGGCTTCAAGGGATCGATACAGGGCGGCGACACCTCGAGCGGCGTGCGCTCGCTTTCCGCCCAGGGCTTCTGGGGCGAGAATTTCGATGGCGACCGCGGGCATATCGAGTTTGCGGCCCAATACAACAAGCGTCCCGACACGGCCCTGTTGATCGAGCAGAAATGGTATCGCGGCACCTATCTGGTCTCGAATCCGGCTTTCACCGCCGCCACCGCGGGCCCCACCAATACCCAGTTTGTCCTCGCCGACCATGTCGGCCTGCAGAATTCAACCCAGGGCGGCATCATCATTTCCAGCCCCGCCGGCACCGGCCCGGTCGGTGTGGGCGGCGTTACCGCGCTTGCGCCCGCCAACGCCTTGCGGGGCATCCGCTTTGTCGGCGCCGGCGTGCCGGAGCAGGTCAATTTCGGCAATCTCACCGGCAGCGCGCTTTCCAATGGCGGCACCCTGACCGACCGGGACAGCGAGGCGCCGTGGCAGACGCTCGGAAATCCCAACACCACCTACGCCCTGTTCGCCGATGGCTCCTACAAGCTGACCGATACGATCAAGGCTTCCATCCAGGTGAATTACGGCTACTTCACCGGCAAGGGCGACGCCCAGTCCTTCCAGAACGTCACCATGACGGTCAGGGCGGACAATGCCTTCCTGCCGCCCTCCGTCTCGGCCGCCATGGCCGCCGGCGGCATCCCGTCCTTCATCATGGGCACCCTGAACGGCAACAATTTCGACAACCATGCCGTCACCAGCGACAACTATACCAAGATGCAGGCAGGTGCGCTGGCGCCGGCGACGACCTACAACCGCCGCCAGTTGATGCGCGCGGTCTTCAGCCTGGACGGTTCGCTGGGCGAAGACTGGCTTTGGAACACCTATTATTCCCATTCCCAGACGCGCTTCTGGGTCCGTGTCACCGGTGTGCCGGTCATCGCCAACCTCACGGCCGCCCAGGATGCGGTGGTCGTCACCAACGCCAATCGCGGCAATTCGGGCTTCGCCCTCGGCAGCGTGGTCTGCCGTTCCTCGCTGCCCGGCCAGGCGGCCGTGGTCGTCGGCAAGGTGACGGCAGCGCCGGGCTGTATTCCCGTGAACTCCTTTGGCGAGGGCGTGGCGAGTGCGGACGGCATCCGCTATGCGACCGGCAACAACCAGGACTTCGAGAACATGACCATGAACATGGACGTGTTCGAGGCGTCCATGCAGGGCAAGCTGCCCTGGGGGCTGCCCGCCGGCAATGTCGCTGTTTCGTTCGGTTTCCATTACCGCAAGGAAGACGGCAGGAACCGCGCCACCACCACGGGCGATAACGGCGGTTATTCCGTGGCCAACTACGCCAACTTCCCCGCTTCGAACATCAATGTCCGGGAAGGCTTCCTGGAAATCAACGCCCCGGTGCTGAAGGACAGCTTTGTGCAGTCCCTGGACTTCAACGCCGCCGGGCGCATGACCGACTATTCCACCTCCGGCCTGGTCGAGACCTGGAAGCTGGGCTTCGTCAGCCAGCTCAACGACGACATCAGGCTGCGGTCGGTCTGGTCGGTGGATATTCGCGCCCCCACAGTCCAGGACCTGTTCGCGCCGGCCAACGTCAATACCGGCAGTACCCAGGATCCCAGGACCGGCGCGACCGTTCCGATCATAAACAATGTGCTGGGCAATCCCACCCTGGCGCCCGAGGTTGCGCGCACCATTTCCGGCGGTATCGTGCTGACGCCGACTTTTCTCCCCGGATTCAGTTTCTCGCTGGACTGGTACAATCTAAGCATGACGGGCCAGATCAACACCGTCAGCCAGAACCTGATCCTCAGCACCTGCAAGGTGAACATCAACGATCCGCTGTGCTCGGCGCTGGTGTTCGGCGGGGCAAACGGCGCCCTGAGCATCATCAACCGGGTTCCGATCAACATCAACGCGCTGCGGACCTCGGGCATGGACATCTCGGCCACCTATGCCACGGACTTGTGGGGCGGTTCGCTGACCACCTCGTTCGCCGCCAACTATACGGACGAGCTCACCATCAATTCGCCCGGCTCGCCCATAGACGACTATGCCGGTGTGCTGGGCGCGGGCGCCCCACCGCAAACCTCGGGCCAGCCGAAATGGAGGGGCTCGCTCTCGGCGACCTACAACACCGGCCCATACTCCGTCACGGCCCAGGTCCGCTGGTTGGGCAGCGCCATCCTCAACAACACGTGGAACACCGGCAATATGGCGACCGCGGCGACCCGCTGGACGGTTCCGGACAGCGTGTACAATGTTGACCCGACGGCCTACCTGGATGTGCGGGCGTCTTATCAGGTGACCGATACGGTGCAGCTCTATACCGCGATCGACAATATCCTGGACATCCCGCCGCAGATGAAGCCGGGCACGCAAGACGGCATCCAGTCGAACGGTGGTCCCACCCACTCGGTCACGGCCTACGACCTGCTGGGCCGCGAAATCCGGCTGGGCGTCCGCGTCAGCATGTAGAGGCGTTCGGTACTGCTATGAGAAACGCAGGATCTGTGTGACCCTGCCGTGATGACTGCCACTATGATGGACCGGCTGGACATGCGCCGCCTGCTGGCGCCCATTGGCGCGGAGCGGTTCTTCGCCGAATATTGGCAGACACGCATGGCGCTGCTGCCGCTGGCGGCGGACGATCTGGCCTTCATCCTCCAGACCATCGGCCCGCTCGATCCGGCGCGGCTGGCGGGCGCGGCGCGGGAAGGGTCTCAGGCCTGGCTGGCCAATGCGTTCGTCGCCCACAGTGTCTTTCCGGTGGACCCCACGAACGCGGCGCAATTCCAGGCCATCGGCGCCACGCTCTATTTCGTCAATGTGCCGTTGCCCGCGCTCACCAATGCCCTGGCGGATTTCCTGGGCGCGCCGCGTCAGAAAGTGCT
>Ga0310811_10006115_pt1 | contig 15343 bp, 17 predicted proteins | sample YCmetagenome_FD_207642 | JGI IMG/M metagenome (GOLD analysis project Ga0310811, IMG submission 207642) | Soil microbial communities from experimental microcosm in Duke University, North Carolina, United States - YC | ecosystem: Engineered > Artificial ecosystem > Soil microcosm > Unclassified ...
ACACGCCGCGGCTTGGTGATCGGCATGCTGACCGCGAGCTCGGCCACCGGCCAGCTGATCTTCCTGCCTGCGGCGGCATGGTTGATCGAACATTTCGGCTGGCGCATGGCGGTGATTCCCGTGTTCTGCAGTTGCGCGCTGACCGCCGTGCTCGCCTTTCTGCTTGTGCGCAACCGTCCGCAAGAGCTTGGCCTGAACGCGTTCGGTGCTGCGCCAGGCGGCAGTGGCAGCGCCACCGCAGCCGTTCCCGCTGCACGCATGACGATGTGGGAACCGCTGCGCATGCTCGCACATGCCTCAAGCAATCCCACGTTCTGGATACTTGCGGGCACCTTCTTTATCTGCGGCCTCAGCACCAGCGGACTGATCCAGACGCATTTCATTTCCCTGTGCGGCGACTACGGGCTATCAGCGGTGCCCGCTGCGAGCGTGCTGGCGATGATGGGCGCTTTCGATTTCGTCGGCACCATCCTGTCCGGATATCTGTCCGACCGCTACGACAATCGCAAGCTGCTGTTCTGGTATTACGGATTGCGCGGTCTGTCGCTGTTCTGGCTGCCGCACTCCACTTTCACGCTGTACGGACTGTCGCTGTTTGCCTTGTTTTACGGTCTCGACTGGATCGCCACGGTGCCGCCGACCGTCAAGTTGGCAGGCGCGGCGTTCGGACGTGAACGCGCCGGCATGGTCTTCGGCTGGATCTTCGCCGCGCATCAGCTCGGCTCCGCTGTGGCTGCATATGGCGCCGGACTGACGCGCACGCTGTTGCTGACCTACACTCCCGCGCTGTACGCAGCCGGTGCTGCCTGCGTATTCGCGTCGCTGATCATCTTCCTGATCCGGCGGCCGGCGGCTGTCTGATCATGGCTTGCGCCATACCGAGGCAAGCCATGGCTGCTGCTCGCGCGGCAATCCTTCGGGACGATAGTAGTGTTCCAGCTCGACGAAACCGGCATCGTGCATGAATTGCCGCCAAGCCGGCAGATCGTGATAGACGCCGTAACGTCCGCGTTGCCAGCCTTCTTCATTCCCGCCGCGCGGATTCGATGAAAACAGCACGCCGCGCGGCTTCAGCGTCGCATACAACTGCGCCAGCACGCGAGGCAGTGCACGGCTTGGTACATGAAACAGCGAAGCGTTCGCGAAGATGCCGTCGAAACGCTCCGGCGGCAGTTCGAGCTGGAGGAAGTCCTGTCGCCACACTTCACATCCGGAATGCCGTCGCGCCATCTGCGCAAACTCTTCCGAACCATCCACCCCGACTGGTGCGTGCCCGAGTTCGGAGAAGGCTTTCAGATCGCGGCCCGGTCCGCAGCCGAAGTCGAGGATCGCAAAAGGTGGCTTTCCTTCGATATGCCGCAGCAGTGCAGCAATGTTCTGGCTGACGTCATGCGTGGCCGTTCCTTGCCAGAAGGATTCGGCGCGCTCGTTGTAGTGCTCCAGTGTGATCGCGCTGATCTGCTGCAGATCAGCGGATGCAAGGTCTTTGCTCATGGCGTTGTCTAGCGACGATGGATTTTCATGATGCGCTGATGCTCGCGCTGCCAGTCGCGCTCACGTTCCGTATTGCGTTTGTCGTACTCCTTCTTGCCCTTGGCCAGCGCAATATCGCATTTCACCCTGCCCTTTTTCCAGTGCAGGTTCAGCGGCACCATCGTATAACCTGACTGCGCCACCTTGCCGATCAGTTTCTTGATTTCGGCAGCGTGCAGCAGCAACTTGCGCGTGCGGCGCGCTTCCGGATGGCTGAAGGAAGAAGTGCTGGTCAAGGAACTGACATGCGCGCCGAACAGGAAAATTTCCTCGTCGCGCGCGATGACGTAGGCTTCCTTCAGCTGCACTCTGCCTTCGCGGATCGCCTTCACTTCCCAGCCCTGCAGCACCACGCCGGCTTCGTACTTGTCCTCGATGATGTAGTCGTGAAAGGCCTTCTTGTTGTCGGCAATGCTCATGATTTTTCCCTTCGAATAGTGCAAGTGTAGCTGGCTGCAGGCGCCGCGCACAGCGATCTTGCGTTAGCATGGCGCATTGCGCGAACCGCCCCTTCCACTTCACATGCTTTCCTATCTGTTTGTCCTCGGCGCAGGACTTGCCGCCGGCATGATCAGCGGCGTGATCGGCACAGGTTCGTCGATCATCCTGCTGCCCATCCTTGTCTATACCTTCGGACCGAAACAGGCGGTACCGATCATGGCCGTCGCCGCCGTCATGGCAAATCTTGCGCGCGTGATGGCATGGTGGAAGCAGATCGACTGGCGCGCCTTCAGCGCATACGCGATCACTGGCATGCCGGCCGCCGCAATCGGTGCGCGTACCTTGCTGGCGTTGCCGGCGCATGTGGTCGACGTCTGTCTCGGCGTGTTCTTTCTCGCCATGATTCCGGCGCGGCACTGGCTGCTGTCACACGACTATCGCCTGCGGCTGTGGCAATTATCGCTGTGCGGCGCAGTGATCGGTTTTCTGACCGGCGTGGTGCTGTCGACAGGGCCGCTCAGCGTGCCGGCCTTTACCGCCTATGGCTTGCTGAAAGGCGCTTTCATTTCAACCGAAGCGGCCGGTTCGCTGATGCTTTATATCAGCAAGGTGCTGACCTTTGGTCAGTTCGGCGCATTGCCATGGCCGGTTTTCGCGCAGGGCTTGCTGGTCGGTGCTTCGTTGATGGCCGGTACCTTCCTCGGCAAGATCGTGATGCTGAAATTGAGCGATCGCGTCTTCCAGCATCTGCTCGATGCACTGCTGTTCGTTTCCGGACTGTCGTTATTGTTGGCGGCTGCGCATTAAATCGCACTTCCCGCATGAACCGAAGTCGAACCTTCCGTAGTTTACAATGACCGACCCTCGCCTTTCGGCTGCGTTGAAGCAGTCATCATCAGGAGCTGCGTTTGAATTTATCCCCGTTTCCGGGACTCGTCTGCCTTCGGCAGGCGACTCAAGCCATTCATACGGCTTTCGAGCATCAACTGAAAATTGCCAAGCCTGATGCGCAGCGGCAAGACTATTGTAATTTCATTGAAGCAATGTGGGGATGGCTGTCGCCTTTCGAGCAAGCGTTATGGGAGGCGAAGTGGCCATCAGAGATGCAGGCCGACTTGCGGAACAACAAGCGGGAATGGTTACGAGAAGACTTGCGCGCGGCCGGCCTTGATGATGCTGCCATCTCTGCGCTGCCTTTGGCCCCATGTGAACTCGATCTGCAAACGCCGGCCAGCCGTTTCGGTGTGGCCTATGTGCTGGAGGGTTCCCAACTCGGCTCGCAGGTGCTGGCAAAACGACTCGGCCCGATACTGGCGCCATGGCCCGCACGCTGGCTCCATGGTTACGGCCGCGATGTCTCTGTCCGCTGGCGCGGTTTTCTAGCATCGCTGGAAAACCATGTGTGCGATGACGTGGCGATCGCGCAGGCCTCCCACGCCGCTCAAGAGACCTTCGTCAGCCTGCAGCGATGGTTCCAACTTCGAGGCGCTGCGTGAGCCGCAATGACACCAATGTCGATCTGACGAATTGCGATCGTGAGCCGATCCACATTCCTGGATCGATCCAGCCGCACGGCGTGCTGCTTGGGTTCGATGCGGATGCGCGACTGGCCCTTGGCAGCGCCAATGCCGCCATGCTGGGCGCCTCGCTGCCCGCACCAGGCGAAACGCTGAACGATACGCACCTGAGCCTGGAAGTCCGTACCGCGATCCGCTTTGCGCTGCGCAACGAAGCACATCACGACGATCTGTTTGGAATTTTGCTGCCGGGCGGAAATTTCGACATTATCTTCAGCAAGTCCGACGGACTGACGCTGGTCGAATTCGAGCAATACCACGATACCGAAAGCAAGCCGGAAAAATTTCCTTTACTCGCGCAACGCGCGCTGGAACGCATTCAGCGACAGCAGAATATCGAAGAATTGCTGGCCGTGACGGTGGAGGAAGTGTACGCGCTGACGGCTTTCGATCGCGTGATGGCCTACCGCTTCCTGCCGGACGACAGCGGCGAGATCGTCCACGAATGCAAGCGCGCCGATCTCGAACCTTTCGTCGGGCAACGTTATCCGGCAAGTGATATTCCAGCCCAGGCACGCCGGCTGTTCGTGCTCAATCCGCTGCGGCTCATCGCCGATGTCGGCTACGCGCCCGTATCCCTGGTGCCGGACCTGAATCCGCTCACCGGCGCGCCGGTCGACCTCAGCAACAGCGTATTGCGCAGCGTCTCGCCGGTCCACATCGAATACCTGAACAATATGGGCGTCGCTGCATCGATGAGCGTCTCCATCGTGGTCAATGAACGTCTGTGGGGCATGGTCGCTTGCCATCACACATCCCCGCACATGGTGCCGCGCGCCGTACGCATGTCGTGCCAGCTGCTGTCGCAGGTCGTCAGCGTGCTGGCGGAACGCATGATCTCGCGCGATCAGTTCAGGGCGGTCGAATATGCGTCATCCACGCGCACGCTCATCACGGAACGGGCAATGCAATCAGGCGATCTGGTGGAATCGCTGACCGCCAGGCTGCCGCGCTTTACCGGCTTGATTCCCTGCGAAGGCGGGGCCATTGCGATCGATGGCGAGGTTGTCGTCGTGGATGGTGCTCCGCCGCCGGACGCGATCGTGCGTATCGTCGACTGGCTCAGCGACGGCAACCTCCCGGATGTCTTTCACACCGTCTCGCTGGTTGGCGACGTACCGATGCTGTGCGAAGAAGGCACCGCTTTTCCCGGCGTGCTGGCAGTGCGTTTTCACCGCGAACGCCGCGGCTACGCCTTGTGGTTCCGCGAAGAGCAGATCGAGAAGGTGCGATGGGCTGGCAATCCGGAGAAGGTGTACACCACCGGGCCGCTCGGACCGCGCTTGACGCCGCGCGGCTCCTTCGCCGAGTGGAAACAGGATGTCAAGGGAAAGAGTACGCCCTGGCTGTCGAGCGAGCTCGAGATCGCCGCGCTTTTCCGCGTCGACATGCAGGAAATCGCGCTCAGCAAAAGCACCTTGTCCGAACGCGCGCGCGACACGTTGTTTGCCATGCTCGGCCACGATCTTCGCGATCCGTTGCAGGCAATCATGATGGCCGCACAAATATTGGAAAAACAAAGCGAGGAAGATCCGGCCAGCTCGAAGCTCGGCCGACGCATCGTGACTTCCAGCAGCAGGATGCAGCGGCTGATTTCGCAGGTGCTGGACGTCAGCCGCATCCAGAAAGGACTGGGCTTCGACATCGTACCGGTGGCGACCGATGTGTGCGCCCTGCTTCACGATATGGTGCGCGAAACGCTGACGGCGAACCCTGGCATGCAGCTCACGCTGGAGTGTGCACCGATGGGCATGTTGCGTGTTGACGCCGATCGCATCACGCAGGCCGTTTCCAACCTCTTGAGCAACGCACACCATCACGGGGTCGCCGGCAAGCCGGTGCTGCTGCGCGCAACACATGAATCGGGCATGCTCGTGATCACCGTGACCAATTACGGCAAACCGATCGATCCGGCGTCGCTGCCCAACCTCTTCAATCCGTTCAAGTACGCTGCACGGCGCAACAGCCGTAACCCGACGGGCCTTGGCCTCGGCCTTTACATCGTCAATGAAATCATCATGGCGCACGGTGGCACGGTGAACGTGGCCGGCGCAGACGGCAAGGTCATTTTCGCGCTGCGTATTCCGGTGTGAGGCGCCTAGCCAATCGCGACGCCCGCATCCTTCAGCAAATCGAGCACGCCGAGCCACAGGATTTCGATGCCGATGCACATCAGAATGAAAGCTGACAAGCGCAGCAATACCATCGTGCCCAGCGTACCGAGCAGCGAAACGACCTTGTTAGCGTAGCGGTAGCAGAGATAAATCACCAGAGCGGTCATCGCCACGCCGAGCGCTGCGGCACCGACCGAAATCACCCAGTCAACGATGCGCGTCGGCGTATTGGCTCCCAGCGTGATCGAGGCCGCAATGGAGCCCGGGCCGACGGTCAGCGGAAAACTGATCGGATAGAAGCTGCGCATCTTGAATTCTTCTTCCGACCACGCTTTTTCTGTCGCCACTTCATCGCGAATCGCATTCTGCCCTTCGTCGTGCAGCAACCGCCAGCCAGTCACTGCCACCAGAATGCCGCCACCGATGCGCACGATGGGCAACGAAATGCCGAAGAATGCGAGCACGTGCGAGCCGATGAACATTGCACCCAGGAGCATGAACCAGCAGTTCAGCGCTACCTGGCGCGCCAGGCGCGCCTCTGCTTCGCGCGACATGTAGCGCGACAGATTTGCGAATACCGGCACGTTGCCGAAAGGGTCGAGGATCGGCAGCAACGTGATCGGGATCAGGATGGCGGCCTTGAGAAAAACGATGAGCATGAGACGCGATCTATCGGGAAGCTGTTGTCATTATTCGTCGATGGCATAACCGGCCGCAAGCCAGGCGTCGATGCCGCCGCTCAGCGGCCGCACCCGTCTATAGCCACGCTGCATCAGCTTCTTCGCAACGCGTGCCGCCGAAGCTTCGTTCGGGCAGGCGCAATAGATGATGACTTCGGAATCCGCATCGGTATTCACCAGCAGGTCGAGATCATCGTCCGACATCACCAACGCACCGGGGATGCGTCCGCCTTGGCGCGCCACGTTCGAGCGTACGTCGATGACGGTTGGCGGTTTTTCGGTCTTCAACAACTGACCGAGCTCTTCGACGCTGATGCGCGCCATGCGCAATTCGCGCAAAAAGCTTTGTCGCTGGTACCATTTTTTCGCCAGATAAACGACAAAGGCGAGCGCAACCAGCGCGATGCCCCATTTACCGAGGTTCTCCAGTATCGTCAGCAGGTCGTCGATGGCTGAGCTGAAAAGCGAACCAAGGAAGATTGCCGAGCCGACCCACAGCGCCGCGCCCAATGTATCGAAAAACAGAAAGCGACCGGAGCGCGTGCCGATCGCACCGGCGAGCGCACTGGCAACGGAGGCGAACCCCGGAATGAATTTGGCGACCAGTAACGACGGCGCACCCCAGCGCGTATAGAAGCCTTCCGTCTGGCGCACGCAAGAATCCGGGGACAACGAGATGCGGCACAGACTCGCCATCACACGGCCGCCGAACTTGCGGCCGGCCCAGTACCAGCCGAAATCCGCGATCATTGCGGCAGCGACGGCCGTGACGAACAATGTCGTCGTCGAATATTGGCTGGTGGTCAGCATCGCGCCGGTCAGCACCAGCGTCGGATACGCCGGGACAGGCGCTCCCATCTGTTCGATCAGCACATTGCCGAAGACGAACAGCAATCCGTATTCGCGGATCAGATCGAACAGATGGCTCATTGCTCTTCTTTCTCGTTATTGTTCTCAGTTGCCTGCATGAGCGTCAGCATAGCAGGAAGCATCGTAATCCAGATGGCGATGCACCAGAGCAATTGCAAGGGCCGTCGAATTTTCGTACGGCACGCCGGTCCAAGCGCCATTCGATGTCAACACAGAAGGAGCCTGCCATGCCAGACAAGGAAAATCATCTGATGGAAGAAGCCGATATCGGCAGCGGCGAAAAAAAATCCGGCGAGAAAGATACGCAGAAGGAGGTCAGCAAGGTCAGCAATCCGCAGATGCAGCGGGAATCAGCCGACGAAGACCTGGAGAAGGATCCGAATTACCAGGCGCGTTCAAAGCGGCGTCCGGACGAACGCTGAGAATACCGCCTGCGGGTCAGCCGTGGGAGGCGTGCGCCGCCATTGCCTCGCCAAAGCGTACCGCGCGCGTGGCGAGCCATTCCGGATTGAACTGCAGCACGCCTTGTGGGAACAGCATCACGACAGTCGAGCCGAGCAGGAAACGTCCCATCTCGTCGCCTTTCTTCAATTCCACGCGCTGCTCGTTGTAATGCCATTCGCGCAGATTGTTATAGCGGGAGGCATTGACTGCGCCGTGCCATACCGTTGCGATGCTGCCGACGATGGTGGCGCCGACCATCGTCATGATGAAAGGGCCGAATTCGCCTTCGAACACACAGACGACACGTTCATTGCGTGCAAACAGGTTCGGTACGCCCCGCGCGGTGGCCGGGTTGACGGAGAATAAATCGCCCGGCACATAGATCATGCGTGTCAGTCGGCCATCGCACGGCATGTGCACGCGATGGTAGTCGCGCGGGCTCAGATATAGCGTGGCGAACGCACCATGCTCGAAGCGCTGCGCCAACTGCGGATCGCCGCCCACCAGCGCGGTCGTCGTGTAATTGTGGCCCTTGGCCTGGATGATCTGGTCTTTTTCTATCGTGCCGAACTGGCTGATCGCACCGTCTACCGGGCAAATAAAGTCAGCCTCGGCCAGCGGACGAGCGCCCTGACCAAGCGCACGCGTAAAGAATTCGTTGAAGCTGGCGTAACTGGTGATGTCCGGGTTGGCCGCCTCTTCCATGTTCACGCCGTACTTCCGCACGAACCAGCGGATCAATGCCGTCGTCGCGCCGCCCGCTTTGGCGCTGGCAACCTTGCCGGCAAATGCGGTCAGTGCACGCTTGGGCAACAGGTACTGCGGCAGGATAGATAGGCGATCGGACACGGTATGAAGTTATCAGTTATAGGGAATGCGGTGTGCGATTGTACCCGTCCACACCGGCTTGTCCATTGCGATTCGGCGGTCCGCGATTTGTTCCGCAGGCGTCAGGCCTTGGCGGTCTTGATCGCGGTAATGCGGTCGATGAAGAACTCGCCGTCGATCACCTTGCGGTGCGGCATCGCCGTCAATGCAAAGCCCGGGGCGCCCTGTTGAAGCCAGGTATTCACCATGGCGTCGAAGTCCTCGGTCTTCATCTTCAGCATCTGCGCCGAAATGACAAACTGCGCGCCGTCCTTCTGCCGCTCGACGATTTCATGCACGGTGGCCATCGTTCGTCTCCGTCCTTGTTCTATTTTTAGGAAAGTTCGCCATCATAACGGCTGAGGACTTCGATTTCCATTAAGACGATGTAAGGATTCGTATCCGCGCTACTTGTGCTTTGCCGGCGGCCCCGAAAACACGAGCTGGCATGGATCGGACGCCGGATTCGCACCGTCCCAGATCGCAGTCGCCACGATGCTTGCGCCGCTGGTCAGAATGGCGGCACCGATACGCGCGATCACGCTTCCGACGCCCGCTTCATCGAGATTAAGTTGCGGTTTGGCGATTTTCCCGACGAGCTTGATATCGCCGGCAAAGGTCGAAATACCGAGGTTGACGCCGGAGCGTGCACGCAGGCGACCGTGAAGATCGACTTCTTGCTTCCGCATGTCGACGGTTCCGCTTCCCAGTATCTGGCTCGCTTCACTGCGCGCGCCGGCAATGCCGTCACCGCGCGCAACGCCGGACTTGAACGGCAGGCGCAAGCTGGCACAAGTCAGATCGACGCTGTCCGCGTCGCGTGCGGAAAACAAGCCGTTCATCCAGAACTCGGCGCGCCCTGCCTTTTCGGACAGGATTTTTGCGGGTCCGATACGGATGTTCATGGGACCGCTGATGCCTGCGGCCAGATCTTTCATCGACGTGCCTCGGGTGCTGAGCCGTGCATCGACCTCCATCGGGCCACCGCTGATGTTGAGCTTCTTGCCGCTGTCCTTGAACCAGGCTCCGAGCTGCGTGCCGTGCAATTGCAGATGTAATTGCACGGCCTGGCGTTTCCCCTCGAACAAGGCTTCGCCTTCCGTACTGCCGCCCAGCAATTTGCCGCCGAAATGCTGCGCCGTCATGCGGTCATCGTCGAAACGCAGGTCGGCTACCGCGTCTTTTACCGTAACGCCGGACCGCAGATCCAATGCTGCAATCCGAACCTGCGCCTTGCCCTGCGTCCCGTCCAGCGCAACGAGCAGTGGCCACGGCAAGGGGTGATCGTGGAACAGTTCTCCTTCCGGCTTGGGCGGCAAAGGCGGCAGGCCTGCGTCGACAAAAGTCCGATCCATGTCGACATGATCTGCGCGCAACTGCACGTCGAAGGCAGGCTTGCTGCCGCGGCGCCACGTGCCTTCACCGCTTGCGTTCATGCTGCCCAGTTGCAATTGCACATTGCTTGCGGTGATGCCTTCTGCCGTGCCCAGCACTCGGGCGCTGGCTTTCAGCGCAGCAGGCAAACCGTGATCGACATGGAAAAAGCCGAAAGCCTCCTTCAGCGAACGTGCGTCGACCGCAAATCGCACATCGAAATCGCGCGTGGCCGCGCTCAGCGGCAGCACGCCCTCCAGTCGCGCACTGGCATCGCCCGAATGAAACGCAAGCATACCCTGCGTATGGGCGCCGGCGATGCCGATCCGCGACAAATCGTCAAAGCTGCCGTTCACCTCCAATGGATGACCATTGTTTTCCAGCACCATGCCGAGCGACAGTTTGCGCAAGCCAGGAGCGCAATCGATCTTCACTTTCGTTACCTGCCAGGCATTCGCCTGCTGTGTGCCGTCACGATAGAGAATGCGGCCGTCGCTGATGCGCAAAGTGCTGAGATTGGCGAGCGAAGGCGGCAATCCGTGCCCTCCACTCGATGCAGCCGACAACACCCAGTTGCGGCGACCATCCGATGTCGCTTCAAGATTGGCGACCACTCCCTGCACATCCAGGCGGCTGATCGCGATCTTGCCGTGCAACAGAGGCCAGGGATCGAGCCGCGCACCCAGTTCGTCGATTTCCAGGAAATGCTTGTCCTGCGCCCAATCGGCATTGGCCACCACCACGCCCCTCGCATGCAGGCGTGGGGTGGGCAGCAATTGCCAGTTCAGGGATTTGATCTGCACATCGCGGCCCAGACTCTGTACAAGCTTGTCGCGCACGATCGTCTTCAGCCTGGCTTCGTCGGTCAATACCTGCACCGCGAGGGAAGCGACAAGCAACAGCAGGCCGAGCGCAGCCACCGTCCACAGCGTCCACTTTTGCCATCTGCGCATGCGCATCTTTTTCCTCTTCTCGTTATGCTGGCGGCCATGGCCTCGCAGCCAGTTCGACTGCGACTTGTTTTTCACGTTCCCGCCCTGCGGCGGATGCTCTCGCTAAAGCCGCGCAATGTTACATTAGGCCATCGGAATCAGGAACGAGGTTGCCATGTCCAGCAGAAGCCGTCATCCGGAACGCCATCGCAATCACCGCATCGGCTGGTTGCGTGCGGCGGTGCTTGGGGCAAACGACGGCATCGTATCGACTTCCTGCCTGATGCTCGGCGTCGCAGCGGCGAATGTCGCACGCCACGAGTTGCTGATCGCGGGGGTTGCAGCGCTGGTGGCGGGCGCGATGTCGATGGCGGCCGGCGAATATGTATCGGTCAGCTCGCAGTCCGACACGGAACAGGCGGATCTCGTACGAGAACAGCAGGAGCTGGAGGAAGAGCCGGATGCCGAGCACCGTGAGCTGACGTCCATCTATATTGCTCGCGGAGTGCAACCCGAATTGGCAAGAAAAGTAGCGACCGAACTGATGGAGCATGATGCGCTGGGCGCTCACGCGCGTGACGAACTTGGCATCGACGACCAGAACATGGCGCGCCCGATGCAGGCCGCGATCACCTCTGCCCTGACCTTCTCCAGCGGTTCGGCATTGCCGCTGGCAACCGCCGCGCTGGTCCCCCATCAATGGGTGGTGCCCATGGTCGCCGGAACGTCCATGCTGTTTCTGATTCTGCTCGGGATGCTGGCAGCGCGTGCCGGCGGCGCCTCGGTGCTCCGCGCTGCCCTGCGGGTCGGCTTCTGGGGTGCGTTCGCGATGAGCGTGACGACCGGCGTGGGCCACCTGTTCGGCGTCGCGGCGTGAACATCGTCGACTGCCCGAGGTCGAATCCGTTGAAATTTTCCCATTCGGCAGCATAGTCAGAGTATCGACATTCATCGGACTCGCACGCCCATGAAATACAAGGATTACTACGAAATACTTGGCGTTCCACGCGATGCCACACAGGAGCAGGTCAAGAACGCCTATCGCAAGCTGGCGCGCAAATACCATCCGGACGTCAGCAAGGAACCGGAAGCCGAGGCACGCTTCAAGGAAATGGGCGAAGCGTACAAGGTGCTGAAGGACCCGGAAACGCGCGCGTCCTACGACCGGCTCGGCGCCAACTGGCAGAACGGCCAGGAATTCCAGCCGCCGCCGAGTTCGGGCGATTTTCACTTCAGCCAGAGCAATGCCAACTTCGAAGGCATGGACTTCGGCGATTTCTTCGAGCAAATGTTCGGCCATCAGGCCGGCTGGGGCCGCAGTGCCGGCGCGCACAACGTGCGCATGCAAGGCGAGGATCACCACGCCAAGGTGCAGATCGACCTTGAGGATGCATATCGCGGCGCACAGCACACCATCACGCTACGCATGCCGGAAGCGGACGAACATGGCCACGTCACGCGCCGCGACAAGACGCTGAACGTGAACATCCCGAAAGGCATACGCGCCGGCCAGACGCTGCGTCTGGCTGGCCAGGGCGGCCCCGGCATCGGTGGCGGCACGCCGGGCGACCTGTACCTGGAAATCGAATTCCGGCCGCATCCGCGTTATCGCGTCGACGGACGCGACGTTTATCTCGATCTCCCCCTGGCGCCATGGGAAGCGGCGCTGGGCGCCACGGTATCGGTTCCGTTACCGGAAGGCTCGGTGGAACTGACGATTCCGCCTAATTCCGCCGCCGGCCGCAAGCTGCGACTCAAAGGCAAGGGCCTGCCAGGCAAGCAGCCTGGCGATTTCTACGTGGTGATCGCGATCGCGTTGCCGCGCGCGGACACCGAGGCACAGAAGGATGCGTATCGCGCACTGCAGGCGGCTTTTGATTTCCACCCGCGCGCACGTTGACGAGGAAGAGCAATGAACACGATCGTGTATACCGAAAGCCAATTGATCGACGACGATGTGTCGCTGACGCTGGTGGAACTGTGTCGCGTTTGCCGCGGCAGCGAAGATATGATGCACGCGCTGGTGATGGAGGGCGTGCTGCAGCCCTCAGGCCAGCAGCCGCAAGAATGGCGCTTCTCCGGCGCGGCACTGCGGCGGGCGCGGTTGGCGCAACGCCTGGCTGAGGACCTGGAAATCAATACCGCCGGCGTTGCACTGGCGCTGGATCTGCTCGATCAGATCGATACGCTGAAGGCCGAGCTTGCGCGCCGCGGATCCTATTGACGCAGTGGGTCAAGCGCCCTGCTTTATCCATTGCTTGATGGATGCCATCGTTTCCTTTTCGACGCCGTAGTAGCCGTGATATGACAGCGCCTCGCACGGTTCGCTGACCGACGAACCGCCTTCCACCGGAATGAAATCGGTGCCGTAATGCTCGTGCGACCATTGCGCGGCACCGTATGGCGTGGCACGGCAGCCGTCGTTGCGGTGATGCACGATCAATTGGCGGTTCTGATATTTCTTCGGATCGAGGCCGTTGATACGTTGCAGCGACGAGGTATGGATTTCGCCGGCGATCTTGTCGGAGAGATAGCCTGCCAATGCGATCGTGTCTCCCGTGCCGCGACTCGTGCCCATCAGGTAGATCTTCGCCTGCGGAAAACGGTTCTTGATGTCATCGATCACCGCCTGTATGCGCTCTTCCGACGACGTTGCATTGGTAGAGACCGTCGCAAATTCGTCGTCGATCAAGTAGGGACGCGAACGAATCAGGAAATTATTTCGCTCCCGGTACACCACCTGGTCGCCCTCCATGTGCGGATCCATGATGCCGGTGCTACCCGGGAACAGGATCATCACATAACGCGGCGTGTCGTTGAGCGCATTGAGCACATAGGGAACGGCCTCGCCGTCCTTCATCTGCGCCGTCGTGATCAAGCGGTCTTCGCCGGCGGCGAAACATGCGCCAGCAGAAAGAACCGCCAGGCACGTCAAGCAAATCATGCGTTTCCATTGCAGCAGCATGCTGATTTCCCTTTGTTAATGTCGTATGAGTCTGTGCATGTGATGTCAAACATCACGCCGAGATCTCTTCATCTGCCGTGATGTCCGGTGCAGAAGACGAACGAATACCTGACCTGCCTTAGACGAAAGTTAAGCTCGGACGGAGTAGCGGCGCTAGAGGGGGAAGAAAAGCTGCTAATGCCGCAATGGCTTGTCGCCGCGCGGCCTGACGATTACCGTGCACGTCATGCCGGCCACCAGGCGGTGATCAATCGGCAGATCGACGATGCGGACGCGCACCGGAATGCGCTGCGCCAGCCGCACCCAGTTGAAGGTCGGATTGACGTCGGCGAGTAGCTCATGTCCGGTCGCCGCATCGCGATCGGTAATGCCGCGCGAAATGCTTTCCACCTCGCCCCGCATCGCGGGACTGCCGTCCAGCATGCGGATCTCGACCGGATCGCCTACCGCGATTGCCGGCAGCTTGGTTTCCTCGAAATAGCCGCTGACATAGAAAGAAGTGCTGTCAATCACCGCCACCACCGCATTCCCGGTAGACGCGAAATCGCCAGTGTGCACATTCAGGTTCGTCACATAGCCATCTACCGGTGCACGTACGTCGGTGCGCTCCAGATTCAGTTTTGCCACATCACGCGCAGCAAGTGCCGCCTGATATTTTGCGGCCGCAATGGCGGAGGCCGATGCAGCATTTTCACGATTCTCACTGGTGACGATCGAAGCGTCGAGCCCGTTTCGACGCGCCGCTTCACGCGCACGCATCACCTTCTCCGACTGCTGTGCGGCCAGATTCGCTTCCGCCTGCGCCACCGCCTGCGCATAGCGGCTCTTGTCGATGCTGAAAAGAATGTCGCCCTTGTGCACGAACTGGTTGTCGCGTACTGCGACCGCGGTCACGATGCCGGATACGTCCGGCGCAATACGGATGATGTCTGCACGCACGCGGCCATCCCTCGTCCATGGCGCGTCCATGTTGTCTCGCCACAGATAGACACCGACGAGCACCGCGGCGAGCAGCAGTACGCCGGTAATCAGATAGCGGAAAAATCCCGACATGAAGCGCTCCCTTTTTTTCTTAATAAAGCATCAGCGCGAAAGCGCCGAAGATACAGACCAGCAGGCACAACCTGAACAGTGCCGGATGCCACACGTGCCGATACACGCCGAATCGGCCGCAGAGCCAGTCCACGCCGACATGCACGAGGACGCTGAACATGAAGACCAGCAACAGCGACGGCACCAGAATGCCGAACATCGCAATTTCACGAGGCATCGTCGACGCTTCCTTTCGGCAAACCGGATTCAACGACCATTGCCTGCAGCGACGGATCCTGCAGAGAGGTGCCGATCAGATGCAGGTCGGTCAACCCGCGTTGCAACGCAGCGGCCTCGCCCATCCCAATCAGACGATCCTTCCGATAGGCACGTACGGCGTTGATGGTCGAAGTCGTTGCGGCCAGTGCCTGTGCATGCCGGATCGGCAAGGGCTGACGGAAATACGCGGCCAGCACTGCAATGCAATTTTCCTGTGCCGCACGTACAGGATGAT
>Ga0310811_10006117_pt1 | contig 15341 bp, 12 predicted proteins | sample YCmetagenome_FD_207642 | JGI IMG/M metagenome (GOLD analysis project Ga0310811, IMG submission 207642) | Soil microbial communities from experimental microcosm in Duke University, North Carolina, United States - YC | ecosystem: Engineered > Artificial ecosystem > Soil microcosm > Unclassified ...
CGTTGCGGCAAGGTCGTCTCGACGATGTGCACGCCGGCCGCGGGCCGCGGCAGCTCGGCCGCCGCCGGCGCGACGCGCGTCGCATCGAGCGGCTGCATCACGCCGCCGACCCGCACGCTGACGCGCTCACCGTCGACGGCGAACAGCGACAGCTCGGGCAGATCGAGCCGCGTCTGCAGCGTGGTCACGAGCTGCGCGAACGAGAGGCCGCCGAGATCCGCGATCGTCTCCGCCTGGTGCATCAGCATCGGCGGCGGACCTTCGACGACGTACTCCTTCAAGACGAACGTGAGCAGATCGAGCAGCGTGTCGCGATCGCAGTCGGCGAGCGCGTCCTTCACGTTGGTGGCGATCTGACGGAGGTCGGGGCGAGTCGGCATGACGTTCTCCCTAGAGCTGTGCACCGTCGAGATCGGCGCCGTCGGTGAGGCAGCCGACCAAGCGCGCGCCGCGCAGGTCGGCGCTGCACAGGTTGACGTGTCGCAAGTCGCAGCGGATGAGGACCGCGCCGTCGAACTTCGCGCCGTACATGTTCGCGCGGCGGAACTCGACCTCGACCAGCGCGGCGCCGCTGAAGTCGCAGCGCGACAGCGAGACGGTCGCGCCGTCGTAGCCGTCGAATACGCAGCGCGTGAGCACGGCGCCGTGGAAGTCGGACGAGTACAGCTCGGTCTGCGTGAAGGTCGTGGTCGCGAGCCGCGCCTTGCGGAAGTGCGAGCGCGGCATCCGCATCGGGCCGAGCTCGCACCGGATCAGCTGCGCGCCGCCGAGATCGACCTCGGTGAAGTCGGAGTCCTTCGCCTTGACGCGATTCCAGAGCGCACCGTTCCACTTCGAGCGGCGGCCGTCGACTTGGTCGAGCTCCGCGCGCTCGAGCCGAGCGTCCTCGGCGTCGGCCTCGGCGAGATCGACGCGCTTGATCAGGACGCCGTCGAGATCGGCGCCGCGCAATCCGACCGACTTCGCGGCGAAGCCCTGGATCGTGCGCCCGACGAGCTCGTCGGACGCGACCAGCCGTTCGAGCTGGACCCGGGACATCACCACGCCGGCATCGGCGCTCGTGTCACTCATGTCGACGGAGAATACCGCGCCACGCCTGCCGAAGGGAGCGGTACGTCGATCTATGGCCGGCGCGGCGAATAGCCGTTGCGCATCCAGTCGACGCGGCCGGCCTCGGCGAACATGTCCATCACCCGATGCATCACGTCCTCGAGCATCTTCGCGTGCTCTTTCTCGCCGTGATGCTCCGCGCTCGCCGCGGCGTGCGCGTGCGCGGCCTGGCCTGACGCCTGCGCGTGCTCCTCCGCCTCGACCGCCTCGGCTTCTTGCTCGTGCTCCTCGGTGGCGAGCGGCGCGTTCGAACGATCGAAGTGCAGGCCGCGCTCGGCCTGCGCGACGTGCGTGAGCTCGTGGGCGAGCAGCGCTTGCCCCGACGCGCCGATCGGCGACATGTCGGCGTGGCCGCCCATCAGGATCATGCCGGTGCCGCCGATCGTCACGGCGTTCGCGCCGCGTTCCTTGTTGAACTCCTCGGCGAACTCACCGGTGACGATGCGGACGTGCGAGAGATCGACGCCGAAGCGTTTCTCGTAGCGCTGGCGGATCGCGAGATCGAGCGCCTCGCCCTTGCCCGCCCGCTTCGCGAGCAGCTTCATCAGCCGCTCGGGGTCCCACTTCCGGGCGACCTCGTCGGAGAGGTCCTCGGGCGCGACCGACGCGGCGGCTTCGAGATCTTGATCTTCGCTGCTCATCTCGGACCTAGGCTCCTCATCTTACGACGTTAGTCGTCCTTGCCTTCCCCAGCGTAGACCGACGTGTAACCCTCGGATTGTTCGTAGTATTCGCTGGTCTTCGACTGCTCGAGGACCTCGCCGCCGAGCGCTTGCTCGAGGAACTTGGTCTCGTCGAGGCAGGAGCCGCCCTTCACGCCCTTGACCGTGAAGCTGACCTGCCCGCTCGGCGAGATCGTGATCTCGATGTCTTGTTTGCGCATTACTCAGACACCCACTTCCGGACCACGAGGCGAATCGAGCCGTCTTCCTCGTTCAGCTCTTCCTCGACGGCGTAGCCCTTCGCTTCGCAGGCCTCTTTGACGTTGTGATACTGGTATCGCTGGTTGAGCTGGTGCTCGAACTCTTGCTGCGAGACGCCCTTGGTCGTCTCGACGCCCCACCAGTCGGCCGACAGCTCGTACGTGCCGTCGGCGTTCGAGATCACGCCGATGTCGTACTGGCCCATGTCGATCGACATCGCGGCCTGCAGCGTGTCGCCGCGGTAACCGCGCACGACGACCGACTGCCCGACCTCGGCCTCGTTGACCTTCATCTGCATGTCCGCGAGCGCCTTCTTGATCGCGTTCAAGTTGGTCAGCTTCAGCTCGCACTTCGTGAAATGCGACATGTCTACAGCTCCAGCTTCCGTTCGCCGTCGTCCGGCGGGGTGTTCTCGCCTTGCTTGTCACCGAGGCCGCCGCGCGACGCGCCGTACTTCGCCATCCAGCCGGCGTCCTTCTTCGAGACCGTGCGGCCGCGCGACGCGGCGGGACGCGCGCGCGTGCGCGCCCACTCGCGCATCGCCTCGATCACCTCGCGCATCGTGATCGCGAGCGGGACGATCTCCTTGAGCGTGTTCTGCAGGCCCTCGGTCGAGAGATCGTTGCCGGTGTCGAACGCGTCGTAGAGCGCGGCGACCACGGCCTGCTCGATCTCGGCGCCGCTGTAATCGACGGTGGCGTCGACCAGCTTGTCGAGATCGAACTGGCCCGGGTCGCGGGCCTTCTTGCGGATGTGGATGTCGAGGATCGAGCGGCGATCCTCGCGGTCCGGAAGATCGCAGAAGAAGATCTCGTCGAAGCGGCCCTTGCGGAGGAGCTCGGGCGGCAGCTGCATGACGTTGTTCGCGGTCGCGATGACGAAGACGGGCGTCGTCTTCTCCTGCAGCCACGTGATGAACGAGCCGAACACGCGCGAGGTCGTGCCGCCGTCGGTCTGGCCCGAGCTCGCGGTGCCGCTGAAGCCCTTCTCGAGCTCGTCGATCCAGAGGATCGCGGGCGCGATCGCCTCGGCGGTCTTGATCACCGTGCGGATGTTCTCTTCCGACGAGCCGACCAGGCCCGCGAAGATCTTGCCGACGTCGAGGCGGAGCAGCGGCATCTGCCACAGCGCGCCGACCGCCTTCGCGGTGAGCGACTTGCCCGTGCCCGGCACGCCGATCAAGAGGATGCCCTTCGGCAGCGGCAGGCCGAAGTCTCGCGCGCGCGAGCTGAACGCGTTGCGGCGCTTGACCAGCCAATCCTTGAGCGTGTCCATGCCGCCGATGTCGGAGAACTCTTCGCGGTGCTCGTAGTACTCGAGGATGCCGCTCTTGCGGATGATCTGCTTCTTCTCCTCGAGGATCGTCTCGAGATCGAAGGTGTGCGTGCGGACCATCGACTTGGCGAAGACGTTCTCCGCCTCGACCAGCGTCAGGCCGAGCGCGGCCTCGACGACGTGCTCCATGAAGGTCGGGTCGCTCTCGATCGTCTGTTGCGTCGCGGGCGGCGCGTTGGGCAGGAGCTTGCGCGCGGCGGCCTCGATCTCGGAGCGCGTCGGCAGCTCCCAGTCGACGACGGCCGAGATGCTCTTCTCGAGCTCGGGCGCGATCTTGGTGACCGGCGAGAGGATGGCGAGGCTCTTCTTGGTCTTGCGGAGCTCGTGCGCGGCGTCGCGCAGGCGGCGCACGACCGCCGGCTCCTTCAAGAACGGATGGAAATCGCGCAAGACGTACAGCGCGCGGCCTTCGCCGCGGAGCACGTGATCGAGCGCCTTCATCGGATCCTTCACGTCGCGCGTGCCCGAGCCGTTGGCGACGACCTTGAAGCCCTCGGTGATCGACCAGATCTCGAGGCGCATCTCGCGCTCGACGCACAGCTTCCGCAACGACTCTTCGACGCGCGCTTCTTCGGGCGACGTGATCCAGATGAGCGAGTAGCGAGCGCGAATGAGATCTTCGAGCTCTGACTTGGTGCTTCTGCGGTGACTGTCCGCTTCGATCATTCATTCACTCCGCTAGGTCGCGCAGGCCGCGCAGCGCGCCCTTCGCATCCTCGGCGTTGCCCATGAGGGCATCCACCGTGTCCTTGATGATACGCCCGGCGTCGCCGCCAGCTCCCCCGAGATTGTCGACCTCGCCCTGCACCAACATGATGTTGTTGCGAATCTCGCTGAGGACGTCGTTGATCGCGTCGTAGACCTCTTTCGCCTTCTGCTGGATCTCGCCGGAGTTGGCGAGCGCGGCGGGCGCGGCGGAGACGGTCGTGACGTCGGCGTTGGCAGCCGCGGCCTTGGCGCGATCCGCCTCGGCGCGGGCCTTGGTCGCGTCGGTCTTGGCCGCATCGAGCTCGGCCTGGAGCGACTTGAGCTGGCGCTCGGCGGCGGCGGCCTTGTCGGCGAGGTCCTTCGAGGCGCGCTTCTCCTTGTCGAGATCGGCGGCGAGCGCCGCGGGATCCGGCCCCGACACGGGCGCGGCGGCCTTGCTCTCGAGGTCGGCGACCTTCTTGCGGAGGCGATCGAGCTCGCGCTTGGCGTCGTCGCCGGCGGTGCCGGCTTGATCGCGCGCGCGCGCCGCGTTGATCGCCTCTTCGGCGGCCTTGTGGCGCGCGACCTCGGCCTTGGCGAGCGCCTCCTCGGCGACGCCGCGCGCGCTCTCGGCGGCCATCTTGCCGTGCGAGGCTTCCTGGAGCTCGACCTCGAGCTGCGCGACCTTGCCCTCGAGCTTCTGCAGATCGCGATCGGTGCGCTCGAAGCTCTCCTGCAGGCGATCGCGATCGGCCTCGACCTTGCGCAGCTCGACCTTGTTGTTCTTGAGCTCTTCGTTGAGGCGCGCGATCTGATCGCCGCCGCCGCCGCCGCCGCCGGAGCTCGCCTCGACCATCATGCGGCCGAGCCGCTTCACTTCTTCTTCGAGCGCTTGCGCGTGACCGTTGGCGCGGGTCGCGCCCTGCTGCGCCTCGTCGCGCTCCGCCTTGAGCGACGCGACCTGCTTGAACGTCTTCTCCTTCTCCGCGCGCAGCTCCTTGATGACCTCTTCCTGCGAGATGAGGCCGACGCGGCGCTCCTCGAGCATGCGCTCCTGCTCGTTGATCACTTCGCGCAGGTGCTCGATCTCGCCGAGCTGCTCGTTGAGCTTCTTCCAGCCCTCGTCCTTCGTCCTCGCCACTTCGACGAGCTGACGGGACTTGTCGTCCATCTCCTCTTTCATCTTGCCCAGGTCGTCCTGGACACGGCCGAGCTGGCGCTCCTTCGCGCTGAGCTGCTCGACGAGCTGGGTCATCTCCTGCTTCGAGGACTGCAGCTCTTCGCGCGTCGACGTCAGTTCGTCGCGCAATTCGTCGGCGACGCGGCCGTGCGCGGCGACCTGCTCTTCGCGATCCTTGATCGTCGCGCGCAGCTCTTCGATGCGATCGCGGAGCGTGGCGGCCTCGGCGCGGATGCGCTTGCCGTCGGCGACTTCACGGTCGTAGTTCGCCTGCAGGCCCTCGAGCTCGGCGCGGACGCGCTTGACCTCTTGGACCGCTTTGCCGGCGTCGGCGCCGTCGAAGTCGACGACGACCGACGAGCCGTCGCCGGGCATGCCGCCCATGCCGGGCGGGCCGCCCATGCCGGGCGCGCCACCGGGACCGCGCGCGAAGATTCCCGCCGCGGGCTGCGCGACCGTCGCCGCGTGGCCGAGCCCGCCGGCGCCGGGCATCGCCGGCGGTCCGCCGAAGCCACCGCCACCGCCGCCGGGCATCGCCGGCGGTCCGCCGAAGCCGCCGCCGCCGCCGGGCATCGCGGGCGGTTGACCGAACGGCGATCCACCGGGCCCCGCGGGACGCGCGGCGCCGCCGGGCGATCCGAACATGCTGCCGCCACCAGGCGCGCCGCCACCGGGCATCGCCGGCGGCTGACCGAAACCGCCGCCGCCACCACCGGGCATCGCAGGCGGTTGACCGAAGCCACCGCCGCCGCCACCGGGCATGCCGGGCGGTTGACCGAAGCCACCACCGCCGCCGCCGGGCATGCCGGGCGGCTGACCGAAGCCGCCGCCGGGCGCGCCACCGCCGAAGCCGCCACCACCGCCGCCGGGCATCGCGGGCGGCTGACCGAAACCGCCGCCACCACCGCCGGGCATGCCGGGCGGTTGTCCGAAACCGCCGCCGCCGGCGCCGGGCATGCCGCCGCCGAAACCACCACCGCCGCCGCCCGGCATCGCGGGTGGTTGGCCGTAGCCACCGCCGGGCGCACCACCGCCGAAACCACCGGGCTGCGCGCCACCACCGCCGCCCGGCATGCCGGGCGGACTTCCAAAACCTCCGGGCTGCGCGCCGCCGCCGGGAGATCCGAACTGACTCGCGCCGCCCGGTCGCGCGCCGCCGCCCGCGCCGCCGACGCCGGGCACGCCCAGCTCGCCCGCGTCGATGCGCATCGTGCCGCCCTTCTTCGGCGGCGGATTGTCGCCCATGCCCATCGGCGGACGCGCCATGTGCGCGGGGACGAGCGGGCCGTCCTCGATGTAGCGAATCCAGATCGATCCGCACTGCACGACGTCGTTGTGGTTGAGCGCCTGCTTCTGCACGCGGTTGTTGTTGACCAGCGTGCCGTTCGACGAGCCCTTGTCCTCGACGACGAACTTGCCGTTCTCGAACCGGATCTGCGCGTGGAGGCGCGACACCATGGCGTCGTCGGTCCGGATCGCGCACTCCAGCCCGCGCCCGACGATGACCGTCTCGGTCGGGCTCAAATCCAAGGCTCCATCACGGCCCTGGCTGTCGCGAAACAGAACCTTTCCACCCATGGATGCTCTGAATGGTACCCGACGATCTCGCCGGGGTGCCAACTAACGGGACCATCTCTCGATGGCTATTCTCGACGGAACACCATCTCGGTGTTGCCGATGCGGACGATGTCTCCTGACTGTAGGGTCTTCTTCGGCATCTTGTGACCGTTCACGTAGACGCCGTTGGTCGACCCGAAATCTGCCAGCTCGTACGCGGTGTCGACGCGACGAATGCCGGCGTGCTTGCGCGACACCGCGGGGTCCGCGAGCACGACCGTGTTGCCCGCGACGGAGCCGAGCGTCGTCATCTCCTCGGTGAGCGAGATGCGCTGTCCGGCGAGCGGACCGAGGATGAAGTCGAGCCGCGGCACCGGCGCCCAGCCGCAGAACATGCACTTCTCCCACTGCGGCATCATCGCGCGACGGCACTGCTCGCACGTGCGCGGCCCGGTCTTCTTCTTCCCGCCCTTCAGCAGGAGCACGAGGATCACCAGCAGCAGCAGGACGCCGCCGATGATCAGTGCGACGAGAGCGGGTGTGTCCATGATCGGTGCGCGCGTGCGCCCTCGATCCGGCGATCAGATCGTGGTCTTGAACTTGAAGTTCGTCTTGCCCATGAGGATCACGTCGTTGTCGACGAGCTCGTGATCGTTCACGCGGCGCTCGTTGACCAACACGCCGTTGGTCGAGCCCTTGTCCTTCAAGACGAACCCGCTGGGCGAGGCCACGATCATCGCGTGCTCGGTCGACATGAAGCCGTCGTTGACCACGACGTGCGCTCCACCGCCGGTGCCGATCACGGTGTTCGAGCCGAGCTTGAACGTCTGGAACTGGTTCGGACCGTTGAGCGGCACGAGCCACGCGACGACCGGCCAGCCGTCGTCGCCCGCGTTCAGGTTGACCATCATCGTCTTCATCGGCGCCGAGGGCGCGGCGGGCGGCGGCGGCGCGGCGGGCGCGGCGATCGGCTGCTGCACGACCATCGGCGGCGGCGCGGCGACCGGCTTCTTCGCGACCTTCGCGATGATCAGGAGCAGGAGGATCAAGCCGACGATCGATCCGAGGATGACCCACAGCCACGGGAAGTGGCTCGGCACCGGCAAGTGCCACTCGGGCACCATCGTCAGCGTGCCGGCGTCGGCTTCGTCTTGATCGATCTTGAGCGAGAACGCGTGCTCCTTGGTGTCCCACGTGAAGCCCGCGTTGAGCTTGGTGTCGAAGCCCTGGAACACGGCGTAGTAACGGTTCTGCAGCTCGCCGACGATCGCGCTCGCCTGGTTGGCGATGTTGTCCATCGAGTTGGCGGTCTTGATGCCGGTGCCGACGAGCGACTTGACCACGCTCTGGTCGCCCTCGAATCCTTCGATCTGATAGAAGATGCCGAACAGCTCGACGTGGGCCGCCTCGAACTTCTTCTTGAAGTCGGCGAGCTGCGCCTTGGCCGCGTCGGCGTTGGTGTCGGTGCCGTCGCCGATCACGATCAGCGCCTTGCGCGACGCGCTCACCTTCTGCAGATCCGCGTAGGCCTGATTCACGCCGGCGACGAGCTCGCGCGTCGTCGTGCCCTGGTAGTCCTTCTGCGCGCCGAGCTTGTCGGCGGTGAGCTGCGGCAGGTCGATCCACGCCTGCTTCACGAGCGCGCCGGCCTTGCCGTAGATGATGATCTCGCCCTTCGATCCGGGCGGGCCCGCCTTCGACACGGCGTCGAGCGCGGGACCGAGCTTCGAGAACACGCCGACCGCCTTGTCGGCCTCGTCGGCGTAGGCCTCGTTGCCCATCCACAGCTCGTGCCCTTCGATGAGCACGACGATCGCGATGTTCTCGGGACCCTCGACGTACTTCTTGACCGAGGTCGCCTTGATCGTCACCGCGGCCGGCTTCGCGTCGGTCTGCGTGAGCGCGAGCTTCGCCGCCTCGGGCGCAGCACCACCGATCACCGTCGCTTCGATGATCGGCGCGTTGGTGCCGGCTTCCTTCGCCTTGGGATCCTCGTTCGGCTTCGACGAGAGGTGGACTTCGAGCTGTGCACGCGCGGCGCGCGGCACCGAGATGATCGCGCCGAGGGCGGCCGCGATCGCGATGGCGTAACGGGTGGTGGCCTTCATAGCGACTTGAACTTCACGAGGCACTTGCCGAACATGATCATGTCGTTGTCGACGAGCTCCTGCTTGTCGACGCGCTTGTCGTTCACGAAGGTGCCGTTGGTCGAGCCCATGTCCTTCAGGACCCAGATGCCGGCCTCGGCCTTGATCTCGGCGTGCTTCGACGACATGAACGAGTCCTGCAGCACGATGTTGCAGGACGGATCCTTGCCGATCACCGTCGCCGGCGAGAGCGTGAACAGCTCGCCGCGCTGCGGTCCCTGCATCGGGACGATCCAACCGAGCAGCTGCATGCCGCCGGCCGCGCCGCCGGGCGCGTTCAGCATGAAGGCCTGCGTCTTCATCGGCGCCTTCGGCTTGTTCGCCGCCGCCGCCGCCGCCGCTTGCTGATCCGCGGCCTGCTTGCAGTACGGGCACGCGTCCCAGCTCACGTCGAGCTGCTGGTTGCACTGCGAGCAGAACTTCTTCTTGAAGACCCAGAAGCCCTGCGTGCGGATCGGCGGGTTGGGATTGATGCCACCGGCGGCCGCGCCGCCTGCTGCGCCCGCGGCGCCACCGAGTTGCTGCATCTGTGCTTGCGCTCCTTGCGCGGCTCCGGCCGCGGCCGCTTGCGCGCCGCCGAGCTTGTCGTTCGCGGCGCCGACCATGCCGCCGGCCTGTTGACCGTATCCCTTGACGACGCCGGCCTCGATCTTGAGGTTACCGGCCTGCGTCTTCACGCCCATGATCTTGTTCTTGATCGCGACGAACGGCGCGCCGATCGGTTTTAGGAATTCGAGGATCATGGCGGCGGGGGCGAGTGTATCACTTCGGTTGATAGACCCAGATGTGGAACATGTTGACGTCGCGGCCGGCGGTGAGCGCCATCTGCTTGATGTTCAGCACCGAGTCCGTGACGAACTCGGCGGGGATCATCATCGGCCAGTTGCGCCAGCGATGGACGCGATCGGTGCCCTGGCAGGAGACCACCGTGCACGGCTTCCCGTTCACCTGGATCTCGATCTCGTAGTCGCCGTAGACGTAGTCCATCCGGCGCAGGATCACCGCGGGGCGACCCGGCGTGAGGTTCATGACCTTGTACTCGGCGAAGCCGCCGACGTGCGCGCGACCGGTCGCTTCGATCGTCGTGCCGTCGGGGTACTTGAGCTTCTGGCGCGAGCGGTAGGAGTCCTTCGCCTCCTTGATGTTGAAGGCGTGCTTGTCCTCGCTGTCCTTGTTGAGGATGTCGATCTCGTCGACGAGCAGCCAGGTGAGGCCCTCGAGGTCCATCGACTCCTTCGGCGCGGGCAGGACCTTGACGCCCTCCCAGTCCTTGATGTCGGCGGCCTTCGGCGCCTCGTTCTTCTTCTCTTCCTTGACCTCGATCTGCGCCTTCTCGCCGGCGACCGCCGCGATCGCGATCTCGTTCGCCTTCGCCTGATAGGCGAGCATGTTCTGGTACGCCTCGGCGTTGTTCTTCCCCTCGGCGAGCAGACCGCGGAGGATCTCGACGTGGCGGCGGAAGTCGGAGAACTCCTTCTTCTGCGCGATCGTCGGGTGGTGCACGTCGACGTCGAGGGCCATCTCGCCCTCGCTCTCGACGATCAGGTGCACGATGTCGAAGACGTTCCGGAAGTCGACCAGGTTGGTCGAGTTCATCATCAGCGCGGTGTTGGTCGCCTGGATGACGTCGTGCGCGCTGATCACGCCGCGGCGCGCGTACTCGAGCGCGCTCTTGCGGACCTGCCAGAGCAGGGACTCGAAGCGCAGGCGGAGCGGCGGCGGCAGGAACGAGCCCGCGACGCCGGCCTTCGGCACGAAGCGCAGATCGATCTCGTTCGCGCGCGGATCCGCCGGATCGCGCGCGTCGCGGATGCGGTTCGCGCCCTTCTCGAGGTAGATGCGCGCGAGCTCGACCTCGCGCATGATGTCGGGCTCGGTCTGCGAGACCTCGACCTTGCAGCTCTCGAGCACGCGGCGGTGGCCCTTGTACTCGAGGTTCTCCTTGTACGCGATGAAGTCGGTGAGCTCCTCGTAGAAGCGGAGCACGACGTAGATCGTCTGCGGGAGGCGGAACTCCTCCGGCGAGATGTTCTTGATCGCCGCGTCGAAGAGCATCAGGTCGTTGCCCTGCGCGTCGATCGCGTAGCCCGCCTGGATCTCGACGGAGAGATCGCCGCGCGCGCGCGCCTGCACGCGCAGATCGCCGGCGTAGCCGTAGACGACGCCGGGCGAGTGGAGCATGCGGTTCGACAAGCGCCGCTTGTCGATGTGGTACTTCTCCGCGTCGTTCCAATCCTTCTCGGTGGTGAGGAACCCCTTGAAGAAGTTGATGCGCTTGTAGCCTTGCTGCTCAGCCATTGGCTTTTTCTCCGAAGACGACGCGGATCATTCGACCTCTTCCACGACCTCGGCGCCGATGCCGATGCCGGAGCGCAAGCCGATCGAGAAGAACTCTCGGAGCTCGGCGTCGCCCTCCTCCTCGTGGAAGCGAAGGTAATAGTGGGTGTGGGCCGGCTTCTCCATCGTGATGATCTGATGGATCCGGATCACGAGCTCGGGCGTGACGTCCGCGAACTTGATCGGCATCGTCACGACGAAGCAGTTGGCGAGGTTGACCGGCGGCAGGATCACCGAGTCGATGCCGATCGCGGCGTCGGACTCGACGCGGAATCCTTTGAACGGCCAGGTGTTCTCTTCGATGGACGGCTCGTGGCCGGTGAAGAGCTTGAGGAACAGCGCGAGCGCGCGGCGCGTGCCGCGGATGCGATAGAGATCGACCGCGCGCTTGATCAGCGCGCGCTTCTTCGCATCCGGCCAGTCGATGTCGACGACGAACGCGGTCCAGCCCGCCAGCCACGGCAGGAAGTCGGGCTCGGACAGGTGCGGATCGTAGAACTCGTGGCCGCGATCGAGGAGCTTCTCGATCCCGCCGAACATGTGCTCGAACAGGAAGCACATGTCGCGGACGACGTTGCGGCCGACGGCGTCGCTGCGGCGATAGATCGCCGGCAGGTGCTCCATGTAGCCGCGCCGCGCGATCCACAGCGTGACCTCGGAGCCCTCGTACACCATCTGTCCGCGGCTCGGACGCTGCTCGAGGACGGTGTCCATGTCCTCGTAGCTCTCGCGGAACAAGACGACGAGCTTCCCGAGCCCGGCGTTCTCGAGCAGGATGCGCGCCTTGTCCAGCGGTCGCCCGGCGACGTCGGGGACGCGGATCACGCGGCGTGTGGCGAGCTCTGCCACCATTACATGATCTCGTCGCGGACCTTCTCCGCGATGTGGACATGGACGAGGAACGGCAGCTCGTCGTCGTCGAGGCGGATGTGCTCGACGCCGACGTCGCGGCTCTCGTCTCGGATCTCGAGCGCGTCGACGCCCTCGACGCCGGGGACCTCTTCGATCAGGTGGACGAGATCCGTCTTCAAGACCGGACGCCCGAACTCCCACCCTTCCGCGTTGCGACCGCCGGTGAGCGCGTGCATGAAGCGGCGCAGCTTGATCTCGATCTCGCGGCGCAGGCGATCGCTGGTGCCGACCGTGCGGCGCAAGAGCGTGACCTTCACCGACAGATCCTTGTAGCGCGGGCGGATCACGTTCAAGACGCTGCCGACCAGCTTGCGCTCGTCGAGGTAGCGCTTGATGAAGCGCAGCACCTCGTTCGACGGGATCAAGCGGCGCGTCAGATCCTGCTCGCGCGTCTCGCTCTTCGGCACGACGACCAGCGTGACGTGACCGCGGTTGGTGCGATCGGGCACGCACTTCGCGCGCGCGAGCGACGTCGACGCGCGGAGCGCCAGCATCTCGTAGTCCTCGGCGGTCACCGCGCGATCGCGCGACTTGATCGTGTACGGCGCGCGCGCCTTCGCCTCTTCGACGCCCTCACGATCGGCGCCGCCCGAGGCGGGGATCGGGTTCGCGACGGTGTCGATGTACGAGAGCGCGCGCGTCAGCGAGGTGATCGTGTTCGCGTTGACGTTGCCGCCGGCGCCGCCGCCGATGAAGTAGCGGTTGCAGACGACGTTGTTCTTGCCCTCGGGGGGGACCATGCCCTTGCGGCCGTCGCCGAACGACAGCGTGCCGGTGACGTAGTCGAGCATGTAGTGGCGCGACTTCGGGCCGCTCTCGAAGAACGACTCGACGCGCTTCCACCGGACCCAGCACTCCTGGCTCTCGGTGTTGTTGGGATCGACGGGGCGGACCGCGTCGGCGCCGCCGCCGGCGAGATCGTTGATGTCGTCCTGCGCGGGGTGCTGGCGCTCGCGGACCTCGACGATCTCGTCCTCGAGCAGCGGACCGCGCAGGAGCTTCATCGCCTGCATCGGCGAGCCGTCGGACGAGCCGAGCGTCTCGTTGCTGATCGTGACCTGGTTGAACGCGTCGACGCAGTTGGCGAGGATGCGCCGCATGCGCGGCGGCTTGACGAAGCCGCCCATCTCGAGGCGCGCGCGCATCCAGAAGCGCTCCTCGGTGAACTTCATCGACTTCGCCCAGTCCTCGGGACCGACGAAGTTGATGAAGCCCGAGCCGGTGAAGCCGGTCGTCTCGTCGACGACGGCGAGCGGCTCCCACTCCTTGCCGCCCCAGTACTCCCAGACGACGCGCTGCTCGTTCTCCCACGCCGCCTTCTTCATCGCCTCGTACTTGGTCAGCTCCGAGGTCTGCACCTCGGCCTGCTCGGTCGGCAGCGAGCCGAGCCCGAGCTCCTCCTCGAGCTGGAGGAAGACCGCGACCTGATCGTTCGGCAGCTTCTGCGGGAAGCCGAGATAGAACGCCGGCGACTCGTCGGAGTTCGGCGTGAACGGTTGGAAGATCGTGTACTCGGTCTTCGCGACTTCCGTGATGTCCGTGTACTGGAAGTCGTTGAACGTCAGCGCGTGGCGGACGTCGCGGTAGTCCTCGCGGTACTTGAACGTGAGCGACTTGATCGCGGGCGGACGCAGCGGGCGCTCGTCCTTCATGATCCACTTGTCGTTCTCGAGCGTGTACGTGCCCTGCTCGCCGTAGTCGCCCTTCTCGATGCGCGCGCGGATCCAGCGCTTGGCCTCGCCGTTGATCTCGACGTTCTCCATGTCCTTGGGACGGCGGAACGTCACCGCGCCCGACTGCGAGAGCGCGCGCGTGTCGTCGTGGAAGCCGAACTCGTCGCCGGCGCCCGGCAAGACGCCGCGCGTGTTGCAGCGGCCGAGGTGGCGCCACTTCTTCCCGTCGAAGTACTCCCACGCGAGCACGAGCTGATCGGACGGGTTCGGGCGCGGGATCGCGCCGGCGTCGGCGAGCTGCGCCTCGATCGCGATGTACGCGTCGGGCGTCTGCAGGAGCTCGTCGCACGCGACGTAGAGGATGCAGTCGACCTTCGGCTCCTTGCCGAAGGGGTACATGTTCTTGCCGAGGTCGAGGACGATGAACGCGGCGGTGTCGAGGTTCGCGATCGCCTTCTCGGGCTGGAGGCCCTCGCCGACGACCTCGACGCGCGCGCGGATCGTGTCGACCTCGGTCTCCTCGGCGGACTGCGGGACCTCCGCGAGCCGGCCGCGGACCCACAGGCCCTCGATGTCGTGCACGGTCGCGGGCTCGAACGCGAGCGGACCGTTGAACGCGATCTCGCCGCGATCGACCTCCATCGGCGCCTGCGCGAGCTCCTTCCAGCGGTTGCCGTTCCAGTACTCCCACTCGAGGATGCGCGCGAGGTCGCGGTTACCGCGCTCGGGGCAGCCGAGGAAGATGCGCAAGACGCTCGCGTCGCCGGCGTTGGCGAAGCGCGGGTCGCTGAGATACAGGAAGCGATCGACGCGCTGCGCGCCGCCGAAGACCTCGAAGCTGCCCTCGGCGCCGACCTCGAGCACGCGCGAGTTGTCGCTGTACGTGTCGTCGAAGTACGAGAAGCAGCGGTCGGGCTTGGTGTTGACGACGACCAGATCGCGCGCGGTCTCGAACGTGACGGTCTCTTCTTCGGTCGCCTGCGGCGTCGAGACCTGCGTGCCCTTCGGGACGCGTTGCTTCTGCGCACCCTCGACGAGCGCGAACTGCAGGAACGCCTTCGCGGCGCGCGGCGGGCGCAGCTTGATGCCGAGCAGGTTCAAGAACGCGACGTAGTTCTTCTCGGGAACCTGGTTGAGGCGATGCAGGATGAGATCGGTCATCCACGCCGCGAGCTCGATCAGCGTGACGCCCGGATCGCTCGGGTTGTGGTTGGTCCACTCCGGCGCGTAGCGCGGGATCATCGAGATCGCCTCTTCGACGATATCGTTGAAGGAGCGGTCGTCGAGCTTCGGGGAAGGGATCACTGTTTGATCTCCTCGTCGGGCTGCCGCAAGTAGAACGGGAAGACCAGGTTCTTCGGGTGCTGCTTGCCGGCGATCACGTACTCGACGCGAATGTCGAGACGGTTGGGCTCGTCGGGGTTGGGTTGCGCTTTGACGGTGACGTCCTGCAGGCGAGGCTCGTACTTGTAGAGAGCTT
>Ga0310811_10006119_pt1 | contig 15338 bp, 9 predicted proteins | sample YCmetagenome_FD_207642 | JGI IMG/M metagenome (GOLD analysis project Ga0310811, IMG submission 207642) | Soil microbial communities from experimental microcosm in Duke University, North Carolina, United States - YC | ecosystem: Engineered > Artificial ecosystem > Soil microcosm > Unclassified ...
TGGGTATCCGGGGACATGCTGGAAATACATTGGGGATATAGCCGGAAGCACTATCATTCCGGCACGGTAACAAAACTGGCAGCGGCATATATAAACTGTCTGGAGGAACTGACGCAACATTGCATACAGCATGCTGCCAGCGGAAGCACCTTCACTCCTTCGGATTATGACCTGTCTCCTCATATCCATTACCATGAGTTGGACGAATTTTGGCAATCATGGGAGGTGCGAGGCAAGCAACGCCCCCTCTCCATTGGCCAGCTAAGTCCCGCCCAGGAGGGAATGCTGTTCCACAGCCTCTATGACCAGGACGCAAAAGCATACGTGATCCAACTGTCCTGTCAATTCAACGGCATCCGGCCGGAGCTGCTGATCAAAAGCTGGCAATACCTGGTCGAGCGGCACAGCATCCTGCGCAGTTCCTTCCATCACCGGCCTTTTGCCATCCCGGTACGCTGCACCCATGCATCGATGGCACTCCCTGTACGGATGCTGGATTGTACGGGGATGGGAAAAGAGCGGCAAGCCGACATGCTGCGCCGTTACGAGGATGAGGACCGGGAGAAGGGTTTCGATCTCTCTTGTCCTCCACTCATGCGCCTCATCATCATCCGGCTGGAAGAAAATGTGTACCAGATGACGTGGACGGCGCATCATATCCTCATCGACGGCTGGTCCCTCGCTATCCTGCGCCAGGAATTACAATCGGTTTATCAGCACCTGGCATCTGCGGGAACTCCATTTCGGATGAAGGAGCTGCCGTATGAAGACTATATCCACTTCATATCCCGCCGGAACAAAGAGGAAGAGGCAAACTACTATCGCAACCTCCTGTCGGACCTGGAACGGCCATCTTTACTACCTTTCATCGCCAATGACGCAGCCAGGAACAAAGGATTGGGCAGCTATTCCTGGGAAACGCTGCGTCTTGGCCAGGAACTGACAACTGCCTTATCCGGCTTTATACAGTCCCACCAACTGACAGCCAGCACCCTGATGCAGGGAGTATGGGCATACCTGTTATACCGGTATACAGGCGAGAAAAGTATCGTCTTCGGCATTACCGTTTCCGGCCGTCCACCGGAACTGACGGACATCGAGCAGCGAATCGGGTTGTATATCAATACGCTTCCGTTGAAGATCGATATCCGGGAGGATGAGACTGTCGGCGACTGGTTGCGGCATGTCCAGGAAACGCAAGCTTCGTTGCTCCAGTATCAGTACGCCCGGTTAAGCGATATCCAACAATATGCAGGCATGACAGGGGATCTCTTCGACAGCATCCTGGTATTTGAAAACTATCCGGCCGCCGGGTCGGATCCTTCCCGGGCACTGCAGCCGCAACAAGTCCGGATGCAGGAACAAACGAATTATCCGTTGACGATAGCCGTCTCCGGCACGACCGACCTGCACATCGGGTTTAATTATAACGCGCGGCTGCTGGACAGGGATACGATCAGCCGGATAGCGGGTCATTTCAGAGAGGTATTGCGCGGCATCGCCGGAAAAGAGCTCTCTGTCGGGGAACTGCCGCTGCTGACCGCCGAAGAGGAAAACCAGGTACTGAAAGATTTCAACGAGGTCGCTTTGGCAGGGACGCGTGAAGAGACGCTGGTACAGTTGCTGGAACAGCAATGTATACGCGTTCCTCAACGAACCGCCGTAGTCTGCCAGAAAGACCAGATCTCCTTTGCGGCGTTATCCGTGCAATCGGCCCGGCTGGGTGATTTCCTGCGCAGGCAGGGTGTCGGAAAAGATCAGCCCGTAGCCATCTGCATGGACCGGTCGATCCATCTTATCATCGGGATCATCGCCATCCTCAAGGCCGGCGGCGCCTATGTACCTATCGACCCTGCCTATCCTCCGGAACGGATCGGCTATATCCTGTCGGACGCCGGCGTCTCTATTGTCCTGACCAGCAGGAAATATGTTGGCGTCCTGCCGCCCGGAATAGCGGCGCAACGGGTTGCTATAGAAGATATCCTGGCAGCCATAGACGGAGAGCCGACATTCCTTCCCCCGACCATGCCCGGTCCTTCGGACCTGGCCTATATCCTTTATACTTCCGGTTCGACAGGCCGGCCGAAAGGAGTGATGATCGAGCACAAGCAGATAACATCCCTGTTATACGCTTTCCAGGCCGTTGCCGGTGAAGAACAGGATCAGGCCGGGCTGTCGATTTGCCCGGCCGTTTTCGACGTATCTGTTTGGGAATTCTTTATTAACCTCTGCTGGGGGAACACCCTGCACCTGCTTGGAGAACAAGACATCTATGACCCCGCTTTGCCAGCCCATTACCTGGCCTCAAACCAGATCACAACAGCTTACATCCCACCCACCCTGCTGGATGAGATAGCTGCTCACCTTGCCGCTACCGGAAGCAAGCTAACGCTCAAACGGCTGCTGGTAGGGGTTATGCCGATACGGCAATCCATCCTGCAGCGATGGAGGGACCTCGTGCCGGGGTTGCGTATTATCAACGGGTATGGCCCAACTGAAACGACGGTGTGCGCCACCTTCTTCCTTTTCGAGGGCATGCGGCCTTCACCGCTCTATACGCCAATCGGAAAACCTGCTCCCGGCTACAGGATATACCTGCTGGACTCCCATCGTCGTCCCGTTCCTATCGGCCTGCCCGGGGAAATATATATAACCGGGGCCGGTGTGGGAAGAGGATACCTGAACCTACCCGGTCTTACGGCAGATAAATTCCTGCCGGACATTTTCTCTTCCGATCCGTCATCCCGTCTATATGCTACAGGAGACCTTGGAAAATGGATGCCTGACGGTGTTATAACATACGTCGGCCGGATTGACGAGCAGGTAAAGATCAGAGGCCACCGCATCGAGCCGGGAGAAATAGAAGGCATCCTGCGTCAAAGCGGACTTGTAAAACAAGTTGTCGTCGTGCCATATCCGAAAGACGACGACGAGCGTTTGCTGGCCGGCTATGTCGTGCCGGAAGCGCAGCCGGACCCACGGGCGCTGAAAGCATACCTCCTGCAGCATCTTCCCTCCTATATGGTCCCCTCCGTATGGGTATTCCTGGACGCCCTGCCGGTGAACAGCAGCGGGAAGATAGACAAACGCAGCCTCCCCCCTCCCGGTAAGGCCGAGATGGACAGCATCGGGTTCGCGGCACCCCGTACAAAGACGGAATCGGTATTGACGCAGCTATGGGCACAGTTGCTGAAAAAGACTACCATCGGCATACATGATGATTTCTTTTCTCTCGGCGGGCATTCACTGCTGGCCATGCAGCACGTCATGCAGGTAGAAAAAGAGTTTGGGCTTACCGTTACCGTCAAGGTCCTTTTTAACTTTCCCGTCCTTGAAGATCTGGCCGCCTATATCGATACCCTGCGTGGGAATGTCATCCAAACACGGCGGGACGTGGAGTATGCCATTATAGACGTATAACACCAACGTTGATGATATACCTGGATTATAAGCTGGCATTCGTGGTGTCTTATCGCAACAGGGAAGAACACCTGGCGCAGTTTGTAATGCATTACAAAAACCTGTTCCCCGATGCCGACATTTATGTTGCCCATCAGCTTGGCGATGCGCCTTTCAACAGAGGCAAACTGCTAAATATAGGATTCCTATATGCTGAAGATAAAGCGGACGCCTTTGACCTCTGCGATATAGATATGCTGGCGGTAGAGGAACATGTCGACTATAGTTTCCCGACGGCGGTAACCCATCTCGCTTCCGCAACTTCCCAGTTCGATTATAAAATGCCCTATCCTGCGTATTTTTCGGGGCATGTACTTCTAACGGCATCGCACATGCGTTCGGTGAATGGGTTCTACAACGACTATTCCGGTTATGGATGTGAAGACGACAGCTTTTACCGGTCATTCCTGCTGAAAGAACTTCCTGTAGAGCGCAGGTATGGAAGGTATGAATGTCTGCCGCATGAACGCTATGTAGACAAAGACCCGGCATTGATGGACCTTTTTAACAGGAACTGGGATCATTTCCAGCTAAACCCAAGGGATTTCTCCAATGGACTGAGTTCCTGTGAATATACCATCGTACGGGTACATCAATACCAGGGATATACCCAACTGGATATCGAATGCTGATAAATTGATCACGATGGATAAGCAACTGAACAAGGCCCTGGATATTATCCAGGAGGCGAACAGGCGGGCGATCGTCTTATCCCTGGAAGAAGGGAAATTGCGGTTAAAGGTTCCTCCGGAACAGCCGATCGACCATCATTTCATCGGTGAAATAAGGGAATACAAGGAGGAGATCAGCAGCTTGCTAAATGCCAGCCGTCCCATGGAAACGGTCGATTGGTCTCTCGTCGTCCGGCAGCGGGCGGAGCTGCAGCAGATCCCTCTTTCCTTCAACCAGGAAAGCCTATGGCTCATCGATAGCCTGGAAGGAAGCCTGCACTATCATATCCCGTTGGTGTTCCGGCTAAAAGGAAGGTTAAGCTTCCGGGCGCTGCTGCTTGCCTTCCGGCAACTGATCGACCGCCATGAAATATTACGTACCGTTATTAAAGAAGAGCAAGGATTGCCGCGACAGGAGATACAAGAAGCCCGGGAGTGGAATATGACGATAATAGACGGGCAACCCTTTACGGGTGCGCCGGAATCCTGGCAAGACCAGGTAACGGCGCTGACAAGCCAGCCTTTTCATCTTGCAGCCGATATGCCGATACGTGTCCAGTTGGCCGTATTGTCGGAGCAGGAGCACCTGTTGATACTGACCCTTCATCATATCGCCGCGGACGGCTGGTCTCACGGCATCATTCTCCGCGAATTGCGCGAACTATATACGGCCTATGCGGCAGGCCGTGAGGCCCGTCTGCCAGCCTTGCCCATACAATATGCGGATTATGCTCTCCGGCAGCGCAACCATTTGAGCGGGCAGCGGCTGGACGGCATGTTGGAGTACTGGCGGCGTCACTTATCGGGAGTGAAGGACATCGAAATGCCTTCAGACCATTGTATCCGGGACGGGCCGCCGGTAGAGGGCGGAAGCATTTATATAACATCGACCCCGGAGCTGTCGACAGCGCTGCGGCAGCTTTCCCGTCAATCGGGGGTTACGGCCTTCATGCTGCTGCTGGCGGCATTCAAGATACTGATTTACCGGTACACCGGTTGCACCGATATCTGTATCGGCACACCGGTAGCAGGCCGGAAATATAAAGAAACCGAAGGGCTGATCGGCTTTTTCGTCAACACGCTGGTATTGCGCAGCGACCTCAGTGGGAATCCCGGGTTCCGTCAGCTGCTGGCGGCCGTAAAAAATACCACGCTGTCGGCTTACGAACACCAGGAAGTCCCTTTTGAGAAAGTGGTGGAAGCGGTAATGACCACACGCACTGCGGGAAAACATCCACTTTTTCAAATCTTATTCGCATGGCAGCAAAGCGAGCCGGCGCCCGATCCCGACTGGGGGGATATCGAATTCCTTCCGGAAGCGTCGGGGGGATACCGGGCCCCTTTCGATATTTCGCTGGCCATTATCGACCGGCCGGAGCAGATAGGATGCCACTTATTGTACAATGCCGCCCGCTACGAAGAAAACACTATCCGGCAGATGCTGGGGCATTATATGACCTTACTGGCTTCCATTGTCAGAGACCCCGATCAGCCCATCGACCAGTTGTCCATCCTGGATCCAGCGGAAGAACAGACATTGCTGGAAGGATTTGCGGGCAAGCCATTCCCCCATCCCATCGGCCAGACACCGGTGGACCTGCTGGTAGAACAAGTGCAACGTACGCCGCTGGCCATAGCCCTGGAAGAGGAGACCTTACAGGTAACTTACCGGGAGCTGGACTGCCGGTCGAGTCAGCTGGCGCATTACCTGCAACGCTGTGGCGTGGGAAAAGAAGCATTGGTGGGCATTTGCATGGACAGGTCCGCGGAACTGATAGCAGGCATATTGGGAATCTGGAAGGCGGGCGGGGCGTATATTCCCCTGGATCCGGCCTATCCATCCTCCCGCATCGGCTATATGCTGGAGGATACGGCGGTGCAGTGGGTGCTGTGCGATGAAAAGAACAAAGACAGGATACCTTCATCCGCTGCCGTCAGGATCATAATCCCTTCAACCGAAAAAGCAGCCATAGCGAGAGAAGCCGTCTGTTGCCCTGATGGCCGTCCCCTGCCGGAACAGCTCGCGTATGTGATGTACACTTCCGGTTCGACAGGCCGGCCTAAGGGGGTGATGATAGAACATCGCCATATCAGCAGCTTCTTCGAAGGCGCATTTATCAGGTGGACGGCAGCAGACGTACTGCTGGCTACCTGCTCACCGTCTTTCGATGTATCCACATTCGAATACTGGGGCACCCTGCTGCATGGCGGAAAACTGGTACTATGCAGCCAGGAAAGGCTACTTGACATCCCGTCCCTGCAATCTATCTTCTCTCAAAAAAAGATAAGCCGGGCGTGGTTTACCGCCGGTTGGCTCAATCACCTGACCGACATAGAACCGGGCCTTTTCGATGGTTTGACGACCCTGATCGCAGGCGGAGAAAAATTATCCGAAGGACACATCGCCATCCTGCGAAAAAGAAACCCCGCAATGGAGATCATCAATGGATATGGTCCCACTGAAAACACTGTCTTTTCCCTTACCTATCATGTCCCTGCCAATTATGCGGGAGACGATCTTCCGATAGGCAGACCGCTGAAAGGGCGGACTGTCTATATATTGGACAAAGCTCAACGGCCCGTGCCGATCGGCGTGCAGGGAGAAATCTATGTAGGGGGTGCGGGACTGGCCCGCGGGTATTGGGAGCGACCTGAACTGACGGCAGAAAAGTTTGTCAGGATCACGATTGGCAGCCAGCCGGCGAACCGTCTTTACCGGACGGGAGACCTGGGCAAATGGCTGCCGGACGGAACGGTCGCCTATCTTGGCAGACTGGATGAACAGGTTAAGATACGAGGCTATCGCATCGAGCCGGGAGAGATCGAACAGGTGATCCGGGAAAGCGGAATGGTCAGACAAACGGCAGTCGTTCCATTCGAGGATAAGGGCGGTCAGCGAAAACTTGCCTGTTACCTGGTCATGGACAAAGATAATCATACAGCGCTATTGTCCTTTCTGCGGGACCGTTTGCCGGAACATATGATCCCCGGCGCCTGGATGCACATTGACACGCTGCCGCTAACCGTCAATGGCAAAGTAGATAAAAAAGCCCTGCCCTATCCTGGTGACGCGGTAACAGACCCTCGAATACATGCCGGTCCGGGCAATGAAACGGAAGCTGTTGTCGCCAATATCTGGCAGGAGGTGCTTGGAATACCCCGGATCGATATCCGGGACAATTTTTTTACTCTCGGCGGGCATTCCCTGCTGGTCAGCCAGGTGATCCATCGATTGCGCAGGCTGAACTACCAGATTCGTTTCAAAGACCTGTTTGCCTATCCAACCATTGCGGCACTGTCAGCCTTCCTGACGCCTTCAAACGACGGTGATGCCGACAGGGCGGAAAGAATGGCGGAGGATCAGCATATTTACCTGCTGAATGAAGGCGATCCCGGCCTGCCTGTCTTTCTGCTACCCGGATCGCCGGGACTCTGCGACGCCTATGAAGCGTTTGCCGGCGCCTTTGGCAAAAGCTGCCGGGTGTATGGGATTGAATTGCCAGGTCTGCGCGGTAAAGCGACTGCAGCCGGAACCTGGTCCGGAGCAGACGCCCTGGATGGAATGGCCGGCGAACTAAGCGCATGGATCAGGGAGATCCAGCCCCGGGGGCCTTATCGTCTCATCGGCCATAGCCTGGGCGCATACCTTGCCTTCGAGATCGCCCGTCAATGGGAGGCGGAGGGAGAGACCATTGCCCTGCTTGCCCTGCTGGATGCCCCGGCCTTTAAACCAAGCCTGTTGGAGTTGCCGGATGAACAGCGCCTTTCCGCCCTGACCGGCCTGACCCGGCATTTCCTTGAAAGATCCGGTGTCTCTCTTCATTTGCCAGAGACGTGGCAGGAAGGGACCGAAAAGCTACCCATCGACAAGCAATCACTTATCATCCTGGATACCCTTCGTGCCAGCCTGCTTCCCGGAGAAAGGACGGAATGGCTCCTGCGGATGTTGCATGCCGTGATGATGCAAGCCATGATGTGCTTCCATCCTGGCGGGAAGCTGCAGGCGAAGGCCCTCATAGTGTCTGCCGCAGCCACACCCCATGACAATGACCGCTTTTTAGGTTGGCGCCCCTACCTGGAAAAGGTACAGGCTGTCCATTCACCGGGAGACCATGAAAGCATGGTGAGGGGCGACCATGCACTACCATTGGCAGCGAGGGTGAAACTATATTTATAACCAACACTACATAATATGCAATACAGAGATATCGGCACTTCGGGCGTTCAACTATCGGCGCTGACCTTCGGAGCATGGGGCATAGGGGACTATGAAGGCGGCGTCACCGCCAAAGACGCCATTGCCGCCTTACATGCCGCCCATGGCATGGGCTTCACCTCCATCGATACCGGTCGGATGTATGGGCTTGGTTACAGCGAAGCCGTCGTGGGAGAGGCGATTCGCACCCTGCCCCGCGACAAAGTACAGATCAGCACGAAATGCGGAGTGGTGTGGGAAGGAGACAAAGGGCAGTTGTGGTATCCGGACAAAATAATAGATGACCGGAAGTTCAATATCTACAGATATTCCGGGAAGGAAAGTATCATGAAGGAATGCGAAGACAGCCTGCGGCGGCTGGGCACCGACTACATTGACCTTTATTCAGTTCATTGGCCGGATGCAACGACTCCCATCGAAGAACCCATGGAAGCCTTCAGCAGGCTAAAGGAGCAGGGCAAGATAAGGGCGGCAGGGCTTTGCAACCGGTATTCGGCCGAAGAGATCAAAAAAGCGGACGAAGTAACGGATGTCGCCTTCCTTAAAGTACGTTATAGCATGCTGAACAGAGTTCCCGAAAAGGAGCTGATACCCTATTGCCTGCAAAACAATAAAAGTATCATCGCTTATCATGTATTGCAGAGGGGCATTCTTACGGGGCGGGATCTTCCCAAGTTTCTTTGGGCAAAGGACGACAGACCTTTCGAAGTAGCTTTATACGATCCGGGGAATATCCGCCGGATCCGGGCTTTCCTCGAAAAATTAACACCTATCGCTATGGACAACGGAGCGACGGTGACACAACTGGTCATACGCTGGCTGATCAACCGGCCCGGTGTCGCCGTCGGGTTATTGGGCGCCAGCAGCCCTGAACAAGTAGCCTATGATGCCAAGGCGATGGATATTCTACTCAGTGCAGCGGATACGGACGCCATCAACCATTTACTGGCCGATCTTGAAAAAGAGCTTGAGCTGGAAGTGAAAGAAGCAGTATGATCATCTAATCTTTTCCCATGAAATTGCTATTAGGCTATTTATCGCAATGTAAGGGTTTGATATTCCTGGCGCTGCTTCTGGCTGCCGTCGACCAGGTATTTATCAACTTTATTCCCTATATCTTCGGGGTACTGATCGTGGATCCTTTTGCCAGCAAGGTCCATTATTTCAAGACACACGGGCTCGAAAAAGACTTCATGCAGGGGATTATTACCGGCATCCTGCTGGTCATCTTCGTAAGTACCGTCGCCTGGGTATCGAAAGGATTCCAGAATTATCTGCTCAATGTCCTTACCCGTAAGGTCGGGGTCAGGATGTACAATGACGTGCAAAGCCACACCCTCCGGCTACCCTACCAGGATTTTGAAGATGCGCGCAGCGGTGAGGTCCTGTCCGGGCTGCAAAGGGCAAAGCTGGACACCGAGACATTCCTGACCAAGTTCGTCAACGTACTGTTTGTAAGCGTGATAGGGCTATGCGTCGTCACATTTGTCTCCTACCGGCTAAGCCTCTGGCTGCCCATCGTATATATCCTGGGCGCCATCGTATTGGTGTTGGTATCCGTATCCCTGGGGAAAAAGATAAAAAAAATGCAGCAGGATATCCTGGAGGAATCGCATGCCATGGCCGGATCGATGACCGAATCGCTGCGCAACATGGAACTGGTAAAAAGCCTTGGGCTCGTAGAGCAGGAGACCAGGCGGTTCCAGGATACCAACGCCAGGATATTACGCAGCGAGATCCGGAAGATCAAAAAGATCCGGTCGATTGGGTTCCTCTATGGTTCATTCGTACAAACCCATCACCAGGTGATCATGTTCCTGTTGCTGTTGTTCCTGTATCACGATAAACTGACGGTAGGACAGTTGTTCATGATGCAGATCTATTTTTATTTTGTTTTCGGAGGGCTAAGCGAGGCCAACATCGCTATCATCTCTTATTATGAAGCCAAGGTGTCGCTGAACCATTTGCAGGAACTGTTGAACAGGCCGGTGGAATTCAGGCCGGAGCATCCCGAGAAACTGGGGCCGGTGAAGCAACTGCGGTTCGAGCATATCGTATTCGGCTACCGGTCCTCTTCGCATCCTGCCCTGGACAACGTATCTTTTGAAGTAAAGAAAGGAGAATCCATCGCTATCGTCGGACCCTCCGGGTCTGGCAAGACCACTCTCATAAAATTATTGACGGGTCTTTATCCGGTCGGGGAAGGTACCATCTATTGTAACCATCTTCCTCATACATCGATAGACTTTAACGAGCTGCGTCATCAGATCGGGCTCGTCACCCAGGATGCGCAGCTATTTTCAGGCAGTATCCGGGACAATCTACTATTTGTCTGTCCGGGAGCCTCTGAAGAAAGCATGCAGCAGGCGCTGGAACAGGCAGCCTGTCAAAACCTGCTGCTCCGGGCGCCGGAAGGCATCCATACACTCATCGGGGAAGGGGGACTGAAGTTGTCCGGCGGAGAACGGCAACGTCTGTCCATTGCCCGTTCGCTGCTCCGGACCTCGGGGATCCTGATATTCGACGAAGCGACCTCCTCATTGGACTCCCTGACGGAAAAAGAGATCGTCGATACCGTACGACAGATAGCCAACAAGCAAAGTTATATTACCATCATGATCGCCCACCGGCTGTCGACCATTATGTTCGCCGACCGGATCTATGTGTTGTCGAAGGGCAAGATCATCGAAACAGGAACACATGAGGAACTGCTGGCATGCGAAGGATTGTACAATGCCATGTGGCGTCAGCAGACCGGTGAGTTGCGGGAAGCCGTCGCCGTGTAACAATTATGCTTATGGATAACTCGATCATACAGAGCCTCTGGATTGGAGAAACATTCAGCAACAATGAGCAGATGTGTCTCAGCTCTTACCTTCATCACGGACATAGCTTCCATTTGTATACCTATGACGAGATAAAAGGAGTACCCCGGGGGATAACCCTGTGCGATGCCAATGAGATCATCCCTTTCTCCAGGTTATTCAAGGACAGCGCCCGCAGTTATGCATCCTTTGCCGATTGGTTTCGCCTCAGGCTGCTGTTCCTGAAAGGAGGATGGTGGGTAGACATGGATACCGTATGTATAAGGCCATTCGATATACAGGAGCCGCTATGTTTTTCTTCGGAGCGGCATTATGCGCTGCAGCAGGATGAGATAAACAATACCTATATCAAGGCTCCCGCCTGTGAACCTCATATCGGCAAACTCCTGCAACTGGTAGAAGAAAAACTGCAGGACGGACAACCGGTCGCCTGGGGTGGCATTGGCGTATACTTATTAAGACGTCTCCTTCCTGAACACCCTGATTTCCGCCGTTATATCCAGCCTCCCCCTGTCTTTTGCCCCTTGGATTGGTTTAACCTTTCCGCCCTCATCTGCCCGAATGACTACCGGCCAGGTCCGGAGACCCTCGCCATTCACCTGTGGAATGAAGTGTGGAGAAGAGGCTGCCTGGATAAGAATGCGGTCTATCATCCGGACAGTTTATATGAAATCCTGAAAAAAAGATATTTAAGGGGAGAATAATTTAAGAGGAGAATAAAACAATGGAGCTCGCCCGGTGCCAAGGTACCGGGCGAGTTTTTTTTATGCTTAGGCCCTCTCCTTCTGTAAGGGCATGCCAACCTGGTGGATCCAGAAAATGATGGAAGAGAACCAGGCAGCAACGAGGGTGTATGCGGCGGCGTATTGGCCACTGATATACAGCTTAGCGCTGAAGAAACAAATAAGGACTATGAGGGGCAGCATTAAAAAAGTAAAGATCGTTTTCATGTTGTTGAGTTTGCGGGTGAATTGATGAGGTGATGCTTGCGTGGGTGTTGGGTGATGAATTAAGCTTTGTTGTTTACATGCAACCGGAGGAGGTCATGCGACTTAATCCAGAAAGTAAGGGAAGTAATGGACGAAAGAACGAGCAGATAAGCGGTGATCAATTCTCCCTGCAGATAGAGAGAGGCGCTAAAGAAATAAGCGGATACAATGGCGATCAGGGTGAGCAACGAGATTAAAGTTTTCATTTTGCGGGTTACATTAAGGTGTTAAAGACTATGATTGAATAAGAAATAAGCTATAGGAATTAGCTCATAGTCATTGGAATCGGCGGCGATTACAGAGGATAAAAGGAGGAATCCAGGGGGTTAGTAAATGCAATAAAAATGGAAAACTTAATGGAGGTTGTTCGTGGAGATTGGGTACGGTGTTGTGGGGTTTTCCCGGAGGAGATTGAATACTGCGTGATGGTGATACAAACATATAACCGCTTTTTGGATCCTGCAAGCTTTTTCCAAAATTTTTCTTGAAAATATACCCAGTTAAGGGTATTTTTTATCCCGTGTATTCTTTTTAGATTTGAGTACACACCTGAATTTCAATTCTTTCCCTATCGATGTCGGAGGAACTCATACGCTCATTAATATAGCTAACCAACTATGGGCACCCTTACGAAGAAGAACAAGACCGGGAGCAGTGTGCTCGAAAGAGCGCGTGCGATCCAACCGAATGCACCGGTGATCACGGGTCCATTTGCCATCACCATCAATAATGATGCGACGACCGGCTCGGCCTATATCGGGTGGAGTCCTGCCGCCGCCAGTATTCATATTACCAATGCCCCACAGCCCGGTGCTGTCAATGTCGTCCTTCAAAACAGGAATACCACTATCGGAGGGCAGCTGGTCTTCCGATCGACCTATACGTCCGCGCCAACGGATACGCTGGCCTTATCTCTACCGGGAGACGGCAGTCCGGTATCCTTTTTTGTCAGTGGGAAGTTCGGTTCTCCCAGTGTGGAGGATGGTGATGCGGCCATTGCGGTGACGGATGCGACGACCCATGCCGTCCTGCACCAGCGGAATATCATGGTGCGGATCCGCAAAAATGCCAATACGTTAACGCCTGCGGAAAGGGACCGGTTCCTGTCCAGGTTTGTACAGATCAATAATTCGGCGGATTACAATAGATTCCTAAACAGTCATAACGATGCGGCCAACCTGGAAATCCATCAGCGGCCCGCCTTTCTTCCCTGGCACCGGGTTTTTGTGCTGGACCTGGAAAGGCGATTGCAGGCACTGGATCCCAGCATCACCATTCCCTACTGGCGTTTTGACCAGTCTGCTCCCAATGTATTTACCGATGACTTTATGGGTGGGCACCCCAACGGGGCCGGAAGGCTGACCTTCTCTGCTACGAATCCGTTGCGATTGTGGCTGGTAGATGGGGTTACGGGCCTTGTGCGGCTTCCCCGTTTTAATACCTCCTCCGGGTCTCCCACCGATGTGGGGTTGATGTCCCAGGATGATACTTTTAGCCTTGGTGCGACTTTTTTGCCGTTCCGGCGAATGGAAAGCAATCCTCATGGCAGTGCCCATACCAGTTTTACGGGTGGTCCTTTATTCAGTCCCCTTACTTCGACCAAGGACCCGATATTTTTTCTCCTGCATTGTAATGTAGACCGGCTGTGGGCTAACTGGCAGAAGAGGCTGACTTTGTGGAACGCGGGTAATGCCAACACGTATTCGCCGGCCTATGGAAATCCCATCGATCAATCTCCCCGGGCCGTAGGCGATCAGATCGGCGATACGATGTGGCCCTGGAATGAGATTACCGGGACAGGCGGTGTCAACCGGCCTCCCACCAGTCCCTCCGGGCCGTTGCCGCAGCTATCGTTTCCAGCCAAACCTTCGGCGGCACCAACCGTGGGCGAAACGATAGATTATATCGGCATCACCCAGGGGAATAGTAATTTTTTTGATTACGACGATGTCTCGTTTTTATAAAAGCAATTTATGGATAACAATTCGGATGAGAGAGCCCGGCAGACCGACCGTTTCAAAGCGGCCGTGCGTGCCGCCGACAATAAAGCGGCGTTGGAGGTTATTCCATTCCTGGAAGATGCAGATGCCGTCAAAAAGGCTATGGACCTGGCAGGCAGCAAGACAGAAGACGTTGGTCTCCGGGTGATGGCGCTGCAAAAGATTTTGATCGCCATGGGCGGCAATGCAGATTATATCCGTCTCTGTCTCTCCATCGTAGCTGATCCGGCCGAAGACGGCAAATTGCGTGATGTGGCCCTGAATGTGTTGCAGACATTGAATTTCAGTTCAGGGGCATTTCTTGCCTTCCGTCCTGACTTTGCGGCCGTCCTGCGATCGCTGACGGACGACCCTGATACCAATCTGCGCACCATCGCGGCTGAAACGCTGGCCCAGAACAAGGATGAGTTCATCCAGCGAAAGCTGATCGCCGGTCTCATGGATCCGTCCGTCGCCATCCTACCCGCCGCCAAGGCGATTCAATTACTCGGTTATGACATCCATGCCGAGCACCTCCCTATCGTGCGATCGATCCTGGAAGACCCGGCCACGGACGAGACCACCAAGGTGGAGGCCGTGCATGTCCTGGCCAGCGATCCGGCTGCCAAAGAGCTGCTGACCCGTCTGGCGCTGGACAAAAAACAGGAACCCGAAGTACGTATGAGCAGTGCGGTAGCCCTCAGCCTCTCCCACTCCGAGGACTTTCTAAAAATGGCCCGGCCGATGATCCTGGATGATAAGGAAGACGAGTCCATCCGGCTGGTCTGGCTCAATGCGCTGGTCCATCACCAGGATGCTGCGGCCGTCTATAACGACCAGGATTTCCTGCAAAAGGTCTCGGCGCTGAAGGCTTCCACGCGGAGCCCGGAGTTGAAAAAGTTGTCCAGCCGGTATCTTGACAATGCCGCGGAGCACTATAAAAAAACATCCCGATCTAATTGATAGAACCTTACCCGTCCAGGCGATGACCATGAATATTTTAAACCATAAAGGCATACACCGGTTCGACGGGCATACTCCCGAAGAAAGTATCGCCGCGTATATTTCTGCCGGCGGGTCTTCGGCTGCCCGTCGCCGGCAGCTCACCGGATGGTTGCCCCGGCAGCATGTCCTGTACCGGGGCAGGAGCGCCAATGAGGTGGTGCGGATAAGGGGTTTCCTCCTTCAGTCCTTTTCCC
>Ga0310811_10006120_pt1 | contig 15337 bp, 14 predicted proteins | sample YCmetagenome_FD_207642 | JGI IMG/M metagenome (GOLD analysis project Ga0310811, IMG submission 207642) | Soil microbial communities from experimental microcosm in Duke University, North Carolina, United States - YC | ecosystem: Engineered > Artificial ecosystem > Soil microcosm > Unclassified ...
ACACAACCCGCTAACCTCGAGTTCGATCTCAGCACCGGCAAGCGCGGCGACCGCGACGATCTGATCGACGAACTCATCTGCGAACTGACCGGCGCCGAAGCGGCAACCGTGGTCAACAACAACGCCGCCGCGGTGCTGCTCACGCTGTCCGCGCTGGCGTCGAAGAAGGAAGTGGTCGTGTCGCGTGGCGAGCTGGTCGAGATCGGCGGCGCGTTTCGCATTCCCGACATCATGAGCCGCGCGGGCGCCAGGCTGCGCGAAGTCGGGACGACCAATCGCACGCATCTGAAGGACTATGACGAAGCCATCGGCCCGCAAACCGCGCTGCTGATGAAGGTCCACGCGAGCAATTACGCAATCCACGGATTCACCAAAGAGGTCGGCCTCGACGAAATCGCGTCGCTTGCGCATGCGCGCGGCCTCGCGGTCGCCGTGGACCTCGGCAGCGGCACGCTGGTCGATCTGAGTCAATGGGGCCTGCCGCGCGAGCCGACCGTGCGCGAAACCGTCGAAGCCGGTGCCGACCTCGTCACGTTCAGCGGCGACAAGCTGCTCGGCGGTCCGCAAGCCGGGTTGATCGTCGGGCGGCGCGATCTGATCGCGAAGATCAAGAAACATCCGCTCAAGCGTGCGCTGCGCGTCGGCAAGCTCACGCTCGCGGCGCTGGAGCCCGTGCTTCAGCTATATCGCGCGCCGGAAAAGCTGGTGGAACGGCTGACCACGCTGCGTCTGCTCACGCGTCCCGCCGACGACATCCGCCTTGCCGCGGAGCGCGTGCAGCCTGCGTTGCAACGCGCGCTCGGCGAGCGTTACGCGGTGCTCGCCGAGCCGATGTTCAGCCAGATCGGCAGCGGCGCATTGCCCGTCGACGTGCTGCCGAGCTACGGCCTCGTCGTCAGAATGGCAGACGGCAAACGCGGCGGCCGTCACCTGCTCACGCTGGAAAAGCTGCTGCGCGAGATGGCGCGGCCGGTGATCGGCCGTATCGCAGAGGACGCATTGCGCCTCGATCTGCGCTGCCTCGAAGCCGCCGACGAAGCGCAACTGATCGGGCAACTGCTCGAACAACCGAAGGACACGCACGCATGATCGTCGGTACGGCCGGACATATCGACCACGGTAAAACGAGTCTGGTGAAGGCATTGTCGGGCGTCGATACGGATCGTCTCAAGGAAGAAAAAGCGCGCGGCATTTCGATCGAACTCGGGTACGCGTACGTGCCGCTCGAGAACGGCGACGTGCTCGGCCTGATCGACGTGCCGGGCCACGAAAAGCTCGTGCACACGATGACCGCGGGCGCGAGCGGAATCGATTTCGCGCTCCTCGTGATCGCCGCCGACGACGGTGTGATGCCGCAAACGCGCGAGCATCTGGCGATCGTGGAACTGCTGGGCATTCGGCGCGGGGCGATCGCGTTGACCAAGGTGGATCGCGTGGACGCGCAGCGGTTGCATGAAGTGCGCGACGAGGCGACCACGTTTCTGAGCGACAGCGTGCTGCACGATGCGCCGGTGTTCGAGACCTGTGCGACGCGCGCCGACGATCCCGGAGTGGCCGCGCTGAAAGCGCATCTGCACGCGGCGGCCGCGGCCTGGCATAGAAAACGTGCTGACGGCCTGTTCCGTCTTGCGATCGATCGCGTCTTCACGCTCGCGGGGCAGGGCACGATCGTCACGGGGACGGTGGTCTCCGGCAGCGTGAGCGTCGGCGAGACGATGCTGCTCGCGCCGAAGAACCAGCCGGTGCGCGTGCGCAGCATCCATGCGCAGAATCGCCCCGCCGAGACCGGACGCGCTGGCGAGCGCTGCGCGTTGAACCTCGCGGGCATCGAGAAGAGCGCGATCGAGCGCGGCGACTGGGTGGTCGATCCGCGTCTGTCGCAAGCGTCGGAGCGGATCGACGTGATGCTGACGCTGCTCGCCGACGCGCCGTTGACGCTGGAGCATTGGACGCCGCTGCATGTACACCTGGGCACTCAGCATCAGGTGGCGCATGTGGCGTTGCTCGAAGGCGAAACGCTCGGCGCCGGTCGGCGTGCGCGCGTGCAGCTCGTGTTCGAGCGGCCGGTGTGCGCGGTGCCGGGCGACCGCTTCGTCGTGCGCAATGCTCAGGCCAATCGCACGGTGGGCGGCGGCCATGTGCTCGATCCGTTCGCGCCGTCGCGCAAGCGGCGCTCGCCTGAACGGCTCGCGTGGCTCGATGCGATCCAGACGATGCTCGACACCGGCGCGCTCGACGCGATGTTCGCGAGAGCGCCGCACGGTTTGTCGCGCGCGTTGCTGGAAAGATTGACGGGCATACCGGCGGCGGCGCTCGCGTTGCCGTCCGACACGCGCGTTGTCGATCTGCCCGGTCATGATGCGTTGCTCGTTGCCGGCGCGTTATGGCAGGCCTTGAACAACCGGCTGACCGAGACGCTCGCGCAGTACCACGAGCGTTCGCCCGATGAACTGGGGCCCGACGTGTCGCGCTTGCGGCGGATCGCGGCGCCTCTGGTGGACGATGCGTTGTGGCGCGCGTTAGTCGACGATGCCGCTGCGCGCGGTGAGATTGTCAAACGCGGGCCCTGGCTGCATTTGCCCGGTCACACAGTGACGCTCGACGAAGCCGACCGTGCGCTCGCGGCAGCGCTGCTGCCTGAAGTCAAAGCGGGGCGTTTCGATCCGCCGTGGGTGCGCGATCTGGCAAACGCGCACGGCGTGTCCGAGGAGCGCATGCGTCAGTTGATGCGCAAACTCGCGCGGCAGGGCGAGCTTTTCCAGGTCGTGCATGACCTTTTTTATCACCAGGAGGCGATTCGCGAACTGGCGTCGATCGCGGCAGCCGAGGCTCGGAAGAACGCAGGCACGGTAGCGGCTGCGCCGTTTCGCGATGTCACCGGACTGGGGCGCAAACGCGCGATCCAGCTTTTGGAGTTCTTCGACCGGGTTGGGTATACTCGCTTCCACCGTGGGCTGCATCTGATGCGCACGGATAGTCGTTGGCTCGATCTGCTCTGATCGTTGATCGGCGTCGTGTAGTTCAATCACCGTAGGAAGGCATTCGTATCCGGTGGTGCGGCTGGGCTTCAAACCCAGTTGAGGGCGTCAGACGCTCTCAGGTCGGTTCGACTCCGGCTGCCTTCCGCCAGTCAAGGCTTCCGGGCCATTCCGATATCTTTTGTGGAGTTCATCAATTAATGTCGTTGACGACACGAATTGATTGTTTTCGCGGCAGTGTTCGTCCATAGGAAGACGATTTCCGAGCCTGGTCTTTTTTGATACTGCTCAAACTGGGTTAGAGGCCTTCGCCGTGAAGTCGGCGAATCCTTCGCAAAAATCTCCCACCCTCATCGAATCCCAGCTTCATTCCAGTTTGAAGGTATACGTGCTTCATAACTTTGCGCCGCGAAGAATGCACGCTGCCGACACATAACTTTTGGAATGATTGGCGGAAGCGTTCAAATCGAAACTCCTCGCGCCGAACACCCTGTGCGCGCCTCGCTTCGTTCCCGATGGCAACTAGCATTGCGGTGATATCTGGCGCCATCCTACGCAGGTATTTTTCAGAGACGTCGAGCAAACGAGCGGCGCAGCGCAAGGTTGGCGCTCTGCCTGATTCCATTAGCTGTTTCGCACCTGCTCGTAGGTCTTCCTGGGACCTGGACGACCCGGTCCGCGTCCTCCTAATCAAACGCTTAGTGGCCGAATTGCGACGCACCTTCCCTTCGGCCATTTAAAGTACCAGCCCTCACGTTATCCACAAGCTTGCGAACAAAATCTGGGGACAACCAGGGCCGAGCGTCACCGATGTCGAAGTCGTTGGACGTCGGGCCTCTGGAGCATGCAGCTCCCTCTCGGCGCAACCACAACACATACGGCACCCAATCGCCGCCACCTCTCCGCGCGGTGCCACATTGCTGTCACCAGGGCGGTACAGCGTCCCAGGATAGTGCCGGAAAGGTGTGACTTTGCCTGGGTATCGGGCCCGGAAGTCCGCCCCTCGCCGACCTTGCCCCATGGTCCCGCGAGGCATCGTACTCGCTAGTCGATCAAGCTCGCCTCGTGGGATTTCGGCTTACCGCCCGCTGCGCCGACTATCCGACTGGGTGACCTGACCGCCCGCCCCGGCTAGTCACTTGTCACCGTCGCCCGGCGGACGGGCTCGAGAGAGTGGCATCGTGTCGTGCATCGAATTTTGCATTGAAATAATACGGTATATACTGTTTTTAAGTAATGACGGAACGGCTGAGGTTGCCGGTCTTGGTGGTCCGGACGGAGTCAGGCGGGGAGGCACGAGCCTGCGCTCGGCGTGGAACTTCGAAATCTGCCTCCCGGTTCGGAGGTGGCGCCACCTGGTGGATGAAAGACCCCACACGTACCTGGCGCAGCCAAGTTATGGGCACGTCGATTCAGGAGCAAATAATGCCGGACAAACATCTCTCAAGTCGGTTTGACGCTGACCTCACTCTGCTTTCAACGCGGCTGCTCGAAATGGGCGGGCTGGTGGAGTCACAGATTGTCCACGCAATTGAGGCGCTGAACACATTCGACGTGGACCTTGTCGAGCGTGTGCTCGAGGGCGAACGGCGCCTGAATGTGATGGAAATGGAAATCGACGAAGAAATTACTAACGTCATCGCCAGGAGGCAACCAGCTGCACGGGACCTTCGCTTGCTGATGGCCGCGTCAAAATGCGTAACCAACCTGGAGCGCGCCGGTGACGAGGCTCGCAAGATTGTCAAGCGAACCCGACGCATTGCGACGCACGCCGGCGCGCCGAACGTCAATATCACTGAAATCAAGGTTTCGGGCGAAATGGCACTGAACGTGCTCCACCGTGCATTGGACGCGTTCGCGCGCATGGATGCGGCCGCCGCCGACCAGATTATCAAGGACGACGAGGCCATCGATAACGAGTTTCGGGCGTTCGTGCGCAAACTGGTGACATATATGATGGAAGACCCTCGAGCAATCTCGACGGGGCTCGATTACCTGTCCAGTGCGAAGGCCATCGAACGTATCGGCGACCATGCGACCAACATTGCCGAATCCGTCGTCTATGTTGTTCGGGGTACCGATATTCGCCACGAGCATCGAAAGCAGCGCGAGAGCGAGGTGCTACACAGCTAGAGACAAAGCGGGGCATCACGGTCCGGCTCACGGTCGCAAAGATTAGATACGCAATTCCGCACAGGCTGTAGCAAACAAGATTCAGGCGGCGGGCAGGTTCGTTAAGAGGGAGACCGGATATGAAGCCCCGCATCCACAAGGGGCACGCGAACGGGCGCCCATTCGAGTCGAGAGCATCCTTGCTCCGAAGTTGGTGCGGGCCTTGATTCAGACGAGAGCCGCTATCTCGTCTGGGGCATTTCGCGGCTTATTTTCGGTTTCGTCCGGTCCGGTCGAACGGCCCCCTGAGAGCTACTGCGACTCAACAACGTCGTCTCGCGCCTGCGCAATCTCGACCGGGTCTTGGTCTTGGTAAGTACCCGACAGCTGTAAGCATAACTGAGCAAGTGATGCCAGGTCCATGGCCTGGTCTGCGTGTTCGACCTCTCCTGCATTGAGCACGTCATCAAGAACCGGGGCGAGACGGCGCAATCGCCGGAAAGTGGCGTCGTCAAGTTTCATGTTGGACCTCCTATCGTCAGCCTGTAGCGCGCCTGCTGAAGGGAGTTAACCTCAACGCTTTCGCTCCGCTTGCCTCGCCTGGCGGACCTGCTGGTCGGGCCGCAAGGAAAGTTAAATGTCTCTGCCGATGAGAGACGTATTACATCCGCTCAGCTCCGGCTGAGCCAGTGCTCGTATTCCAAGGTTCGCGGCGCGCATGCCGCAAAAGGATTACGGATTGCCGCGCGACGACCGATATGCTCGTCACTTGCGAGGAAACCTTCGGCCCGGTAGCGCCGCTGTACCGATTCGAGACGGAAGAGCAAGCAATCACGCTTGCCAACAACACGCCGTTTGGCTTGGCCGCTTACTTCTATACCCGGGACATGCGCCGCGCCGAGCGCGTTTCGCGCCGCCTGGAAGCTGGCATTGTGGGTTTGAATGAAGGCGCTGTTGCGAGCGAAGCGGCGCCGTTCGGCGGAGTCAAGGAATCGGGTTACGGGCGCGAAGGGTCGAAATACGGCCTCGACGATTACCTGTCAATCAAGTACGTCTGTCAAGGCAACCTCGATTAAGGACACGCTAGGATAACCGCACCAATCTGGCGACTGGGACGGCCCGGTCGCGGCTCACTTGCTTGAGCGCGGACCGGCCATGCCTCGTCGAAGCTGGGACGCACTTCAAATTCGGTGTCGTTGCCCTTTGAGCCCAATCTTCCAGCCTTGCCGTGACTAGCGTCGCTCATACCCCGCAAGCATCTCGTTTTATGACGTCAACCCACCGGAACCGCCCTCGTTGAACCGCATCGAGGCCGGCGCGGTGGACCGTCCATGCGCAAACCCGCAAGCAAATGTATCTCCGTCAGGTACTTGACCACGATTAGCCGTGGGCGCGGAGAACCCCAGCCTGAGTGAGCCTTCCAGGACTTTCCGACACATAACTGCAAGCTTATGCAGACGTGCAAACATAGGTATTGGAATGTGTTTTTGTCCGGTGACACTAGCTCTAACGCCGCTTCAGACGGCCCTGCGAGACACAACCAAGGAAAGATTCATGAACAGCTTCAGCGAGACCAACTTCCAGCCGCTCGGTGGAAATGAGATGCCCCGGTTCGGAGGCATCGCAACGATGATGCGTCTTCCCCACGTCGCATCGACGGAGAATCTCGACGCATGCTTCGTGGGCGTTCCCTTTGATTTGGGTACCGGGAATCGTAATGGTGCTCGGTATGGTCCGCGACAAATCCGAAGTGAAAGCGTGCTTCTGCGGCCCTACAACATGGCGACGCGAGCTGCGCCCTTTGACTCCATGCGCATCGCGGACATTGGTGACGTCGCAACCAATCCGTACAACATCTTTGATTCCATTACCCGGATTGAGAAGGCATATGACCAAATCATCGCGAATGGCTGCCGGCCCGTCACGCTTGGCGGTGACCATACCATCGCCCTACCCATTCTGCGCGCAATGCATCGCAAGTATGGAAAGGTCGCGGTAGTGCATGTTGACGCTCACGCGGACGTCAACGACACGATGTTCGGCGAAAAAATCGCGCATGGCACGCCGTTTCGACGTGCTGTTGAAGAAGGGCTTCTCGATTGCAAGCGTGTCACCCAAATCGGGCTGCGAGGCACTGGCTACGCGGCAGATGATTTCGACTGGTGCACCGACCAAGGGTTTCGTGTAGTGCAGGCGGAAGCGTGCTGGGGAAAGTCTCTCGTCCCGTTAATGGAAGAAGTCCGCGAGTGCATTGGGTCCGCACCGCTGTATCTGAGTTTTGACGTGGACGGGTTGGACCCGTCGTTTGCCCCAGGCACTGGAACGCCGGAGATTGGTGGCCTCACTGTGATGCAGGGACTTGAAATCATCCGCAGCTTGCGCGGATTGAACCTGGTCGGTGCAGACATGGTCGAGGTGTCGCCCCCTTATGACCCGCAAGGCAACACTGCCCTCCTGGCTGCGAATCTTGCTTTTGAGATGTTGTGCGTAATGCCCGGGGTCAAGTATCGGAAGTAGTCGCCCGACGCAAACGGCCACCCGCTGCCTCTACGTTTCCAAGAAAACTTGCTAGCTAACCCTCTACTCGTCACAGGGAAAACCATGAAAATCAGAGCCATCGTCGCCGCTTCGGCGCTATTTTGTTCCGCATCGTATGCCGCCTTACCCGAAACGGTCACAGTCGGAACCGACGGGTCGTATGTGCCGTTCGCACAGGTCAACGCTGACGGTTCTCTCGGCGGCTTCGAGGTGGATGTTGTAAGAAATCTCTGTGAACGCGCAAAAGTCAAATGCGTCTTCACCAACCAGAGCTTTGACGCGCTTATCCCTTCCCTGCAAAGCCACAAGATTGACATCATCTCCGGGTGGCTGTTGAAGACGCCAACCCGCGAGCGGGTTGTTGCATTCTCTAACACCTACGCAATAGTCAACAACCGCTTCATTGCGAAGAAGGGCTCGAACATCACGATTAGTCCGGAAGGCCTGAAGGGCAAGACAATCGCAATCGAGGGTGGTAGCGCGCAAGACAGCTTCCTGACCAAGACCTACGGAAATACTGTAAATATCAAGCGATACACCGGTCAGGGCGACCCGTTTCTCGATTTGAAGAACGGTCGCGTCGACCTGACTTTTGGATACACGGTACAGACCGACGAAGCGTTCCTGAAGCTCGGCGATAACAGCAAGAACTTTGAGTACATTGGCCCTTCCTTCACGGGCTCGAACGACCCGACTCTCGGCGCTGGCGTAGGCCTCGGCTTCCGCAAGGACGAAAGTGAGCTGAGAGAGGCTTTCAATCGCGCTATCGCCGCAGCCAAGGCCGATGGGACCTTCACCAAGGTGAGCATGAAGTACTTCGGGCATGACATCACCGCGGCTCGGTAGACCACATCGAAGTCGTTCACACGTTAGGGAGCTGAGGCCCGACCAGGGCCTCTCTGACCGTATCAATCGGTTCAAACACGAAGCGAGACAACTATGTTCTCTGACTACGTTGCGATGGTGCTAAACGGAGCTTGGTTGACACTTGGTCTTGCCGCGAGCGCTCTTGCCTGTTCCATTGCTTTCGGTATGGTGGCAACAACATTCAAAGTGTCTAACTCTCGCGCTCTGCATCGGGTCGTGGACGGTTACACACAGGTCGTGCGAGGCATCCCGGACCTGGTTCTCATGCTGATTGTTTTTTACGGCATACCCGATGTCATTACCTCACTTGGCTCGCTGTTCGGCAAGAGCTGGCAATTGAACGTTCCTGCCTTCGTCGCGGGTTCATTGGCGCTTGGTTTCATCTTCGGCGCCTACATGGCTGAAACCTTCCGAGGTGCTTTGCTCGCCATCCCGGTGGGACAGATTGAGGCAGCCACGGCATTTGGGATGACCCCAACGCAAGTCTGGACTCTTGTCCGGCTGCCTCAGATGGTTCGCTACGCGTTGCCAGGCTTCACTAACAACTGGCTGACGCTGGTTAAAGGGACGGCAGTCGTGTCCGTCATCGGCCTGCAGGACGTCACTTTCCGAGCGAAATACGCCGCCCAGGCTACACACGAAGACTTTGCTTTCTACATCGTCTCGCTGCTGGTGTACCTGGCTCTGTCGGCCGTGTCACTTCTCGGGTTGAGGCGCGTCTCCACACGATACCGCATTGGCGCTGCCAGCGGCGCTCGATAATCAGCGGGAAGCAACCATGAACTGGCAAATCGTCGCTGAAAACTGGCAGATGTTCGCCTCTGGGCTGGCCACCACAATTGTTCTGCTGTTGGGGGCCATTGTGATTGGGCTGCTGACTGCCATTCCCCTCTCGTTGATGCGGGTTTCAAAAAGTCGCTGGCTGTCCTGGCCTGTCGCTTCCTTGACCTTCGTCATTCGAGGCGCACCGGTGGTGATATTGCTCTACCTCGTCTACTTTGGTCTTGGCCAGCTTGAACTCGTGCGAGAAAGCTTCCTGGGTCCCGTTCTCGCTAACGCCACCCTTTGTGCAGTGATTGCGCTTGGCATCAGCACGGCCGGCTACACCGCCGAAATCTTTGCTGGATGCATCCAGGACCTGCCTCATGGAGAGATTGAGGCGGCGGTGAGCTTCGGTATGCCTCGCATGAAGATTTATCGGTATGTTCTGGTACCGGCCATGTTTCGTCGCGCGCTACCGCAATACGCGAATGAAATCATCCTCCTTCTCCACGCGACCTCACTCGTCAGCCTTATCACTGTCATTGATCTCACGGGCGCCGCTCGAGCGGTGAGTGCGCTTTTTTACATTTCCTTCGAACCCTATCTAACAATTGGCGCGATTTATCTCGTACTTTCGATGGCCACGCAACGCGTCTTCAAGAACCTTGAGCGTCGATTCCTTCGCCACCTTCGCCCGCGCGAAGCGAACCAGGCCGCGGCAGCACCGTCAATTCCCGCTAACGTAAGAGAGAGCACCCATGAGCAAACTCTCGGTTGAAAACCTTCATAAGAAGTTTGGAACTCACGAGGTCCTGAAGGGAATTTCTCTCGAAGCCAGCACCGGCGACGTCATCAGCCTTATAGGCTCGAGCGGGTCCGGGAAAAGTACGCTTCTGCGCTGCATGAACCTGCTGGAAGCGCCGACAGAGGGGCGAATCTTCTCCAGCCGCGAAGAACTTAAACTGAGCCGCGGCAGATGCGGAAACCTGGTTGCATCGGACCTCCGACAGCTCGAGCGCATTCGGTCGAAACTGGCGATGGTGTTCCAGAGCTTCAACCTGTGGGCACATATGACGGTCCTGCAGAACGTGATGTTGGCGCCTGTGCATGTTCAAGGACTTTCGAAGGAAGAGGCTAATGAACGTGCCGAGCACTATCTCCAGCAAGTGGGCCTCTACGAACGTCGAGACTACTACCCAGCACACCTTTCGGGTGGCCAGCAGCAGCGTGCCGCGATAGCAAGAGCACTTGCCGTCGAGCCAGACGTCATGCTCTTCGATGAGCCGACGTCGGCGCTTGACCCCGAGCTGATTGGAGAGGTGCTGCGCGTGATGCAAAAGCTTGCAACGGACGGACGCACGATGATAGTGGTGACGCATGAAATGGGGTTCGCACGAAATGTGTCGAACCACACAATCTTCTTGCACCAGGGCCGAATCGAAGAGGAGGGAGACCCTGCTGAAATCCTCGACCGGCCGGCGAGCCCGCGCCTTCAACAGTTTTTGGCTGGCTCGCGCAAGTGAGAGGCCTTCTCGATTTCACTGCACTAACCAAACCCAATTCCCAAAGGAGATGTGATGTCTGCAGAGAAGCAGTTGTCTTTTGAAGTCGTTCGGCAGGGAGCAAGCGAATCTATCAACGTTCCCATCAAGCGTCTGGTGGTCGCCGGATGGACCGGACGAGACCAGGCAGCCGTGCGTCACCACATTGAGGAGCTTGCCGAACGGGGCGTGAAGGCTCCGGAGACGACGCCAGTCTTTTACCGCGTCTCAGCAGCTCGGCTTACCCGCGCCGAAGTAATCGACGTACCTGGTCGGGGAAATTCCGGTGAGGTTGAATTCGTTCTTTTCCAGCACGACGGCGAACTTTATGTCTCCGTCGGCTCTGACCATACCGAGAACGACGTCGAGGCTTACGGCGTAACGGTCGCGAAGCAAATGTGCGACAAGCCGGTGGCAACCAAGGCGTGGCCCTTCAGCGAGGTTGCGCCTCACTGGGACCAGATTCATCTCCGTGCGTGGGTCGTCGATAACGGTGAGCGGACGTTGTACCAGCATGGCCAGGTTTCGGCCATGCTCGACCCAGCTGTGCTTCTCGATGGGCTGGCTGAATGTGAGGAAGCGTTCTCCGATGGCACCTTGATGTACAACGGTACCTTCGACGTCATCGGGTCGATTCGATTCGCCCGGCGCCTGGAAGTTGAGATGTATGACCCCGTGCTTGAACGTTCAATCACGCATGGGTATAACATCGAAACGCTGCCGCTCAGAGGCTAAGCGATACGCGTCTGAACTGCAATCACGCCACAACGTCTTGCGCCTGCAAGTGAGCCAAAAATGAAGCCACACATCTATTTCAACAGCAATATCGATTCTCCGGAAGAGTGGAAGGCGGCACTTTCTCAACACTTTCCAGATATGAAGTACTCGGTCGGCGAGGTCTGCGAAGAACCGGATTCAGTGGATGTCGCACTGGTTTGGAAACTTCCGAACCGCGGACTGTCCGACTTCAAGAATCTGAAGGCTGTTCTTTCGCTTGGTGCTGGAATCAATCAACTCGACCCCGACAAGTTGCCAAAGAACGTTCCGCTGGCGCGGCTCGTCGATGATTCGCTCACTCAGACCATGATTGAGTACGCTAAGGCAGCAACCTTCCGCTATCACCGAAAATTCCACCTTTTTGAGAGACAATCGCGGGAAGCACAGTGGGCCTTCCTCCCACCAACGCTTGCGCAGGCGACGTCTGTCGGTGTCCTAGGGCTTGGCGAGCTCGGCGGGGCAATTGCGAAGGCCCTGGCAGGAGAGGGATTCGAAGTGTTGGGTTGGAGCCGAACGCAGAAAGACGTATTCGGAGTTGCAACCTACTCCGGCAAAGAAGTTCTGTCCGACATGCTGGCAAACTCGGACATCATCATCAACGTGCTCCCGCTGACGGAAGACACTCGGTCTATCCTCAATCGTAATTTCTTCGCTCAGTGCAAACGAGGTGCTTGCATCATAAACATGGGGCGCGGACATCATCTGGTGGACGCAGACCTTCTCGCCGCTATTGACGCAGGGCAGATTCAAGCAGCGACGCTGGACGTAGCCACGGTCGAACCGCTCCCCCCCGCTCATCCGTTCTGGGGACATCCCGCTATCTTGATGACCCCTCACGTGGCAGGTATATCGACACCGGAAACTGCGTCAATTGCAGTCGCGCAGAATATACGGCGTGCAATCAAAGGCGAGCCGCTCGCGCAACAGGTCGACCTTTCTCGGGGCTACTAGACTGCTGCCTTGAGAGGGCATTGAGCTTTCGCAATCACTATGCCGTTTAGAGGCGACATTGAGCACTCGATACCAATGTCGCCTCTGCTTCAGAGAACTGAAGCGTCGACTCCGGATTCAGCGAGATAAACCGCCCGCAAATCGTCAACAAAGGCTTGTGTTACATCCGTTCGGCGAGGCGCCTTCCGGGTCGCCATGTGAAACATTACGTCATGCGAAAGCAGCTGCTTGCTTGGAGCGCGAAGCAAACCTTGCTTCACATAGGGTTCCGCGTAGTGATTCGGCAGGTAGCCGATATACTTCCCTGACATGATTAAAAGCGCCGCCGCTTCCATGTTCTCAGCCAAAGGACCGGCCGTTACGCCCGGGTTGCAGGAAAAATAGTTTGCTTCGGGTACCGGATATCTCCGATGGACCCAAACCAAATCGGTTAGCTCGGCTTCTGTCGCATTACATCGTCCGAACAACGGATGACCGGTGCCACAATATGCCGTCTGCTTCTCCATGAATAGCGGTACGTATTCCAGCAACGGAGCTCGGTGCCAGAAATATCCGATTGCCACATCTATGGCTCCGGAAAATACCTCCTGTTCAATCTCGCCCGGCGACTTAACAATCACTGAGAGATGGACAGCCTGGTCGCGTCCAAGAAACCGCTGAATCGCTTGGCTCAACAGGGCATTCTGTTTCAGTTCGGCATGACCAATGATGCATATGGTCAGGTTACCAACCAGCTTTTTGTCTAGATTCCGCGACTCAGTCGAAAAGTTGTCGATTGCATCAAGAAGCTTGCGAGCCGACTCAGCGAAGCGCTCACCACGGCCGGTCAAGGAGAAACCACTGCGCCCACGCTCACAAAGGCGAAATCCTAATCGAGTTTCCAAAGTGGTCAATTGAGAACTGATTGCTGGCTGACTAACATTCAACGTAACTTGCGCAGCGGTCACGCCCCGCGCGTCTACAACGGCCAGGAATGTGCGAATCAAGCGAAGGTCGAGGTCCGAGACGTTCGATATCATGGGTTTAGGTTCTTACAGCTTACTGCTGCTGTCTTCGATTCGAGACAGGTGGCCCTCGTTCAGAGGAAGGTCGCTTCGGCGATTGGCTCTGGCGTCAGCGTGGGCGCCGCAAAAGACGTTCTAGCAAGTCCGTCTTCATCCGGGAGACAGCGCTCCGTTGGTCGTGAGAAAAAACCCGCTGGAAGCGACTTGAAGGGTTTCCCTGACTGTTGCCCAGCGCGGCTTCATAGGCACAAACTGTCAGGTCATCGTCAGTGCAACGCGAAGTTTCAATCACATCGAGAAGCAAACTTGTGATGGGCGAGTAAGACGGTAGACGACACATGAATCCTCCAGGGAGGGTGCCTTGACTATTAAGCGTGGACTCAACGTAAGGCCTTTTCCAGAACTCGGCCTTCTACATCCAGTTCCACGCTTCCATAATTTACCTCGCCAAAAAAAGAAGCCATCTTCGGTCGTGCACATTATGTGGCGCATCCCTCAGACTGCGATGCTGTACTGCGAATTCGGGTGCAATTTATCGGCATCACCGCTGCGAACGAGCACGCACGTGAGGTACAGGACCGGCATCGAGAATCTAAGATTAGACCGAGGCCGCTTCGACCAGCAAGTCGTTGTCGGACGCACACGGTAGTCACTTTGAGGCGTCCCGACGAAGCGCACGTCGAATTTCTGCAGAGCCGGCAAATGACGTGGCTGGCAGCTTAGCGAACAGCGTCGACGTAGCTAGTCTAGACAGAGGAACAGGTGTTCTGCACTTATCCCAGATTCGTTTATAGTTATTAGACCGGGCGCGTCCTGTTAAACCGGGGGGGCAATCGTGAAGCGAGCCGTCGTATGGGCCGTTGCCGTCGCTCTGTTTTCGGCGGCACGCGCCGAGACCGTTCTAGAAACTCTTGCGCAAACCTGACCTGCCCCGGGTTTAGTCTGATGTACTTTTATGCCGTTGGCAACCGCGATCGAGGGCCATCTTGCGCTTTACCGTGACCCTGAGTCGTGCGCGACATGGAGAGAGCGCAGCGGCTGCGCAATCGCTCGCTTTCAAGTTATCCAATCGGAAAAAGGCAATAGACCTGCATATGACAATGTATGCTCGCCCAGCTGTAAGGGATGTTTGTCGAGTTGACGGAAGAGAGTGTGACCGATTTCGAAACGGGGAGTGAAAGATGAGCAGGGTGCTCGAGACCCAACGCAGCGCGGCAGAGGAGCCGGAGCGCAAGGCGACGCCGCACACAGCTGTACTCGACCCGGAACGCCGCAAGGACACCGGCCTTAAGTCGGGCCTGATTGCGGAGAAGGATGCTCTGTACATGGCGCACTACCAAGGCACTGTATTCCACGGACACTCATGGCTGCCTTCCCTGCGCCTCGGCACTTTTATGACGCAACAGTCTCGGCCGCCTTCACACATTGATCGCACCCTGATACTCGGCAGTATCGCCGAGCTCATCTTGAGTAGCCAGATTACATGAAGACCCGTGCGCCTCAGGCATAGAAGCAAAAAAGCCCCTCAGGCTTCCATCGCGAGGGGCTTCCTTTCCAGTGGTCCGGTTTAGAGAGCGGCGTCCTTCAGCTTCTTCAGCGGGCGTATTTTCAGACGCACCGAAGCGGGCTTGGCGGCAAACCACTTGTCTTCACCCGTGAACGGGTCCTTGCCGAAGCGCTTCTTCTTTGCCGGCACGTCCTGGGCGACAACCTTCAGCAGACCCGGCAGCGTGAACACCTTCGCGCCCTTCTTGTGGACCGACGCGAGCACCGTTTCTTCCAGCGCTGCCATCAAAGCCTTCGCCGC
>Ga0310811_10006122_pt1 | contig 15337 bp, 9 predicted proteins | sample YCmetagenome_FD_207642 | JGI IMG/M metagenome (GOLD analysis project Ga0310811, IMG submission 207642) | Soil microbial communities from experimental microcosm in Duke University, North Carolina, United States - YC | ecosystem: Engineered > Artificial ecosystem > Soil microcosm > Unclassified ...
TTACTTATTATGGTGCGGATGGTCCGAAGCGGTTTGAGGTGCTGGTGAATGGGCGGAAGATTGCCGGTATTGAGGTTGCCGCGGGTGGAGAGCATGAATTCAAAGACTATGTGGTCGGGCTTCCGGAGGACCTGGGGATGGAGAAGGGGCTTACTGTGGTGTTTAGAGCGGTGGAAGGGTCTTCCGTGCCGGGGATCTACGAGTTGAGGCTGTTAAGAAAATAAATAGATATATTCTGCAATCGGGTTAAAAAAAGTATAAATAAATTAGATTTATGAAAAGATGCTTGCTATTATTTGGCCTTTCTTTCTTTTCTTTAGCAGGTTTCGCGCAGGATAACAATTTTTACATTTACCTCTGTCTGGGACAATCGAATATGGAAGGGAATGCGCGGTTCGAGGCGCAGGATACGGTGGTTGACAAGCGGTTTCAGGTGCTGGCGGCGGTCGACTGTCCCGATCTGGGCAGGGTGAAAGGGTCGTGGTATACTGCTGTTCCGCCGCTGTGCCGGTGCAGGACGGGGCTGACGCCGGCGGACTATTTCGGAAGGACTTTGGTTGAGCATCTTCCGGCGAATGTGCGGGTAGGGGTGATCAATGTGGCGGTTGGCGGGTGTAAGATCGAGTTATTCGACAAGGACAAACAAACCTCCTATATTGCCAATGCGCCTTCGTGGATGAAGAATGCGTTAAAGCAATACGATGACGATCCGTACGGCCGGCTGGTGGAGATGGCGATGCTGGCGCAACAGCAGGGCGTGATCAAAGGAATATTGCTGCACCAGGGGGAGTCGAATACCGGGGACAGTCTGTGGCCGGCAAAGGTTAAGACCGTATATGAGCACCTGCTGGCCGATCTGCATCTCAGTGCGGAATCGATACCGTTGCTGGCGGGAGAGGTCGTGGGGGCGGATCAGCAGGGGAAGTGCGCCAGCATGAACCGTATTATTGCCATGCTGCCGCAGGTGATGCCGACTGCGCATGTAATTTCTTCGGAAGGGTGTTCGGCGGGACCGGATCATTTGCATTTTGATGCGGCAGGGTATAGGGAGTTGGGGACGAGGTACGGAAAGGAGATGCTTTCATTAATGGGAATCCACCTTTAAACAAAATACATATGCGTTCGAACTGTCTTCACAGGCAGGGCTGGCTAAGTGCCGGCCTGGGTGTCTGCTGTCTCTTGTTTTGCCTGGTTGCTTTCGGGCAGCCGCTGGCCGTCAATGATTCGGGATATTTTGAGAAGCCGGGTGTAAACGTCATGGTATTCAGCAGTCAGTACAATGGGATGTTCTTCGACGAAAAGACGGCGGGTATCGAGCTGATCCATCACGGCGTTAGAACCTCGACCGGCGGCGCGATCCGGCTGCAGAATACGCCCGAGCAGTGGGACCTGATACCGGTCCTGGTGAGCAGGAAAGTGGACAAGGAGAAAGGCAGTATCGAGGCGGTGTTGAAATATACGGCGTATGACTTTGTGTCGCGGGTGGTGGTATCGGCGAAGGATAAGGGCGTCGAGATAAGCGTTTATCTGGACCAGCCTGTACCGGATAAGCTGACAGGGAATGCGGGGTTCAATCTCGAATTCCTGCCTTCGGCGTATTTTGAGAAGAGCTATTATGCGGACGGGAAGCCGGGTGTGTTTCCGTTGTATCCTTCGAGTCCGACGCGAATAGAGCCTGCCAGCAGGAAGATACCGCAGTTTGGCGGGCATACGACATTCGACGACAGGGGGAGGAAGGAGTTCATCGTGCCTGGACCGCTTGCGACGGGGCGGTCGCTGGTGCTGGCGCCGGAGGACCCGGAGCGGGAGGTGACTATAAGGTGTGCCGATGGGGAGCTGCAGTTGTTCGACGGGCGCAATCTTGGGCAGAACGGATGGTTCATTGTGCGCAGCCTGCTGCCTGCCGGGAAGACGGGAAAGGTGCTGAGCTGGTATCTGGAGCCGAATGCTGTGCCGGGATGGCGGCGGAAGCCTGTGATACAGTTCTCTCAGGTCGGGTACAGGCCACAGCAGGAGAAGGTTGCGGTGATAGAGCTGGATAAGGCGGACGCGGCATTGGCCGGTGCGTCTCTTCATCGGGTAACTCCGGAGGGAAAGGACGTGGTAGCGTTGCAGGGTGGGGTCAAGTCCTGGGGCCGGTGGCTCCGGTATAACTATGCGAAATTTGATTTTTCCTCGGTGAAGGAGCCGGGGGTGTATTATATAGAATATGGGGGACAGCGGACGAATTCCTTTAGCATTGGTGCGGATGTATATAACGATATCTGGCATCCTACTTTGGATGTATGGTTCCCGGTGCAGATGGATCATATGGAAGTGAATGAGGCTTACCGGGTATGGCATGGCGTTCCGTTCATGGATGATGCGCTGCAGGCGCCGGTCAATCACCAGCATTTCGACGGATATAGCATGGGGGCGTCTACGCAGACGAAGTACAAGCCGCTGGAGCGGATCCCTGGGCTGGCGACGGGCGGATGGTTCGACGCGGGCGACTTCGATATCCAGACGGGGTCACACTGTGATGCCGTGCTCGCGATGGTGGATGCCTGGGAGAGGTTTGGGTTGCGCCGGGATGAAACCTTTGTCGACTATCCGACGCATTATGTCGATATCCATCGTCCGGACGGTATGCCCGATCTGTTGCAGCAGATAAAGCACGGGACGCTGAATATGGTGGCCCAGGTAAAGAATATCGGCCATCCGGTGCGGGGTATCGTTGTGCCCAATCTGCACCAGTATCATCATTTGGGGGATGCGGTGAATGAGACGGATAATCTGCCTTATAATGCTTCGCTGCAGCCTTATGAGACGGACGGGAAGTCGAGCGGTACGATGGATGACCGGTGGGCGTTTACCGAACGGAATGTTTTTCTGGATTATTATACGGCGGCGGCGCTGGCGGCGGCGAGCAGGGCGCTGAAGGGTTTTGATGACACGCTGGCCGGGCAGAGTCTGTATTATGCCCGGCAGTTGTGGAGGGAAGATGACAGTATTTCGCGTTCGGATACTTCGCGTTTTGGCACTCAGTTCCGGAGGAATCTCAAGTTGACGGCTGCACTGCAGTTGTATATTACGACGAAGGAGGAAGAGTATGGGAAGGCCTTTAAAGAAGTTATCTGGGGGACGCTGGACCGGTCGGTTGGTTTTGGTATGCTGGCGGCCCTGCAGGCGTGTTCGTATATGGATGAAGCGTATAAGCAACGGCTGAAGGAATATGTTGTTCGTTATAAGGCCACCTGTGATGCGCTGGTTCGGCAGAATCCTTATGGCGTGCCGATGGCGACGGGGGGCTGGGGTGGAAATGGGGGTATTGTTAACTGGGCTATTACGAATTACTACGCGCAACGGGTGTTCCCGGATGTGATGGGAGCTGAGTATGTCAATAAAGGGCTCGATTATCTTTTTGGGTGTCATCCGTATTCGAATGTGTCTTTTGTGTCGGCGGTGGGGACGCATTCGAAGAGGATCACGTATGGGAATAACCGGGCGGATTTTAGTTATATAGCTGGTGGGGTGGTGCCCGGGATACTGATCCTGAAGCCGGATTTCCCTGAGAATAAGGAGGACTGGCCGTTCTTCTGGGGGGAGAATGAGGTGACGGTAGGGATCTGTGCGAATTACATTTTTTTGGGGGCTGCTGCCGAGGGTCTCAAGTAAATATAAAGTAAAGGGGAGCTTCGTATGCTCCCCTTTAAGTGCTTTGATTATTTATTTTGGAAGAGGAGGGGCGCGAGCTGGTAGAGGCTGCGTCTCCAGGTGAGGAACTCGTGCGCTGTGTTTTCCGACACGAAAGATACTGCGTTAAAGCCCGCCATTTTTAGCGAATCCGTTGCTTTTGTGACCCGGTCGGGATTCTCGCGGCTGCCGCAGCTGGTGAAGATGAGGTTGGGTTTGGATTTGTCTTTGAGTTCTTCGGGTGTATAGATGCCGCCGCTAAGTAGGGCGTACTGGGAGAAGATCTCCGGTTTGTTCAGGGTTATGGTGTGGGTTTCCATGCCGCCCATGGACAGGCCTGCCATGGCTCTGTTCCGGCGGTTGGCGAGTGTGCGGAAATGGGCGTCCACGTAGGGGACCAGTTCTTCGGTGAGGACGGTCTGAAATGTATCGATCTTAAATTCCTTCATGTGGCCGAAGCGCAGTTGGTTCGTGATACCGTAGGTCATTACGATGATGAAGGGTTTGATCTTTCCGTCGGCGATAAGGTTATCCATGATGAGGTTGGCGCGGCCCTGGTTGCTCCATGCGGTCTCGTCTTCGCCCCAGCCGTGCTGGAGGTACAGGACGGGGTAGCGTTGTTTTTCGTTCTTGTTGTAGTCCGGGGGCGTGTAGACAAATGCCCTGCGGGAGGTGTTGGTGCTTTTGGAAGGGAATAGTATTTGGACGACGTTGCCGTGGGGCACGTCTTTCAATGCATAAAAATCCTGGTCGTGTGCTGGGATCTCGATGCCGCTCTCCCAGCGGGTGGAGCCGTAGAAGTTGAGGGTGCCGGGATCGTTGAAGATGCCGCCGTCGACGGTGACGTGGTAGTAGTGGAAGCCTTCGTCCATCGGACCGCCGGTGGTACCGGTAAAGAAGCCGTCCGCTCCTTTTGTGAGGACTGTGCCGCCTTTGCCGCCGAGTCCGAGGCTTACCCTGACGCTGTCTGCCTTTGGCGCGGCTATTCTGAACCGGGCGTAGCCCTGGGAATTTACTTGTGGGTATTGTTGTCCGGGCTGGTTGAGCTCTGATGGTTTGAAGTCGTCTTTGATGTCCTGGGCCGTGCAGATGCTGCCTGCAAGTACGGTCAGGGAAGAGAGAAGGATGTGGTTAAATTTCATTGATTGTGTATTTTATCAAATTTATAGGTGTCATTAGTTGGACCAGGGATGTTTTGATGATATTTATAGCACAAATGTTAATTACTTATCCCAGAATACTCTTGCCGTCAGGTTATCCTGTCCTCCCATTGCCTGGACTGCCGCGAGGTAGTTCGTTTTGTTATTGGAAAGTTCGTAGTCGGGGTAGGATAGTCTGCGGATAAACCCGCCACCGAGATTGTTATTTGACAGGTTGGGGCTCAGGGTGGGGTAGCCGGTTCTGCGGAAATTGGACCAGGCTTCCGTCCCATTGGTGAGGTTGGCTATCCAGTACTGGGTATTGATGAGTTGGAGAGCGGTAGCGGCATTATATGCGACCGCGGGATCGGTCAGGTAGGTAGTTTTTGCGGATGCGGAAATAGTACCGCCGTTGGGATAAAGGGCATAGGTGTCCATATCAGCGGTGATCCCGCTTTCATAATAGGTTTGCGCTGCGGCGTCACCGCCTGCAATCCAGCCTCTTTTTGCGGCCTCGGCCAGCAACAGGGATGTTTGGGCATAGGTGACCCAAAAGGTGGGGGCGGTCTGGGATGCGACGCATTTTACGTTGAGTTGCGAATAGTTATAACCGCCGCCTCTTGTGCCCCGGTATGGAGGGTTCGCGAGTGCGTCACTGATAACACCTATGGGCACGCCATATTGATCGGCGATGGCAAGGTCGGGGTTGGGATCTGCCAGTGGATTGTTCGGGTCGGCGAACTTTGCAACGATAAATGGGCTGCGGGGGTCGCTGGTTGCCTTCAATTGGTTGACAAAGGGCTCCGCGGCATAGTAAAAGCGTGGGTTGTTATTGACGAGACCGACGTTCAGGACATTGGTCGCGACGGTGCCGTCATATTTTACGTATACATTGTCGGCGTTGGATGTCATTACACCACCGGTAAAGGCTTCTGATGCCAGGGCCTGGGCCTTTGTTGGATTGACCTTTGAATAGCGCATTCCCAGTCTTAACAACAGGGAATATCCGAGTTTTTTCCATTTCGCGACCTGGGTTGCGGCCGAGGTAATAGGTGTAGCCGCGTTCTTACCGAAGAACAGGTCAGCGGAAACATAGTCACCGGCCGGATTTAGGGCGGTGGTAGCCTCCCTGATCTCTTTTTCAAGGTCGGCATAAATGGCGGCATCGTCGTCATATTTTGGGTAAAAAATGGCGTCGGTGTATGCCTTTCCGGCATCGAAATAAGGGACATCCCCGTATTCGTCTACCAGACCCATGAAGGCCTGGGCCTTCCATATGCGGATCATGCTGAGCAGGTTGACGGAGTTTGTATTGCCTTTCAGTATGGCGATTGCCTGAATCAGGCTTTTGAGGCCTCCGGTCACAGGGTTGTTCAGCGGCGCCGAGCCGGTATAGGATGCGTCCCACCTGCCGTTGTTGAAGTTGTCTATGTCCGCGTTGAAATTAGGACCGAGGGTCGCACCGGCGTTGAACGGATTTACAAATTGCTGAGCAATTGTATTTTCGGTTTCCCAGCCTGCTCCGGTAAATGAGCGTTCCGCCCCTGCAAATAAAAGCGCCGGATCGATAGTCGTTACGGCATAGGGGTCTGTATTTATCTTTACAAAATTCTTGTCGCATCCGGCGGAAAGGAGGAGGGCACTGGCAAGGATCGATATGTTGAATATTTTTGTCATAATTAGAACTTTACATTTAAACTAAGATTGAAGCTGCGGGTGGTCGGCAATGATGAGTTCTCATAGCCTGTTCTGATGTCTCCTGAGGACTGTATGGCTTCGGGGTCGAGGCCCGGAAGATCCTTATGAAGTATAGCCACGTTGCGTACGGACCCGGACAGGCTAAGTCCCTTGCAGAATTTAAGGTAAGTGGCTTTTTTCATGAGATCGGTGAAGTTATAGGTGAGCGAAATACTTCTCAGTTTGACAAAATCGGATTTGAATACGAACGGGTCGCCGATCTGAAGGTTCCGGTAGTCGGCATAGAATCCCTGCAGGTCGGTGACCGCGACTGTATTTGCCTGACCGGTGCCCTGGTTGATGCCTGGAAACACGATTCCGTTCTCTCCGTCCCGGCGGCCTACGAGTGAGGCTTTCGATAACCCTTGCCTCAGTGTATTCAGGGCCGTGGAGGACATTACCTTTCCGCCGAATTTGTAGTCTATGAATACCCCGAGGCTGAGGTTCCTGTATGTAAAATAGTTGGTCCATCCGCCGGTAAACTTTGGTATGGCGCTGCCCACGGGTCTGTAGTCGGGAGTTGCAAGAAGGCGGCCGGCGGCGCTGACGAGGATATTGTTCTTGTCGTCCCTGAGGTATGTTCTTGTATACAATTGGTTCATGGGCAGCCCTACGGTATAGTGTATCTGCCCGAGAAATTCGTTGCCGGTGCCGTTGAAATACAGTAAAAGGAAGTCGTTGACACCCGGTGAAATGGCCAATACTTTTGTGGAGAGGTATGAATTATTCCATGAACTGGTCCAGCTGAACCGGGTGGTCCTTATGGGTGTAATCTCCAGCAGGGTCTCCAGACCACTGTTCCTCAATGATGCCAGGTTGGCCTTGGAGTTGGTATAGCCTGAGGTGTTGGAAAGGGTGACTGACAATACCTGGTCGGTGGTTACCTTTCTGAAGGCCGATACGTCGAGATGGACTTTGTTGTTGAACATGCGTAGTTCCAGTCCGACTTCTTTTTCGTCTGTTCTGAATGGTGTCAGTGAGGCGTTCGGGGCATTGCCACCGGTGATGGTCGCCGTGGTCTGGCCGTTGAAAGGATTTGGTGAGATGGTATAGTTCAGGAGGCCTTCATAGTTGCTAACACCGTTGGCGCTACCTGTCTTCGATCCCGCCACTCTCAGTTTGCCAAAATTCAACCAGGCAAGGTTCGGCAGTAATTGGGAGAATATGAAACTACCGGATACTGAGGGGTAAAAAACATGGTTGTTTCGGGGGTTGTAGACGGAGAACCAGTCTTCCCTGCCTGTGACATTGATGTATAAGAGGCGTTTGAATCCTATTTCCGCCAGGCCATAGAGGGAGTTTACGCGACTTTTTCCGTACGTGTATGTCTGGGTCTTGACGTTGCCGTTGGCGATCGAATAGAGGTCTTTGACCACGAAATTGGCGGAGGTGCCAGTCAGGTTATTGCCTTCGGAAGTGAATGTGTTGCCACCGGCGCTGACGTCGAACGAGAATTTCTTAAACTCTTTGCTGGCGCCCACCAGGAAGTCCGCGTTGACTTCGGTGCTCTTGGCCTCGGATATGCTGTAAGAGCCTTTATAGGTGCCATCAGCGTTGGTTGGTACGCTGGTGCCGACGCCATAAGGCACATGAAATTCGTTGTTGTTTACGGAATAGTTGTAGTTGTACCTGCCCTGCAGGAATAACCAATCGGTAAAGTCGTATCGTAGTGTAGCTGTCCCCAGTATCCGGTCCCGGTTGTTTACCCAATTCTGGCCGGCCTGATTGGCGTAGTAGGGGTTGAGGACCGTTCCCTGGAATCCTGAGGTTTGATTTTCCGTCAAATTGGCCGGATTGACTGCGCTGTTTTTGAGGGCCGATGTAGGGGTCGAGAGTGCCAGTCTGGTGAAGAAGTTGACGGAACCTGCACCCTGTGTGCCTACCTGTGGCGGGTTGCTTTGTATCTCGTTTGCCCAGTTGATGTTTACGGCCAGTTTGAGTTTCTCGGTGATGTTCTGATTAACCCCTAAATTGAAGATCTTCTTTTTGTATTCGTCTCTGGGTTCGATGCCCTTTGCATCGGAATTGGCAAAGGAGACCCGGAAACTGCCTTTTGGTCCGCCTCCGGACAGGGCGACCGTATTGGTAAAATTGGCTGCTGTCTGCAGGTAGTCGAAAAGCCTGTTCTGGTAGGCGGAATAGGGCTGAAGGGAGCCGTCGAAGATCGGCGTCGGTGTGCCGTCCAGTTTAGCACCCCACCCGAACTGACCGTTGCCGGCCGCCGATGCCTGTGAGGTTGGCTTTTGTCCTCCTGTTCCCTCTCCGTATACGGTCTGGAACTGGTCCATATAATTCAGCGCTCTTTGCAGTGTATAGCTGGAGGTATATTCAACTCCTATACCGGAGTTTTTCGAACCCGATTTCGTGGTGATGATGATCGCACCCGCTGCAGCCCTCGATCCATACAGTGCAGACGCGGTGGATCCTTTCAGAACGGTCATGCTTTCAATATCATCCGGATTGACCACCTGAAGGTTGTCGCCCTGGTCGCGCTGATTTCCGCCGCCATCCGCGCCTCTTGGGCCCTGGTCCATGGGAAGGCCGTTGACTACGATCAGGGGTGAGTTGGTCGATCCGGAGAACCCTACCTGTCCCCGCAGTCGTATCTGTGTACTGGAACCGGCGCCGGCTGCCGGGGGCGTAATATTCAGGCCTGCCACTCTTCCTTCAAGGGATTCTCCAATATTCGTCGTTCTGTTGGTGATGAGTTCGTCTGTTTTTACCGAGGTTGCTGCATAGCCCAGTTTCCTTTCCTGCTTCTTTATACCGAGCGCTGTTACAATTATAACGTCGAGTTCTTTACGATTACCTCTGGTCAGCTCTATTGTAATATCGGTTCTTCCTTCAACGGCTATTTCCATCGTTGCAAAACCGATATGGCTTACGACGACGATGCCGTTGGGAGCGCCTGGCAGGCTGAAATGTCCTGAGCTATTCGTGACTGCAGATCGTGAGGTGCCTTTTATCGTAACCGTTGCGCCGGCAACCGGCCTTTTTTCGTCGTTCAGGACTGTTCCTGTAACGGTCTGGGCCTGTGCCCTGCCAACGAGGGCGAGGAGAAGAAAAGATAACAGATAGCTGATCAGATACCGCTGGTAGGTGGGTTGGCGATGTTTTTTCATATTGCAAGTCGTTTTGGAGTAAACCGATAATGCAAAATAAGTGTCATTTAGACAAAAAACTTCCACAATAGAACTTTGTTGAATAGTGTAAATGTTTCTGAAATATATTTCATTCCTTTATAGAGAGGCCGGTCGGGCGCTTCTCCGAGTTCTGATAAAACAGTAATAGCATGTCCAGATATCTTTTGTCTCTTATTATTGCCCTGAGTATCTGCGTTTCTTCCAAATGTCAGCGGGTGCAGATCAGTAAGGAGGAATTGATCGCTCTGACGCCGGAATGGAACGGGGAGCGCTTCCCTGACGGGAGACCCAGGGTGAGCGACGATATTATCCGTAGAATGCGGTCGGTTAGCGTGGAGGAGGCGTGGGCCACTATGAGGAACGCCGGCTACGGTTATCAGGTGGCGGATGGCTGGCAGATCATCAATCCCGACAGCGTATTGGTGGGCCGCGCGGTAACGGCAACCTTTCTGCCGGGCCGTCCCGATGTCTGGAAGGCGGTCGACTCAATGGGTAAAAAGGAGGGGAGAAGGGCCCAGAATGTATGGGCCGTGGAGATGCTGGTGAAAGGCGACGTGTACGTGGTCGACCAGTTCGGGGCAAAAAGGAACGGGCCTACGATCGGCGACAATGTGGGTAATGCGATCTATGCCAGGACCGGCAATGGGATAGTCTATGATGGCGCCATCAGGGATCTGGAGGGGCTGAAGGAGATCGGGGGATTTACTTCGTACTATACCAGTTATGACCCGTCTTATCATAATCCCGGCACGGGAAAGAATCAGGATCTGACGACTATGATCGCGGGGATCAACCGTCCTACGCGGATAAGGACGGTGACTGTAATGCCCGGGGATATCGTTCTCGGGAAGACTGGTGTGGTGGTTTTTATTCCACCCCAACTGGCCGAGCGGGTGGTTAAGACGTCGGAGATCGTTCGTTTGCGCGATCAGTTCGGCCATTTGCGTCTCAAAGAAGGGAAATATACGGCCGGGCAGATAGACGCGCGCTGGACGGACGAGATCGAGAAGGATTTTTCGAGGTGGCTGAACGACCATATCAACGAGTTGCCGGTAGGGAAGGAGCAGATACAGGAATACCTTAAAGAGAGGACCTGGTAAAAACGATTTAGCGTAATAAACTATTAAAGATGTCCAATACAAGAAGATCCTTTTTAGCTAAGGCTGCGATTGCCACTGCCATATCGCCGTTTGCCACATTGAGTAAAGGTTTTGGCCAGGGCCTTGAAAATTCGCTTGAAAGAACGCCCCGGCATTCCAGCCCTTCGGACCTGAAGATCACCGACGTCAAATGCGGGTATTCGGGGGGAGGGCTATTTGTGAAGATATTTACCAACCAGGATATATGGGGTTCCGGGGAGGCGGTGGATGCGGTCGGGGGTACGTACTATCTGGTTCAGCAGCTGGGCCGTAGACTGAGGGGGAGAAGTCCCCTGACCCCCAACCGGATCTTTGAGGAGTTTCGCAAGGGCGCATTCTTTGGCGGCGCGCAATCGGGGGTGTATGTGGCTGTTCTGAGTGCATTTGATGCCGCGTTATGGGATCTCTGTGGAAAGGCGCTGGGAATACCGGTGCACCAGTTGTTAGGCGGGAAGTTTCGGGACAAGGTGAGGGTATACTGTGACACGGAATTGTACGCGGTCCGGAACCCTAAGCCGGAAGATTATGCGAACGCGGCGATGCAGGCTGTTGGCAATGGATATACGGCCGTCAAGTTCGATATCGATTCGGCGACCGACCCCAATAAATTCGACAGGTACAACTGGACGGCGAGCAATGCCGAGCTGGAGAGAATGTATGAATCCATCGCCGCTGTTCGGAAGGCGGTCGGGCCGCATATCGATATCTGTGTGGACATGCACGGCCGGTACGATGCGCCGACCGGAAGAAAGGTGGCGAAAATGATGGAGCCGTTAAATCTTATGTGGCTGGAAGAGCCGGTGCCTGCGGATAATATAGAGGTTTATAAAACCATCACACAGGAAACCAGTACGCCTATTTGCGGCGGGGAAAATTTTTATCTTGGTTACGGGTACACCCGTATATTGGAACAGGCTGCGATCGATATCATCATGCCGGACCTGCAAAAATGCGGAGGGTTGGGTGAGGGGCAGCGGATAGCGAACCTGGCCAATTTGTATTATACGCCCTTTTCGCCGCATATGGTGGGATCTTTTCTTGGTGCAATGGCAACTGCGCATGTCTGCGCGTCTGTGCCGAACTTCCATATCCTTGAATGGCAGACGCTGAGTGATACTGAACCGAAATGGAAGGAAATAGTCACGTATGATAAGCCATTTATCGAAAAGGGATTTTTGGTCGTATCCGATAAGCCGGGGATTGGCGTAGAGTTAAACCTGGAAGGGTTGAAGAAATACGCGACGCCCAATATTCCGTTCTTCGAATGATCTTAGTGTAAGTTGCGGGTCACCTCGCTGCCAGAGCCGCCCCGGAGCAAGTCCAGATCGGCTCCGAGGTTCGCCTGCTGGACGTGGTCTATATAAAACCTGACGTAGCCCCGGGTTGCCATTGGCGCGGGTTTGGTCCAGGCCGCTCTTCTTCGGGCTGCCTCGGCGTCGGTGATATCCAGATGGAGTCTTCTGTTGTCAACGTCCAGTTCGATCATGTCGCCGTCCTGTACCAGTGCCAGCATACCTCCGATCGCGGATTCCGGAGATACGTGAAGTATGACGGTGCCTGCGGCGGTCCCGCTCATTCTGCCGTCGGAGATGCGTATCATATCTTTGACGCCTTTGCGCAGCAATTTTTCCGGCAGGTCGACATTGCCTACTTCCGGCATGCCCGGATAGCCGACGGGGCCGGCTCCTTTCAGGACAATGACCGAGTTCTCGTCGATATCGAGGTCTGGGTTGTCGATGCGGGCGTGATAGTCTTCTATTGATTCAAATACAACTGCCTTGCCGCGGTGTTTCATGAGGGATTTGGTCGCGGCAGAGGGTTTAATAATCGCGCCGTTCTCGCAGAGGTTTCCTTTTAGCACGACTATGCCTGCCTCCTGCTGAAATGGACTGGCGATGGTTGCGATGACGTCGTGGTTGTAACAGGATGGATTTTTATTGTTCTCGCCGATGGTCTTTCCATTTGCCGTGATGGCGTCCTTGTGTAAATGGTCTGTCAGCTCTTTAATTACTACGGGTAACCCGCCTGCATAGTAAAAGTCTTCCATCAGGTATTTTCCCGAGGGTTTCAGGTTGGCCAGCAGGGGTATTTTTCCGCCGATGGTGTCGAAGTCCTCCAGATCCAATGGAATGCCGATCCTGCCTGCTATTGCAAGCAAATGAAGGATAAAATTGGTCGAGCCGCCGATGGCTGCGTTTACGATAATTGCGTTTTCGAAGGCCTGCCGGGTAAGGATGGTCGACAGTTTTCTGTTATTTTTTACCATTTCGACGATCGTCCGTCCGCTGAGCTGTGCCATTACTTTTTTTCTCGAGTCTACGGCCGGGATCGCGGCAGCCCCCGGTAGCGTCAGGCCCAGTGCTTCGACCATACAGGCCATCGTAGATGCGGTTCCCATCGTCATGCAGTGACCGGCACTTCTCGCCACGCCTATTTCCGCCTCCAGAATATCTTCTGCGGTATAATTTTCCACCAGCATTTTTTCCTTTACCATCCAGTTGAATGACCCGCTGCCGAGGCACTCGCCCCTGAAACGCCCATTTAGCATCGGGCCGCCCGGAACGACGATTGTTGGGAGGTCTACGCTGCAGGCGCCCATGACTGTGGAGGGCGTGGTCTTATCGCAGCCTGTCAGCAACACGATGCCGTCCAGCGGATTGGCGCGAATATTCTCTTCTACGTCCATGCTGGCCAGATTCCTGAACAGCATGGTTGTCGGTCGCATTACCGTCTCGCCCAGCGACGAAACGGGAAATTCGAGGGGAAAGCCGCCCGCATCCAGTACGCCCCGCTTAACAACGTCCGCAAATTCCCTGAGATGGCCGTTGCAGGGTGTTAGTTCGCTCCAGGTATTGCATATTCCGATGACTGGCCTTCCCTCGAAGTAATCATTGGGATATCCCTGGTTGCGGAACCAGGACCGGTGTACAAAACCCATTTTATCCTTGCCTCCGAACCAGTCCTGACTTCTTAAATTCCTGTTATTTGATTCCATATTGCATCGTATCTGAAGTGGCAATTTAAGGATATCGTATGCTGAAAACTACCATTTTATAACTTCGTTGATTTTTATACGAAATATTCAATTAAAATGCATTCCTTTAGTTAGCGCAGCTTATGAATTTATTCGAACTTCAACAGGGAAGTTCCCGGGAATTGCAGTTGTTTCCGCATATTGTAAGCACCGGGTGCAAAAAAAATAACGCCATTCACCTCGAGTCCTTCAGGGAAACGGCGGTAGATTTTTTCCGCATATACAATATTATCGACGGGAAGTATGAGTGGAGCGTAGATGAGGAGAACCTTCAATTGTACCCTGGCGATACGGTGCTGGTACTCCCGGGCCGGAAACTCAGCAGCCCGAAAGGATTTTTGGAAATTGGGGCACTGGCGTGGATCCACTTTAGAATTGATGGTTTTGACCGAACGAAATTTGTTCCGGGGAAATGGAGCAGCCTCGATGAAAGCGAGTGTTATACGATCGGAAATATATTATTGCTGAGCAAGTCTGTTGCTCCATCAAAGGGCTGTGAAGCCGGCCGGGTCCTGGCCTCATTGCAAAGCGAGTTACTCAACCAGGGAATAGCATTTCATACAAGGGTAAATCAGTTACTGGATGAACTTCTGGTAGTAATAGGCCGCGAGCTGGCGAAAGAGGCTAATCCCGGCAGGGACTTTTCGAAGATATTTTTCCAACTGGAACAAAGGCTCCGGGATAATCTGGACAGGCAATGGACGGTGGAAGAAATGGCAGCCACGGTTGGGATGGGCACCACTCTTTTTAACGTCAGGGTAAAGTCATATACCGGATTTACCCCTACCAATTATCTTATCAATTTACGTATTGCGGAAGCCATTAAACTTTTAAGGAAGCCTGAGCTGAACCTCACCGATATTGCGCTCGACACGGGGTTTTGCTCATCCCAGCATTTCTCGACCACTTTTAAAAAGCTTACCGGCTATACTCCGAGTGAATTTAGAAAAAGAAACACAGGGGACACCTAAAAAATATATTATGGATTGTATCATCAGTATCGAGCTAGGTACAAATGCAGTACGGGTTTACGCTTTCGACCTGCAGGGACAAATCATCGGATCGGCCAAAGGTACCTATCCTACCTTTCATCCGAATCCCGACTACAGCGAACAGGATCCCGAGCAGATCTTTATAACGATGCTGTATGTACTGAAGAATCTGCTCAACGAAAAGATCCACTCAAAAAAGCACAAAGTGATATCTATGTGTTTTAGCGCTTCCATGCACAGCCTGCTGGCGGTCGACAGGAACGGCGCGCCTTTGGGCAATCTAATTACCTGGGCGGACAACAGGGGGCAAAAGGAAGCCAGCGTTTTGCAGGGATCGCCGATGGCCGAAGAGATATACAAAGCAACGGGTACGCCTATTCACCCGATGTCGCCCCTTGTGAAAATTGTTTGGCTGAAAAATCAACGCCCTGAGGTCTTTGAGCAAACGAGCAAGTTCATGTCGCTGAAAAGCTATATT
>Ga0310811_10006123_pt1 | contig 15336 bp, 11 predicted proteins | sample YCmetagenome_FD_207642 | JGI IMG/M metagenome (GOLD analysis project Ga0310811, IMG submission 207642) | Soil microbial communities from experimental microcosm in Duke University, North Carolina, United States - YC | ecosystem: Engineered > Artificial ecosystem > Soil microcosm > Unclassified ...
GCCGTCGAGGTCATCCCGACCTGCGCCGACCTCGCCCCGTTCGCCGCGTCCGCGCCGCGTGACGGCGGCCCGCACGCCGTCTGGAGCGGATCCGTCGGGACGTGGTATCGCTTCGACCTCGCACCGCGGCTGGCGGCCGCGCTCGAGCTGCCGCTGACGGTCCTCACGCGCCAGGTCGACGAGGCCCGGGCGATGCTCGGCGGCGCGCCTGCCGACGTGCGCGCCGTCGCCCCCGGCGCGATGGCGGCCGAACTGCACGCCGGCGACATCGGGCTGTGCCTCATCCTCTCCTCCCCGTCGAAGCGGGCCTCGGCGCCGACGCGCTTTGCGGAGTACCTCGCCGCGGGGATGCCGGTCGCCGTGACCCCGGGGGTCGGGGACCTCGACGCGCTTGTCGCGACCCACGACGTCGGCGTCGTCCTGCGCGGCGAGGACGATGCGGCGCTGCGCGAGGCCGCCGCGCGGCTGCGCGCGCTCGCCGCCGACCCGGTCGCGCGCGAGCGCTGTCGCCGGCTCGCGGCGCAGCGCTTCGGCCTGGACTGGGGCACGCGGCGCTATGCCGAGATCTACGCGCGCCTCACGTGCGGCGGCCCCGAGCCCGGTGAGACGGTCCTCACCATCTGCCCGCTCTGCGCCTCCCGGCAGATCGCCGCACTGCCGGGCTACGAGGCCGCGCACCTGCGCCAGTGCCGCGCCTGCGCCTTCGTCTTCGCGGGCCGGCGCCCGAGCACCGAGCAGCTGCGCCGCCAGTACGACGGCTACGGGCTCGCCGACAGCGAGTCCGCGGTGACGGCCAGACGCTACGAGGAGCTGCTCGACGAGTTCGAGGCCTACCGCCGGACGGGGCGCATCCTCGACGTCGGCTGCGGCGAGGGCGGCTTCCTCATGGCCGCCGCGGCGCGCGGCTGGGAGGTCCACGGGACCGAGTCGACCGAGGGCGCGCTCACGCGCAACCGTGCGCGCGGGATCGCGATGACGCTCGCGCCCGCGGCGCCGGGCGACCTCCCGGCCGCGGCGTTCGACGTCGTGACGGCCTTCGAGGTCGTCGAGCATCTCGGCGATCCACGCGCCGAGGCCGCGCTCATCGCCGCGTCGATCCGCGACGGCGGGCTGCTGTACGTCACCACGCCGAACTTCGCCTCCGCGAGCCGGCGGATCCTCGGCGCGGACTGGAACGTCATCGAGTACCCCGAGCATCTCGGCTACTTCACCGTCCCGACGCTCACGCGCTGGCTGCGCGACGCCGGCTTCGCCCCACTGCGCGTGACGACGACGGGGGTCAGCCCCGGCCGGCTCGCCCAGGGGCTGCGGCGCCGGCCGGCCGGCGGGCCGCCACCGCCGCGAGCCGCCGCGGCGACCGGCGACGAGCGGCTGCGCGAGGGCATCGAGCGCTCGCCCGCGCTGCGGATCGCCAAGCGCACGGTCAACGCGGCGCTCGGGGCGCTGCGCGCCGGGGACACGCTGAAGGGGCGCTTCGAGCGAACAGGCAGTGCGCGTTAGCCGCCGCCGGCCGCAGCCGGCGCGGGGTCCGACGCGCGAAGCGTCTCGAAGACGAGCGCGGTCGCGGCGGGCTGGTCGAACCAGGGCGGGCTCTCCAGCGCCCGGATGACGCCTGCGGCCGCGAGGACCAGGAGCGCCGCGAAGGCGAGCAGCATGCCCGGGTCGGTCACGCTGAGCAGGACCGCCATGGCGCACATCCCGGCCTGCCCGGCCGCCAGCAGCGCCGCCACGGACTGGGGCGTCCCGAGCCGCGCGCGCAGCCGGTGCGTCAGATGGTCGCGGCCGCCGGTGAGCAGCGGGCGGCCACCGCGGCGGCGCGACACGGTGACGAGCGTCGTGTCGAGGATGACGAGCCCGACGATCGAGGCTGCCGCGGCGAGCCCCGCCGGGCCGTGCAGGGCGTCGGACGCGGCGTTCATCGACACGCCGGCGAGCAGGAGCCCGAGCGGCATGCTGCCGCCGTCGCCCATGAAGATCCGCGAGGGGCGCGCGAGGTTGCGGGGGAGAAAGCCCGCGCATGCGCCCGCGACGGCGAAGCACAGCACCGCGAGCGCCGGGTCGGCGCTCAGCGCCGCGAGCACGCCCGCACCGGCGGCGGCGATGGCGCCGACGGTCGCGGCCGCCCCGTCCATGTTGTCCATGAGGTTGACCGCGTTGATGACCCCGGCGACCCAGAAGCACGTGAGGAGGAGATCGAGCACCGGGCTGCCGAAGACGGCCCACCCGTGGCCGGTCGCGTAGAGCAGCGCCCCGATGCCGATCTCGATCGCGAGACGCATGTAGGGCGAGAGGTTGCGCCGGTCGTCGATCGTGCCGACCACCCAGAGGCCGGCGGCGCAGGCGACGAGCACCGAGGAGCGGCCCGTTGCGCCCCCGAAGATCAGCGCCGCGGCGAGCGCCCCGATCATGACGGCCGAGCCGCCGAGATACGGCGTCGGGCGGCCGTGGCCCTTGTAGCCGACGGGGCGGTCGAGGAACCCCGTCGCGCGCGCCACGACGATCGCGAGCGGCGTGACGAGCCAGGTGAGCGCCGCTGCGAGGGCGAACGCCGCGAACAGCGCCGGATCAGCCGGCATGGATCATGACGTCGGGCGCGAGGCCCGCGCGCTGATGGGCGACGACGTCGTCGATCGCGTTGTCGATCGTGCGGCGGGCGCGCCAGCCGGTCAGCGTCTCGAGCGCCGTCGTCACCGGCCGGCGGCTGCCGAGCTCCTCGAAGCCCGAGGCGTACGCGTCCTCGTAGGCGACGTGCTCGACGGCGCTGCCCGATCCGGTGCGGGCGATGACGCGCTGCGCGAGATCGGCGATGGCGACGGGCACCGACGACCCGACGTTGTAGGCGTTGCCGATCGCGCCCTCGTTCTCGCAGAGCAGGAGGAGGGCCCGCACGGTGTCGAACACATGGGTGAAGCAGCGCGTCTGCTTGCCGTCGCCGTAGATCGTGAGGTTCTCGCCCTCGAGCGCCTGCGAGACGAAGCGCGGCAGCACCATGCCGTAGCGGCCGGTCTGACGCGGGCCGACGGTGTTGAAGAGGCGCACGACGACGACCTCGGCGCCCTGCTCGGCGTGGTAGGCGTGGGCGACCGCCTCCCCGAAGCACTTCGCGATCGCGTAGGACCAGCGCGATCGCGCCGGCGAGCCGATCACGAGGTCGGCGTCCTCGGACAAGAGGCCCGAGCGCTTGCCGTAGACCTCCGACGTCGAGGTGAAGAGCACGCGCCGCCCGCGCCGGGCCGCCGCGGCCATGACGACGTCCGTCCCGCGCACGTGGTCCAGCAGCGTCTCGAGCGGGCCGTCGACGACGAGCTGCACGCCGACGGTCGAGGCGAGGTGCAGGCAGATGTCGGCCTCGCGCATGCAGTCGTCGACGAGATCGGCGTCGGTGACCGAGCCCTCGACGAACCGCACGCGGCCGGCGTCGACGTGGCGCTCGATGTTCTCCAGACGGCCGGTGCTGAGGTCGTCGAGGACCGACACGTCGTGGCCCGCCTTCGTCAGCGCGTCGCACAGATGCGAGCCGATGAATCCCGAGCCGCCGGTGATGAGGTACCTCATGCCGACACCGCGACGTTCGCGACGCCGGCGGCGACCGTCGCCCGCAACCCCTCGGCGAGGGCGATGCGCGGCTCGTAGCCGAGGTCGGCGCGGGCGGCGCCGATGTCGGCGAGCGAGTGGCGGACCTCGCCGGGACGCGGCGCAGCGTGGACCGGCACGACGCGGCTGCCCATCTGGCGGCCGAGCTCGCGGGCCAGCTCGTTGAGCGTTATGCGCTCGTTGCAGGCGATGTTGTAGACCCCGCCGGCGGCCGACGCCGACTCCAGCGCGCGGACGTTCGCGTCGACGACGTTCGCGACGTACGTGAAGTCGCGCGACTGCTCGCCGTCGCCGAAGATCACCGGCGGCTCGCCCGCGGCGTACGCGGCGATGAACCGCGGGACGACGGCCGCGTACGCCGACAGCGGGTCCTGCCGCGGGCCGAAGACGTTGAAGTAGCGCAGCGCGACCGTCTCGACGCCGTAGAGGTCGAACCAGCTGCGGCAGTAGCTCTCCGCGGCGAGCTTGGAGACCGCGTAGGGGGAGAGCGGGAGCGTCGGCATCGACTCGCGCTTGGGCAGGCCCGGCGTCGCGCCGTACACCGACGAGGACGATGCCATGACGACGCGGCGCACGCCGGCGTCGCGGGCGGCGACGAGGACGTTCAGCGTTCCCGTGGCGTTGACGGCGTGGCTGGCGATCGGGTCGGCGATCGACCGCGGCACGGACGGCAGCGCCGCCTGGTGCAGGACCGCGTCGCAGCCCTCGACGGCGCCGCGGACGTCGTCGAGGCAGCGCACGTCGCCCTCGACGAAGCGGATGTCGGCGGCGACCTCGTCGAGGTTCGCACGCCGGCCGGTCGAAAGATCGTCCAGGACGACGACGTTCCAGTCCAGCGCGAGCATGCGCCGGACGATGTGAGAACCGACGAAGCCGGCTCCGCCCGTGATCAACGCTGTGTCAGCCATGTGTACGACCTCCGTGTCGGCACAGAAGACCACCCCTACGCAATCACGCCGTAGTCCGGTCCCCCCTCGGTCCTGTGCGACGAGTCTAGCGGGGTAATTTTCTTGCACAAGCTGTGCAGATGCGCCATCCCGCTTGCCCTTCCGGGGCGCCGCGTGCCCCGACCCTTGCGAAACCGGGCTCTCGCGCGGCGGCACTGCGCAGCCGCCTCGAGCCCGTTGCGAGGTCGTGCAACCGATGTGCGGACTGCGGTCCGCCGCAGTTGCCGAGCGGCGGCAGCTATCCGGCCTGCGACTCGGCCGGGACCTCGGCCTTCTTCTTGCGCCGGCCGCGCCGCGGCGTCTTGTCGCCCCGCTTGAGGCGCCGCTTGGGCGGAGGCGCGTAGCCGTAGCCGTACTCGTAGCCGCCGCGCGCGCTCGCGCCGGTGACCACGACGCCGAGGATCGTGCCGCTCGCAGCCGCGACGACCTGCTGCAGCCGGCGCACCGCCGACTTCGTGCTGCGATTCAGCCGCGCGACGAGGACGACGCCCGAGGCCGCCTGCAGCAGCGGGAGCGTGTCGCTCACGGCGAGCGCCGCCGCCGAGTCGATGACGACGAGATCGGATCGCCCCTCGAGCTCTGCGATCACCCGCAGCAGCGCGTCCGAGCTGAGGAGCTCCGCCGGGTTGGGGGCGCTCGGCCCGGCGGGGAGGAGCTTGAGCTCGCCATGGCCGGCGGCCGGTCCGGCGGCCCGGATCGGGAGGTCGACGAGCGCCTCCGACAGCGACCGCCTCCCGACGAGGACGCTGCCGAGCCCCTCGTCGATCGGAAGCCCCAAGCGCCCGGCGATGCGCGGCTGGCGCAGATCGGCGTCGACGAGGATGACGCGGCTCCCGGAGCGCGCGAGGGCGTACGCAAGGCGGATCGCGACCGTCGTCTTGCCGTCCTCCTGCCCGGGGCTGGCGATCACGACGCTCGCCAGCCGTGCGTCGAGGTTGAAGTACGTCAGCGCCGCCCGCAGCATCTGGAACGCCTCCTCGTCCACTTCGCCGTCCACCTGCGCGGAGAACGCCGTGGACGGGATCGCGCTGAGCAGCGGCAGCCCCGTCAGCACCTCGAGCGCGTCGGGGCTGCGCAGGCGGCGGTCGCCGGCCTCCGCCAGCGCGACCGCGCCCGCGGACAGCAGCAGCGCGATGACGATCCCGAGCTCGATCGCGCGCCGCGTGTTGCGGTCCACCGGCGCCGCCGACGGGAGGGCCGTCTCGACGATGCCCTGGTCCGGGCGCAGCGTGCTGCGCAGCGTGCGCAGGCGCTGGATCTGGTCGTTGAGGAGCTTGCGCTGCGGATCGCCGACCTGGAGGCTGACGCGCTGGCGCTTGAGCCCGGCCAGCGCGAGGTCGATCTGCCCGATCGTCTGCGACGCGCGGTTGGAGGAGATCGCGCGGGCGAAGGCGTTGGCGACGTCCGCCGCCCGCTGCGGGTCCGGGGCGATCGCGCTGATCGTGAGAAAGCCGGTGTCGGTGTCCGGGGCGACGCTGATGAGCCCGCTGATCGCGCCGCCGGGCTCGGGCGGGTGCATGAGCCTGCCGGCGGCGGCGGCGATCGTCCGCGTCTGCACAAGCCGCGCGACGGTGAGGATGCTCTCCGGCGCCGTTGCCGCGCTCCCGAGGAGCGTCGGATCGATCGACACCGAGCGCGCCTGGACGAGCGCGCTGGCGCTGTAGACGCGGGCCTTGCGCGCCTCCAGCGCGTAGGAGGCGGCCGGGACGACGACGAGAAGCGCCAGCACGAGGAACTTCCAGCGCCACACGCTGCGCGCGTACGCGCGGAAGTCCTGCGATTCGGTGTGCTCGGGCGTCATGCCGAGGATCGTGTGTGCTGTGGCGTCATGCCCTGCCGCCCGGGTGTTCCAGCCGGGGTTCGAGGCGTGTGCCCGGGCGCTCCAAGAGCCGCCAAGCTAGCACCTCGCGCCGTCGCGGGCACGTACTCGCGCAGAAGGAACACCATCGCGAAGCCGAGCGTCACGAGATGTGTCCGATAGCGAAATCCCGTTCCGGCGTTGCCCGCGCTCAGCGCATAGGCCATGAGGAGGAAGAGCATCGGGTAGAGGATCGGCGCCGTCAGCGCGAGCACCTCCCCGCGGCGTCGCCAGGCCGCGCGGACGAGCAGGACGAGCCCCGTCAGCGCGACGAGCGTGCCCACCGCCCCGAGCTGCTGGCTCGGGTTCGCGACCTGCCACGGATACGGCCGCGCGACGACGTCGTACATCCGCTTGGGCAGGTTCGTCACCACGGCGCCGCGGGCGGAGTAGTTCACGCTCTCCAGCGCGAGGTTGTTGCCGCCCTGGGCGCCGGTCTTCACGCCGTGGGAGCTGGCGTCCTGGGAGATCTGCAGCTTCTTGAGATTCTCCGTCGAGGAGGCCTGGATGATCACCGGCGCCGCGATGAACCCGACGATCACGACGCCATAGATGAGCGGCATCGCGCGCAGCGGGCGATCGAGCCGGCGCAGCGACGCATGCAGCAGCAGCAGGACGGTGCCGCTGACGAGAAACCAGCCCGCGTAGGAGCGCGTCTCGACGGCGATGAGCCCGCCGACCGCGGCGATCGCGATGCCCGAGAGGTCGAGGCGGCGCCAGAGCTTCGTCCCCCCGAAGACGACGAGGCCGCTGGCCAGCATCATCAGCGGCTCCTTGTGCAGCGCGCTGTTGAAGAAGATGCTGCCCGGTTCGAACGCGAGGACCCAGGCCGCGATCCGCGCCGCGCGCGGGCCGGAGAGATCGTGGACGGCGGCGAGGATGAGGAGCACGCCGACCATCGCCAGCCCGACCTGGACGACGCGCATCGCGGCCATGCTGAAGCCGCCGTACTTCAGCTCGAGCCCGAAGATGACCGTGTGCAGCTGATATTCGGCATGCGGGAGGAAGCCGTGGCCGAAGGGGGAGTCGGCGAGCCGCTGGGCGGCGAGCAGGAACGTCGTCTCGTCGCCGCCGCGCAGCGTCTCCTGCAAGCCGGTCGCCGCGACCCCGGCGATCGCGAGAAAGCGGATCACCGTGCCGACGAGCAGGGGCCTCGCGACGTCGAACGCCGGCCGCGTGCGGCGCAGGCGGCGCAGGACGAAGACGAGCACCATCCCGACGAGGAGCACCGCGAGCACCACGGTCTCGGCGCTGAGGAAGGCGCTGTCGGTCGACGGGGGCATCGCGTCCGCCTACGCGCCGCGCGCCAGCTCGTCGAGCAGCAGCGGTGCCAGCTCACCGGCGTCGCCGCGGGGACCCTCGAGGACGACGGCGCCGCGGCTCAGCGCGCGGGTGAGCGCGCGCAGCGACGACTGCGGACGCGTGCGCGCCGGCATCGTGTGCGGCAGCAGCGCGAGCACGCCGGCCCCGGGCGACAGGCGCGCCGGCGCCCAGACGCCGTCGCGGCGGAACTGCGTGATCGCCACGAGGCCGACGGGTAGCGGCTCGGTCCCCGCCGTTCCCCCGAGCCGCTGCACCGGTGTGTCGCTGCGCTGCATCCGCCCGCTCTCCTCGCGCAGCGACAGGCCCTTGGCGTACGGGTGGACGAGGCCCTCCTCGTCGAGCACCGCGAACTCGTCGGAGTAGTACGTCGCACCGAGGCGGACGAGCGCGGCGGTCAGCGTCGTCTTGCCCGCGAAGCTCTGGCCGGGCAGGAGCATCATGCGCCCGCCGTGCGCGACCGCCCCGGCGTGGACGAAGACCCGGTCCTGCGTGCGCGTCGAGAGCTCTCCGCGCAGCTGGCCGTCGAGCAGGCCGATGCAGAGGTCGAGCTCCAGACCCTGGTGCAGCGCCTCGCCGTCACGCGTGAGCGTGTAGGTCCCCGCGAGCTCGCGCATGAGCGCAAATCGCGGCCGTGCGTCCTGCGGGCGGCAGGCGCGCCAGCCCGGCGGGAGGTTCGCGACGACCATCTCCAGCGCCTCCTCGTCGCTCGTCGAGACGAGCAGGCGGACGCCGAAGGACTCGAACGCGATCTGGTGCGGACCGGCGATGGGCGCGGGAGCTGCCACGTCCTGATGATCGCAGCGAGGCCGGAGAGCCGTGACGGAGCGCCGGGTACGATGGACCCATGGAGACGCTCGCGCTGGCCGTGCAGGTCGCACTGGCGGCCGTCTTCGCCACCGCCGGCGTCGCCAAGCTGCGCGACCGTCCCGGATCGCGGCAGGCGCTCACGGACTTCGGCCTGCCCGCCCGCGTCGCCGCCCCCGGCGCGCTCGCGCTCCCGCTGGCCGAGCTCGCGACCGCCGCGGCGCTGCTCGTGGCGCCGCTCGCCCGCTGGGGTGCCGTCGCGGCGCTCGCGCTGCTGCTGGCCTTCGTGGCCGCGATCGTCCGGGCGCTGGCGCACGGCCGGGCCCCGGACTGCCACTGCTTCGGCCAGGTCCACTCCGCGCCCGCCGGTCGCGCCACCCTGTGGCGCAACGCGCTGCTGGCGTTCGGCGCGGCGTTCGTCGCCGTGCGCGGGCCGGGGCCCGCGCTGGACGACTGGCTCGCCGCGCGGACCGCGGCCGAGCTCGCCGCGACCGCCGCGGGCATCGCGGCGGTGGTGCTCGCGGGGGCCACGGCGATGCTCTGGCGCGAGAACCGCCGCCTCGGCCGCGACCTCGAGGCCGCGCGCGCGGCGTCGGCGCTCCTGCCGCCGGGACTGCCGATCGGCACGCGCGCGCCCGCCTTCTCGCTGCCCGACGTGCGTGGCGCGACGCGGACGCTCGACGAGCTGCTCAGCCGCGGGCGGCCGCTGGCGCTCGTCTTCGCCGACCCCTACTGCGGCCCCTGTCAGCGGATGCTGCCCGACCTGGGCCGCTGGCAGGCGGCGCTCGGCGACCGCATCACGATCGTCGTCATCAGCACCGGGCCGCTCGTCGAGAACCGCGCGCCCGCCGAGGAGCACGGCGTGGCCGACGTGCTCGTCCAGGAGGACTCCGAGGTCATGGACCTCTTTCGCGTCCGCATGACGCCGTCGGCGCTCGTCGTGTCGGCCGACGGCTACGTGGCGAGTGGGCCCGTCGCCGCGGAGTTCGAGATCGAGGAGCTCATCCGGCTCACCCTCGAGCGCCACGCGAATGCCCCGTGGAGCGACGCGACGCTCTGACCGACTTCGCGGCGCGGATCCTCGGGGTCCGCGGGCGCGCGAAGCTCGACGCGACCGCCGCCGAGGTCTTCGCGGCGTTCGCGGCCGCGGACGTCGACGCGCTGCTGCTGAAGGGCCCGGCGCTGGCGCGGATGCTCTACGCCGAGGGCGAGTCGCGTGGCTACTCCGACGTCGACGTGCTCGTCGCGCCCGGCGACCTCGACCGCGCGCGGGCGGCGCTCGCGCAGGCCGGCTTCGCCGACCTCAGCGAGGCGCTCGGGATCGACGACGTCGGCGGCGTCGTCCACGACGAGACGTGGGTGGGCCCGGACCCCGAGGGCCACCAGTCGGTCGACCTGCACCTGCGGCTGCCCGGCGCGGCCGCCCCGGCGCAGCGCGTCTGGGATGCGCTGTCGGCGAGGCGGACGGCGATCGAGCTCGCGGGCCGCGCGATCCCGGTGCTCCGCCGCGAGGGGCTGGCGCTGCACGTCGCGCTGCACGCCGCCCAGCACGGCGCGGCGCACGCGAAGGGCATCGTCGACCTGCAGCTCGCGCTCGAGCGCTGGCCCGAGGAGGTCTGGCGCGCGGCCGCGGCGCTCGCGACCGAGATCGATGCCGCCCGCGCGTTCGCGTCCGGCCTGCGCCAGGTCGGCGACGGCGCGCGGCTCGCCGAACGCCTCGAGTTGGCGCCGGCGTCCGCGCCGGACGCGCGCGAGCGTCCGCGCGGGACCTTCCACCTGCAGGCGCTCAGCGGCGCGCGCGGGCCGCGGGCGCGGGCGCGCATCCTGCGGCGCGCGCTGCTGCCGCGCCGCGCGTGGATCGTCTACACGTACCCCTGGGCGCGCGGCGGCGGGCCGCTGCTGGCGGCGGCGTACGCGGTCCATCTCGCCCGCGCGCCGCTGTGGGCGGCGCGGGCATGGCGCTACCGGCGCACCGCCGGTTAGCGCCGGCGGCCCGAGCCGGTCAGGGGTTCGTCTTCGAGCAGCTGGACCCCACCGGTGCCAGCGGGTAGGCGACGACGCCGCAGGTCGCCGTCGGCACGCAGTCCTTCGTGGCGCCGTTGGCGGGCCCGCAGCAGCAGCAGCCGCTGAGCTTGCAGTCGCCGCAGCCGCTCACGAAGCCGACCCGGCACTGCGCCACCGTCGGCGTGGCGGCGGCGACCGCCGGGACGGCGATCGAGACGATGAAGGGCAGCGACGCGGCCGCGGCGCCGACCTTCGTCAGCCGGATGTTCAGCTCGCGGCGCGTGAGCCCGGCCGCAGGTGCGACGAGCAGCGAGCAGCGCTCGAGGTCGTCGAGCGCCTGCGTGACGGCCTCGTCGTCGAGGCCGAGGTTCTCCGCGAGCGCGGCCGTGCTCGTCTCGCCGTCGCAGGCCCGCCAGACGCGGGCTGCCGTGGCGCCGAGGCAATGTGCCTCGTCGGTCTTGAGGTCGTAGACGAGCAGCTCGTCCGCAAGCTCCTCGATGACGAGCTCCGTACTGCGAGCGGCCGGCCGCAGAGGAGCGCCGTCGCCGTGCTTTGCGTGGATCCGTCCCATTGAGCCTCTTTCCCGTCTGCAAGTCGTGCGCGCCGACGATGATAGCGGCCTCCCCCGCGGCCGCCGCGCAATCAGGCGGAGTGTGCGAGTTCTGCCATGCCGAGTTGCAGGAGATTCCTCATGGCGCCGGTCGCCTCGTCCTGGAGCGCCGGCTGCGCGAGGCCCGTCTCTTGCGCCACCCGTGCGACCGTCTGTCCGAGGGTCTCCTGGGCTGTCATCGAGAACAGCGCCGCGGTCGCGTGGGCCGACACCGCGGCCCCGTAGCCGACGTCCGGCACGAGCTCGATCGCCGTCGGCTCCTGGTGATAGCCGTCGGGCTCGCGGCGCGAGGCCTGGGTCACGCGGTGGCCGGCCGCCAGGGCGAAGCGGGCGCCGAGCAGCTCGTCGTCCGTGAGCGACGCCGCCGCCGCGTTGCCGGCAAACAGGCGCTCGACGTGCGCGCCGCACGCCGCCGCCGGCATCCGCGCGGTGTCGATGCCGTGCAGCCACGGAGCGTCGCCGCCGCTGTGGCGCAGCGAGATCAGGCCATAGTCCACGACCTCGACGCCGGTCTCGCGGTAGTAGCGCAGCCAGGCGCGCAGGAGCTCGCCGTAGCGCCGGCGGTCGCCCGGCGCAAGCCACCCGCACTGCTCGGCGGCGTAGCCGGTCGCCTCCTCCATGCCGTGTGCGAGGACGACGGCGTCGCAACCGGTCCCCGCGACGAAGTCGCGCACCGGCGCCATCCGCTCGTCGGCGATCCGCCGCGTCCACGAGGTCAGGATCTGCGCCATGCCGCCGTCGGCGAGCCGGGCCGCCGCCCCACGCACGATCCTGCGGCTGAGCTCGTTGGGGTCCAGGCCGCCGTGGGCGAACCGGTAGACGACCTGCGGCGCGGCGACGAACGGGAGGTTCGCGACGACGAGCGCGAAGCGGCGCTCGCCGGCGACGGCGCCGAACCAGTCGCCGACCCCGTAGTCGATGTTCGAGAGCTCGTTGAGGTCGCCGTTGACCCGCGCGATCATCGTCGCGCGCGGGTTGACGTCGACGCCGAGGACGCGCTCGCTGTGGCGCGCGGCCAGCAGCGCCTGCACGCCGGAGCCGGTCCCGAGGTCGAGCGTCTCGGCGACCGGCTCCCGCGACGTCTGGAATGCCAGCGTCCGGGCGGAGTTGGAGATCGTGCCGACGAAGTCGACGTTGCCCCGCGTCATGCGGTCGGGATGGTCGCCGAGCAGCAGCAGCCCGTCGTGGACCATGATCTCCCAGGGCGACACGACGCCGTCGCCGGCGGGCTCGACGAAGCCCGCCCGCTGCGCGTCGTGCAACGACAGCGGCGACAGCGCCGCCCGCGCCCGTTCGGGGTCGATCGGGCGGCCGAGGACGAACAGCTCGACGAGCCCGGTCAGCGGACCGTCGCCGGCGATCTCGCGCCAGTCGATCTCCGGCCCGGCACCGCCGGCGAGCGACCGCAGCCGCAGCGGCGCGGCGAGCCCCTCGTCGCCGTAGCCGTTGGCCAGCAGCGCGTGGCGCAGGCGCCGGGCGGCGTCCGGATGGGGCGTGAGCGTCCCGAGCGCTGGGGGCGGCGCGGCGGTCATCGCCGCATCGTCCTCGCCGTGGCGGACGCCCGTGCCCGCCGGAGGCGCACGAACGCCGGCCGGACGGCGCGGATCGCGAGCCACTGGCCGGCGGCGACGAGCGCGAGCGACCGCCGGGCGGCCGGCGGGACGGCCGGGTCGGCGCGCAGGCGCTCGCGCACGCCGGCGGCGTTGGCGCGCAGCGTCGCGGCGACCGTGGCCGAGCCGTCGCGGCCCGGGGAGTCGCCGCGCCAGCGATAGACGAGCGCCGGCTCGCCGGAGAAGCGGATGCGCCCGCGCCAGGCCAGCGAGGTCGCGAGCGCCCAGTCCTCGCCGTGGGTGCGGTCGGCGTAGCCGCCGGCGGCGCGGGCGTCGGCCGTGCGCATGATCGTCGCCCCCTGCGTCGGCAGCAGCGACCAGACGGCGTTGGCGAGCGCGAAGGCGCGCGGGCAGCGCGCGAGGACGCGCGCGGCGCGGCGCGGGGAGCGGTGCCGGCGGCCGCTCTCGCCGTCGATCATCGCCATGCCGAAGGCGGCCGCGCCGGGGTGCGCCGCCAGCCCGCGCGCGAGCGTGTCCAGCGACCCCGGGAGCATGACGTCGTCGGCGTCGAGGAACACGACGTACGGCGTCTGCACCGCGGCCAGGCCGAGGTTGCGCGCGGCGCCGGTCGTCAGTCGCGCGGCGCTGCGCACGACGGTCGTGCCGTCCAGCTCGGGCACGGCGACCGCGGAGGCGTTGTCGACGACGATCACCGCGCTCGCGACGCCCTGGGCGACGACGCTCTGCACCGCCTCGCGCAGCGAGGCGACGTAGTCGTCCCAGACCGGGATGACGACGGCCACGGCCGGCGGCGCGGCGCGGCCGAGCAGCTCGCGGTACAGCGCGTCGAGGTCCGCGACGAGCCGCTCGACGCCGAAGCGCCCGGTGACGTGCGCGCGCCCCGCGACGGCCATCCGCCGCGCCCGCGCCGGGTCCTCGAGCAGCGCGCGCACGGCGCCCGCCAGGCCATCGAGGTCGTCGGGCGCCGCGAGCAGACCGGTCTCGCCGTCGAGCACGACCGAGCGGACGCCGCCGACGTCGGTGCTCACGACGACCGTGCCCGCGGCCTGCGCCTCGATGAGGCTCACCGGCGTGCCCTCGTTGTCGGACATCAGCGCGACGACGTCGCTGGCGAAGCAGACGTCGGGGATGTCGCGCCGGAAGCCCGTCCAGACGAGCCGGTCACCGAGCGCCTGCGCCGCGGGCGAGCGCGCCAGCTCGGCGCGCAGCTCGCCGTCTCCGACGACGACGAAGCGCGCCCGCGGCCGGTCCGCCAGCCGGCCGGCGACGTCGAGGAAGCGGTCCACGCGCTTGATCGGCACGAGGCGCGCGACGATCGTGACGACCTCGTCGTCGTCGCCGACGCCCCACTCGCGGCGCAGGGCCGCGCGGCGCGCGGCGCGATCGCCGTCGGCGAGGCAGGCCGAGAGGTCGAGGCCGAGCGGCACGACGACGATCTGCTGCGCCGGCGCGACCCCGAGGCGCACGAGGTCGGCGCGCACCTCGTCGGAGACGGCGACGAGCACGTCGCTGCGGCGGGCGAGGACCCGCTCGATGACGCGGTAGAAGCGCGCGGTCCGCGACGAGAAGTAGCCCGTCAGCGAGTGGCCGTGGAACGTGTGCACGACGACCGGCCGGCGGCGGCGCAGCGGGAACGCGAGCAGGACGGCCGCGCGGCCGAGCGTCCCCGCCTTGGCGGCGTGCGTGTGGACGAGCTGCGGCCGGTCGCGGCGCATGATCCGGACGAGCGCCAGGAGCGCGCGCAGGTCCCCGAAGCCCGGATCGCGGCGCATCGTCGCCAGCAGCGTCGGCGCGACGCCCATGCGCGCCGCGAGGTCGTCCATGGTGCCCTCGTCGGCGCTCTCGGCGCCGCGGACCAGCCGCGTCCGGAAGCCGCGCTCGTCGAGGAGCGCGGTGAGGCTGATCGCCTGGATCGCCGGGCCACCTATATTCAGCCGGGCGATGACGCGCAGCACGCGAATCGGCTGCGGCGCCCCCTCACGGCGCCGGCTGGCGGCTGACTGCATGGCCGTAGTTCATCACCACGTGGCGGACAGGCCTCTGCATGCGCGCCCGACTCCCTGATCTCGCCGGCGCCCTTCCGGGGCTCGCCGGCGTCGGCGTGCTCGTCGTCTGGTCGACGCAGCAGGGCGGCTTCTTCGCGAGCTCGTGGTACCCCGGCGCGCTGTTCCTGCTCGCCGTCCTCGCCGTCGCGACGGTCGCCGACCCCGCGAGCCTGCGGCGCCTGCCGCCGCTGACGCGCGTCGCGCTGGGGGCGTTCGCGCTCTTCACCGCGTGGGCGTATCTCAGCATCCTCTGGGCCGACGCCAAGGGCGTCGCCTGGGACGGCGCGAACCGCACGCTGCTGTACCTCATCGTCTTCGCGCTCTTCAGCCGGTCGGTCGCGGGCGAGCGCAGCCTGGCGGTCGTCCTCGGCGCCTGGGTGGCGGCGATGACGGTCCTCGCCGTCGCGGTGCTGCTCACGCTGCCGGGGATGCTCGGCGGCGGCGCCGTCATCGTCGAGCCGGGGCTCGGCCAGCCGTTCGGGTACTCCAACGCCAACGCGGCGGCCTGGCTCATGGCGCTGTGGCCGGCGCTCGCGCTGGCGGCCTGCCGCGACGTGCCGGCCTGGCTGCGCGGCCTGCT
>Ga0310811_10006124_pt1 | contig 15336 bp, 17 predicted proteins | sample YCmetagenome_FD_207642 | JGI IMG/M metagenome (GOLD analysis project Ga0310811, IMG submission 207642) | Soil microbial communities from experimental microcosm in Duke University, North Carolina, United States - YC | ecosystem: Engineered > Artificial ecosystem > Soil microcosm > Unclassified ...
GCCTGCCCACCGTCCCGGTGCGGCGGGGTGACCAGGCGGCGGGCCAACTCGGCGGCCACCGCGGCGCCGTGGTCGACCCGCACCACGTGCAGGCAGGCGTCGATGCCGGCCACCGTCCCCGCGGAGGTGATCACATTGGAGTCCTCCACGTAGAGCACGGACGGGTCGACCCGGACGGCGGGATAGCGGTGGCTCAGCTCCTCCGCGTGCAGCCAGTGAGTGGTGGCCCTGCGCCCGTCGAGCACCCCGGCGGCGGCCAGGACGAAGGCGCCGGAACAGATGGACAGGATCCGGATCCCCCGCTGATACGCATTCCGAACGACCTCCACCAACTCCGCCGGCAGGTCGTCATGCACATTCGTGCAGGCCGGGACGACGAGCGTGTCCGCCGATTCCAGATCCCACCCGTGACGGACCGGGGGGAGGGTGAATCCCGGGCTCAGCCGCACCGGCCCGCTCCCGACCGGGACCACCGAGAACTCGTACCACGGATCGGCCAGGTGCGGCCGGTCGACGCCGAAGATCTGACACGGGACGGCCGCTTCGAAGATCGGCATGTCGTCGGTGACGGCCATGACGACGCGATGGGGGCGCATGGCGCGAATCTAGCGCAGGTTGACGTCGAGGACGGTGGCCCCCGACGGCACCGCTCGGCAGGATCGAAGGAGTTCCCACGGCTGGAGAGACCTGATGATCGAGACCAACGACCGACCTGATCACGGACCCGCGAAGCCGGTGATCGCCGTGTTCGGCGCCTACGGGCACACCGCCCGGTTCGTGACGGCGGAGTTGCTGGCGCGCGGTTGGACGCCGGTGCTGTCCGGGCGGGACGCGGCGAAGCTGGAGGCGGCCGCCGCCGTCCACCCCGGCGTGGAGTGGAGGGTCGCCTCGGCCGACGTCCCCGCCTCGCTCGACCAGGCGATCGCCGGCGCGGCCGCGGTGATCAACTGTGCCGGGCCGTTCGCCGACACGGCCCCGCCGCTGATCGAAGCCGCGCTGCGCGCCGGGATCCACTACCTGGACGTCACGGGCGAGACCCTGGTGGCGATCGACACCTTCGACACCTACCGGGATGACCCGCGGGTGAAGGAGACGGGCATCGTGGTGGCACCGGTGATGGCGTTCTACGGCGCGCTGGGCGACCTGCTCGCAACCGTCGCGATCGGTGACTGGCCGGCGGCCGACGAGATCTCGATCGCGGTGGCCCTGGACAGCTGGCATCCGACCCGCGGAACCCTGCTGGCCGGTCGGCGCCGGGCGGGGCGGCGGGTGGTCTTCTCCGACCATCACCTCCAGGTCCTCGCGGGCGACGAGCCGCCGCCGAAGGGGACCTGGACATTCTCCGCGCCCTTCGGAACCCAGGACGTCGTAGGGCAGTTCTCCACCACCGACGTGATCACCGTCTCCCGGCACCTGGACACCGCGCGGATCAACACCTTCCTGAACGTCGCCCCGCTGAAGGACCTCGGCGACCCGGAGACCAAGGGCCCGCAGGCCGCTGACGCCAGCGGCCGATCGGCCCAGGTCTTCCTGGTCGAGGTCGTCGTCCGCCGGGAGGAGGAGGAGCGGCGGGCGTCGGCGCGCGGCCGTGACATCTACGCCGTCACCGCGCCGATCGTGGTGGAGGCCACCGAGCGGATCCTGACCGGCCGCACCCGGGCCGCCGGCGTCGTCACCGCCGGGGAGATCTTCGATGCCGAGGACTTCCTGCGGTCCCTGCCGCTGGACGAACTGTCGCTGGGCGACGGGTGACCTCCGGCCTCATCGCCACAACGCCGTCGACCGGGCCGTTCACGGCGCGGATCAAGGTTCGGCCGGCTGATCGCGATCCACTGCACCAGGGGATGAAGTATCTTCACGTCAAGATAGAAGGGAACAGGAGCCGTCCATGCTGCATCACGTCCAATTGGCCTGTCCCCCCGGAAGCGAACCCGCCCTCCGGGTCTTCTATGAAGGCGTGCTCGGTCTGGCCGAGATCCCCAAGCCTCCCGTGCTCGCCGCACGTGGCGGGTGCTGGTTCCGCGGCCACGGCATCGAGTTGCACCTGGGCGTCGAATCCGACTTCCGCCCGGCCCGCAAGGCGCATCCCGGCCTCCTGGTCCAGGAGATCGACCAGTGGGCCCGGCGCCTGAGCGAGGCCGGGTACCCCGTCGTCTTCGACGACGACTTTCCAGGGATGCGCCGCTTCTACAGCGAGGACCCGCACGGCAACCGTCTGGAGTTCCTGGAACCGCTCGCCTGATGAGCATCGAATCGACGCCGCCCGAGGCGATCGCCGAGCGCATGATCGAGATCCCTGCCGGGGAGATCGTCCTGCGGGATGAGGGCACGAGGACGGACTGGAGGGTCGAGGTCGGGGCCTTCCTGCTGGCGCCGTATCCCGTGACCCGCGAGTTGTATGACGCGGTTCGAGGGGAGGCGCCCGCGAGCCCGGCGGGGCCGCGGACGCCGGTGACCGAGGTCTCCTGGAAGGAGGCCGTTCGGTTCTGCAACCTGCTCTCGCAGGGGGCGGGGCTCGAACCCTGCTACTCGACGGGTGACGACCCCGACGGGCAGGACGTGGTCTGCGACTGGGAGGCGGACGGCTACCGCCTCCCGTCCGAGGCGGAGTGGGAGTACGCGTGCAGGGCCGGGACCTCCGGAGTCCGCTACGGAGAACTGGACGAGATCGCCTGGTACCGCGAGAACTCCGGCGGTGAAATACGCGACGTCGGGACCAAGGCGCCGAACGCGTGGGGCCTTCACGACATGATCGGCAACGTGTGGGAGTGGTGCTGGGACCTCTACGATCCCGGCGTCTACGGGCCGTACCGCGTATTCCGCGGCGGAGGTGCGCATGATCGACCCCGCGGATGCCGGGCGTCGTGCCGCCGCAAGAGTCACCCGACCTTCCGCATCGACGACCTCGGATTCCGGCTCGCCCGCTCGCGGTGAAGCAGTCGAATCGCCGGCGTTCTCGACTCCACAGGTTCCGCTTCCGGGAGGTCGCGTGGTCCACTGTGCGGCGTGAGCCTGACGAAATCGGGGTCGATCGTGAAGAGGTGGTGAATCGTGATGGCTGAGCGATCTCAGGGCGCCGCTCTTTCCCTCGCGGATCAGGCGACCATGCGGGATCTCCTCGGCGCCGACCGTGAGCGGACCCTGGAGCGAGTCGCCTCGCTGACACGCGACTGGGACGCCATCGTCCAGTCGGCCGCGCTGGTGGCCACCGATGACGAGCACGACCCCGAGGGGTCGTCCACCGCCTTCGAGCGCGCCCATGTCCAGGCCCTGCTCGATCAGGCGCAGAGTCATCTCGCCGATTTGGACACGGCGATGGAACGGCTCAACGACGGGACGTACGGGGTGTGCGAGAGGTGCGGACGCCCCGTCGCGGTCGAACGCCTGAAGGTCCGCCCAGCGGCGAAGACCTGCATCACCTGCGCGACCGCCCGACGCTGAGGCGACCGTCGCGTGTTAGGTTCCATTCCGGATGTCCTGCTTCCGGAATGTGAGGGTGCGGTGAAATCCGACGCGAGCCCGACGGCACGGGCGCTGATGGCCCTCGAACTGGTCCAGGGCAGCCCGGGCATCACCGCGGACCGGCTCGCCGACAAGCTCGGCGTCTCGGAGCGGGCAGCCCGGCGGTACATCGGCATCCTCCGCGAGGCCGGCATCCCGATCGAGTCCGTCCGGGGGCCCTACGGGGGCTACCGCGTCGGCCGCGGCCTCCGGCTCCCGCCCCTGATGTTCAGCGCCGTCGAGGCCCTCGGCCTGGTGATGGCCGTGCTCGACGGCCATCACGACGCGAGCGATCCCACGGACCCGGTCGGCAGCGCGCTCGGCAAGATCGTGCGGGCACTCCCCGAGTCCGTGGCCGCGCAGGCCGAGGCCGTACGCCGGACCACGGCGCCCGCCCCCGATCGCGCCGCCGCCCGGCCCGACCCCGAGACCACGACCGCCCTCGTGCAGGCCTGCTCGAACCACCGGCGGGTACGACTCGGCTACCGCTCCGAGGCCGGGTCGGAGTGGGTCACCGAGGTCGACCCGTGGGCGGTCGTCGTCCGCCACGGCCGGTGGTATCTGCTGTGCTGGTCCCACAGCAGGCAGGCCCGCCGGGCGTACCGGATCGACCGGGTCCGCGGAGTGGAGGTGCTCGACGACGCCTTCAGCCCACCCGCCGACCTCGACCCGGTCTCCATGCTCGAGGAGCATCTCGCCGTCGGGTGGGAGTACGACGCCGAGGTCGTCATCGATGCGCCGGTCGACGCCCTCGCGCATCGCCTCCCCCGCGCTCTCGGACGGCTCGAGCCGCTCGATGCCGAGACCACCCGCCTGGTCGGCAGCACCAGCAACCCGTGGTGGTACGCCGAGCAGCTCGCGGCGATCCCGGTGCCGTACCGGATCGTGAGGTGCCCCGAGCTCCAGGAGGTCGCGCGCGTCGTCGGGTCGCGGCTCCTGGCGGCGGGTGAGGGTCCGCGTCCCTGACCGACAGGCCGGGCCAGGCGATCACCGTCGGACTTCTGCCGCGATCTTTGCCTGCCTGCGTCGGTGTGAGATAACGGGCCATGAGGCGCTCGACATCGATCTCACGCCGCGAAGGACGCGGAGACGGTCGAGGATGACGACCCGGGACGGAGGCTGATGGAGACGAGCCCGACCGGCGAGGAGTACCTGCTGATCACCAGCAAGGACCGGGCATTACCGAGCGTCGTGATCCTCTGCCTGACCGTGGCTGTGCTCGCCGGGGGGTACCTGACGCTCCGGTGGGTCTCACAGCACATTCACGGATTCGCCCTCGGCTTGGCCTACTCGGCGGGAGGCCTGCTCCTCCTGCTGGCGTTCTGGGTGGTGGACACGCACGTGACACACCTGATGAATTGGGCGTTCTGGCGGCGGCGGGGGGTGCCGGCGATGCGGCTGACTCCCGCAGGCTTGGACTACAGTGCCGCCTTCGCCGGCACGTTTCCGCTCCATGTTCCGTGGGACCTGGTCGAGGGTTGCGGCTACCGGCCGAACAGCGACGGACATCCTTTCTGGTGTGCAGGCCTTCACCCTGTCGCCGTCATGGATGCGGTGCCCGCCTCGATCTTCGTGAGGCCCGTTCCCCCGATCCGCGCCCGGGAGGTCGCTGAAGAACTGGCCCGAACCGCCGCTGCGGAGGGTGAGAGCGTCGATGTCGGTCTGCTCACGCACATGTTGGCATTCGGTACGCCAGTGGCCATCAACCTCCACCGGGTCCATGGCGTGCCGCTGGCGGAGGTCGACGAAAAGCTCCGGGAATGGACGCACGGGCGGTGCTCGTTCCGGGCCGATACCCGAGGACCGGGCTTCTTCTGATCCGTCGGCCGACGTGGTGCTTTCGCGGTATCCGCGCCGTCACTCTTACTCAGCCTAGGCCGGTCTCCGGGCCGTGCCGATGGTGCGGACACCCGAACTCGCCCAGGTGCCCGCACCCCCATCGGTGAGGTGCCGGAGCCCTGGCCCGCGCTCGGCGAGCCCGGCCAGTCTTTGATCAACGGACGCGGCGCCGAAGGCCGCGTCCCTGATCAGACGAGGATGTGCCATGCGGCCTACGACGGCTCATGCGAGGACCGCTGAAGGAGCCGGTGCGTCCACGGCGAGACGGTGGACGCTCCTGCTCGCTCTCTGGGCGGTCGCGCTGTCCGCGGTCGTCCTGTCGGCCGGTCCCGCGCACGCCGCGCCGGGCGGCCTGACCACGACCGAGGTGTCATTCTCCGGCGACGGCGGGGTGGTGCTGCGCGGAACCGTTCTGGCACCGGCGTCGGCGACGCGACGCCGGCCCGCCCTGGTCATGGTGCAGGGCGCGGGAACCCGCGGCCGGGGGGAGTTGCGCGCGGAGGCCGAGGCATTCGCCCGTCTCGGCATCGTGACGCTCATCTACGACAAGCGGACCATCGGGTACTCCCTGTTCCATCGCGACTACTCGGTGCTGGCCGACGACGCGCTCGCCGCGTTGCGCCTGATGCGTGCCCGCGCCGACGTCGACCCGGCACGTCTCGGGCTGTGGGCCCAGTCGGAAGGGGCCTGGGTCGCCTCGCTGGCGGCCGCCCGCTCGGCCGACCCGAAGTTCCTGATCACGGTCGGGGCGGTAGGCAGCACCCCGGCCGCGCAGACGGCATGGGGGTACGGTCAATTCCTCCGGCATGCCGGGGTGTCCGGCTCGCTGCCGCGCACGATGCAGGAGACGGGCCTCCGGCTGCTGGTCGGCGCCGGCCTGTTCCCCGAGGCCGACTACGACCCGGTGCCCGCGTGGCAGAACGTACACCAGCCGGTACTCGCGCAGTGGGGTGAGTTCGACCGTGAAGCCCTGCCCGCGGAGAGCAGCCGGATCATCCGCCAGGCGCTGGAGCGCGGCGGCGACACCCGGTACATGATCCGGTTCGTTCCCGGGGTTCGGCACGACCTGAACCTCACCGCCGACGACGGCTTCGACCGGATCGACAGCCTCCCACCCGGCTACGGCGAATTCGAGGCCTCCTGGATCGACGGCCTGGCCCACAACGTGCCGCCGGCCACCGTGGGGACGGTTCCGCAGCCGGATCAGATGAGCCGCCCGCTGACGCCGTCGGCCTGGTACGAGTCGCCGTGGCTGCACCTCGCCGTTTTCGCGCTACTGCTGGCGGCCTTCGCCGGATACCCGGTGACCGCGGCCGTGCGCCGCGTCCTCGGCCGCCGCGGCGCCCCGCTCGTCCGGCGTCCCGCCCGCTGGCTGGCCGCGCTCGGACTGACGACCACCTTGGGTTCCTTGCTGTACCTCTGTTTCATGCTGGCGACGGCGGCGAACGTCGTCGGCCCCGTGGTGGCCGGCCGGCCCCTGCCGTGGCTCGTCCTGCAGGTGCTCACCGTGGCCACCGTCGTCACCACGCTCGCCACGGCGCTTGCGTGGAGACGCCACCGCCGCAGCCTCGACCGCGCAGAGCTGGTACGGCTCGGCGTGCTCCTCACCGGCGGCCTGGTGTTCCTGCCGTGGGCGCTGTACTGGGGCCTGCTACTGCCGTGAGAGGTATCCGTGCCTCCGAGACGCAACTGGGAGGATTCACACCATGCGGCAGAGGATCGCACGCGGGACGCGCGAGCTGGGGCACGGCTCTACGCCCGCGAACTGCTCTCCGATCGCAACGGTGCGGTCGGGTACCTCCTCAAGGACCGCGTAGGTGACGTGCGGCAGTTCGTCGAAGCGATCCGTCAGATCGCCGCCGGCGGCACCGTCATGGACCCGGAAGTGGTCGCGCAGTTGCTCCATCAGCGCGACGCCCTGGCCGTACTCTCTCCGCGTGAGCGAGACGTGCTGCGCCTGATGGCCGAGGGCCGATCCAACGCTGCGATCGCCGCCCATTTGGTCATCGCCGAGAAATCGGTCAACAACCACATCAACGCCCTCTTCGCCAAACTGGGGCTGCCGCCCTCCGGCAGCGACCACCGTCGCGTCCTCGCCGTCCTGGCCTACCTCGACCAGTGAACGGCAATGGCACGCCGTCCCACACTGGCCGGCTGCGCGAAAAAATCTTGATGTGAGCTGTAGTAGAGGGCTCCGCCCGTTCGTCATCCACCTGACGAACGGGAGAGGAGAACACTCATGGACATGGTCACCGGAGCACAGGTGGCGGTCGCCCTGACCGTCCCGATACCACGCGAGCGGATGTGGGACCTGGTCACCGCGGTGGGCCGGATCGGCGAGTGGAGCCCGGAGGCCACCGGCGGCGCCTGGTGTGACGACGCCCGAGGCCCGGTGCCGGGTGCCCGATTCATCGGCCGCAACCGGTTCCCCAGTGGATTCGAAAGTATGGTGACCTGCGTGGTCGTAGAAGCAGAGCAGCCGAGCGTCTTCGCCTGGACGGTTCTGGACGACGCCGGCCTGGCCGGCTCGACGTGGCGCTATGAGCTGCGCGAAGGCGACGAGCCGGGGAGCACCCTGGTCCATCACTCGTTCACCCATGGCCCCGGCGCCAGCGGCGCCCGCGAAGGTGCCGAGGCCGATCCGCAGGGGCTCAACGACCGCCTGGTCACCCTGTGCCGGAACATGACCACCACGATCACCGCGATGGCCACCGCCGATTCCACGATGGGAGCAGTCCGATGAAGTACCTGATGCTGGTGTGCACCGACCCGAACTACACGCCCGGCCAGGACGACGGCGCCCCGGATGTCGAGGACTGGGTCAAGGAGATGGACGGCAAGGGGGTCCGGCTGATGGGCAACCGCACCCGGCCGGCGAGCGACGCGACCACGGTTCGCGTCCGCAACCGTGAGGTGCTGCTCACCGACGGCCCGTACGCGGAGACCAAGGACCAGATAGCCGGCTTCGACATCCTCGAGTGCGCCGACCTCGACGAAGCCATCGACGTCGCGTCCAAGCACCCGATGGCGTGGGCGGGGATGATCGAGCTGCGTCCGTTCTGGCCGGACGACGAGGACTAGCGGCTGAGACGGATGACGCCGGTGACAGGTCAGGAGAAGGACCGGATCGCCGGGATCTACGCCGACGGGTGGAGCCGGATCGTGGCCACCATGATCCGGTTCACCGGCGGCGACTGGGACCTGGCCGAAGAGTGTGCGCAGGACGCGTTCGCGAAGGCGCTCCAAAGCTGGCCGGAATCAGGCGTGCCGGACCAGCCACTGGCGTGGCTGACCACCACGGCACGCCATCGCGCGATCGACCGGATGCGTCGCGCGTCGACCGAGGCGGCGAAGCTGCGGGAGGTGGCCGCGATGGACTCGGAGCCGTCGCCCTACCTGAGCGACAGCGAGATCCCCGACGAGCGTCTGGAGCTCATGTTCACCTGCTGCCATCCGTCGCTGAGTCTCGAGGCCCAGGTGGCGCTGACCCTGCGGAGCCTGGCCGGCATGAGCACCGCGGAGATCGCGCGTGCGTTCCTGGTGCCGGAACGCACCATGGGCCAGCGCCTCTTCCGGGCCAAGCAGAAGGTCGCGCACGCGGTCATCCCGTTCCGGGTACCGCCCGCGCACCTGCTGCCGGACCGCCTTCCCGCCGTGCTCCACGTGCTCTATCTGCTGTTCAACGAAGGATACGGAGACTCGCGGAAGGCCCGGCTCTGCCAGGAGGCCATCCGTCTCGCGCGGGTGCTGGCTGCGTTGATGCCCGACGAACCCGAGGCTCACGGCGTGCTCGCGCTGATGTTGCTGCACGATGCCCGGCGGCCGGCGCGCGTGGACGCGGCCGGCGATCTGGTCACCCTGGACGAGCAGGACCGCTCGCTGTGGGATCAGGCGCAGATCGCGGAAGGCGCCGCGATCTGCGAACGAGCGCTACGCCGGCGCCGCGCCGGGCCGTTCCAGCTACAGGCGGCCATCGCGGCGTGTCATGCGACCGCGCCGGTCGCCGCCCAGACGGACTGGCCGCAGATCGTCGGGCTGTACACGCAACTCGCGCGCATCGCGCCGAGCCCGATCGTGGACCTGAACCGTGCCGTGGCGATCGGCATGGCCGACGGTCCCGAGGCGGCGCTACCCCTGGTCGACGCGATCGCCGGAACCGGGCAGCTCAACGACTACTACCTGTTGCACGCCACACGTGCCGACCTGCTGCGCCGCGCCGGCCGCGCACAGGAGGCGGCCGACGGCTACCGCTCGGCGCTCGACCTCGCACCCACCGACGCCGAGCGCCGTTTCCTGCGCAAACGGCTGGAGCTCCACTGACGGCGGACGACGAAGGGCTCATGCGTCGCGGCGACGTAACACCAGGTAGCCGCCGATGAGAGCGGCGGCGGCCCAGAGCGCCAGGAGGCCGATCCCGGTCCACGGGCCGTAGTCGCGGGCCCAGCGCGGCTCTGTCTGCGGCCCGGCGATATGCATGATCACCATGCCTACCTGGTCCGGCAGATACTGGGTGACGCTCCGCAACTTCGGGATGTTGCCCAGCCCCTGGGAGCCGAGGAAGAAGATCGGGAGCAGGATTCCCAGCGACAGCGTCGAGTTGCGCAACATCGCCGCCACTCCCATGGCGAACATGCAGAGCAGCGTCAGATCGAGGCAGGCGCCGATGGTCGCCTCGATCGCCCCGTCGGCGCCGAACGAGATGCCGTACGGGCCCAGCCCCGCCTGCGCCGTGAAGAACGTGACCAGCACGGTGACCAGCGAGACGCCGAAGGCGAGCAACCCGCCAGTGAGCACCTTGCCGGCGTAGAACAGGCCGCGCCGCGGCACCGCCATGAGTGAGGCGCGGATCGTCCCAGAGGAGTATTCGCTGCTCACGATGAGCACCCCGAACACCACCAGGGCGAGTTGGCCGAGCGTGAGGCTGTAGAAGGTGGCGAAGAGCGGGTCGAAGTCCCCCCGGAGTGCGGAGAAGGAGTTGCGGAACGTGAGCCCGAACAGATGGCCGAGGCCGGCGCCGATGACGAAGGTCAGCAGCAGGGGCCAGACCGTCGACCTCACCGTCCGGATCTTGGTCCACTCGGAGACGAAAACCGCCAGTGCGGCGTTCACCGCTGGCCCCGTTCCGCCCGGTGCTCCACGACGTCCCCGGTGAGCCTCATGAACGCCTCCTCCAGCGAGGCCGACTGCACGCTGACTTCGTGGACGGTGAGGCCGTTGGCCGCGGCGAGCTCTCCGATCCGCACGGCCTCCACCTCGTGGGCCTCCAGGGCTCCGCCAGGTGCCTCCTTCACTTGGATGCCTGCCGCGACCAGCGCATCGCGCATGTGTTCCGGCTCCGGCGTGCGTATCCGTACGTAAGAGCGTGAGTTGGCTTCGATGAACTCCCGCGTGGTGGTGTCGGCGAGCAGCCGGCCACGGCCGATCACGATCAGATGATCGGCCGTGAGGGCCATCTCGCTCATCACATGACTGGACACGAACACCGTCCGGCCTTCCCCGGCCAAACCCTTCATCAAGGTTCTGATCCACAGGATTCCCTCGGGGTCCAGCCCGTTGATGGGTTCGTCGAAGAGCAGAACCGGCGGGTCCCCGAGCAGCGCCGCGGCGATGCCGAGCCGCTGGCCCATGCCGAGGGACAAGCCCTTGGCCCGTCTTCCGAACGCGTCCGCAAGCCCGACCATCTCCAGGACCTCCTGCACCCGCGCCTTGGCGATCCGGTTGGTCTGCGCCAGCCACAGCAGATGGTCGTACGCGCGGCGGCCGCCGTGCATCGCCTTGGCCTCGAGCAGCGCTCCGACCCGCCGCAGCGGGTCAGGCAGCCGCCGGTAGCCCACGCCTCCGATGAGGACCTCGCCCGCGGTGGGGTGGTCGAGATCCAGAATCATCCGCATGGTGGTGGACTTGCCGGCGCCGTTCGGTCCGAGAAAGCCGGTCACCTGCCCCGGACGCACGGTGAAGGACAGGCCGTCGACCGCGACCCTGTTCCCATATTTTTTGCTGAGGTTCCGTACGTCGATCACCTTGGCCACGCTACGAACCGGGCCCGGGTGCGGGCAGTCCTCGAAAGTCGTCGACCGCAGCCCACCAAAGTCGACGACCGGATTCGGCGCGCATAGTGTGCCGACCATGGGCCGACACGTTCTCGCCGTTCTCGTGGTCGTGGCGGACACCGCGTTGTGGGTGGCCGGGCACCAGGGCGCCGTGCCCATATGGGGGGCTCCGGCGTACGCGCTCGCAGCCACATCGGTGATCGTGCTGGGCCTCCGTACTCCGCTGGGCGCGTTCGTGGCCGCGCTGCTGCTCGCCTCGCTGACCGGTGCGGCGTACGTCCTGCTGCTCTGGGCCGCCTATCAGGCCGGGCGTGCCATCGTGACCCGGTCGAGTACGGCCGTCGCCGCCGGGGCGGCGCTCGGCAGCCTCGCCGTACAACTGGCGGCCCGGTCGACGGCCTCGCACGCCGTTTCCAGCCTCGTCGTGACGTACCTGGTGTTCGTGGCGCTGCCCTTGCTGGCCGGCCGGTACATCGCCCAGCACAAGCGGCTGGTGGCCACGCTCGATCAGCACAACCGGCAGCTGCGTGCGGAAGGGGAGCTCCTCGCGGAGCAGGAGCGGCTGCGCGAGCGGCTGCGGATCGCCAGGGAGATGCACGACTCCCTCGGCCGTCGGCTCAGCCTGGTGTCGGTCCAGGCCGCCGCACTTGAGGTGTCGCCGCTGCCGCCGCGGGAGGAACAGACCGTACGGCAACTGGCGGCGGCCGCGCGCGCCGCCATGACCGAGCTGCATGAACTGGTCGGTGCACTCCGCGACCAGGACGAGACGTATGGGTGCCGCCCCGGCGTGGCCGGGATCGACGCCATGGTTGAGGAGTTCCAGCAGGCGGGAGTCGCGGTGACACTGCGGCGGCACGGGGATCCGGTGCCCTTGTCCGCCGCGACCGGACAGGCGGCCTATCGGGTCGTCGAGGAAGGGCTGTCCAACGCGACCAAGCACGCACCCGGCCGGCCGGTCACGGTGAGCGTCCAGTGGGAGTCGGACGCGCTGCTGCTCACCATCGTCAATTCCGTCCCGGATCGCCCGGACACGGCGGGCGGCATGCGTGCCGGGCATGGCCTGCGCGGGCTGAGCGAGCGGGTGCGCCCGGTCGGCGGAATCCTCGATCACGGCCGGTCCGGCGATCGGTTCCGGCTGTTCGCCATGCTGCCCGCCACGCCGCCGGCCGTACCGGAAGAATCGGCCGACGCGGCCGACGACGATGCCGTGCTCGCGGCAGGAGGCGTCCGCACGGTCGCGGTCGGACTCGCCGCCGCTGTCCTGATGTTCGTGGCCCTGCCCGCCAGCATGTTGCTGGGAGTGACGGCATAGGTGATCAGAGTGCTGATCGCGGATGACGAGCCGCTGATCCTGACAGGCATTCGGACCGTGCTCGAATCGGCGCCCGACATCGAGGTCGTCGCGCAGGCGCAGAACGGCCGGGCCGCCGTGGACCAGGCGCTCATGCACCGCGTCGACGTGGCACTGCTCGACATCAAGATGCCGGTGATGGACGGCCTGAGCGCGACAGAGGAGCTCCGACGGCAGGCGTCCGCGGTGCGGACCGTGATGCTCACGTCGTTCGGCGACGAGGCCAACGTGCTGCAGGCCCTGCAGAACGGCACGGCGGGGTTCGTGCTCAAGAACTGCACGCCCGACGAGTTGCTCGGCGCGGTCCGGGCGGCGTACGCGGGCGACGCCTACCTGTCGCCCGCCGTGACCCGGCTGGTCCTTGAAATGGTCACGCCCACCGAGGCACGGCTACGGCGGGAGGCTGCGCAGCGGCTGGCCGCACTCACGGCCCGCGAGTCCGAGGTCCTGCACCTGGTGGCCGAGGGCATGTCCAACGCCGAGATCGGCCGGCGGCTGGGCATGAGTGAGACGACCATCAAAACCTATGTGAGCCGGATCCTGACCAAGCTTGGCTGCTCGAATCGCGTTCAGGCGGCCCTGCTGGTGCGCGACGCCCGAGGATGAAATGGGCCGGGTCGACCCGCCCCGGGTGCCGCGGGCGATAGTCCTCGACTGAGATCGACGCCGGGTCCGCGAGGGCCGTATCGCGTCGTTCCACGGTCATCGCCGCCTTGTGCAGGCCGTACTCACTCCAGGCGGGCGACCAGGCGCTTGGGCGCGACGGTCCGGTAGGCGTCCGCGACGATCTCGGCGATCTCGGCCCAGTCCTGGGGGACGTCGACGTAGACGCCGAGCCAGCCGCGGTGGCCGACGTACGGCGGGCGGAAGAAGCGCTCGTTGTCCTCGGCCAGCAGAGCCTCCTGGGTGCCGGGCGGGGCGGCGCACCAGAACGCGACCCGGTCGTCGTGATGGTGGTCGGCGTACGTCACGAACGTCTTCTTGTCCTGGATGAACCAGGTCGGCGCGCCATGGCTGAGGCGTTCGGTGGTCTCGGGGAGCGCGAGGCAGAGCCGGCGCAGTGACTCCAGCGGATCATCGGCCATGGTCGGACGATACTTCGCGCAATCCCGGAACGACCCGGGTTCCGCTGAGCAGGTCGTCGGGCGTCCTGGTCGATGGCAGGAACAGGACTCCCAGCCAGGCGAACACGATGACGTAAACGATGATCGTCAGCGCCGGATGGGCGACCGCTACAAGGCGAGCCCGCCCTGTGAACGGCCGCCCACACCTGACCTGGGGTCAGAGGTGACCGCCCCTGACCCTCCTCTCAGAACCGGTCACGGAACGGCCGGCCCTCGCTGAACCGGTCGCGGGAGCGCCGGTCCTCGCCGAACCGCTCGCGGAACGGCCGGTCCTCCCTGAACCGGTCGCGGAACGGCCGGTCCTCCCTGAACCGGTCGCGGAACGGCCGGTCCTCGCCGAACCTCTCGTGGAAGCGCCGGTTCTCTCTGAACCGCTCGTGGAAGCGCCTGTCTCCCCTGAACCGGTCGCGGGCGCGCCGGTCCTCCCTGAACCGCTCGCGGTAGCGCTCCTCGCTGAACCGCTCGTGGAAGCGGCGCTCCTCCCGGGCACGGTCAGGGCGTGGCGGAGGTTGCACCGGAGTCACCGCAGCCGCCTTCGCATGGTTCGACATGCTGAGCGTCGTGGTCGTGTTCATCGAGTTCAGGCCGGCGGGGCCATTCGGCGCTTGAGTAAGCCCGAACGCCAGAGCCCCGAGCACCGCAGCGCCTAATGGCGCCGACAGCCGATTCTTGGGCATGCTGCCTCCTCCCCGAATCGCCATGACCTGCAGCGATTTCGGATCTCCAACCATCGTGGGCATTGAGATCCAGGCGCGTCTAGGCAAGTTGGCGGATATTGAGACGGCAGGACGGCCATTCAGAGGAGCGGTATGACTTTGCGCTTTCCGTTGCCGGGCCCCCTTTGCTGTGGGTTTTCATCCACGTACTGGAGAGATTGCGTTCGGATCAGCCGGCAGGGCCGCGGTGTCCACGGGAGTCCGTCTACCATGTCGCTGATTTCCTTGCCTGTCATTTTCCGTCCTGTGGCGCGGCATTGAACCCCCCAGGGAAGTGCCGTTCATTTCCCTCATCGAGATACGAATCAGCAGCTCAAAGCCTCACAGCAGCCGGCTTAGTGCAATACCGAATTTCTCTGGTGAATGCGGCTAATCATATTCATGCAGCGATGCGCCAGAAATGATGTTTTGCCCCCGTCTGGGAGATTTCATCTGATTCCACGATTAGTCTTAATGATGTTCAGCGCCGCATCGGCGTATCCCGAGACCCGGAACCGACGCTCGTCATCCCCGTCGATCAGGGGTTCGGTCCTCACCTCAGGGAGTGGTCTCTGATGCTCAAGCGTTTATTCTTCGCCGTCACGCTGGCCGCATCCACGCTCCTCGTCACCAGCACCGGCACCGGCATCGCGCAGGCCTCCAACCCGAACGTCTGCGCGTCGGCCCAGCACATCACCCCGGGGCAGCCCGGCCAATGCCTCTGGAGGGCCGGCTGCTACCAGTGTTACAGCTACCGGACCGGACGCTGGGAAACC
>Ga0310811_10006125_pt1 | contig 15334 bp, 10 predicted proteins | sample YCmetagenome_FD_207642 | JGI IMG/M metagenome (GOLD analysis project Ga0310811, IMG submission 207642) | Soil microbial communities from experimental microcosm in Duke University, North Carolina, United States - YC | ecosystem: Engineered > Artificial ecosystem > Soil microcosm > Unclassified ...
GCGGCGGGCGAGCTGATCCTCACCGCCGGCCTTCGTGAGCCGTCTCACCCGATGCCCGCGGTCCCGGCGGTCACGGTCACCGAGGACCCGGGATCGGGGAGCACCGTGTCGGGCACCAAGGTCGGCGTTCCCTACTGCGCGCAAGCCGGCCGCGTCCTGCTCCCGGTGAGCTTCGCGCTTGCTGGCCACGAGGGGACGACTACCCTAGGACCCGCAGAAAAGGGCCGCACTGGCGTCGTCATCATCGACCCGGCATCGGACGGGGCGCGGGTGACAAGCACTCCGTCCGCCTCCGGCAGTCCCGAGTACACTCTGCGGCTCGACCGGGTTCCGGTCGAGCACGTGCTCGGCGCCGCCGACTGCCTGGCGGACCTGTATCACCTCGCCACGGCGGGCGCGTGCTGCCTCGCCGACGGCGCCGTGTCCGCGGCCTTGGCGCTGACCAGGGATCATGTCGCCTCCAGGAGGCAGTTCGGCCGGCCGCTCGCCGCCTTCCAGGCGGTTGCCCAGCAGGTCGCCGACGTCTATATCGCGTCGCGCACCCTGCACCTGGCCACGCTGACGGCGTGCTGGCGGCTTGACGAGGGCAAGGACGCGGCCGCCGACCTCGCGGTCGCGGGATACTGGTGCACTGAAGAGGCGCCACGTTCCGTGCGGACGTGTCATCACCTGCACGGCGGGACGGGAATGGACGTGACCTACCCGTTGCACCGCCTCTCGGCGCTGATCAGCGACCTGGTGCGATTCCTCGGCGGCGCCGAGTACCAGCTGGAGCGGCAGGCATGTTCATTGACCTGACCCCCGGGCAGGCCGCGCTGCGCGACACGCTGCGCGGCTACTTCGCCAGCCTGCTGTCGCCGGCCGAACGGGTCGCGCTGCTCACCGAACGGCACGGCGCCGTCTACCGCGACGCGGTCCGCAGGATGGGCCGCGACGGCTGGCTCGGCGTGGGCTGGCCCACGGGCTACGGAGGGCGCGGATTCGGCCAGGTCGAACAGCAGATCTTCGTGAACGAGGCGGCCCGCGCCGACATCCCGCTGCCCGCCGTCACATTGCAGACTGTTGGCCCGGTCCTGCAAGAGCACGGCACGCCCTGGCAGCGGGAGTTCTTCCTGCCGCGGATCCTGGCGGGCGAGGTGCACTTCGCGATCGGCTACACCGAGCCGGACGCCGGCACGGACCTGGCGGCGCTGCGGACCAGGGCGGTGCGGGACGGTACGGGCTACGTGGTCGACGGGCAGAAGATCTTCACCACGGGCGCCCACGAGGCGGACTACGTCTGGCTCGCCTGCCGGACCGACCCGGACGCGCCCCGGCACCGGGGGATCTCCATCCTGATCGTCGACACCGCCGATCCGGGATTCTCCTGGACGCCGATCATCACCCACGACGGCGCCCACCACGTCAACGCGACCTACTACAGCCGCGTGCGCGTCCCGGCCACGATGCGGGTCGGGGCCGAGAACGACGGCTGGCGGCTGATCACCAGCCAGCTCAATCACGAGCGGGTGATGCTTGGCCCGGCCGGGCGGATCGCCGCGATGACCGATCAGGTCCGCGAGTGGGCGGCCGAACGCTCGCTGCTCGGCCGGCCGGATGTGCGGCGGGCGCTGGCCCGGGCCTGCGCCGTCACGCGGGTCAACGAGCTGCTCAACTGGCAGGTGGCGGCGACGCCGGAGCTGCGGATCGCCGACGCGTCCGCCACCAAGGTGTTCTCCTCCGAGCAGGCGCAGGCGATCGGCCAGTCGCTCGCCGAAGTCGTGAGCCGGCACGGCGACGCGGCCGACCCGGCGACCGCCGCGCTGCTGACCTGGCTCGACGTGCAGCTCAAAAGGAACACCGTGCTCACGTTCGGCGGCGGGGTGAACGAGATCCAGCGCGAGCTCATCGCGACCGCCGGCCTCGGCCTGCCGCGGGTGCCGCGATGACCAGCGCGATGACACCGGAGGCCATCAAGGCCGCCGCGGCGCGGATCGCCGCCGTCGGCGACAGCGCGCCCCGGCTCGCCCGCGATCCGGTCAACCTGCCGATGATCCGCAACTGGATGGAGGCGCTCGGCGTACCGGGCGACCGCAGCCGTGAAGGTGCCGGCCAGGGATGTCCGGACATCGCTCCGCCCGCGATGATCCAGGTCTGGACCATGCCGGGCCTGCACGGGGCGCGCGGGGACGACGACCCGCTCGCGGCGATGACCGCGCTGCTCGACGAGGCCGGGTACCCGTCGGTCGTCGCGACCAACTGCGATCAGGTCTACCGTCGGCCCGTCAAGCTCGGCGAGAGGCTGGCCGTCTCGGCCCGGCTGGTGGACGTCACCGGCCCCAAACGCACCGCACTCGGCGAAGGCTGGTTCGTGACGACCCGGAGCACGTGGACCTCGGCCGGCGAGCCGGTAGCCACCATGGACTTCCGCGTGCTCAAGTACTCGGCCGCGCCCAGGGGAGTTCCCACGGACCCTCCCGTACCGCCGCGTCCCGGCGTCGTCATCCGCCCGGTGGTCTCGCCGGACACCGAGTTCTTCTGGGCCGGCGCCGCGGCCGGGGAACTGCGCGTCCAGCGCTGCGACGGCTGCGGGGCGCTGCGCCACCCGCCAGGCCCGATGTGCCTGTCCTGCGGCACCATGAGCTCCCAGCCCCCGGGGTACGTCGTCGCCGCGGGAACCGGCGAGGTGTACAGCTACGTCGTGCATCATCACCCGCCCGTGCCCGGCAAGAAGCTGCCGATCGTGGTCGCGCTGGTCCAGTTGCCCGAGGGCGTCCGGATGACCGGCGAACTGCGGGGAGTCAGCCCGGATCAGGCGCGGATCAGCCTGCCGGTGCGCGCGGAGTTCGCCCGGATCGACGACAGCCTGACGCTGCCCTGCTGGCGTGCGACGTCCTCCGCCACCCTGCCGCCGCTAGTCATCGACGTCACGCCCACGTTCGTGGTCGCCTCCGCGCTGGCCACCCGTGACTTCCAGGACGTGCACCACGACAGGGACCGTGCCGTCGCCGGGGGCGCGCAGGACATCTTCCTGAACATCCTGACCACGACGGGCCTGGTCCAGCGCTATGTCGCGGCGTGGGCGGGACCGGACGCGGTCTTCCGCGCGATCTCCGTCCGGCTGGGCGTGCCCTGCCACGCGGGCGACACACTGACCTTCACCGGCGAGGTGACCGCCGCCGGCGGTGCTGGCGACCACGGGGCTGGCGACCGCGGGGCTGGCGACCGCGGGGCTGGCGACCGCGGGGCTGGCGACCGCGGGGCTGGCGACCGTGAGGCCGGGCGCGTGGTCTCGGTCACCGGCCGGTGCGGCCCCGGTGGTCAGGTGAGGGGCGATCACGTGACCGCCACTGTGCGCCTCGGGCCGGCGGGAGGCCGCTGATGCCGGACGCGACGGCGGCGATCGCCGGCATCGGCGCGACCGAGTTCTCCAAGGACTCCGGGCGCAGCGAGCTCCGCCTCGCGGTCGAAGCGGTCACCTCGGCCCTCGCCGACGCCGGCCTGACCGCCGCCGACATAGACGGCCTGGTGACCTTCACCATGGACGGCAACGCTGAGATCGCCGTGGCCCGCGAACTCGGCGTCCATGAACTGCGCTTCTTCAGCCAGATCGGCTACGGCGGCGGCGCCGCCTGCGCGACGGTTCAGCAGGCGGCGATGGCGGTCGCCGCCGGCACGGCGGACGTGGTGGTCTGCTACCGCGCGCTCAACGAGCGCTCAGGCCGCCGGTTCGGCCAGGTGGCGGCCGGCCTGGCCGGCGTCCCGACCACCGCGGGGATCGACAACGGCTGGCACTACCCGATGGGCCTGGCCACGCCCGCGGCCACGGTCGCGATGGTCGCCCGCCGGTACATGCACGACTACGGTGCGACAAGCGAGGACTTCGGCCGGGTCACGGTGGCGGACCGCCGGCACGCCGCGAGCAACCCGCGGGCATGGTTCTACCAGCGCCCTGTCACGCTCGCCGAGCACCAGGAATCCCGCTGGATCGCCGAGCCGCTCCGCCTCCTCGACTGCTGCCAGGAGAGCGACGGTGCCGTGGCCATCGTCGTCACGAGCCTGAACCGTGCCCGTGACCTGCCGCGGCGGCCCGCGGTGATCGCCGCCGCGGCGCAGGGCAGTGGGCCCGGGCAGTACATCATGACCAGCTACTACCGCGACGACCTCGCCGCGCTTCCAGAGATGGGCGTGGTCGCCAGGCAGCTGTGGCGGCAGGCCGGCATCGGTCCCGCCGACGTGCGGACGGCGGTGCTCTATGACCACTTCACCCCGTACGTGCTCATCCAGCTCGAAGAACTCGGCTTCTGCCCCCGCGGCGAGGCTCGCGGCTTCATCGCGGGCGGGGCGATCGAGATGGGCGGCCGCCTGCCGCTCAACCCGCACGGCGGCCAACTCGGCGAGGCCTACATCCACGGCATGAACGGCATCGCCGAGGCGGTCCGCCAGGTCCGCGGGACCTCCGTCAACCAGGTCCCCGGTGACGGCCCCGTGCTGGTGACCGCCGGCACCGGCGTCCCCACCAGCGGCCTGATCCTGTCCTTACCGCCGCACGGGCCGCGCTCTGACGTGCGGCGATATGTGATTCAATGATCGTTATCACACTTGGCGGCGCCTTCTGGGTGGCGATGGCGCGGCCGGCTGCCCGATTCGGTGCCGACGTGTGACCTGGGGTGGGGGGAGGTGTGCATGCGAACCTACCGGACCTTTTGCGGCGTCATCGCCGCGACTATCTGTTCTTGCCTGCTCGTGAACGGATGCTCAAGCGGGCAGAGCAGTGCTACGCCTGGGGATACCACCTGCGACGGCACGATCGAGGGACCGGCGCCCACCTATATCACCGTGTGGTTCCACACCGGGCAGCCCTCGGAACGTCAGACGCTGGGACGGCAGGTGGCGGCCTTTAACGCAGCCCAGCGCCAGGTCCAGGTCAAGCTCATTGATATCCCCGAAGCGGGCTACGCGGCACAGGTCCGTTCCGCCGCAGCCACCGGTAACCTTCCGGACGTCCTCGACTTCGACGGCCCGCACCTTTATAACTACGCGTGGACCGGAAAACTCAAGCCGCTCGATTCGTGTTTTGCCAGGAGCCCGGGTCTGCGCGCGGACCTGCTGCCGTCGATCGTGCGGCAGGGCATGTACGCGGGGCGGATGTACGGCATCGGGACCTTCGACTCCGGCCTGGGCCTGTATGTTCACCCGTCGATCCTGCGCAGGCTCGGGGTGCGGATCCCCATCGGGGTCAATGATGCGTGGACCGCCAGCGAGTTCACCGCGATGCTGCACAAGTTGCGGAACGCCGGCTACCGGCAGCCGCTCGACCTTCAGGTGACAGACGCCACGCTGGCCCAGGCGCCGGAATGGTGGAGCTACGGCTTCGCGCCCGTCGTCTGGTCGGCCGGCGGCGACCTGATCAACCGCTCGACCTATCGCACCGCGCAGGGGGTCCTGAACAGCCCCTCGGTGATCCAGGCGCTCACCGTCATGCAGAGCTGGTTCCGCGACGGGCTGGTTAATCCCAACGTCGCTACCTCCTTTGCCAGCGGCCAGGCGCCCATTTCCTGGGTGGGGCACTGGATGTACGGCTCCTACCACAAGGCGTTCCCGCACGACCTGCAGATCGTGCCGCTGCCGCGCTTCGGCGCGCAGCCGAGCAGCGGGATGGGCTCGTGGCAGTGGGGCATTACGTCCAACGCGATGGACGGGGACGCTGCCTGGCGGTTCCTCTCCTATCTGCTGCAGCCCGCTCAGGTGCTGCAGATGTCGAATGCCAACGGCTCGATCCCGGCGACGCTGGGCGCGGTTCGCCTGTCGCCGGCCTTCGCGCCCGGTGGCCCGGAGCACATTTATGTCCAGCAACTGCAGGACGGCATCGCCCGGCCGCGGCCGCAGACCCCGGCCTACCCGGCCATCAGCCTCGCCTTCGCCACCGCGCTCGCGCGGATAAGGCAGGGCGAGGATGTTCGGCAGGCGCTAGACACCGCCGTGCGGCAGATTGATGCCAACCTCGCCGCCAACCGCTACTACCCCGCATCGAGCCCCTGAGTCGGATGCCAGGTCTCCGCACCGCTGTCAGGATGCCCGCCCTGCTGCTCGCGCGGCTGAAGGTGGGCACCAAGCTGATGCTGCTCGTGCTGCTGCCGGTTTGCGTGCTGCTCGGCTTCACCAGCGTGACCGCGATGTCCGACTGGCGTTCCGCGAACGAACTGGGATCTTTCCGGTCCGCGGCACAGATGTCCTTCGCGACGGCGGGACTCGCGGGCCGGCTCGCGACGGAGCGCACCGCGGCCGTTTTGCTCACCCTGCGTCCTGGTGCGCAGAACCGGGACGCGCTGGCCACTGCGGAGCGTGACGTGAACCGCGCCCTGAGTGAGGCCGAGTCCAGCGCCACTGGCCGGCACGGGACGGTGGACGTCGCGGGACGGCTCGACGCGGCCCGTCGGCAACTGGCCGCGCTGCGCGTCCAGGTGTCCACCGGATCGCTTTCGGTCCAGGAGATCTCCGACTCCTACAGCGTTATCGTCAACGACCTCGTCGCAACCGTGGGAGATCTCATCGCCGGGCGGCCGACGCAGGCATCCGGTCGGGCGGCCGACGCCTACCTGGCGGTCCTGCAGGCGGTCGAGGCTGCGCAGCGCGAACGGGCGGACGTGGCCTCCGTGCTCAGCGCGCCGGGGGCGAACCCGACGGCCGCGGCCAGCCGATGGGCGACGCTGGAGGGCGCGGAGCTGGACACGTTTCGCCGCAACGCCAGCGGAGAGCTGACCGCGGACCTGGAGGCGGTGCTGTTCGAGCCCGCCGGAATCACCGTTCAGCAGGTGCGCGACGCGTTTCTCGCCGACCCGGGGAACGCGGTCGCGCACGCATCCCTCGAGACGTGGCTGGGCGTTTCCGGCACCCGGATCAACGGCCTGCAGTCCCTGGAGAGCGGCGCGGCCGGCGACCTGGCGGCGAGCGCGTCCCATGCCCTGCGCTCGGCGCAGCAGGGCGGCATCCGCGATCTCGGTCTTTCGCTCGCGGTGCTGGCAGTTGTCGCCGCCCTCGCGCTCGCGATCCGGCGGTCGATCACCCGGCCGCTCCACGAGGTCTCCCAGAGCGCGCGGACCCTGTCGGGCGGTGACCTCACCTTCGACATCAGGTACGCGGGACGCGACGAGATCGGCGACGTGGCCGCGGCCTTCCGCGACCTGCGGGCCACGGCAGAGCGCCTAGCCGGCGAGATCCGGGCCACGACCGCCGCGATCAGCGGCAACCGGCTGGACCACCGCGCCGATGTCAGCACCTTCGAGGGCACCTGGGCTCAGTTGCTGACGGGAATGAACGAGACGACGGCGGCCTTTGCCACGCTGCACCACCGGCGCCGGCAGGCGGAGCGTGAGCTGGAAGGTATCTTCAACTTGTCGCTCGACGTGCTGTGCATCGTGGGCAAGGACGGATTCTTCAAGCGGGTCAACCCCGCATTCGAGCGCATCCTCGGGTATGCCAGCGAAGAGCTTCTGTCCCGGCCCTTCTTTGATTTCGTTCACCCGGATGACCGGACGGACACCCGGAGGGCGCAGAACAGCCTTGTCCGGGGCGATGAGGTCATCCGGTTTGAGAACCGGTATATCCGCGCCGACGGCGTGGTGCGCTGGCTGCAGTGGAGTGCCCGTTTGGAGCCTCAGGAAGGCCTGATCTACGCCGCCGCCCGGGATGTGACGGAAAGCCGGCGCGCCAGCGAGGAACAGGCCGCGCTGCGGCGGGTGGCGACGCTGGTGGCGAAGGGCGCCGCCCCGGAAAAGGTCTTCGATGCCGTCGTCGCGGAGATGCACATGCTGCTGGGGGCCGACAACACGAGGCTGATGCGCTATGAGGCCGGCAACATGGTGACTGTTGTCGCGTCCCGCAGCGACCCGGAGGCGGAAATCCCGGAGACGGGACGTTATTCGCTCGATGGCGACAACGTCGCCGCGGCCGTACAGCGCACCAGTCGCTCCGCCAGGCTTGACAGCTTCAGCGGGCCACCGGGTTCTGTCGCCGACATCCTCCGCCGGCTGACGATCAGCTCGGCGGCCGGGACACCGATCATCGTCGAGGGACGGCTGTGGGGGGTGGTGGTCGCCGCCTGGCGGCAGCACCAGCCGGCCGTCGGCATCGAAGACCGTATCACGCAGTTCACCGAGCTGGTCGCCACCGCGATCTCGAACGCCCAGGCCCGGACCGACCTCGCCGCGTCCCGGGCGCGGATCGTCGCGGCGAGCGACGAGACAAGGCGACGGATCGAGCGTGATCTTCACGATGGAGTGCAGCAGCGGCTGGTTTCGCTTGGACTCGAACTTCGCGTGGTGCGGGCCGCCGTACCGCCCGATCACCCCGAACTCAGGCGGGAACTTGCCCGCCTGGCTGACGGCGTCGTCGACACACTGGACGAGATCCGGGAGTTGTCCCGGGGCATCCACCCGGCGATTTTGTCGGCCGGCGGGCTCGGGCCAGCGCTCAGCGCGCTGGCCCGCCGTTCCCCTGTTCGGGTGGAACTGGACGTTGACGTGGACTTTCGCCTGCCTGAGCAGATCGAGGTCGCGGCTTACTTCGTTGCCAGCGAGGCCCTCGCCAACAGTGCCAAGCACGGGCACGCGTCCCTGGTCCGGATACGCATAGAGATGCAGGATGGCGTCCTGAAGGAGCAGATCCATGACGACGGCATCGGCGGAGCGGATCCGTCCAGGGGCACCGGGCTGACCGGCCTCACCGACCGGGTGGAAGCAGTGGGCGGAAGGATTACCCTCCTGAGCAGTCCGGGAACGGGAACGCGGATCCGAGCCGAGTTTCCGGTCGAGGAAGGACAAGCGTAACCGCATCAGCTTGCTCACGACCGGGCGAGGCCGCGATCGCCGCTGCCGTTTCAGCGCAGTACCTCGACGAGGATCACCCAGGCGTTGACTGCGGCGACCGTGATGGCGATGACGAATGCGGCGGGCAGCCAGTAGAGCCCGCCGCCGTGGCCGACGGCCAGCGTGATGCCGGCGGCTAGCAGGGTGAGAGTCAGCGCGATGGCGGCGGACAGCCGCAGGAGCATTACGGTGCTCAGTGCTTCCCTGCCGCAGCTGACGTAGAGGACCCTGCCGGGCGAGGTCCCGCTCCCCACGGCGTTGATAAGAACGAAGGCTGCGAGCACGCCACGGCTAATGCCCGGAGTCAGCGCGACGATGCTGATGACCAAGACGATGAGCAGGGCGGCGAAGGCTTCGAGGGCACGGCCGGTCAGGAAATTCTGCCCGTCGCGCTTGTCGATCTCCAGGACGGTGCGGATGTTGACGCTGAGGCCAACGAAGATGAGCCCGCTGAGCGCCGCTGTCGCGCCGCCCGCGCACAGGAACAGGTCGCTCCAGCCTTCGGTCACGTAGCCGGTCATGTTTGGGCCAGCCCGCTGGCCCGGGTCGCGCGCTGGGGCAAGATAGTCCTCCTGGGCCAGGCTGGCTGCAAGGCGGTAACCGGCTTGCCATGCCTTCGCCGGGGACTTTACCGGACCTATCGGCTTCATGGCTCTATGTCGTGCAAATGGCTCGTAATCGCTCCGGTGCCTGGGTGAGGTCGAGGGCGGCGATGTAGCCGAACGTCATGGCGGGGCCGATCGTCGCGCCCGCGCCCGCGTAGCTGTGGCCCATCACCGAGGCGCTCGCGTTGCCCGCCGCGTACAGGCCGGGGATCGGGGTGTCGTCGGGGCGCAGCACCCGGGCCCGGCCGTCGGTGCGCAGGCCGCCCTTGGTGCCGAGGTCGCCGGGAACGATCTTGGCGGCGTAGAACGGCGCGCTGGCCAGCGGCGCGAGGTTGGGGTTGGGCCGGACGCGCGGGTCGCCGTAGTAGCGGTCATAGGCCGAGTCGCCGCGGCGGAACTCCTCGTCGCGCCCGGCGCGCGCGAACTCGTTGAACCGGGCGACCGTCTGGGCCAGGCCGTCCGGGTCTACACCGATGACGGCCGCGAGCTTGCCGAGGTCCGGCGCGCGGAAGACCGCGCCCGCGGCGTACCAGCGGCGGGGGAGCGGCCGGCGCGGCGGCAGCCCCGCGAAGACGTACCGGTCGCGGTAGCGCTGGTCGAATACCAGCCAGGCGGGGATGTGCGGGTTGTCCGCGGTGTTCCCGTCATACATAGCGTGCACGGCATCGACATACGGGGCCGACTCGTTGACGAACCGCCGCCCCGCGCCGTTGACCATGACGCACCCAGGCAGGTTCCGTTCCGCCAGGCAGAAGTACGGCCCGCGGGGCAGCGGGATCGACGGCCCCCACCAGGCGTCGTCCATCAGGCCGGTCGCGGCGCCGAGCCGCTGGCCTGCCAGGATCCCGTCACCGGTGTTGCCGGCCCCGCCGGTCGTCCAGTCGGTGCCGACCGGCGCCTGCTGGTACTGGCGGCGCATCCGCTCGTTGCGCTCGAACCCGCCGGTGGCGATCAGGACACCGCGCCGGGCCCGGATCAGCACCGGCCTCCCGTTTCGCGTGACGCGGACCCCGGTGACCCGGCCGTCGGCGGTGACCAGGTCGGTCAGCGGGGAATCAAGCCACACCGGCACCCCGCGATCGAGCAGCCCGGCCCGCAGCCCCGCGGCGAGCGCCTGCCCGAGGCTGAGCATCCGGTGCCCGGGCAGGCGGCTGCGGACCGCCCGGCCCCCGACCTTGAGGCCGGCGAGGATGGCACGCGGATGGCGGGGGCCGAGGGTCAGCCAGCGGTAGTCGGCCTGGGTGACCGCGACGCCGTGGGGGACCGGCAGGTACGGCTGGTTCAGCCGGGCGAGTTCGCCGCCGAGCACCGTTCCGTCCAGGGGCACTGGTTCCACGCTGCGCCCGGAGGCCAGCCCGCCTGGTGCCTCGGGATAGTAGTCGGCGTAGCCGGGCACCCAGGCGAGCCGCAGCGGCGTCGCCGCCAGGACGAGGTCCAGCATCGCCGGGCAGTGCTCGAGCAGGGCGTTCCGCAACTCCGCCGGGACGTCTTCCCCTGCCACCTGCGCCAGGTACGAGCGGGCGAGTTCGGGGGTGTCGGCAACCCCGGCGCGGCGCAGCACCGCGTTGCCCGGTGCCCATATCCCGCCACCGGAACGCGCCGTGGACCCACCGAACGCGCTTGTCTTCTCTAGTACGACGACCGTCGCGCCATGGTGCGCCGCCGTTAGCGCGGCCGTCATGCCGGCGGCCCCGCTGCCCGCCACCACGATGTCGAACTCGGCGGTGCCGAACTGAGCGGTGCCGGATTCTGCGTGCGCCAGCCCGTCCGCCGTCGGTCCTGTTGCCATGACACCTCCCAGGCCAAATACTAGAACATGTTCCACTTTTGTGCACCGGGCGGAAGAGGGAGCTGGTCCGTGGACTGGGATATCGAGGCCGACGTGGTCGTCGTGGGGTTCGGTGCGGCAGGTGCCTGCGCCGCGCTTGAGGCGTCTGCGGCGGGCTGCTCCGTGGTGGTGCTCGACCGGTTCGCCGGCGGCGGGGCCACCGCGCTGTCCGGCGGCGTCGTGTACGCGGGCGGCGGCACGCCGCACCAGCGTGCGGCGGGTGTCACCGACTCCCCGGCGGCGATGTTCGGCTACCTCCGCACCGAGGTGGGTGACGTGGTGCCGGCCGAGACGCTCCGCGAATTCTGCGACGGCAGCGCGGCGATGCTGGCGTGGCTGGAGAGCCATGGCGTGCCATTCGAGGGCAGCCTGTGCCCGGACAAGACGTCGTACCCGACGAACCGTCATTACCTGTACTACTCAGGCAGTGAGACGTCCGCCCGCGACGCCGCGCCCCCAGCCCCGCGGGGGCACCGGACCTTCGGCCGCGGCACGTCGGGCGGCCTGCTGTTCGCGCGGCTGGCGGACGCCGTCCGGCGGGCCGGCGTCCAGGTAGTGGAGCAGACCGCGGCGGTGCGCCTGATCACGGGCGACGGGCGGGTGACAGGAGTGGAGTGCCGCACGCTGCACGGCGCGCCGTGGTGGGCGCGTACCGCCCACCGCGCCTTGCATCGCCTGGCGCGCAAGCCCTACCTGTACATGCCGAAGGCCGGCCGGGTCATGCACCGGCCGGTGAGCTGGCTGGAGCGCAGGTACGGGCGGCCGCTGCTGGCCCGAGCGGGCCGCGGCGTGGTGATCGCGGCGGGCGGCTTCGGTGCGAACAAGGAGATGCTGCGCGCGTACGCGCCGTCCGCGCGCGGCGGCCTGCCGCTGGCGACGCCGGGCGACGACGGCAGCGGCGTCCTGCTCGGGACCGGTGCCGGGGGAGCGGCGGCGCTGCTTGACCGCGTCTCGGTCTGGCGGTTCCTCAGCCCGCCGCCCGCCTTGCTGCGCGGGGTGCTCGTCGACGCCGACGGGAAGCGGATATGCGATGAGTCCCGGTACGGTGCGGCGCTCGGCGACGAGATCGTCCGCCACGGCGGGCGGGCGTGGCTGCTGGCGGACCGGGCCACGATCGCCGCGGCAAGGCGGCAGGTGCGCAGCTCGACGCTCTGGTTCCAGCGGCTGCAGGCCTGGCACCTGCTGACGTTCGGGCGGGTGAGCGCGGACTCGGTGCCCGGTGTCGCGGCCAGGGCCGGCGTCGACCCCGACGGCCTCACGGCAACGGTGGCCGCCTACAACACGGTGGCCGGCAACGCGGGTCCCGCAGACGGCTCAGCCGACCCCGCGGGCAAGCCCGCCGACTTGGTCGGCCCGCAGGATCAGCCGCCGTACTCGCTGATCGACGTGTCAGTCCGGCCCCGGCTGATGTACCCGGCCCCGGTGCTGACCCTCGGGGGCCTGGTGGTCGACCCGGGCACCGGCCAGGTGCTGCGCGCGGACGGGTCGGCGGTCCCAGGACTGTACGCGGCGGGGCGCAGTGCCGTGGGCCTGTGCTCACGTTCGTACGTCAGCGGGCTGTCCATCGCCGACTGCGTGTTCTCCGGCCGGCGGGCCGGCCGTCACGCGGCCGCCGCCCAGCAGATCAAGAAGGCAGCCGACTCTTAGGACGTTTACTGGCAGATCGCTAGCCGCTCGCCTCGGGCCTCGTTTGAGGCCCGACGTTCCGCTGTTCGGAAAACAGCACTGAACGAACCCTGGATTGATCTGTACGATCACCCAGCATGCGTCGCGGGCTCTGCCCATCCACACTCAGGGGGGACTGTATGCCGCGTCCGAACACACCAGTCGCAGTCGTTACCGGCAGCAGTCGCGGCGCGGGACAGGGAATCGCGACCGCCCTCGGCTCGCACGCCTACACCGTCTACGTCACCGGCCGCACCGAACGCGCGGGCGAATCAGCGCTCAGCGGCACCATCCATGCCACCGCGCAGGCGGTCACCGCGGCCGGCGGCACCGGCATCCCGGTGCGGGTCGATCACGCGAACGACGGCGAGGTCCGCGCGCTGTTCGACCGCGTGCGCGCCGAATCCGGGCGGCTCGACATCCTGGTCAACAACGCCGCGCTGATCCACGACGAGCTGCAGGAACCGCTGCCGTTCTGGGAAAAGTCACTCGCCGCCAGCACCGACCTGCTCGACGTGGGCCTGCGCAGCAGCTTCGTCAGCAGCTACTACGCGGCACCGCTGCTAGTCGAGAACAAGCGCGGGCTGATCGCGTTCACGTCGGCGCCAGGAGCGGTGCGCTACCAGTACGGCGCGGCCTACGGCGCGCACAAGGCGGGAATGGACAAGTTCGCCACCGACATGGCCGTGGACCTGCGGCCATATGGGGTTGCGGCCGTGTCGATCTGGATGGGCGCGGTCCTCACCGAGCGGTTGCAGCAGATCATCGACAGTGACCTCAAACTCGCCTACCTGAACGACATCGCCGAAACTCCGGAGTTCACTGGCCACGTGATCGCCGCGCTGGCCAGTGACCCCGACCTGCTGAAGGTGAGCGGGACGACCGTAATCGGAGCCGAGGCCGCACTCAAGTACGGCATTACCGACCGCGACGGTCGGCAGCCGCCGTCGTTCCGGGAGCTGATGCAAGTCGAACCCGCTACCTACCTCGGAAGGACCACCTGATGACGACCGACGAGCAACTGCAGCAGCTCATCAAGGACGTCCAGTACCTGAAGGACCGCCAGGCCATCCTCGACGTGATCATGCGTCATGCCCAGGGCCATGACCGGCACGACAAGGACCTGATGAACAGCTGCTTCTGGGAGGACGGCGTCGACGAGCACGGCCAGTTCGTGACCCCGGGACCCGAGTACGGCGACTGGGCGAACGCCTCCCACTCAGGTGGCTTCTTCGGGCACACGCACAACATCGCCAACCACACGTGCGAGATCGACGGCGACACGGCGCACTGCGAGACCTACGTCATCGGGGCCATGCTTCCGAAAGGCGTGCCCGGCAAGGCCAAGTTCACCGCCGGCCGCTACGTCGACCGCCTCGAACGACGCGGCGGAGAATGGCGGATCATGGTCCGCCGCACCGTCATCGAGGTGGAGATCGAAGGCGATGCCAAGTGGCCGGAGAACCCGGTCACCGAGACCTTCCCCAAGGGGGCTTGGGACAAGACCGACCTCACTTATGCCCGCCCCCTGAAGCTCGATTCACCGTCTCCTTTCTGGGACGGCACAACGCGCTGACCCAGGACCGGCGGGGCGGGGCGGCGGCGGCACGACGTCCGGTCTGGGCGCAGATCCCCGAGCAAGCGCAAGCGTGCGCCGAGCGCGGCCGGGGTGAGGGGCTCCGGGCAGGTGCCCCGGGAACAGTCAGGTTGTTTCAGACAGGGATCGGATTCCGCGGCCTTTGCCCTCACGCCGGTGAAGATCCTGCCTGGTTCTAGCCCGGAGGCACACAAGGCCACCTCCGTTCTGGCCCGGAGGCACACAAGGACGCATCTACTGGCCTTGTGGCACCCGCGCCCACTTCGTTCTGGCTCTGAGTGCCACACGGTTAAAATGACTTGCTCCCGCCAGCCCCACGCATATCGCCCGTCGGGCGATAAGTCCGGCGTCGGCCCCTAGGCGCCGGGCCTGCCGCTCAGTAGGTGATCCGCACTTCCGGGGTCAGCGGCACGGCCTGGCAGGCAAGGATGAAGCCGTCGGCCAGGTCCGCCGCCTCAAGCACCTCGTTGTGCGCCATCTCCACCTGGCCGGCCACCAGCTGGCAGGTGCACGCGCCGCAGATTCCCTGGCGGCACGAGTGCGGCGCCTCAAGGCCGGCGTCGATCAGCACGTCGAGCATCCGGGCGCCGGGCTGCCACGGCAGCGTGCGGGTCACGCCGTCTAGTTCGACCGAGAGGGTCGCGGCCATTCCGCTGTCGGCCCGCGTCTCCTCGAACGGGTTCTCCGCCAGCGACACGAACCGCTCTGCCCGTATCCGTCTGGCCGGCACGCCCAGCTGCCCAAGCGCCGTCCTGACCACCGCGAGGAACGGATCGGGCCCGCAGATGTACGG
>Ga0310811_10006127_pt1 | contig 15331 bp, 12 predicted proteins | sample YCmetagenome_FD_207642 | JGI IMG/M metagenome (GOLD analysis project Ga0310811, IMG submission 207642) | Soil microbial communities from experimental microcosm in Duke University, North Carolina, United States - YC | ecosystem: Engineered > Artificial ecosystem > Soil microcosm > Unclassified ...
AAGACAGCTATTCGTGCCATTAAGCTTGATGGTGTCGCCGTCCACTACCGTCTGCGCAGCGGCGGGCAGCACCACAATGGGAACAACTTCACCGCAGGCTCAGCCGGCCGCTCAAACGCATCGTGCACTGCATAGATCTTGTACAGCGCCGGTTTCCTTCTTGTCCTTCTCGTCGATTGGACCTTGAACATTCAGGCATGTGAAAGGACAGCAGTAAATGAGTTTCGCATGCAAGAACACTCGCTGGATTGGTCCGGAGTGCAATTGATCTGAATCAAAGCGCTCATACGACCTCTTGTGATCTCGAAGCGGCCGATTGCACCTACCCTTACATCAGTGCCAGTAGGCCTTTGACAATCTCGATCGGCTCAGGCGGGCAGCCGAGGATATGCAGGTCGACCGGCAGAACGTCTGCGAGCGGGCCAACCACAGCGGAAGATCCCGAGAACATCCCACAATTAGCCGCGCAGTCGCCCACCGCGACCACCCATTTGGGCTCTGGCGCGGCGTTGTAGGTGCGCACCAGCGCCTCGCGCATGTTCCAGGTCACCGGGCCGGTGATCAGCAACACGTCGGCATGGCGCGGCGAGGCCACGAACTTCAGGCCGAAGCGCTCGATGTCGTAGACCGGGTTGCTGACCGCATGGATCTCGAGCTCGCAGCCATTGCACGAGCCGGCATCGATCTCGCGGATCGACAGCGATCTGCCGAGCCGGCGCCGAGCGCGTTCGCCGAGCGCCTTCGTCACTTCCTCCAGGGTGGGAGTGCCGGGCGCCGCGATGGTCGCCTTGCCCTTGAGGATCGCGTCGCGCAGGAACGTTCTCATAGGTCGTGGCCGGAGTAGGAACAGTTGAACGACTTGTTGCAGATCGGGAAGTCGGCAACAATATTGCCTTCGATGGCGGCTTCCAGCAGCGGCCACTGAAACCAGCTAGCATCGCGTGCATGCACGTGTGCCAACCGCCCGTCCGGCCTGAGCCGGACGCTCATGAAGACATCGCCGCGGAACGCTTCGACCAGAGCGGCGCCGTTGCCGGCGCGCTGGGCCGGGCGCTCGCCCACGAGCCGACCGGGCACCAGACGGTCGAGCAGCTGATTTCCGATCTTGATGCTTTCCGCAATCTCGTCCAGCCGCACCTGCAACCGGGCATCGACGTCGCTTGATGTCCTGGTCTTCATCTCGAACGAGGCGGCGTCGTACGGTGCGTAGGCAAAGCTCTTGCGCGCGTCGAAGGCACGACCCGCAGCCCGTCCGACAAATCCGCCCGCAGCATACTGGCGCACGAGGGCCGGCGAGGCGACGCCAGTGGTGACGGTGCGGTCCTGCAACGAGGGCATGGCATCGTAGACGCGCTGGATTTCGGCCCGCGTGGCCGCCAAGCGCGCCAGGAGGCTGCGGATGCGGCCGGCGCCATCGATCGACAGATCGCTATCGACTCCGCCGGGAACGATGCAATCCATCATCAGCCGGTGACCGAAGCAGGCCTTCGATGTTGCAAGCACGTCCTCGCGTTGCAAGGAGCATTGGGCGTGGATGGCGATCACGCTGGCATCGTTGCAGATGGCGCCGACATCGCTGACGTGGTGCGCCATGCGCTCCAGCTCGCCCATCAGGCCGCGCAGCAACACGGCGCGCGGCGGCACTTGCCAATCCAGCGCCGCCTCCACGGCTCGCGCATACGCCCAAGCATAGGCCACCGTGCTGTCGCCCGAGATGCGGCCGCTGAGCCGCGCCCCGCGCTCGATATCGGCGCCGACGAACAGCCGCTCGACGCCCTTGTGTACATAGCCCAGCCGTTGCTCCAGCCGCACCACCGTCTCACCATTGGCGGTGAACCGAAAATGGCCGGGCTCGATGATGCTGGCATGGACCGGCCCGACCGGAATCTGGTGCAAGCCCTCACCTTCGACCGGCAGGAACGCGTATCGCTCCTCGCTCTCGCGGCCCGGCCAGCGCCCGTGATCAAGCCACGGCCTAGTATCGGCCAAGCCGGCCGGCAGCGTACCGTAAAGATCGCGCATGGCGCGCTCGAGGCGCAGCGCCGGCAGATGATGCCGGGCGACCGATGGATAGGCGCCGGCCTCGGTCCTGAGGGAAACGATGGCGCGCAAGCCGTGTTCGCTGTCGTTCAGGGCAAGCCGCATTTGATCTTCGTCCGCCCACAGCGCCGAGAGTTCGTGGCTTCCGACGGCACAGCCCTGCGCCAGCGCATCCCAGGTCGCGCCATCGACCTCGAGGCGAACGTAGCCGTCGGCGTCGGGCGGGCGGCCCGCAAGCAGATCGGCCAAGGGACGCGACCCGCTCATCTGAGGAACGCAGCCGCGCGCTGGAACCAAACGACCACGAGCGGCGGCAAATACAGGCCCGCCGACAGCACCATCGCCAGATGCAGCACCATCGGCACCGAGGAGGCGTCGACCCGGTGAGCAGGACCGATCGGCTCGCCGAAGATCGTCTCCTGCAGCCGCAGCAGGATGGCGCCGAACCCAATCAGCAAGCCGAACGCGGGCAGCAGGGCAAGCCAGGGCGTGCGGGCGAAGGTGGTGGTCAGGATCAGGAATTCGCTGGCAAACACGCCAAACGGCGGCAACCCGGCAATGGCAAAGACGGCCAGCGCGAAAACCACGGCGAGCCGCGGATGAGTGACACTCAAGCCCTTAATCTCGGCGAAACGCTGCGAACCCTTGGCCTGGGCCACGTGTCCGACGGCAAAGAAGATGCTCGACTTGGTGAGGCTGTGCATCGCCATGTGCAGGAGGCCCGCGAAATTGGCGAGCGGTCCGCCCATGCCGAAGGCAAACACCATTAGTCCCATGTGCTCGATCGAAGAATACGCGAAGAAGCGTTTGATGTCGCGTCGTTGGTAGAGCATGAACGCCGCGAAGATCAGCGACACCAGGCCCATGACGATCATGATCGGCCCGGCATCGAGAGCGGCTGGCTGGCCGGCGACAATCATCTTGAAGCGCAGCAAGGCGTAGAGCGCCACGTTTAGGAGCAGGCCCGACAGCACCGCCGAGATGGGCGTCGGGCCTTCGGCGTGGGCGTCGGGCAGCCAGGCATGCAGAGGCGCGAGTCCGATCTTGGTGCCATAGCCGATCAGCAGGAAGATGAAGGCGAGATCGAGGATCGCCGGATCCATGCGCGCCGCGGCGCCCTGCAGCAGGTTCCACGTCATCGCCGGCACGCCTTCTCCCAGGATCGGCTGGCCCGCCAGATAGATCAAGATGGTGCCGAAGAAGGCGAGGGAGATGCCGACGCTTGCCAGGATGAAATATTTCCAGGCCGCCTCGATCGATTGTGGCGTGCGGTATAGACCGACCATCACCACGGTGATCAGGGTGGCAAGCTCGAGGCCCACCCACATCAGCCCGATGTTGTTGGCGACCAGCGCCAAGTTCATCGAGCCCATCATCGCCTGGAACATGGCGTGATAGAAGCGTAGGAACGGCGGCGACAGCCGGCCGGTTTCGATCTCGTGACCGATATACGACGCGCTGAACAGCGAGGTGGTGAAACCGACCAGCGTATTGATGCCGACGAAGACGATGTTGAACTCGTCGACGATCGCATAGTCGCCGGTCAGCGGCTCACCAGCCACCAGCCACAGGCCGGCAGCAAAGGTCGTCGCCGACGCCAGCACGTTGATAAGCGCGCCGGTCCGGTAGCCGGGAATCGCCACTAGCAGCACGGCCGACGCATAGGGGAGCAGCACGACCAGTTGATAGGCGTGGATCATCGGCGGTCCCCCCGCATGCGGTCGAGCGCCTCGATATCGATCGTGTCAAAGCGCTCGCGGATGCGGAACACAAAGACCGCGAAAACGAACAACGCGATAAGCACTGAAAAGGCCACGCTGACCTCGACCACCAGCGGCATGCCGCGCGCGCCGGTGGCGGCGAGGATCAGGCCGTTCTCCATGGACATGAAGCCGACGATCTGCGTCACCGCGTTGCGGCGCACGATCATCATCAGGAAGCCGTTGAGGATGACGGCCAGCGCCAGCGCCAGTTCCTCACGGGCGTAGCTCGCCGTGCCCTGTGCAACCTTGATGACCAGGGCCTGCGACAGGGCGGTGAGGGCCAGGCCCACCACCAGCGCCACGCCGACGCCGACCACTTTCTCGACCTCGCGATGAATACCCAGCCGGGCTACCGTGCGGTGCAGGGCAAGTGGAATGACCACGCCCTTGAGGCTGAAAGCGATGGTGGCCGTGATGAATAGATCCGGCCGATCGCCGGACCACGCCGACCAGGCGACCGCCAGCGCCAGCGTGATCGACTGCGCGGCGAAAACGTTCAGCACCGCAATGATACGGTCCTGGTAGAGCAGCGCGAAGCTCGTCACCAGCATGGCGCCGGCCAGCAAATGGGAGATGTCGTAAGCCTGGTTCACGCGAGTACGCCACGCGCGAGGAACGACAGCAGGATGGCGAGGAAGGCGAAGACGAAGGCGACGCCGACGAAGTCAGGCAAGCGAAAAACGCGCATCTTGGCGATGCTGACTTCCCAGACGCCGAGACAGGCCGCGCCGAACAGGATCTTGGCGATCCAGGCGACCAGGCCCACCAGCCAGCCGCCGATCCCCGCGGCGGCAGGCGCCATGCCGAACGGCGCGAATAGGCAGACCAGCAGCGAAATATAGAGGACGAGCTTCAGGTAGCTCGCCGCCTCGATCAGCGCGAGGTGACGGCCGGAATATTCCAGCACCATAGCCTCGTGCACCATCGTGAGCTCCAGGTGCGTGGCCGGATTGTCGACCGGGATGCGCGCATTCTCGGCCAGTGCCACGATGATCAGCGAGATCAGCGCCAAGGCGAGCGACACCCGCACGGCGAGCGGCTCGGCGACGAAGAAGTCGGCAACACCCGCTAACCGCGTGGTGCCGGCCGCAAACGCCAGCGTCAGCACGATCAGCATCATGGCTGGCTCGGCCAGCGTGGCGATCATCATCTCGCGCGAGGAGCCGATGCCGCCGAAGCTGGTGCCGACATCCATGCCGGCCAGCGCCAGGAGCGCCCGCGCCGCGCCGAGCAGCGCGACGAGGGCCACCACGTCGGCCGCCCAGTTGAACAGCAGCCCCGATGCGAAGGACGGCACGAGGGCCGCCGCCACCCAGGTCAACGGAAAGATGACGTAGGGCGCCGAGCGGAACAGCCACGACGCGCTCTCCGCCAGTACCGATTCCTTGCGCAGCAGCTTCACCAGATCGAGATAGGCCTGCCAGAGCGGCGGGCCCTGGCGGCGCATCAGCCGCGCCTTGACGGTGCGCACGACGCCGACGGCCAACGGCGCCACCAGCAGCACGAGGGTCATCTGCGTGCCTTGCGCCAGGACCTGCAGGAGGAGCTCACGGTTCATGTCGAGAGCGCTACGATCAACAGCAGGATGACCAACGCGGAAAACATCAGCACGAGGTAGCGGCGGATACTGAGGAACTGCAGTACGTTCAGCCACCCGGCGAGGAGCAGCACGCCGCGGCCCGGAGCGACGTACAGCACGCGCCAGATGTGATCGACGACGACGACCGAGAAGCGAGCGGGGGTTGCATCGCCGGGCGGCGGCATGGTGACCGTCTCGCGCGCCGAGAAGGCGACCGAACCGTAAACGCGGCGCAGCGGCTGGGCGAAGCTCGAGGCGCTGTATTGAGTGGTCGGAGAGGAATCGGGAAAGCCGCAGTCCCATGCCGGGCCGCGTCGGGTCTTGCGCTCCGATAGGCGGTGCACGACGACCAGGGTGGTAAGCGAGGCGATGGCCACGAAGAGAGCGATAACCGGCGCGTCGTAGATGCTGCGCGATGGGTCGAAGGCAATCAGCGAGAATACCGTCGGCCCGCTGCCGACATGCGGCAGGCTGCTGCCGGCGAGATGCTGTAGGACCGGCGACAGGCCGGCCGCCAGCTGGCTGCCGAACAGCCCGCCCAGGACGCACAATAGGGCCAACCCACCCATGGCTAGCTGTTGCGAGAGCGGCACGTCGTGGGCATGCGCGGCCTCGGCGCTGCGCGGGCGGCCGAGGAAGGCGATGCCGTAGACGCGAACGAAGCAGGCCGCCGCCAGCGCGGCCGCCAAAGCCAGCAGGGCGCCGATGGCCGGTGAGGCAAAATGCAGGGACGCCTGCGGCAGGTTAGCGCCGGCCAACACCGACTGGAACAGCAGCCATTCGGAGACGAAGCCGTTGAGCGGCGGCAGGGCAGAGATCGCAAGCGCGCCCACCAGGAAGAACGCGGCGGTGCGCGGCATGGTGCGGATCAGCCCACCCAGGCGGTCGAGGTCTCGATGGCCGGTCGAGTGCAGGACGGCGCCTGCGCCCAGGAACAGCAACGACTTGAACCAGGAGTGATTCAACACATGCAGCAGCGCCGCCGCCAGCGCGACCGCCGCGCCGGCTTGCAAACCATTGGCGCGAAAGGCCAGCGCCAGCCCGAGCGCCACGAAGATCACGCCGACATTCTCGACCGTCGAATAGGCCAGCACCCGTTTGAGGTCGCGGTCGAGCACGGCGTAGAGTAGGCCGAGTACCGCCGAGATGGAGCCCAACACGATCGGCGGCAGCGCCCACCACCAGGCCGGCGGTCCGAGCAGATCGAAGGCGATGCGGATGAAGCCGTAGATCGCCACTTTCGTCATGATGCCGCTCATCAGCGCCGAGACGTGGCTCGGGGCGGCCGGATGGGCGAGCGGCAGCCAGGCATGCAGCGGCACCAGCCCGCCCTTCGATCCGCAGCCCACCAAAGCGGCTGCCAAGATGAGCGCCGCCACCATCGGCTGCGGAGTTTGCGCTCGGATCGCATCAAAGGCGTAACCGCCGGCCGTGCCGGCCAGTCCGCCGAAGGCAAACAGCAGGGCCGTCGTGCCGATTGCCGCCATCACGAGATAGAGGTGGCCGGCACGTCGGTTCTCGGCCTCCGTGTGGCGCGCCACCACCAGCGCCCAGGAGGCGAGCGACATCAGCTCCCACGAAAACAGGAAGGCGTAAGCGTCGTCGGCGAGCAGCACCAGGTTCATCGCCGAGGCGAAGATCGGGAAGTACGGCTCGACCCGCTTGCTCAGCTCGCGCTCGCGGTCGAAGCCCAAGCCGTAGACGCTGGCCGCCAGCACGCCGCCGTTAATGACAAGGCCGAAAAAGGCCGAGAGCGAATCGAGCCTGAGGTGCAGGCCGCCGCTGGTCGGCAGGCCGATGGGCAGGGTCGCGACCAGGTCTTGACCGCTCATCAGCACGTTCAGATCTGTCGCACCCAGAATGAGCGCTGACAGCGTAGCGATCGGGTAGACGACCGCCAACGCCGCGCCGCGCGCCAAGGCCGCGAAGACTGCGGCTACAGCCAGTGCCCCCAAGGCTGCTCCCGACGCGTACAAAACCGGCACGATTGCTGCGGCCTCTCGTCTCTGCGGTTTGATTTCACTAAAGTTTTGTGTCGAATATAAATCAGTCTAGCAAACGTGTCGGCGCAAGGACATTGATCTATTTCAAGGCAGGGATGGTCGACAGACCCCTTGTGGCCCCATCCTTCCCGCACGACCAACGACACCGGCTTGCTTTGACGCACATGAGAGTTCGAGCTGAACACCGCAGCCCACGTAAATGAAGGGTCTAGTTTTGGGCTGCTCGTATCGCGGCGTGGGCATTTGCGCCAAGCCCTGCGGCCATGACGCTGAGCGCGCCACTCCAGACCACTGGCGCCAATAGAGGAACTCCGAATGCGTGCTGACAGAGCTCCACGAGCATCTGTGGCGGTGGACGTAACGCGACAATCAAGCATCCGATCGCAGCTACCGTGAGCGGCACCATTAGGATTCGCGCTGCATAACCTGGTCGAAGCGGATACATCGTCCGAGAGGCACGCTTCATTTGGGCAGAGGTGATGTCCGTGAATCGCGTGCGGGTCAGGGCAACACCGAGAGAAGAGAGCACATAAACCCAGGTCAGAAATGGGAGCGTTGCCGGAGTAGCGAAGGCATCCTGATCAGTCAGCCAATGCCCCGGGTTGGTGTGGTTATGCGACACCACCATCGCGAATGATTTCACACTTAGCAGAACAAGCACGATGATGCACAGTTGCCAGCACGCACCTGCGATTGCTGCCTGCACTAGCCGGAATATCGCCATAGCATTGCGCCTGCGCCATCTTAGACCCCCCCGAGGAGCTTGGGCGATCAGCCTCATGCTCGACCACCAGCAGCCGGCGCTCGAAACCTCGGAGCTCGAGAAGCGTGTCGAGGAGAGGGGGAGACTAAGGCCGTCGGAATCGGCCAGGCGATGGCGGCGCGCACTCGCACGCCGCCAAAGCCGATTCGGTTCCCTTGCCTATCGTCCCGACGCGACCGGGCCCTTGGCCGGTAGCAACTTCGTCTTCACCGTAAGTTCGGCGATCTTGTCGCCCATGTCCTGGCCGGCGACCGTCGAGAAGCGGTAGTGGATGCCACCCCACACGCGGGCATTCGAGACCTCGTCAGAATAGGCCTTGAGCGTTGCGAAGCGCCGCGTCATGCCGGGCAGCGCCGGGCTGATCATCGACATCTCAGGCAGGTCGTTGCCGAGCACCAGCTGCATCGTTTTGGCGGCGGTGCCCGAGCTAATGCAGTGCGCGCAGGGATACTCCGGATGCATCGGCGTCTCGATCAACGGCAGCCACGATGCCTCGCGCGGGGTCGCGGTGTTGCCGGTGATATCAGCATTGCGGATCGCCGTCACCGGGCGCCAGAGGTTGTAGTGGAATTTGGCGTCGAACACGGCGATGAACGAATCGGACGTGGCCAGCGCGACCAGCGCGAACAGGCGTGCGCTGTCGCTGAGGTCGAGCTTCTTGGCTGCCGCGAGCTGCCGGGTGATCGGCTGCCAGCAATGCGGGCCGGTCGCCGACCAGAAGCGCGCCGCCTCGGTCTGGTCGGCGGTGCGCCTGGTCGAAGCCTTGCCGCCGACCTCGCGGATCTCGTTGACGTCGGTCGTCCAGGTCGGCGAGCTCAGCGCCGGCGGCGGTGCCGGGCGGAACTGATCGCCCATGCTCATCACCCAAGGTGCCAGTTTGCCGATGGTCGAGCTCACCGGGATCGACGTCGAGATGTAGGCGCCGGCGGTGGTCACCGGACGATAGGTCTCGGGTGTCGAGATACCGTCATTGGCGCGGAGCGCCAGGACGCCCGCCGCGGCCTGCCGACCGAGCTCAACGCCCCTGGTCTTGGCGTCTCCGTCGGACACCTGACCGAGGGAGGCCTTGAGGGTGCTGTCGAGGCCGGCCTGCTGATCAGGGAACAGCTTCACCAGCACGTCGTGCGCCGCCGTCGCGGCGGCGGCCTCGGGCGACACGCCGGGGTCAGCCGAAAGCTTCAGGCCGTAGGACTCATAGCGGTGGGTGACGGCGTTTACGGCCTCGAACATGGCGAGGTGCATCATCGCCATGCCGCGCGCGTTGGGCGGCGGCCCGAGTGCTTTCTCGATGCCGATCGCCTCGGCTTTGGCGTTCCAGTCGGCGATCACATCCGCTTGAGCCGCGGCCGGCACCAACAACAGGGCCAAGACCGGGGCGACCATGCGCAGCCGTAATGACATGACGCTCTCCCTTATGTCTGAGGCGACGGAAGTGCCGCCCACGGGATTGCGGGTAACGAGTCAGACGTTGGAAGTCGTGAAAGAAGGGTGAAATACTGCTGAAACGTCGGTGTTCCGGGGTTTGTGCCCATGCCAGCCGAAGACGTCCTGCGATTCGGCCCGTTCAACCTGGACCTCGGCCGGGCAAGCCTGTCGGGCCCGGACGGACCCCTGCCGCTCCGTCCCAAGTCGTTCGACGTCCTGGTCTACCTGCTGCGCAACCGCGACCGGGTGATCTCCAAGGACGAGCTGATAAGCGCCGTGTGGCCCAATGTGTTCGTCACGGAAAATTCCCTGGTGCAGTGCATCAGCGACATCCGGGGGACACTGGGCGCCGAGGGCCAAGCCTTCCTCAAGACCGTGGCGCGCCGCGGCTACATGTTCAGCGCTCCGCTGGTGGAGGCGCCATCCGAGCCCGTGGCCGTGCCACTGGTCAGTCGACGGCCCCGCCTAGCCCTGTTCGTCGGCGGCGTGCTGGCCGCCATACTAGTCGCAGGCCTCGCCGGCTGGTGGTGGAAATCGCATCCGGCCGCCATGGCCCTCGCCGGCGGCCCGGCCAGATCGCTGTCGGTCGCCGTGCTGCCGTTCACCAGCCTCGGCTCGCCCGACGACGGCTACCTCGCCGACGGCCTCAGCGAGGACGTCATCGCCGCCCTGGCGCGGTTCCGCGAGCTGACGGTGCTCTCCCCGCGTACGGTCGCCGGCTACAAGGGCCGCTCGCCCAGTAAGGATGAAATCGCGCGGGATCTCCGAGTGCGCTACCTGGCCGAAGGCAGCGTGCGGCGAGCCAACGGGCGCCTCCGCATCTCGATGCGGCTGGCCGACGCCGAGGGCACGCTGGTATGGGCCGAGCAGTACGAGGCCGATGCCGAACAGGTGCTCGCCATCCAGGACGACATCACGCGCCACATCACTGGTGCGCTTGCGGTGCGCGTCACGGAGAGCGAGCAGGCGCGGGTGGCGGCGAAACCGCCTGCCAGCCTCGAGGCCTACGACCTGGTGCTGCGCGGCCGCGACCTGCTCACGCGGCTGACTCGCACCGCGACCTCCAATGCGCGCAGCGCCTTCGAGCGCGCGCTCGAGCTCGATCCCAGCTACGCGCCGGCCTATGTCGGGCTGGGCCGCGCCGATCTGCTGGCCGTGCTGGTCGGCTGGACGCCCGATCCCGCCGGCACGCTGCGCCGCGCCGAGGCGCGCGCCCAGAAGGCGGTCGCCATCGACGAATTCAATCCCGCCGCGCGCATCGTGCTGGGCGCGGTATACACCCGGCTCGGCGAGTACGACCGTGCGGTTGAGACATTGCGCCAAGCGCTGGCACTCAATCCCAGCGATCCCGAAATCTATGCCGGGCTGGGCGACGCGCTACTGTATAATGGCCAGGTTGACGAGGCGCGCACAGCGCTCGAGACGGCCGCGACCCTCGACCCCAGACTGTCGAGCCACGACCTGTTCAATCTCGGCGCCACGTACTTCCTGCTCGGCGACCAGGCGCGCGCCGCGCAGGTCTACGAGCGCACCGTGGCACGCCAGGATAGCAACGCCTTCATCCACGCCATGCTGGCAGCGATCTACGCTGACGCAGGGCGCAAGGAAGAGGCGCGGCGTGAGATCGCCGAAGTGCATCGCCTCAATCCGATGTTCGAGATCGAGAGCTTCGGCACACTGTTCCGCAACCCAGCGCACCGCGACAAGGTCGTCGCCGCCCTCCACCTCGCAGGCTTTTAGGTGGAGCCGTTCTTCCTCATTCTCTGGGCCCTCATACGGGGCGATGGCGGCATGACCCAACCGCCAGCCTAAGAGGCTTAGCACCTCCCGTTCTGAATGGGAGGAAGATCTACTGCCGGACCGGCGCGTCCTTCAGCGTCGGCCAGTTGGAGTTGGCCTTGTCGATGAAGGCGGTGTCCTGCTTGAAGCTGGGCACCCTGTCTTTGTACTGGAAGAGATAGAGCTTGCCGTTCAGGATCGCCCACGCTTCAGGATCGGGCTCGACCTTGTATCCCTTGCCGACGGCGCCGGCGCAGAAGCCGTTGTACTGCGGCGCATAGTGTTCGGGATCGGCGGCGAATTGCGTGCGGTGCTCGCCGCTGATGAACAGGTAGACAGCGTCATCGAAGGCGAACCAGAACGCATCGCTGCCCTTCTGCGGCTGGCCTTCGGCGAAATAGGACACCGGGTCGTAGCCGCCGATCGCGACGCGCCGACCGGCAGGCGGCGTCTCGGCCAGCGCCCGCCGCGCGAGGCAAACCGCGGGAGCGATCGACAGGAGAAGCCGGCGATTCAAGTGCTGCATGGCTATCCTCCAATCCTAGACTCGAGATCGATTTGCTCAGGCTTCGGCGTGGTCTCTAGGTTCAACCAACCATCGTAGACCGGCCGCGCGCCCGTGGTCGAGCCGGGATACTGCAGGAACAGCACCGTACCATCGTTCTCGGTCCGCATCTCGTTCTCGAAGTGCATCGTCTTCTATGTAGACGATCGTGCCGGGGCCGTAGGTCCTCGCACCCACCGTGAGGGTGCCCTCGATAACGTACCAGATTTCGCGAGGGAATTGGCCTTTGGCGCTACGATGATCGGGCCGGATCCGATGGAGTAAGACGACGGCGTGCGCCTGGAGGAATGGGCTGAGGCGCGGGCAAAGCCAGCGGTATGCCGGGCGGAACAACGCGGCTTGACGTACGAGGAGCGCTAATCAGCCGGTGGCCATTGGCGGCCGGCAGGGTTGGAGATCGAAATGGTGAGGCTCAGGTAACCGGCCGACCGCAGGTCCTTTGTGCGGCGCTGTGCCTCTTCCAGCGGCGCGCAACTCTCCCCATGGAATTTGGCCGTGTCCGGGGGGATGCAGGAGACGGTATAAGTCGCTGGCGGATCAGAATCAGCGGAACGGGTCACGGTGAGGCCGTCGGACGCAGACGAGTCGGGTCCTCTTCTTCGTAGTCGGCGATGCGATCCCAGAGCCGACCACCGTTGAGCAATACTTTCCGAGCATCTTCGCTCAAGGCGCTTTCCGCGCGCTCTCGAGCCTTGTTGGCCTTGGCTCGGTACCAGGCTGTCTCAGTTTGGAACCGGGACACGCTGATCATCGCTTCGACTCAGATGTTGCCAAGATATCGGCGCAAGCACGTGCCACGCCGGAATCGGCCGTCGTGCTGCCAGGCATCGTGGCGAAGCCACTTTTCTCGATCAATGATCCGCGGTCCCAACTGCTGGCCTTGATCAAGGCGGCGGTGCGGACAACGGCGTCGCCCTGAGTGCGGAAAGGAGCGTGCTCAATCGGGAACCGGGAAACGACGCGCCAATTGGCGGGATCAAGATCATCGCGGAACGCGGCTTGGGTCCGAAAATGGGTACCGAAGTGAAAGTCTCCAGGATCCGCCTCTATTCCGCCGAAACCGGCCGGGGGGCGGCAAGCGTCGTCCGCTTTGCCCACAGGCCAAGATAGCCCAGGCAAAGTGCGATGGCGATCGGCAGCGCGCCCAGGAAGATGAACACCAGGTCCCCCGGCATGCGCAGCCATTCGAGCAGCCGCGGCAGCGCGCCCGCCGTGTAGGCGACGCTACGCGCGTGCCAATAGCCGTGCTGGATGACGTCGTACATCTGCAGGATGCCGGACGGGAACAGGCTCAGGACCACCATCATCGCGAGGCCGATGTTGAGGCCCCAGAATCCGCAACGGACGAAGCGCTCCAGGCGGGGCCACGCCGCGTCGGATGTCGTCTGGCGCAGGACGAACACCATCAGGGCGACCCCCAGCATGCCGAACACGCCCATCATCGCGGCGTGGCCGTGATTGGGCGTCAGGTTGGTGCCCATCTCGAAGTAGCTGACGATCGGCATGTTGACGAGGAAGCCGAAGATGCCGGCCCCGGTGAAGTTCCAGAACCCGACGGCCATCAGGAAGTAGAACGTCCACTTGTGCCGGAACGGGGCGCTGCCCTCGCCCCGCGTCACGGTGACGAAGTCCCACGCATCGAGCGTGATCAGCGTGAGCGGCACCACCTCGAGCGCCGAGAAGGCCGCGGACAGCGCCATGTTGAGCTCGGTCTGGCCGTTGAAGTACCAGTGATGCCCGGTGCCGATCAGCCCGCCGCCGAAGATCAGGATGACGTCGAGGTAGATGACCCTCAGCGCCGTGTCGCGCTCGACCAGCCCGAGCTCGAAGAAGACGATGCCGACGATCACCGTGACGAACAGCTCGAAGAAGCCCTCGACCCACAAGTGGATGATCCAGAATCGCCAGGTGTCGACGATCGTGAAGTGGGTGGCGCCGTCGTAGACCAGCGCCGGCAGGTAGAACACCGGGATGGCCGCGGCGGCGATCAGGAAGAAGGTGACGAGCCCGCGGCGCTCCGGATCGCGCCGCGCCGGCGCCACGTTGCGCCATAACAGGCCAAACCAGAAGACGAGCGCTATCGCGAGCAGGATCTGCCACGCCCGGCCGATCTCGAGATATTCCCAACCTTGGTTGCCGAACCAGAACCACGCCCTGCCCAGCCATTGTAGGATGCCGGCCCATTCGCCGAGCAGGCTGCCAACCGCGACGAAGACGACGGCGGCGAACAGCAGGTGGATGGCGCGGCGTTGCCCGGCCGGCTCGCTGCGGCCAAGCATTCCAGCCACGAACAGCGCCCCGCCGACATAGGCCGTCGCGATCCACAGGATGGCGAGCTGGAGGTGCCAGGTGCGCAGCAGGTTGCTCGGCAGGAAGGCGGAAAGGTCAAGGCCGAAGAAGTCACCGGGCTCGGCACGGTAGTGGGCGACGCCGCCTCCGATCAGGACCTGGCCGAGGAACAGGACGGCGGCCACGGCCATGAACTTGAGCGAAGCGCGCTGGGTCTGCGTGGTCTCGAACACGGCCGCCGGCGTCGGCGGCGTGGCCGCGCCCGCCGGTCGCCATTGCGGACTGTGCCAGCCGAGATGGGCGAACTTGCCGAAGGCCAGCAGCACGATGGCCGTGCCGCCCAGCAGGAACACTAGGCTGAGCACACTGTAGACGACCGGCCCGCCGGTCAGCACGTTGCCGGCCAGCGGGTCGTAGGGGAAATTGTTGGTGTAGGAATGCGACGCGCCGGGCCGGGCGGCGGTCGACGCCCACGCGGCCCAAGCGAAGAATGCAGTCAGTTCGCGCAGTTGCTGCGAGTCTGCGACCAGCTTCGCCGTCAGGCCACCATTGTTGGCCGGCGTCACGAAATAGTCCGTCCAATAGGCGATCTGGCGTTTGAACGACGCGGCGTCCGCGGCGCTCAGGGCGAGGGCGCCGGTCGACGGGTCGTAGCGGTTCTCCTTCATCGTCCGCGCGACGGTGCCGTCGATCTCGCCGCGCTCTTCCGGCGTCAGCGCGCCATAGGCCCGCCGGAAGCGCGCTTGCGCGGCCTGATCGGCGACGTCGAGCGCCCAGTTGTGCAGGTATTGCGCCGAGAAGTCGGGGCCGAGATAGGCGCCATGGCCCCAGATCGTGCCATTGGCCATCAGGCCGTACTTGAGGAAGACCTGCTGGCCGGCGACGACGTCCTCTTTGGTGAATACGACGGCGCCTCCGGGTGCCACGGCCTGCACGGGAATCGGCGGCGCCTGACGGTAGGCCTCGACCGTCAATCCGATCAGGATCGTGAAGCCGAACACCATGGTGATGATGGCGGCGGCCTTCCACCAGACCCAGAGCGGGCCGCTCGCCGGAGGCTGTCGTTCGGTCATGTATTCCCCTCCCCGGGGTAATCAAACGTATTCGATTAGGCTTTCAGCTTAC
>Ga0310811_10006128_pt1 | contig 15329 bp, 13 predicted proteins | sample YCmetagenome_FD_207642 | JGI IMG/M metagenome (GOLD analysis project Ga0310811, IMG submission 207642) | Soil microbial communities from experimental microcosm in Duke University, North Carolina, United States - YC | ecosystem: Engineered > Artificial ecosystem > Soil microcosm > Unclassified ...
GATTCCGGAGTCCGGAATCGCGGTGACGGACCCCCGGCCGGTAGACCCGGCGGGCCCGGTCGCTCGGGTTCTGGTTGTCCCGATCCGGTTCTACAGGGCCTTCATCAGCCCGATGCTCGGCCCGCGCTGCCGGTTCGAGCCGTCTTGCAGCGCCTACGGCCTCGAGGCGATCACCGTTCACGGGGCACTACGCGGGGTATGGCTGACCGTTAGGCGTATCGGGCGGTGCCACCCGTTCCATCCTGGAGGTTTCGACCCGGTGCCCCCACCCCGAGTCCGGTCTCACGACGAAACGCAAGGGAGCTAGCTCGGTGGAGCTGCCATTCCTGAATTGGCTGTACACGGCTGTGGCCTGGGTGATCACCCAGATCCATGCCGGATACAGCACATTCATCCCCTCAGATAACGGGCTCAACTGGGCGCTCACCATCATCACGCTCACCGTGCTGATGCGCCTGCTGATCTTCCCCCTCTTCATGAAGCAGATGCGCTCGTCGAGGAAGATGCAGGAGCTCGCGCCCAAGGTCCAAGAGCTGCGCAAGAAGTACAAGAACGACAAGCAGCGCATGAACCAGGAGGTCATGGCCCTTTATCAGGGGGCCGGGGCCAACCCTCTCGGCGGCTGCCTGCCGGTCGTCGCGCAGTTCCCGATCTTCATCTCGATGTTCACCGTGCTGCGGGCCATCGCCGAGGATCGTGCGACCTTCGGAATGACGCGCCAGTTGGTGGACAGTGCGCGTGCGGCCCACATCCTGGGCGCCCCGCTGCCGGCGACCTTCTGGTCGAGCGCCAGTGAGATCTCCAAGTTCGGCGCCGACCCGGTGGTCACCAAGATCGTGCTCGCCGTCTTCGTCGCGATCAGCTCGGGCACGACGTTCCTCACCGTCCGGCAGAGCGTGACGCGCTCGATGCAGCAGATGCCGGACAACCCGATGGCTCAGCAGCAGAAGATCCTGATGTACATCTCGCCGCTGTTCGCCATCTTCAGCCTGAACTTCCCCCTCGGCCTGATCCTTTACTGGGTGACGACCAACCTGTGGACGCTCAGCCAGCAACACTGGTTCTACAGTCGCCATCCCATGCCGGTCGTCGACGAAAAGGGCAACATGACGACGCCCCCACCGACCAACGGCATCTTCACCAAGCTGGTGGGCAAGCCGAAGGCCGCGTCTGAGGAGCCGCCGCCGGCGCCAGAGCCTAAGATCGTCCGTCAGCAGCCGACGCGCCAGCCCCGTAGCAAGCGCACCGGCAGCAAGAAGCCGTAGCAGAAAGAGAGTCCCGGACGTGACCGAAGCTGAGGACAGCCCGAAGCCTGCTCCCGACGTCGAGGCGTTGGAGCAGGAGGGGGAGATCGCGGCCGACTACCTCGAGGGCCTCCTCGACATCGCCGACATCGATGGCGACATCGACATGGACGTCGAGGGCGATCGCGCCGTGGTGTCGGTCGTCGACATCAAGGGCGTCGACCTGACGGGTCCCGCCGGCGAGGTGCTCGAAGCCCTCCAGGAGCTCACCCGCCTCGCGGTGCACCGGCAGACCGGTGAGCGCTCCAGGCTCATGCTCGACGTCGGTCGTTACCGCGAGCGCCGCAGGGTGGAACTCACCAAGATCGGCTCTGCCGCGGCCCATGACGTCAAGCGCAGCGGAGAGCCCAAGGCCCTCCAGCCGATGACGCCCTTCGAGCGGAAGATCGTGCACGACGCGGTCGCCGCGGCCGGGCTCAGGAGCGAGTCGGAGGGGGAGGAGCCGCGTCGATTCGTCGTCGTCCTCCCCGTCTAGTCTCTCTTCGTACGGAAAGCCGCCGGACTCCTCGGAGCCGGCGGCTTTGTCGTTTCCACAGGCTCAGCCGATCAAGCGATGGATCGTGGGCCGCGCGCCTGCTGAGTCCCTCGTGGCAGGGCATGATTTGTCAGACACGACCTTCAGGTTCGTGCGGGGATGGGCCACTACCCTTGGCCCGAGACGGTTCGCGAATGAGTGAGTGATGACGGAGAGCAACGAGCTGCCCGAAGTGCCGATCGTGGCGCGGGAGGTTTTCACCGGTGACGCGCTGGGCCGGGCACGGCTGTTCGCGGAACTGCTTGCGGGGCCGGGGGTCGTCCGCGGCCTCCTCGGGCCCCGTGAGATTCCTCGCATATGGGAGCGTCACCTGCTCAACTGCGCCGTCGTCGCCGAGGCGATCCCGCAGGACGCCCGCGTCGTCGACATCGGCTCGGGGGCGGGCCTGCCGGGCCTGGTCCTGTCGATCGTGCGCCCGGACATCAGGGTGACGTTGCTGGATCCGCTTCTGCGGCGCACCGTCTTCCTGTCCGAGGCGGTTGAGGCGCTGGATCTCGCCAACGCCGAAGTGGTGCGCGGCCGGGCGGAGGAACTCGCGGGCAAGCGGGTGTTCGACGTGGCGACGGCCCGCGCGGTCGCGCCCCTCGACCGGCTTCTCGAGTGGTCGTTGCCACTGCTCCGCGAGGACGGGCAACTGCTGGCGATGAAGGGGGAGCGGGCCGAGGAAGAACTGGAGGCCGCCAGACCTCAATTGAAGGCTTCTGGGGCGCGTTCGGCTGAGCTTGTTACGGTAGGGCGCGGTAGGGTCGATCCGCCCGCCACCCTCGTTCGCGTAGTCGCGGGAGCATCCCCCGAGTCGAGTGGACGTGGTGCACGGCGGCGACGGAAGAGGTGAGCGTCTTGCTGGATGCGACAGCGGGCCTGGGTTGGCCGACGAGTCCGGTCGCCCTACCCTGGGAGATCGCGACAGCAAGCCGGCCGTCGGGGCTTGGCTGGCCTCGATTTTCCGTTTCGCAGGTCGAAAGGACGGCGACCGTGTCCCAGACCCCCCTTCAACCTGGCGATTCACCGTTGGTACGAGAGGCATTGAGCTCCGTGGTTTCACGTGAAACAGCCGCACCCCCACTGGTGGCTGAATCTTCTGTCGGTTATTCGACCCGTAGTGGCGGGGATTGGCCGCGGCCTCCCCACTGCCGGGTGTTGACCGTGTCCAACCAGAAGGGTGGGGTGGGCAAGACCACCACGTCGGTCAACCTCGCGGCGGCGCTGTCCATGCACGGGCAGCGCGTCCTCGTGGTGGATCTGGACCCGCAGGGGAACGCCTCGACCGCTCTCGCGACGGACCATCGGGCGGGAACGCCCTCGGTCTACCAGGTGCTGGTGGACGACCTGCCGCTCTCATCGATCGTGAAGCCGGTGCCGGACATGCCCGGGCTCTTCTGTGCGCCCGCCACACTCGATCTGGCCGGCGCGGAGATCGAGCTGGTTCCCATGGTGGGCAGGGAGACGCGCCTGAAGCGTGCGCTGGCCGCCTTCGAGTCCATGGAATTCGACTACATCTTCATCGACTGCCCGCCGTCCCTCGGCCTGCTGACCGTGAACGCGATGGCGGCGGCGCAGGAGGTGCTGATCCCCATCCAGTGCGAGTACTACGCGCTGGAAGGTCTTAGCCAGCTCCTGCAGAACGTCGAGCTCGTCCGCGTTCATCTGAACCAGACGCTGGCGCTGTCGACGATCCTCCTCACGATGTACGACGGCCGTACGCGGCTCGCGTCACAGGTCGCCGATGAGGTGCGGTCCCACTTCGGCGACACGGTTCTCGACTCGGTGATCCCGCGCAGCGTCCGTCTGTCGGAGGCGCCGAGCTATGGGCAGTCGGTCATGACCTACGACCCGGGTTCGAGTGGTGCGATGGCGTACATGGAGGCGGCTCGGGAGATCGCCTACCGGGCCGCGGCGCTCGCGGGAGCCTCGTAGTCCGCTGCTGGGCCGTTCCCGTCGCGCGCAGCCGCGATGATTTCTCACCGCATCGCCGTTCATCGCCGCTGTCATCGCAGTCGCCGGCCGGAGGCGCCCGCTCCGAAGCCGCCCTCCGGCCTTCCGCCTATATACCTTCCCTCCATATATCTGCCTCGCGCCCGCGACATGTGGGCCCTGGCGAACCTCCTCGTGTGGCGGGTGGACCGCGCGACAAGTGGGGGAGGGATGGCCCCCACGCCGTCCGGACCCGTGAGCGAACTCCGGCCCCAGGATGCGTTCTTGAACGGTTCCCGGATCGACGGCCGATCACCTGCCGCCGGAGTCGCCCGTGGCGCCGACTGACCCATCACATCGCTTGCCGTTGAGCCAGACTCTGTGCGCCGATGCTCATGCAGGGGGCCGCGCGGCGGTAACCTCTCGTGGTGTGTGCGTGAAGTGCCCAGTGGTCTCGGCCGCTGGGCACAGCCTTCTGTGCGGTGCGTAAGGAGCAGCGGTGACTCAGCAGCGTCGGGGACTGGGCAAGGGGCTTGGAGCTCTGATCCCCACGGGGCCGATCGTGGATCCATCGGTCGCAGCGAGTTCTCCCGCTGAGGAATCAGTGGATTCGGGGTTGAAGCCCGTCGACGGGGCCTACTTCCAGGAGATTCCGGTCGCGGCGATCTCTCCCAACCCCCGCCAGCCGCGTGACGTCTTCGACGAGGACCGCCTCGACGAGCTGGCCGCCTCCATCAAGGAGGTGGGTCTCCTCCAGCCAGTCGTCGTGCGCTCGTTGGGGGGCGGACAGTTCGAGCTCATCATGGGGGAGCGTCGGTGGCGGGCCTCCCAACTCGCCGGTTTCGAGACCATCCCGGCCATCGTCCGCAGCACGCAGGACGACGAGATGCTGCGCGAGGCGCTCATCGAGAACCTCCAGCGCGAGCAGCTCAACTCGCTTGAGGAGGCGGCGGCCTACCAGCAGCTGCTCGACGACTTCGGAGCCACGCACGAGGTGCTGGCCCGGAAGGTCGGCCGGTCGCGTTCGCACATCACCAACACGCTGCGGCTGCTGAACCTCCCGCCGAACGTCCAGGTGCGCCTCGCCGCGGGTGTGATCAGTGCGGGGCACGCTCGTGCGCTGCTTTCGCTGGACGACCCGGCCGCACAGGATCGGCTCGCCGGACGGATCGTGGCCGAGGGGCTGTCGGTCCGGACGGTGGAGGAGATCGTGGCGCTGGGAGACGCCAGCTCTGGTCCGGCCCCTCGGCAGCCGAGGAAGAAGCAGCCGACCGCGCCGGCCCTGCGTCACCTGGCCGACAGGCTCTCGGATCATTTCGAGACCAAGGTGAGGGTCGACCTCGGCCAGCGGAAGGGAAAGATCGTGGTGGAGTTCTCCACGATCGACGACCTGGAGCGCATCATCGGCACGATGGCGCCGGAGGCGAGCAACGCGATGCGAGGGCTTTCCCCGGAATAGGAGCGCTTCCTCGGAATAGAGGGCGGCGCTGTTTCACGTGAAACAGCGCCGCCTCGTCGTCTCTCCACACCCCGCCGTCGATGTTTCACGTGAAACGGGTCGCGGTAAGAGGAGGCCCGGTCGCTCAGACCGGTACGTGCCACGCCGGGGGAGTGGCTCCCCTCGTTGTGAGGCGGCGGGGGCGTGTTTCACGTGAAACGTTGAGCTTCACCCGCGGCGAGCGGCCGCCTCAAGAAGGCCCTTGCAGAGAGCGCCGAGATCCCGGCCCGCCGCCTCGGCTGCCATCGGCAGCAGTGACGTCTCGGTCATGCCGGGCGCGACATTCACTTCCAAGAAGTACGGCCGACCGGCGGCGTCGACGATGAGGTCGGTTCGGGAGACGTCCCGAAGCCCGAGGGCGGTGTGAGCGGCAACGGCCATCGCCGCACACGCCTGGGTCGCCTCCTCGGACAGCCGGGCGGGGGCGAAGAACTCCGTGTGGCCGGCCGTGTAGCGCGCCGCGTAGTCGTAAACCCCTCCGTCGGGCACGATCTCCACCGGAGGCAGGGCGAGCGGACCATCACCGAGGTCGACGACGGACACGGCGACCTCGACGCCCGTGATGTATTTCTCGATCAGTGCGGTGTCGCCGTACGCGAAGCAGCCGACCATGGCGGCGGGCAACTCGTCGGCGGTGCGCACGATCGAGGCCCCGAGCGCCGAGCCGCCGCGTGACGGCTTGACGAACAGCGGCAGCCCGAGGTTGTCCACGATCCGCGCGAGGACGGCCGTCGCGCCCAAGTCGTGGAAGGTCTCCTTGGGCAGTGAGACCGAGTCGGGGGTGTTCAGTCCCCAGGACCGCACGACCGCCTTCGCCGTCGGCTTGTCGAAGGCCACCCGGCACGCGTCAGGAGTCGCTCCCACGTACGGAACGCCGAGGAGTTCGAGGACGGTCCGGATGGCGCCGTCCTCGCCCGCGCCCCCATGAAGGGTCACGAACGCCGCATTCGGCGGGTCCGACAACACGGCCGGCACGAGCGAGGCGTCGGTGTCGCGGGTCTCCACATCGACGCCCGCCGAGCGCAGCACGTCGGCGACGCGACGTCCGGAACGGATGGACACCTCGCGCTCATAGGAAAGGCCGCCCGCGAGAACGAGCACGTGGCCGAGATCGCTCATGCCTGCCTCCCAGGGCGCGGCCCGGCGTTCCCGGGCCGCGGCTCGATCTGCGGCAGGGGCATGAAGTGTTCGGTCATCGTTCGCTTGCTCACGGAGAGGGCCTTTCTCTCGCGCAGGAGTCCTGTAGGGCGGGCCCGATCAGGCTAGCCCCACCTGTCCTCAGGCGAGATCTGGGCCGGGCGTGTCGATTCCGGCATGCCAGCGGGCGGAGCCTGTGCCGAACGTGTCGCGCAGCTGCAACTCCTGCTCGATCACCCCGGCCAGGCGGCGCACACCCTCGCGGATGCGGTCGGGCTGGGGATAGCAGTAGGACAGTCGCATGTGCTGCGCGCCGCCGCCGTCGGAGTAGAAGCCGGTCCCCGGAACGAACGCGACGCGCTCGGCGACCGCGCGCGGCAACAACGCCTTGGAATCGAGCCCCTCAGGCAGGGTGGCCCAGACGAAGAAGCCGCCAGAGGGACGCGTCCAGGAGCACCCGGCCGGCATGAACACCTCGAGCGAGTTGAGAAGCGCGTCGCGCCGCTCGCGGTAGAGCTCCCGGAAGGTCTTGATCTGCTCGCGCCAGGGCTGGGTCGCGAGGTACTGCCCGACGGCGAGCTGAGTGAAGGTCGAGTGCGACAACACCGCGGACTCCATCGCCAGCACGAGTTTGTCGCGGACCGCGTGCGGAGCCAGTGCCCAGCCGACGCGGAAGCCCGGCGCCAGCGTCTTGGAGAACGAGCCGAGATAGACGACGCCGTCAGGATCGTCGGCCCGCAGTGCGCGCAACGGCTCCCCGTCGAAACCGAGCAGCCCGTAGGGGTTGTCCTCGACCACCAGGACTCCGGCCCGCTGGCAGATCTCGAGCACCTGGCGGCGACGGACCTCGTTGAGCGTGACCCCGGCGGGGTTCTGGAAGGTCGGGATCGTGTAGAGGAACTTGATGCGGTTCCCCGCGGTCTGCAGCGCGTAGATGGTCTGCGCGAGCGACTCGGGAATGAGCCCCTGATCGTCCATGGCGACATGCACGACCTTGGCCTGGTAGGCGCCGAACGTGCCGAGCGCGCCCACGTAGGAGGGCCCCTCCGCCAGAACGACGTCACCCGGGTCGATGAAGATCCGGGTGATCAGGTCGAGGGCCTGCTGAGAGCCCACGGTGACGACGACGTCGTCGGCGCCGGCCTCGATGCCCTCCATCCGCATGACCTCGCAGATCTGCTCGCGAAGGTCGGGGTCTCCCTGGCCTGAGCCGTACTGCAGGGCGACGGGACCGCGTTTGGCGACGAGATCGGCGACGAGCTCGCCGACCACGTCGAGGGGGAGGGCCGTGACGTACGGCATGCCGCCGGCGAGTGAGACCACCTCGGGCCTCGACGCGACGGCGAAAAGAGCTCGGACTTCGGAGGCGACCATGCCGGCTGCGCGTGCGGCGTACCGGTCGATGTAGGCGTCAATTCGCGACCCTTGGGCCGCGTTCGTTCGACCGTGATCGAGTTCATGGGTCACGGTCCACCTCCGATCACGTAGCCGAGAAATCCAGAGTACGGTAGCGCGCCACGCCGATCACAACAGGGCCTTGACCATGAAGGGCGCTTGACCTTGCCGCTGCGCGCCGTCGGCGGGCGGCCGGCAAGGGCTCCGGAGAGGGGCTCCGAAGAGGGGCTCCGACACCCGCCGAAACAGGGGCAGGGGAAGGTTGTGGCGTCCGGCCTCCGCCCCCATTCCCTGGGTTACGATGCCAGCTGGAGACGCCGTATTCGCGCGCTTTTCCTGGCAACACTCCTGGCGGGGATTGGGGCAACACGTGTCGCGTCGGCTGGCCAACGTCACCCTCGACAACCTTGACGACCTGCCACGCCGTTGCCGGCAGTGCGTGTTCTGGGAGCTCGACCCGGTCGGTGGCGAGCGTGCCGTAAAGGCCGGCGACCCGGGCCTGGAGAAGGAGGCGTGGATCTCCGGAACGCTCCTGGACTGGGGGAGCTGCGGGAAGATCGTCTATGTCGACGGAGTGGCCGCGGGATTCGTGCTCTATGCGCCGCCGCTCTACGTGCCTCGCTCGATCGCCTTCCCGACCTCGCCGGTCAGCTCCGACGCGGTGTTGCTCATGACGGCGCACATCATCCCCGAGTTCTCCGGGGGAGGGCTCGGCCGGATGCTCGTCCAGGGGGTGGCCAAGGATCTGACGCGCCGGGGGGTGCGGGCGATCGAGGCGTTCGGCGACCTGAAATGGGAACAGCCCAGCTGCGTCATGCCAGCCGAATATCTGCTTTCGGTTGGTTTTAAAACGGTTCGCCCGCATTTGCGCTTCCCCCGGCTCCGGCTGGAGCTCAAGACGGCCGTCTCCTGGCGTGAGGACGTCGAGGTGGCCCTCGAACGCCTCCTTGGATCAATGAGTCCAGAGAGAGCGCTACGGCCCGTCTGAGACGATCTCAGCCCGTCGTCTCGCCCCAACCGTCCCTTGAGAACCGCCAGAGTGGTCAGGCCGGGCCGTACGAACCGGGCCTGCGGGACGCCGTGGGAACTCGGGCGTCGTCAGAACTCGGAAATCGTGGACCGGCACGCCCGGCACGCCCGCGCACACCTGAGCAGCGTGGAAACGCGCTGCGAAAGCGCACCGTGAAGGCACGCCCTCGAGCAGGCGCGTCGTGAAAACCCGAAAGCCCCCCGCGCCGCTGGGCGAGGGGGGCTTTCTAGTGGGTGTGTTCCGCCGGAAAGGCGGTGGTACGGCTCACGCCGCAGGGGGCACGACCGTCAGATGATGCCCTCGAGCTCGCGGAGCAGCATCGCCTTCGGCTTGGCGCCGATGATCTGCTTCACGACCTCTCCACCCTTGTAGACGTTCAGCGTGGGGATCTGGAGCACGCCGTAGTCGCGCGGAGTCGCCGGGTTCTCGTCGATGTTCAGCTTGACCACGGTCAGCTTCTCGGCGTTCTCGCTCGCGATCTCCTCGAGGATCGGGGCGACCTGGCGGCAAGGACCGCACCACTCAGCCCAGAAGTCCACGATGACCGGCTTGTCACTCTTGAGGACCTCGGCATCGAAGGTGCCGTCGGTCACGCTCTTGATGGCGCCCAAGGTATCTCTCCCCTTGATATGTGTGGTCGGTGTAACCGCGGAGCCTGCCCGCGCATTCCCGGCGTCAGCTGTGGTCGGTGAGCCAGCGCTCGGCGTCGAGCGACGCGGCGCATCCCGTCCCCGCCGCGGTGATGGCCTGCCGGTAGGTGTGGTCGACGACGTCGCCCGCCGCGAACACTCCGTCGAGGTTGGTCTTCGTCGTCGGCGCGTCGACCAGGATGTATCCCTCGTCGTCCAGGTCGATCTGTCCTCGGACCAGATCCGTGCGCGGGTCGTGGCCGATGGCGATGAACAGACCGGACGCGGGAAGCTCGGTCTCCTCGCCCGTCTTCAGGTTCCGCACGCGCACCGCGGACACGCGCGTCTCGCCCAGGATGTCGACGACCTCGCTGTCCCAGACGAAGCGGATCTTCTCGTTGCCGAACGCCCGATCCTGCATGATCTTGCTGGCGCGCAGTTCGTCACGCCGGTGCACGATGGTCACCGACTTGGCGAAACGGGTGAGGAACGTCGCCTCCTCCATCGCGGTGTCGCCCCCGCCGACGACCACGATGTCCTGGTCGCGGAAGAAGAACCCGTCACAGGTGGCACACCAGGAGACGCCGCGGCCGGACAGGCGCTTCTCGTTCGGCAGTCCCAGTTCGCGGTAGCCCGACCCGGTCGCGAGGATCACGGACTTCGCGTAGAAGGTGTCGGTGTGCGTCTTGACGACCTTGGGGTCGGCCGCGAGGTCGACTTCGGTCACGTCGTCGGCCACCAGTTCGGCGCCGAACCGCTCCGCCTGCTTGCGCAGGTTGTCCATGAGGTCAGGACCCATGATCCCGTCGGGGAAGCCGGGGAAGTTCTCCACATCGGTCGTGTTCATGAGAGCGCCGCCGGCGGTGACCGATCCTTCGAACACGAGCGGCTTGAGGTCGGCTCGGGCGGAGTAGACGGCCGCCGTGTAGCCGGCGGGGCCCGACCCTATGATGATCACGTTACGGACGTCGCTCAACGGATTCGCCTTCCGGGTGCTGTTCGATGCAGTGGCGTCAACAGATCCTAGGTGTTCAGGATTCCCGCCACGCTCACCGTGGACACGACGCCCCATCAGTGGTGCCCAAGTGACTGGTTCCGCCTCGTGAGTCGTGCTGTGCGTAGGGCTCCGGCGCGTCGTGCGGCCTGACCGTCAGGAGACCCCGGCGACCTTCGGTCCTCTGGTCAGGCCCGGCCGGCTCCGCAGATGCGAGAGCATGGGCACGAGTTTGGCCCGCCCGCGGGAGCAGCGACTCTTGACCGTTCCTGCCGGTACGTCGAGCACGATGGCCGCGTCCTCCACCGAGTACCCCATCATGTCGACCAGCACCAGAGCCGCCCGCTGATCGATGGGAAGTCGCTTGAGCGCCGCCTCGATCTCCATCGAGATCTCATGCTCATCCGTCTGGTCGGCGAGAGAGACCTCCCGGTCGGCGGCCTCGATGAGCTCGTCGTCGGCCACGGGCCGTACAGGTTTGCGGCGCATCCGGTCGAGACAGGCGTTGACCACGATGCGGCGAAGCCACGTGGTGACCGCGGCCTCGCCGCGAAAGCTCCCCGCCTTGCGGTAGGCGGAGACGAAGGCGTCCTGTACGGCGTCCGCCGCCTCGTCGGGGTCGCCCAGCGTCCGCAGGGCGACCACCCACAGGCGCTCGCGATGTCGTTTGACGATCTCGCGAAACGCGTCGGGGTCGCCCCCGAGGTGACGACTCAGAAGATCGGCATCCGTCAGCGCCGGGCGCGTTGTGTGCTCAGCGGGCGGGGGATCGTCTGAGTAGGTCACATACCCTGCTATGCGGATGCGGGAGAATGGACCAGTATGTCATAAATTGTCCCGCGATACTTCCCTTCGAAGTAGGGAAGTCGCGTGAACCAGACCAGGACGTATTGACCGGTTACGGCCTTGCTCGGCGTGAGGGTGACCGACCCGGAGGCGTTCTCGTTCTTGGCCACGGACTTGAGCGAGGACAGATCGGCCGTGTCGCCGACCCTGAGTTCCACGCTCGCGCCGTCGGCGTTCGGCAGCGAGAGGGTGACGTTGGAGACCTGAATCGGCTTGCCCATGTCGAGGATCAGGCCGACACCCGACTTGAGCCGCCCCAGTTCGGCGCTCTTGTACGTGTCGGTGTGCCAGTCGGTCGAGGACTTGCCGTCGATCGCCGCGCTCGCGTACTCGGGGTTCTCTTCCTTGTCGTCACCCAGGGGGTCGAAGCCCGTGGCGCTGACCGGCTTGACGGTGACCGGCTTGGCCGAGGGCGCGGAGGACGTGGGGCCGCTGCTGCTGTTGTGCGCAACCGGCGGGGTGTTGCCCAGATTCTTGCCCACGGTCCACGCGCCGAGGCCGACGGCGGCCATGACCAGCAACACGATGATGGTCAGCAGGACCTTGCTCGCGGGTCCGGTCTGCGAGCGCTGGCCGTGTTGCGGTCCCTGGGCGGGCGGCTGCGGCGAGGGCGTCGGCCACGGGTCCATCGTGTCCGGGGCCTCGGAACGCAGGTTCAGCGAGGGCGGCGCGGAGGAGATGGGTGCGGGCGTCGGCCGCGGCACCTCGGAGAGAGCCTCGGCGACCTCCGCGGGGGTGGTCAACGGCGGCTGGCCCCGGCGGGGCTCCTGGAGGAGCACCCGGCAGGTGATGGCATCGAGATAGCCAGGCACGCCCGCGGTCACCTGACGAGGCGTGCACAGCCGTCCGTAGTCGAGGGGAGCGGGAGGGAGGCCGCAGTCCATGTCGCCTGGCCAGTGGCCGGTCAGGGCGGCGTACAGGAGGCGTCCCAGCCCCTCGGTGTCCTCCCGGACCGGATCGTCGCTGGACAGGCCCAGGATCGCGGCGTCGACCGCGACGCCGAGCAGTTTGACGGTGCCGCCACTCGTCCAGACGAGGCGACTGGGCGTCAGGTGGAGATGCGTGAGGCCCGCCGCGTGGGCGTGGGCGAGCGCCTCGGCGGCCTCGGCCACCAGCGCCGCGCCGCGTTCGGGTTCGATCGGCCGGCTGGTCAGCAGGTCGAGGAGGGACTCACCGCTGACCCACTCGCTGACCACGTAGGCGGTGCCGTCCTGGTCGGCCGCGTCGAACACCTGGGTGAGGCGGGGGTCGGTGAGGCGGCTGGCCGCGCGCGCGGCGAGCACCACCTCGTTCACGCGGGGGAACTCGGGGCTGAAGGTGTGGACGGCGACCGGCCGGGCGAGGATCTCGTCGATGGCCTTCCAGAGCGTCGCACCGCCGAATTCGGTGACCCTGTCCTCCAGCCGGAAACGATTCGCCAGCCGGGTCCCTGGTTCGACTGCGGACATACTCATAGGGCCGCCTCAATCCGCGGCTCATCGGCATGCATCAGCCGATGCCGGGTGGTTTCGCCCACGCCTTCCCGCTTCCGCTCGCCGGTCGAACTCTAGGCGCACCATGCTAGTGCCGTGCCGGTCCTGCCCGCCTTCCCGATCGAAGAGGTCTGAATCGGACTTTTGGTCAAGCCTCTACCGTTCGGTCACTCTTGAGGACTCTTACCGTCCTACCCGGCTCGTAACGAGTCCAATGATGGAGCTCACCTCGGTGACACGCATCCGGTGCGCGGCCAGCAGGTAGAGCAGCAGGCCGAAACCGCCGCCTGCCGCCAGGATGACCGCGGAGCTGAGTGCCGTGATCGGTGTGATCTCCCTGGTCAGCCACAGGACGGCCAGCGCGACGACGGCTGCGGGGATCGCCGCGACGTACATGCGGGAGAGCCCCGACGCCACCGACCGGCCGCCGAGCCCACGGATCCTCCGGCTCGCCAGCAGCCACGCGATTCCACTGCCGATCACGTACGTCAACGTGAACGCGAAGGCCAGACCGATCACGATGTACCGGGCGGGAAGCGTGAAATACGCAATAAGGCTCAAAGTTGCATTTATTGCGACATTTACCCCAGCAATAAGCGCGGGGGTCTTCGTGTCACCGAAGCTGTAGAAGACCCGGAGGAGAAGCTGGAAGATCGAGAACGGCACGAGCGCCAGCCCGAAGACCTGTAGCACGTTGCCGATGTAGAGCGCGTTGGCCGCGGTCATGTTGCCCCACGAGAAGATCAGCGTGGTGACGGCGGGGCCGAGCACCATCAGGAGCAGGCCGGCCGGGACGATGACCGAGGAGACGAGGCGCACTCCGGAGCCGAACTCCGTCCGGGCCGCGTCGAACTCGCCGTCCGCGACGTACCGGCTCATCCGGGGGAGCATCGCCGTGATCACCGACACCGCGATGATCCCGTACGGCAACTGGAACAGCTGGAACGCGTAGGAGTAGGAACTGTTGCCCGCACCGGGGGCCCGCTCGCCGGCGCCGGTGGCGAGCTTGGTGGTGACCCAGAAGCCGAACTGGGTGATGCCGACGTAGGCGAAGGTCCACACCGCCGTCCTGCCGGTCTCGCCGAGTCCCGTGTCACGCAGCCCGAGGCGGGGCCGGAACCGGAAACCGGCCCGGTGCAGTGCGATGACCAGCACGATCGACTGGACCACGATGCCGGCCGTGGTGCCGACGCCGAGCAGCGTCAGGTCCTGGTCGGTGACGTGCTCGATGTCGGACGACCCGACGGCCAGGTAGGCGGCCGCCACCCCGATCACGACGAGGTTGTTGAGCACCGGCGCCCACATGGGGGCGGCGAACCTGTCCCGCGTGTTCAGGATCGCGCCGGCCATGGCGCCGATCCCGAAGAACGCGATCTGCGGAAGGATGTACCTGGCGAGCGTGCTCGCCACGTCGATCTTGTGCGACGACCAGTTGGACGCCGTGTAGAGCTCCATGATCGGTCGTGCGAGGAGCACGCCGACGGCGGCGATCAGGGCGAGCACCACGATCGCGAGCGTCATCAGCCGCTGCTCGAAGGCCTGCCCTCCGTCCGCGTCCCGCTTCTTCGCGCGGACGATCATCGGGACGATCACACTGCTCAGCACGCCGCCGATCAGCAGGTCGAACAGGATGAACGGGATCTGGTAGGCGGCGTTGTACGCGTCACCGAGCGCGAAGGTGCCGATGGCCGCGGCGAGCACCGCCGTACGCAGGAAGCCGGTCAACCTGGACACCATCGTGCCGGCCGCCATGATCGCGCTGGCCCGAAGCATCCTGCTCATAGTGTTCCTTCAACTCGGCGGCCCGTTCGGCCGTGTCCGTGCGCCGGGCGGGTCCTGACGCCCATCCTCGGAGTCTCCCAGAGGCTATGTCGGCGGCGACTCCCGCTGGTCCACCGGAACGGCCTGGGCCTTCCCCGGCGGGGGCACGGACTCGGGCCCCGCGGGCTCGGCAGGGCTGAACGGGAAGGACTTCCTGGACCGGCGGCGAAGGATCCGCATCACCACGGCGGCCAGCATGATCGTGAGCGCCGCACCGACGATGACCAGCGCGATGCCGGTGTAACCGGTGGCGCGGACGGTGACATGGACGGCGTCGCCGTAGCGCTTGCCCTCGGCCGTCAGGAGTTGGATGGCGATGGTCGCCTCGCCGCCGCCCTGCGGCACGGTCACCGGCACGTTCTCGAGCAGGGTGCGCGACTTGAGGATCGTGGTCTCGGGGGTCTCGTAGACCCCTCCGGGGGCGTCGATCCCCAGTCTCGACGTGTTGTCCGAGGTGACCCGGATCTTTATCCGGATGGGTTTGTCGAGGCTGTTGGAGACGCTGACCGGCACCTGGCCGTTCGCCCCGGCCACCGCCCGTGGCGTGCCGACCACCAGCACATCATCGATGCGGGTGTCGACGGCCTTCTCCACCTGCGCGGCGAAGGCGGTCGCCCGCTTCGAGTCCCCGCGCCATGACGACGAGGTCAGCCGGAGGATGGCGTCGTGGAAGAGCTGGGTGTGCTCCTCCGTCACCGTCGCCGCCGCGTCGGCCTTGTCGCTGATCTTGCGCACCGTGGCCAGGTAGGCCTTC